>Ga0172381_10000489_pt1 | contig 47696 bp, 51 predicted proteins | sample Leawel6488metaG_FD_119754 | JGI IMG/M metagenome (GOLD analysis project Ga0172381, IMG submission 119754) | Leachate microbial communities from a municipal landfill in Southern Ontario, Canada - Leachate well 64-88 metaG | ecosystem: Engineered > Solid waste > Landfill > Unclassified | place... | reverse complement strand
TTTAATCATATGCCTTAACCCTACAAGGTCGTAGTTTAAATGAAAAGAGCTGTTTTCAAAAAGCCACCGTAAACGCTTACCCATACTTTTCGGGGTGTGTCAGATGTATGGTACCAATACAAGGTATTGACGAAATCTTGTTTTTGTGCTATAATGAACTGTTAATAAAAAGCTGCTCTTTCAAATGTAAACGCTCGTTTTTACGGGCAAAAAATAAAAACAGGCCCACAGGGTGAAAAAACAGGAGGGAAAGAAAATGAAAAAGTTCAGAACTGTCGCCGCCGCCATCGCCATCGTTTTTGCCGTTGGCGGTTGTGCCGCTACCGTAAAGCACGCGCCCACGGTATGGGGTAGTGGCATCTCCACGAGCGACCTCTTGATGGTCGACTCACTCGAACTCTCCGAGTTCGGGGGCACGTGGATAGCTCGGCTTTCTTTCGGAGAGGACCGCTTTGGTTTTTCCGGAAGTTACGCCGCCGGAAGGGTGATTATTCCCCTGAACAGGGAAGGGGCGGAGATTGAATTTGTTCCTCGTTCCCTTGTGGAGACGAGCTTCGTCTCGCCTCCGCGGGTAGTGGTGGCCATTCCCTTCGTAATTTTAAAAACGAAGGGAAAAAATTACCTTTTTCTTCCGGCGCCAGGCGCGCCGGATAAAGGCAAAGCATTGGCTTTCGTCTATTGGGGCAACAAATAGTCCCAAGGCGGAAGCCAACTTGAGCTGGTGGCAGTATTGCGCCAGCTTTTTTATTACAGAATTTCTACGCATGGTGCTAATACAGTATCTTGCTTTTTTTTGGGTTTATGTTATAATATTTCTCACAAGTAATGGGCCGTTAGCTCAGCTGGCTAGAGCGTCCCGATGTCCATCGGGGAGGTCACGTTAAATGAATATGGAGGGCTTTGTTTATATATTACAAAGTGAAAAAAACGGCAGTTATTATGTTGGCAGTACAATTAATTTAGAGAAGAGAATATTTGAGCATAATACCGGGCAGACAAAATCACTAAAATATTTATTGCCTCTGAAACTAGTATTTTTTCAAAAGTTTGGTGATATAGGATTAGCTAGAGCATTAGAATATAAAATAAAGAATTTTAAAAGTCGCAAGATTATTGAACAAATAATAGTTGACCAAAAAATTAAAATGGGCCGTTAGCTCAGCTGGCTAGAGCGCTTCCATGGCATGGAAGAGGTCAAGGGTTCAAATCCCTTACGGTCCACAGAAGCATTAAAACACCAAAACATTAAAGCAAACAAATCGCTGTTTTAATGTTTTCATGTTTTAATGCTTTTTTGTTTTTATGTCCTTCACGCAAAAATATTTTTGGTTGGTGGTACTATCAGCTATCGCCCTGGGGTTTATTTGGGTCGCGCCCGGGCTCGCGATCAAACCGTATTTGTCGTATATTCTTATAGTGATGATGACTTTGAGTTGTATCAAGATAGATCCGAAGAATTTTCGTCATCTGCATAAAGAATGGTGGCGTTATTTGGTGATATTATCTTTTATATTTTTGGTACCTACTGTTTGTGTATACCTTTTTAAATCTTTGGTGTCATCAGAAGTATTTATTGGTTTGTTAATCGCTGCGGCTGTGCCTTCGGCGGTATCAGTGGTATTTATTGCCGATTTACTGGGTGGCGAACCAGTGAAAGCACTTGTTGCGACCACCCTAGCCCATTTGGTTAGTCCGATCGTTACGCCATTTTTAGTTTGGTTTTTTGCTCGTGAAATTATTCAGGTGGATTTTGTCGGTATGTTGATTTTGATTATTAAATTAGTTATCATTCCTTTGGTTTTAGCGCAGATTATTCGTAAAATTGAATTACATAAACATATTGTTCCGAATGTTTCGGGGATTAATTCAATCTTGCTATTTATTTTAATTTGGGGTATAATCGCGCCGGGTAAAGAGTTGCTTTGGAATAATCATCGTCAATTCTTTTTTGCGATTTTAGCGGTATCCGCTGCTTTGTTGGTGGAGACGATTGTGGCGATTTGGTTTGGCCGTACCAAAAAAGAGGATATTACTTTGGTGGTGGTGGATAGCTACAAAAATTTTACTTTAGCGTCAGTTATTGCTTGGAGTATGTTTGGTCCGTTAGCGCTCGTAGGCGCGGTGGCCTATGGAGTCATGAATAATTTAATGATCGCGCCTTTGCAATACTGGAGTAATCATAAAAATAAATAATTATGTCATTTTCTATCGGTATTGTTGGTCTTCCGAATGTGGGTAAATCCACATTGTTTAACGCGCTTACGCGCAGTAAACAGGCCGACGCGCAAAATTATCCCTTTTGCACGATTGATCCCAATGTTGGCGTGGTTGAGGTACCTGACGAGCGATTGGCGAAGTTGTCGGAGGTGTCTAAATCTAAGAAAGTTGTACCAACTACAATTGAATTTGTGGACATCGCCGGATTGGTGGCTGGGGCAAGTGAAGGTGAAGGTTTGGGCAATAAATTTTTGTCGCATATTCGTGAAGTGGATGCGATCGCCCAGGTGGTGCGGGCGTTTTCGGATTCTAACGTTATTCATGTTAATAATAAAGTTGATCCAACCGGTGATGCCGATGTTATTAACTTGGAATTAGTGCTTGCCGATTTGCAGACCGTCAGTAAACGGTTGGATAATGCGAAAAAAAACGCCAAAGGCCTGCCTGCCGGTAGGCAGGGCGCGGCCGCCAAAGATTTTGTCGGACAAATCGAGCTTTTGGAGCGCGTTAAGAAGCAATTGGAGGAAGAAAAGCCCGCGCGTGAACTTGATTACAATGAAGATGATTGGAAAATAATGAAAGAAATGTGTTTGCTGACGATGAAGCCGATGCTTTATGTGGTAAATGTTGATGAAAATCCGGATAGCGCAAAAATTCCCAATCTGAGCAAGCCCGGTACGGAGCAGATTGTAGTTAGCGCCAAATTGGAAGCCGAATTGGCGGATTTGAGTCCAGCTGAAGCGCAGGAATTTTTGCAAACCGTCGGAATGAATGAAAGCGGTTTGGATAAATTGATTACAGCGAGCTATAAATTATTAAATTTAGTGACATTTTTGACATCAGGCGAACCCGAGACGCGCGCTTGGACGGTAAAGACCGGCGCGAAAGCTCCGGAAGCCGCCGGGGTGATTCACACGGATTTTGTGAAAGGATTTGTGAAAGCTGACGTCTGTAATTGGCAGGATTTTGTGGCTTGTGGCGGTTGGGCGCACATGAAAGAGAGTGGTAAGCTACGATTGGAAGGAAAAGAATACGTTATCAAAGATGGCGATTTGATTTATTTTCATATCAACGTGTAAATGTAGAGAAGTTTGAATTAACAAAAAAACGACGTGGTTAATCCTCGTCGTTTTTTGTGCATTATATTTTTTTGAATTTCCAGATTTCTCTCCCTACTTTTTGATCAGGGCGGGCATAAAGTAAAAATTCTTGACCGGGGAGAAGTGGCTCGGATATTAGTCCGAGTTTTTTTATCTCGTTTTTTATATCAATTGTAATCCAACTATTCTTATTTTTGAATCTAGGAACAATAAAGATGATTGTTCCATGCGGTTTTAAGATTTTGGTAAACTCGGCAAGCGCGGCAAGATATAAATTTTTTAACTCTTCCGCTTGAGAGCGGATTTGCGCCTCGGATTCATTGCCGTATAGTGGCCTGCCTAAATAGGGTTCGGTGATGATGGCGTTAACGGAATTTTTGGTTATTTTGGAGCTTAGTTGAACGGCGTCAGCAGTAAATAATTCTATGTTCGATTGTTCGATGGTTCGATTGTTATTTTTTAACCATACTATATTTTTTTTGGTGTCTTCGATTGCTTTTTCCGATAAGTCTGATCCGGTTAAGTTTTTGTAGCCCATTAGCATGGCTTCGGTAATTATTGTGCCCGAACCACAAAATGGATCCAAAATCACATCATCCAATTTGGCTTGCGCTAAATTTATCATCATCATGGCGAGTTTGGGCGGGAGCATGCCGGAAAGGTCGTCGCGTCCCGGGCGGCCAAAATCGCGTTCACTAAACTCATCTACATCTTGGACGGCAATCATTTTTGCCAAATTAAACTTTTTATCTATCACTTCGATTAAAAATTCTGCACCCTTGTCAATAAGTTTATTGTATTTAATTTGAGCGGAATTAAGGACGCCGTGTTGGCCTTCCACAAAGCGCACGGATTTTCCTAATTTTTTTAATTCTTTCTTCACTTCCAGCCCCAGACGTTCATCTATGGACTGCGCACCACCCCTAATTGAATAAATACTGACACCAAAGTGAATTTTGCCTTCAATTTGTTTTAGTTCATCCACCATCTTGGCTTTTAGTTTATCCACAGTCAAGTTGATAGCAATTTCTTTACCGATTTTTATTGTTCCGCCCAGTTGTTTAATCAGTTCAGAATCAATTTTTTGATCTAATTTTAAAACAGATCCCGAAGTGGACTTGGGATGATAGCGGGTAACGGCCGCGATTTCCGCCGTTGAAAGTAATTTTTCTCTGCCCAGTATAAACCAGTACATAATTAAATTTTAGTAGTACTTGAGGGGGTAGAATAATAAGTAAAAATATTGCGAACGGTTGGTGGAATTGGTGTTAATTTCTTTTTAGCATCAATAATACCCGCTGTTTTGTAAAAGTTGTCCATATCCACGATATCCATGCCTAATTCGGAGTTTAAATTAATAATGGAGCAAGCATTAGCAAGCGTATTGTAGATATTATTATAAACGAAGAACGCTGTCAACATCAGGGCCAAAGTGATTAATCCTGCCGTTAAAATACTGGCAATGCGCCAGCCTAAATAATTATTTTTGTCTGGTGGGGCGAGTTTTTTCCAAATATCCGCCAAAGTGATTTTATTCATTGACATATAATATTAATTCAATACGGAGTTGAGTGTTGTTGATTTTTTGGTTTTGTCCGCTTGCCAGCGACCAGTTTAAACTGGTGATGTTTAAAAAGTAATTATTAGTATGCAAATCGGCAATATAATTTAAAATATTTTTGTATTCGCCATTTACAGTTAAATTAATTTTTACTTGGCGCCCAGCCATTTTATCTAAATTGGTATTATCTATTTTTTGTTCTACCTGATGTCGAGTTGCTAAATTTTCTAGCTCGGTTATGAGCGTTAATTCGTCGCCGGCAAAGAATAAGTGTTGGTTATAACGAGTAACTGTTTCTTTTATTTGGTTTACTTCTTGTAAGGAATTATTCATTCTTTTGGCATTTTCGTAACGGCGTTCTAAATATTGGCGTAAAGTCTCCGTTTCATTATTAATTTTTTGAATATAATTAATTGTTGGCAAAACTATCGCAAAAATAATAATGGCGATGGCTACGGCGAAACCGCTAATGATAATAATTGTTTTTCGTTCATGACTTAGAAGCATACTATTTTTTCTTTTCTCCAATTATTTTGATTATCGGCCACTGTTTTAATTTAGTTTGATATTCAAAGTTAATATTTTCTTTTTGTAGTAGTTGAGTAGTAGGCATAATGGTGGCTTCTAGCCAAGGAATTTGTTTGACGGTTTCTTGATAAGCAATGAGATCCGCCCTAGTTTTGGCAGTGCCATAAATGATGATTTGGTTATTGACGCGGTTGATATCCAAAGAATTAATGCGGATATTGGCGGGAGTAGTGGAAGCAATGAACAAGAGTTTTTCGGTGATATTTAGATAGCCGTTGCTAGTTTCACCAATAGCGCGTAAAGTACGATTTACCGTTCGTACTTCGGTGTTGTAAGAGGTGTAATCTCGTCCGATTGACATGGCATTTTTGGTAAGTGAGGTGAATTCGTCAATTAGTATCATCCAACCCCAGAGTAGAATAGTGGCGATAATAGCGGCGGCGATGATTATAAATTCAAGAATATTTTTGATAAATAAAAATTTTACCAATCGATTTTGTTCGGTTTTTCTGTGAGGTGGCAATAAATTGAGATTAATAATTATCATAAAGTATTGTCGACGGCGCGCAAAGCCAAGCCGATGGCTGACGCCATATTCAAAGCTTCCAGATTATCCGTTTCCGAAAATTTAGAATTGAGCAGGTTTTTCCAAGGATGCCCGGGGTGAGCAGATATTTTTAGTTTTTGCGATAGAACGCTATCAATATTTTTTAAACGAGATAATCCGCCACACATAGTGATATGGGTAATCGGGTTGGAAGTAGGAAAGTGTTCACGGTAGAAATTAATCGCGGTTTTAATTTCAGTAATTAAATCTTCCGCTATTTGATTAACGATTTTTAAATAACGTGGAGTTTTTTCGTCGTAAACCAAACCGTTTTTAATTTTGAGATTTTCGGCGGTTTCGTAGTCTATTTTTAATTCTTGGGCAATTGCCATGGTTAAAATTTCTCCCGAAAAATGTAGAGTGGTGCTGAATTGGATGCTATTATTATCATAAATTACCACTCCGCTACGGGTTGCGCCCAAGTCCAAAATCATCCGCGCTTCGCCGGCATAGCTTTTGTTAGCGGTAATTAAAGATCGCGCTAAAGCGATGGCTTCTATTTCCAAAGCAATGGGAGTTAACCCTACACTGTCCATTAAATAAGTATAAGAATCAGCGGTTATTTTTGGGGCCGCGCCAATTAAAATTTGGGCGGTTTTAGCCTGTTTGTCATCAGCATTTATTGCCCACCAATCCAAATAAGTTTCTTCAATTTCGTAGGGTAAGTGTTTGCGGGCGTGAAATTTGACGTCCTCCGTAGTTATCTGATCGGGCGGGGATTCAACGTCGATTAATTTGAGAAAAGTTTTTGGTTCCGGTAAATCTATCACTACCCAAGGTGATTTTAAAGGTTTGTATTTTTTGCCTTCTTTGCCTAAGATGTATAATATTTTTTTACGCACCATTTCCGGTTGTTGCAGTTCGCCATCCACAATGTATCCTGGTGGCAAATTTACAGTGCGCAATTCGGAAACAGAAAAATAAGGCGGTTGGCGTAGCCGGTGATGCTTTTGCAGTTGGATTAGTTTTATTGATAGGTCGCCTATGTCTAGTCCGAACGCTCCATCAAAAGGATTACTTAAAAACATAGTTGATAGCTTACAGCTTTTAGCTGTTAGCTTTTAGAATAAAAAGTCAGCAGCCACAAACTAAAAGCTTTGGGCTAGCGAATACATGGGCATAATGACCGCGACTGCGATACCGGCCGTGGCCAGACCCAAAGTCAAAATAATTACCGGTTCAATAATGGTAGAGAAATTTTTCATGGTCTGGTCTACTTCGTCCGTATAGTAATCCGATAACTCTTTAAGCATTTGTTCCACTTGGCCGGTTTCTTCACCCACCATTATCATTTCGGTGACCATGGGCGGGAAAACGTTAGGATAATTTTGTAGTATTTTGGAAATAGTCTCTCCTTTTTTTAGTTGTTCTGACACTAATAACAAAGTATCGCGGTAAGTAACATTTGATTGTACTTCGGCGGTAGTTTTTACCGCATCAACAATTGGAATAGCGCTTTGTAGTAGAGAAGAAAGAGTGAGGGTAAAGCTAGCTAAATTTATTTTTTTAATAATTCCGCCAAAAATAGGTAGATGCAGGTTAAAAGCATGGACTTTCTTTTTTATGGCTGGCTGTTTAAGCAGCCAAATAACTAACACTACCGTAGCGATGATGCCTACAATCAAGTGGATGCCGTAATTTTGCCCAAAATTTACAATCGCCATAAGCACTCTCGTCGCAAGCGGTAAATCTGCGTGAAATTCTTCAAACATAGTCATCAGTTTGGGCAAGACAAAGAATACAATTTCGATAGCGATGCCAGCCATAGCCACCAAAATCACCGCTGGATAAATCATCGCGCCGCGAATCTTAGAAGCCAGTTCGTGGCTCTTTTTCATTTGAGTCGCAATATTAGCTAAGGATTGCTCCATTTGACCGGCGGTTTCGCCGGCGGCTACCATGTTTACATAAATTGGAGGAAATATTTTTGGATATTTAGCGAGTGCCTCACTTAACTGTTTGCCTTTTTCCACTTCACTTTTTACTTCGCCGATAACTTGACGTAATTTTCTATTTTCAATTTCTTGCGCTAAAATTTTTAAGCTCGCCACGATTGATAAGCCAGCCTTGGTCATGATTTGCAGATGATGGACAAATAACATCTTTTGGACAAAAGGAACTCGGGTGAGATAAATATCCACGAAATTGTTAAGTTTTTCTTCCAAAGGAGATAGTTGTCTGGGTTGAGGCATATCGTTAAGGTATTAAAACAGTGAGCGAGTTATATTTTATTTTTTGTGATGTTTTAATGTTCTAGTGTTTTAATGCTTTAATGTTTTTATTCTTTAGTTACTCGCAGTATTTCGCTAAAAGTAGTAGTGCCCATTTTGGCTTTAATTAAACCGTCTTCAAGCATGGTAATCATGCCGTGGGTGCGAGCGTAAGCGCGAATTTCGTTGGCGGTGGCATGAGCATTAATCATTTTGGTGAGCTCGTCGTCCATTTCCATAATTTCATAAATACCTACTCGGCCTTTGTAGCCGGTAGAACCGCACCGCGAACATCCTTCCCCTTTGTAAAAGGTCATAGCCTCTAATTTAGTTTCGTTATTTATTAGTTTGAGGCCGTTATTTTTGAATAGGTCGCTAATTTTTTGAGTATCAAAGGTTCGCTCCAATTCGCTAATGGTTTCTTTTTCTAATTTATACTCTTTTTTACAATGTGGACAAATTTTGCGCACCAAACGTTGCGCCATTACAATATTGGTGGTGTAGGCGACCAAAAAGGGCGGTACTCCCATGTCGATTAAACGCGGTAGGGTGGTAGGCGCGTCGTTGGTGTGGAGGGTGGCAAGCACCAAATGTCCGGTCATAGCCGCTTGGATGGCAATTTCGGCGGTTTCTTGATCGCGAATTTCTCCCACCATAATAATGTTGGGATCCTGACGCAAAAGCGCGCGTAGTCCACCAGCGAAAGTAAAGCCGACTTTGGTATTGACTTGGCTTTGGTTAACGCCGGGCATACGATATTCAATTGGGTCTTCCACAGTAGAAATATTTACGCCGGGTTGATTTAAAATACCCAAAACCGAGTAAAGGGTGGTGGTTTTACCAGAACCGGTTGGTCCGGTGACCAAGATCATGCCGTGCGGTTTTTTGATTGCCGCCTCTAAAATAGCGCGGGGTTTTTCGAGTAGTCCGAGAGCATCCAAGCTTACCGGTTTGGTGCCTTCGTGTAATAGACGCATCACAATCTTTTCACCATCATAAACTGGTAAAATAGAAACCCGGAAAGCCAGTTTTTCTTCTTGTACTGCGATTTTGAAACGTCCGTCTTGCGGCACCATGTGTTCGTCTAATTTTAAGTTTGCCAAAATTTTGATACGCGCGGTAATGCCATTTTGAACAGCTTTAGGCAAAGTCATGATTGGCTTTAAAATACCATCAATACGATAGCGTACATCTACTTCTTTCTCACTGGGTTCAATATGAATATCAGAGGCGCCTTCATATACGGCGTGTTCCAGAACACTATTTACAATGTTAATAATTGGTAATTCTTCGGCGGCTTTTTTTAGTTCTTTGGTATCAGTTGTGCCGGTAGCGTCTTGAATCACTTTGAGGTCGTCTTGTAATTCGGCGTGATAACGATGTAAGGCATCTTTGAGGTCGGAAAGCGTGGTAATGAAAATTTTTGGTCTAAGGCCGGTTTTGCGATGCAAAAATTCGATGGTTTGGATATCGGTTGGGTCCGTCATGGCTAAATAAAGTTCGTCTTTTTCTTGGTTGAAAGCAATTACTTGATGAGTGCCCGCTACCGGACCGGGAATAAGGTTTAAAATTTCTTTTTTAATTTCACGTCCTTTTAATGGCACAAAGGGAACATCCAAAAATTCGCTGGCTTTTTCAAAAAAAGTTTGTTCATCCAAAATACCATCGGCGAACATAACTTCGATTGGAGTTTTTTCCAGTTTGATGGCTTTGTCTTCGGCTAATTTTAACTGTTCGGCAGTAACCGGGAATTTATATTTTGTGATTATCGTTTGGAGAGTTTTAAGAGGTAGCATAAGATGTGAGTTTGAGCTCCTTTGATGGTTGTATTATACCACATAGCTAAGGAGTAAGGAATAAGGATAAAGGAATAATCAATGTGGACAATAATTTGAGTATCTGGTAGATTATAGTTGTGATTTTCGCCTCAGATTTTTTTCGCTCCATCCCCTTTTAGGGGAGGGATAAAGGGTGGGGTATTTGTTCGTATCGTATACCCCCCCACCCCTGTCCTCCCCCTAAGAGGGGGAGGAAAATATTTACCCTTATTAATTCTTAATTTTTAATTTTTTATTATGTCTATCCTCGTCTCCGGGTCGTTGGTTTATGATAATATCATGAATTTTCCGGACAGTTTCAAAAACCACATCATGCCTGAAAATATCCATATTCTTAATTTGTCTTTTGCCGTGGATAAGCTCACTCGTAGCTGGGGCGGCACGGCCGGCAATATTGCCTATACCATCAAAATGCTCGGTGGTGAGCCACTTTTAGTGTCGGCAATAGGCAAAGATGGTGGCGATTATTTGGAATATTTTAAAAAAATGGGCGTGACCATCGAAAATATTATTCACGATAAAACCCAAATGACTGCTTCGGCATATATTACGACTGATGCGGACGACAATCAAATCACTGCGTTTTATGGCGGACCACTGGGGCGAGCCACAGAAATTAATGTGCGCGATTTGGGTGATAAAATCAATCTCGCAATTATATCTCCTACCCCCAAAGAGGTGATGCTTAAACATTTAAAGGAATGTTTTGAGCTCGGGATTAAGGCGGTGTTTGATCCGGGTCAGCAGATGACTGCTTTTAATGAATTGGATTTGAAAAAGGCTATTTCGCAGGCATATTTTGTGGTGGGCAATGATTATGAAATTAAATTATTACAACAACGCACGGGCTGGGACAGCAAAGAAATATTAAAAAATACCAAGGTTTTAATTACCACTTTGGGCGAGCGTGGGTCGGTGATTTCCACGGCCGAGGGTGAGGTAATTGAGGTAGGGGTGTGCCCGCCACAATCTTTTGATGATCCTACCGGGGCAGGCGATGCCTATCGCGCCGGATTTTTTGTGGGATATGAGCTAGGATATAATTGGAAGACCTGCGCGCAGTTGGGCGCGGTGGCCGCGGCGTATGCGATTGAAACCTATGGCACCCAGGAACATGGTTTTAGCAAAGAAGAATTTTGCGCGCGGTATCAAAAGACGTTTGGAGAGAGTGTGAATTTATAAAGTGTGAATTTAATAATATGTCTGATAGACCAAAAGTAGGCGTGGCGGTATTTATTGTCAAAGATAAAAAAATTTTAATGTTAAAACGTATCGGCGCGCATGGAGCTGACACTTGGAGCGTGCCGGGGGGGCATTTGGAATATGGCGAAGAACCGGAAGACGCGGCCGCGCGTGAAGCTATGGAAGAAGTGGGGATTAAGATAACCAATATTCGTCGCTCCGTTTATACTAACGACATTTTTGAAAAAGAAAATAAACATTATATTACCCTGTTTTTTATTGCCGAAATTGAGAGCGGCGAACCGAAGATTTTGGAACCGGATAGGACCGAAGAAATCGGTTGGTTTGAGTGGGGTAATTTACCCCAGCCGTTGTTTTTGCCGGAGATAAATTTGCTTAAACAGGGGTTTGATTTGTTTGAATAGTATAAGTAAAATTAAAACGCCCAGCTGTAAGCCGGGCGTTTTAATTAATCTTTGGGGTGATTATCTTTTTCTATCTCATCCGGCAGTTCTGAAATTTCTGTGCTTAGCCCAGTTTCTAGTTGTGTTGTTTCGTATGCGCGTTCATCTTCATTGGTGAATAATGATAAATATTTTTCCACCATTTGTTTGGTTAGTTTACCCTCGCTGTGTAATTCAATTAAATCAGTTATATTAACGCCTGCTTCTAATTGCATGTCGTTTATCTCCATGCTTACGCCGCCAGTTTCTTTGGGCATATAGTTAAAGGTTATTGAATTTTTGTTGGATTAATATTTGTATATTTTTCAATCATTCGTTTTATTCCGCTTTTATCCAAAAGCCCTTTTTGAGCGCCAGTTTGGCCAATCACTCCACAAGAATTAGCCACACCCCATTGTAAGGCGTGGGCAATATCATGTCCCAATACCCGCCCGCTCATGTAGCCCGAAGAAAAGGCATCGCCGGCGCCGGTTTTTGCTACTACGGTAATTGGGTAGCTGGCCATTTTCCAGATATTTTCGCTGTTGCCCCCGTAGGCGCCATTGCCCGCGTCGGTAATGGCCACTTCTCTCGCGCCGAGAGATAAAAGTTTATGGATAATCGCGTTTACAGTTTTCTCTTTTTCTAAAGTTGTGCCCAAAATTCTTTCGGCTTCCTCCAGATTAACAATTAAGATGTCGGTATGGGGCAATACTTCTTTAACTTTATCTATAGTATTTTTGAGTTGAAATGATCCTGGGTTAAAAGCGAGCCGAACATTGGCGTGTTTTTTGATCCAAGTCAATAATTTTTCTTGTAAGGGTTCATAGCCTTCGCTAAGTCCGGTAAAATATATCCAGCCGGTTTCGGAAAGTTTTTTAGGCCAGCAGTAAGAACGTTTGCGGTGAAAAGAAAGAATCGTGCGTTCTCCTTTAAAATTTAAAACCACCGAATAACGAGTTTTGGTTTTAGCATCAAAAGTTAGCAGACCAGTATCCACGCCGTATTTTTTTAACTCTTGTTTGACTAGTTTGCCGTTGGAATCATTACCTACGGAAGTTAAAATAGCGGTCTTCAAACCCAGTTTAGTGGTGCCGCAAGCCACATTAGCCGCATTACCACCGAGACATTGGAAGCTGTCGGTGATGGGGATTTTACTGGCAAAGTCCAAACATAAACGGCAACTTTGTCCGTCTAATCCGCATTCCACGGCCGCGTTGTCAATTTGCACGTGCGTGTCGATTACCGCGTCGCCGATGGTGATGATATTGTACATAATTTATTAAATTTCAAATCCAAAATTACAAATCCCAAACAAATTTTAATCTCTAAATATTCAAATTCAAAATATTTGTAATTTGGTAATTGTGATTTATTTGGAATTTGAGATTTAGAATTTTTGATTTATTTTTCCGGGTGTTTATATTGCTCTACCAATTCGCCACTGTGGATGTGTCTACCCATCATTATTTCTATTAGCTCAATAAAAGCAGCTAAGGCCATTCCCACCATGGCAATGGAAAAAATTAAATTTCCAATCGACACCGCATAGACCAAAAGACAAAGCGCGCCGATGACGAGCACGGCGTCTTGACGGCGTTCGGCTTCTAAAAAGATGGCGTAAGTTAAAAGTATTACACCGAGTCCCGCCAAGACATAAATGACGATGTCAAATAGTGGCATCGGCAGAGTGGAGAAGAGAGAGAAGATAGTGTCCATATTAATTAAGGATTAAAGATTAAGGAATAAGGAGTAATTAATGGTGAGAAAAATTTATTCTTTACTCTTTACTCCTTACTCTTTTTATCTGGTAAATTTCGTAAATGCTTGCTAGAGTAAATATTGTTTGCAAGGGTATAAACACCGGATCTTTGAGATAGGAGCTGTAAAGTAATAGAAAAATTCCGCCGAAAACAAATAAATAATTGCGTCGTAAGGCTTTTTTGTCTAGTACGCCCGCGGTAATAAATAATAGGCCAATGGCTCCCAAAATTTTAAAAATTATCGCAATAATTGCCCAAGTCATAGTCGTTTGTTTTTATGTTTTAATGTTCTAGTGTTTTTATGAATTTATTTCCACCTGTTCACATATTCAATCGCCGCGAGAGATGCGATTACACCTTGACCGGCGGCAATGGCGATTTGTTTGTAAGGAAGATTACCAACGTCGCCCGCGGCAAAAATTCCCGATACGCTGGTTTGGCATTTGGCGTCCACAATAATTTGCCCGATTTTGTCTTTGGCTACATCCACCAGTTCCGAATTAGGGGTCATGCCTATGTGCACCATCACGCCGTCAACTATGATTTCTTTCTCTTCGCCCTGGGTATTTTTATATTTTAACGCGGTTACTTTTTTATCTCCCACAATTGCCGTGGTGGTGGCTTCGTATAAAATTTCGACATTTTTTAATTCTTTTACTTTGTCAATCAATATATTTTCGCCCTTTGGGAAACCACCATTTTGTTCTTGGGTATTGGGATATTTGCTAAGCAGATAAACTTTTTTGGCCAATTGCCCCATCATCAGAGCCGATTCCAAAGCCGCATTGCCCGAGCCAATTGTTACTGTGGTTTTGCCTCGAAATAAAGGTCCATCGCAAACGGTGCAATAGGTAACGCCTTGGTGAAAAAAATTTTTTTCGCCGGGCACGCCCAACTGGCGCGGATGGATGCCAGTGGCGACAATTACGGTTTTGGTTTCGTAGGATTTAGTTTCGTTAGTCGCATTTTGCGCGAACACAGTAAAATAATTAGCTGTTTTTTCAATTTTGGTTACTTTGAATCCTTCGTCAATTGGTACATTATATGATTTTATTTGTTCGGCGAATTTTTGTGCCAATTCAAATCCTTGGATATTAATAATGCCGGGCCAGTTGCCCACTTCGCCCGAAAGTGCTACTTCACCGCCGATATTGTCGGTAACGATTTTAAAATTTAATTCTCGGCGAGCGGCATACACAGCCGCGCTGCAACCGGCGGCAGACGCGCCGATGATAATGAGATCAAACATAAATTAGTAAAGGAGTAAGGAGTAAAGAGTAATTTTTTACTCCAATTTAACGGTATTAAGTTGTAATTCTAGTTCCTCCAAGGTTTTTTTAATGTCTTTTGTTTTAGAAATTGCGCTACCAACACCAAATACTTCCACACCCCAAGATTTTACCAAGGCGATATTGTCGGCGTTTATTCCACCATCGACGGCAATAAGCGGTAGTATTTTGTCATTCCCGCGAAAGCGGGAATCAGCGACTGATTTGGGCAGATCCCCGTTTTCACGGGGATGACAGTTGATGAACTTTTTTATCTTTTCACCAACTTCTGGCAGAAATTGCGCTCCCTGCTCACCTGGGTAGACTGTCATGAATAATACCATGTCCACCAAATTAATATAAGGCTCAATTTTTTCTAGCGGCGTCTTCGGATTAATGGCAATACCCGCGTCCCAGCATTTACCGCGGATACGCGCGATTATTTCTTGGGGGTTGTCTTGTGATTCAATGTGAAAAATTACTCGTTTAATATTTTTTACTTCGTACCATTTTTCTAATTCATCAATCGGGTGTGCTACCATTAGATGGAGTTCAAAGTTTAATCTTAATCTTAATTCATTTATTTTTTCAATTTCATCAAAAGATTTGCTAGTTACAAATTGTCCATCCATTACATCAATCTGCGCTAATTCAAAGATGCCTTCCAAACGACGAGCTTGTCTTTCAAATTCAGAAAAGGTCGGAACCAAAATGGAGGGAATAATCCGCATAGTATTAAACGATACAATATACATGGAATAAAATATATTTTGTATATTTCTCCATGTATTTTGTATTTTGGTATATTATTTTTCCAATTCGGCGATTTTTTTATCGCGGCGCGTCAAGCGTTCGTCGCCATCAAATTTTGTTTCCAAGAATTTTTTTACGATTACGGCCGCATGATCTTCGGATAACACTTTTCCGGCTAGGCACAAAACATTAGCGTTGTTGTGAAGCCGGCCCCACTCGGCGCTGTCAATACTATATCCCAATATCGCGCGGATACCTTTTATTTTATTGGCAGTGATGCACATGCCTTGTCCAGTCCAGCAGATAAAAATACCGCGATTATTTGTATTTTCCATAACTTTTTTGGCGGCTGGAATGGCATAATCCGGAAAATCATCAGTAGCAATGCGTTCTTGCGGACCTAAATCTTTAAAGGGGGTCTTGAGAGTATTTTTTAAGTATCCGCCTAGGAATTTTTTGAGTTGGTAACCGCCGTGGTCGGAGGTGAGGTAGATCATATTAAAAAGTAAGTAATAAGAGGGCAAGCATTTATGTATATATTATATAATTTGTCGTGTATTTTAGCAAGTTTTAGATATTTTTTGTCTTTTTTTGCCTGTTTTTGTGGAAGAAGTCGGTTTTGTAAGCACATTTTGACAATTTTGTCAAGGGGGTGTACACTATATATACATAGCGAAAGCCGGCCATCACCGGCTCCGCCCTAAAGGTGCGCTAAAGGGAAGAAACCAGCCTGATATGCTGATGTAGACCCCTTCGGGTAGGCCCGTCATAGCCGTAATTAAGAGCCACATAAGTGGAAGCGGGGTGGTACCTCCCAAAATTGGGACCCTGCAGATGCTGGTGGTTTTTTTGTTATGAAGGAATAAAGATTAAGGAATAAGGAGTAAATATGATAAGCAAAAATAATCCTTTATATGTTAAGTCTGACATGTTAGCGAGGAATGTTTACCAGGTGATTCAGAATTTTCCCAAGTATGAACTCTACGGCCTTACATCTTAATTAAGGCGGTCAGCATTATCCGTGGTATTAAATATAGTTGAGGGGTTTGCTAGGCAAGGTCCAAACGAATTTCGTAGATTTTTAATAATATCATTTGGTTCGTTGGAAGAAACTAGGTACTTGCTAGAATTTTCTTTAAGACAAAAATATTTAGATGAAATTAAATTTAAACAACTAATTAGTAATGTTGACGAGATTGCCAAAATACTTTGGTCAATAATAAATCCAAAATAATTAATTATTCCTTATTCTTTACTCCTTAATCCTTTTACTATGTACAACGCCAACGCCAACGAACTCGAAATATTAAAATATTGGGACGCGCACAAGTGTTTCGAAAAATCCGTCTCCGAACGGCCGGAAAACAAGCCGTATGTTTTTTACGACGGTCCGCCGTTTGCGACCGGGCTTCCGCACTATGGGCATATTGTGGCGTCGCTCATGAAAGATGTGGTGCCGCGCTATTTCACCATGCGCGGATTTAGAGTGGAGCGCAAATGGGGTTGGGATTGTCATGGATTGCCAGTAGAAAATATTATTGAAAAAGATTTGAATTTGAATAGCAAAAAAGATATTGAAAATTACGGTGTGGATAAATTTAATGAGGCTTGCAATGCCACGGTTTTGAAATACGCGAGTGAGTGGAAAAAAACTATCAAACGTATGGGGCGTTGGGTTGATATGGATAATGATTACAAAACCATGGACGTTGGTTACATGGAAAGCGCTTGGTGGGTATTTAAGGAATTATGGGAAAAAGATTTGGTGTATAAAGGCCACAAAGCCATGCATATTTGTCCGCGTTGTGTGACACCTTTGTCTAATTTTGAAGTAACGCAGGGATATAAGGATGTGAAGGATTTATCAGTGACGGCTGAATTTATATTAGAAAATGGAAAAGAAGTTTTGCATATTAGCGAGGATGATGTTACTCATAATCATGAAGATGTTAAGATTTTAGCATGGACCACTACTCCGTGGACCTTGCCGGGGAATGTGTTGTTGGCCGTTAATAATGATATTAATTATTTTGTAGTTGAAGTTTTAAATTCTGAAGATTTGATAAATAAGCAAAAACATGGCGGATTATATATAGTTGCCAAGGATAGATTTAAAGAAGTTTTTAAGGATTATATTTCAGATGAAAGTGAGTGGAAAGGTGAATATTGTGGTCCGGAGATAATAAAAGAGATAAGAGGGAAAGATTTGGTCGGCCTTAAATACAAACCGTTATTCCCGTATTTTGCCAATACTCCCAATGCTTTTCGCGTGGTGGCTGGGGATTTTGTCAGTACTACCGACGGCACTGGCGTGGTGCATATTGCGCCCGCATTTGGCGAAGATGATTATAACATCGGCAAAAATGAAGGGTTGCCGTTGGTTCAGCATGTTTCCATGGACGGACGCTTTATCCCGGCAGTTACGGATTTTGCCGGTATGGAAGTAAAACCCAAAGAGGACCCGACCAAAACTGATGTGGAAATTATTAAATGGCTCGCGGCTAATAGAAAATTATTTTCCAAAGAAAAATTTGAACACAGCTATCCGCATTGCTGGCGTTGTGATACCCCGTTACTTAATTATGCTACTTCTTGCTGGTTTATTAAGGTTACCGAACTCAAAGATCAATTGCTCAAAAATAACGAGGCGATTCGCTGGGTGCCGGATAATTTTAAACAAGGCCGGTTTGGCGAGTGGCTTTCGGGCGCGCGTGATTGGGCGGTGTCGCGCAATCGCTACTGGGGCAATCCACTCCCAGTGTGGGAAAGCGCCGACGGTGATCATATTTGCGTGGGGAGTGTGGAGGAACTAGCGCAATTGACCGGCAAAAAATTAACCAAAATAATTTTTGTCCGCCACGGCGAGAGCGAAAAAAATATCAAAAATATTCATAGTAGCGTGGTCAACGATCATCCTTTAACTAAAAAAGGAGAAAAAGAAGTTGATGAGTCGGTAAAACATTTTACAGATAAAGTCGATATTATTATTAGTTCGCCAGTTTTACGTTGTAAACAAACCGCCGAAAAATTTCAGAAGAAATTAAAGGCCGATTTAATTTTTGATGATTTGATAACGGAATATTTTTATGGCTCTTGGGAAAATAAAAGCAAAGAGGAATTGGCAAAAAGAGAAGATTATCAAAATTATCGCAAAATTAGCGTGGTGCCGAAAGATAAATATCATTTTCGTTTAGGTGGAGATGGGGAAACCAGAGTCGAAATTACCGAGCGAGTGCGTAAATTTTTGGAAAAAGTTACCAAAGAATATGCGGGCAAGACAATTTTAGTAGTATCACACGGTGGTATTAATGCCGGTATGACTATGGCGCTGCAAGGAGTAGATTACGGTAGATTTTTTTCTGAAGAAAATATTATTCATCAACAAATTAAACATTTTTATCTAGATGAGGATGGGAAAGAATATAATCTCCACAAGCATTTTGTGGACAAGATGGAAATCAAAAAAGACAGCAAGGTTTATCACCGCGTGCCGGAAGTTTTGGATTGTTGGTTTGAGTCCGGTTCGATGCCTTACGGTCAGATGCATTATCCGTTTGAGAATAAGGAGAAATTTGAAGCCGGTTTTCCAGCGCAATTTATCGCCGAGGGTCAAGACCAAACCCGCGGATGGTTTTATACGCTACATGTTTTGGCGACAGCTTTAACTTCGGGTAAAAAACCATCAATACCCAAAAAGAAATTTTGTCCGGCGTTCAATAATGTGATTGTGAATGGAATTGTGCTGGCCGAAGATGGCAAAAAAATGAGCAAACGTTTAAAAAATTATCCGGAGCCCGATATTGTGCTAGAAAAATATGGCGCCGATGCCATGCGTTATTATTTGGTAACTGCGCCGGTGATGCAGGCCGAGGCGCTCAATTTTTCTGAAGCCGGAGTGAGAGAGATGTACAATAAATTAGTAAATACACTGTGGAATGTGGTGGAGTTTTATAAGATGTATAGCGACAAAGGAATAAGGAGTAAGGAAAAAGGAGTAAGTGAAAATGTGTTGGACAAGTGGATACTCGCCAAGTTGAATTTGCTGGTAAAAGATGTGACTGAGGGTATGGAAAATTATCAGTTGGCGCGCGCCAGCCGACCAATTGTGGAGTTTGTCACGGAATTATCCCAATGGTATGTGCGTCGCAGTCGCGATCGATTTAAGAGCGGTGGCGACGTTGTCATCCTGAGCGAAGCGAAGGATCCCTCTCATCGTTCGTTAAGGGATTCTTCTCCGCCAAAGGCGGATCAGAATGACAAGCAACAGGCCGTCGCGACTTTACACGAAGTACTTTTTACCTTGTCTAAAGTGATGGCGCCCTTTACGCCGTTTATGGCGGAGAAAATTTATTTAGTGATGGGCGGAGAAAAAGAAAGCGTGCATTTGGAAGCATGGCCGGAAGCGAATGAGTTTAATCCCGAGGTAGTCGAAAGTATGATATCTGTTAGGGAAATAGTTGAATGTGGTTTAGCCGCTCGATCATCTGCTGGTATAAAAGTTAAGCAACCGTTACTTAAAATGTTTGCTCCTATATGTGGATGTGTACAAGATAGAGATCAATATTTAAATATTATTAAGGAGGAACTAAATATAAAGGAAGTAATTATTATTGCAGACCCTAGTGAGTTGAAAGAGAAGAGGTTGGATAGTAATTGGGAAGTAAAAGAATCACAACGGGTATTTGTAGCTATTTATAAAGAAATCACCCCCGAACTTAAGGCCGAAGGCACGGCGCGCGAAATCGTGCGGGCGATCAATCAAATTCGCAAGGAAACGAAGTTGACTATTAATGACAAAGTCGCCGTGAGTTATGTGACGGACGACGTTGAACTCAAAAAAGTTTTGGTGGATTTTGGTGATGAAATAAAAAAGAGTGTGCTCGCGGAAAGGTTGGAAGAAAAAGATATTGATGATGGAGTGGAGACAGAGGTTGGTGGAAAGAAAATTAAATTACTTGTCAATTTGTCATCCTGAGTGAGCGTAGCGAATTGAAGCCTGCCTGCCGGTAGGCAGGGAATTAGATTCTTCTGCGCCAGAGGCGGATTAGAATGACAGTGTGGGGTGGATAACTATGTGAAAAATCATTGACATTATTTGTAGATAATATAAAATTAACTCGTACTCAATGTGCGAGTTAATTTTTTAAAGAAAATATTTTTGTTCCAATATGGAATTGAATTTACAAAATCCAAATTTAAATAATCAAGTTATCGAAGATAGTTTTGTCGGTAAAACAATTTTACTTGTTAACACCGGACCGGTGGAAAAAAAGTTTATTATTCAGCGTCTTAAAAAATTAGGTTTAATATTGGTGGTTTTACATCGAGAAAAAAATTGGTGTACGCCTTATGTTGATCATTGGATTATCGCCGACACTTTTAGCCACAGTGAATCAATCAAGGCTGTAGGTACATTTTTTAAAGACAATTCCAATATCAAAATAGATGGAGTGTTAACTTTTTGGGAGGATGATGTGCTTTTAACCTCCAAAATAACCGATAAATACGATCTGATTGGCATTCCATTCAGTTCTGCCAAGCAAGCGCGCAATAAATATTTATTTCGCGAATTTTGTAACGCGAATAGTATTTTTGCTCCGCGTCATCGCTTGATCAAAAACAGTGATGACTTGGATTATGTATTTCAAAATTTTTCTTTTCCTTTGGTTATTAAGCCGGCCTACGGAAGCCGTAGCGCTTTTGTCATGAAGGTGGAAACCAAAGGCGATCTCAAAAGCAGTTTCGCGTTTGTTAAAAAAAGTTTATCATCCGAGACGGAGTCTGCCTTAAACGATGGGGCGGATATTTTTGTGGAAGAATATGTGGATGGCGACGAAGTGGATATTGATATTTTACTTCAGCATGGCAAAATTAAATTTTATTGTATCTCGGATAATTTTAGCAAAGATCGCGGAGAATTCTTTTTGGATAGCGGTCAGGCGGCGCCATCTACTTTACCAGATAATACTCGTGGCGCACTGATTGAAATGGCGGAAGAGACTTTGGAAAAATTGGGCATTCAAAATGGTTGTATTCATTTTGAGGCAAAATCCAGCAGAACCGGTCCGGTACCATTGGATATTAATTTGCGTATGGGTGGTGATTATGTTTATTCTTACATTAAAGACGCTTGGGGAGTGGATTTAATTGAGGGGGCGGTAAAAATCGCCATCGGTCAGTTTATTCCGGTAAGAAAAATAGTTAAGCCGCGCAAGTATATTATTGGTTGGGATTTATATCCCGAGACCTCCGGTTTATTGGTAGAATTAAATATTAGCGATGAATTGAAGAGTCAATCATATTTTGAAGAAATTCATCTATACAAAGAAGTGGGTGATCCGGTGCTTTTGCCGCCGGAAGGCTACGAAGATAGTTTGGGTTGGGTAACGGTGTCGGGAGAAAATTATTTAGATGCACAAAATAATTTGCGTGATGCTCTCAAACTAATCAATTTCCGCGTTGCCGGTTTTAATGCTGGTTCGGCTTTGGGCAAGACTTTGCGTAAGGGTCGTTATTCATCCGCCGTATTAAATAAAAGTATTCTATTGCAGGCATCAAAATTTGAGCGTATCCGTCGCAAGGCTAAAGGCAATTTGCGTAATTTGCATATTGGTGTAGCCTGCAATAATAATGAGAATTCCGCCAATCCGGTGGAGAGCGATTTGACTTCAGTGGGTACCAATATTATGAATACTCTCAAAGAGAAAGGGTATAAAGTTACTTTCTTTGACTTTAATAATGTTTTTGAAGCGATTAAGCAGTTAAAAGACAGTAATGTGGATATGGTGTTTAATGTTTGCGAACGCATCAACAATTCCAGTCTACTGGAACCGCATGCCGCTGCCATTTTGGATGCTTTGCAAATTCCTTACACCGGTTCTAATCCCAATACTTTGGGTCTATGTATTGATAAGATTAAAGTAAAAAAACTTTTGGATTATCACGATATTCCGACTCCGCGCTGGGACTATGTATATTTTGCCGAGGACGAAGTTGATCCGGATTTACGCTATCCTTTGATTGTTAAACCTGCTTCCACCGATAATTCCATTGGTATTACTAATGATTCAGTAGTGCGTAACGAAGAAGAATTACGCCATCAGATTAAGAAGGTTTTGGATTTAAGCACTGCCGCTTTGATTGAAGAATATATTGAAGGCGATGAATATGACGCTTCTATTATTGGTAATGATGATGAGCTGAGGGTGTTGCCTTTGTCGCGGTCCATTTTTAAAGAATTGCCGGAAGGGTATTGGCACATTTATCCTTTTGCTGCCAAATGGGATGAGGATCCGGAATATGATAAAATTATTATCCAAAGTCCGCCTAAAAATATTAGCAAGAAATTGGAATCATTAATTTCCGAGATTGCTTTGGACACTTATAATATTTTGGATTGTCATGATTATGGTCGAGTGGAAGTGCGCGTAGATGCCGATGATAATCCTTATGTTTTGGAATTGAATCCCAATCCTTCCATAAATGTCGGCGACTCCACACCGGGAGCGGCGGAACTCGTGGGTATGGATTACGGGGCATTTTTGGAAGAGATGATTCGGTTGGCGATTACGCGTTACAAAGATCGTCCGGCTTATCATCATTTGCAGACCAATATAATATAAGTTATGACTTTGCAGTTTAAGCATGTTAGCGATATCCAGGAATGCGAGCGTCTGTGGAATAATTTTTCTCCGCATCGTGATATTTATGATGAATGGAATTGGCGCCATACTTATTATAAGTATTTTGTTTCACCGTTAAATTTTATTGTGGGTTATGATGCCGATCGTGAGATCGGCATTTTGCCTTTACAATATGATACCCAAGAAGAATTTTGGGAATTTTTTGGTGGACCAGCGATGGAAAGCAACGCAGTTTGGGTAAAGTCGGGATATGAATATTGTGTACCGGATTTTTTTAAAGCCGCTGATGGTCCGGTGTGGTTGGATTATTTAATCGGAGATAATGATTATGTTCGTTCTTTACATATAGATGACTATGGTTATGAGTTGGATTTGCAGAAGTGGGTTGGGGCGGATGATTTTATTGAAAATAAATTAACTGGAAAAACACGTAAGCATGTTCGCGCTTCGTGGCGGGAATTTAATTTATTCAATCCCCAAATTATTCATGGAAATTGGGATGATTTAGACGTATTATTTGCATTGAATGAAACGGTTTTTGGAAAAGAATCGTCGTTTTTGGATAAGCATGAAAAACAAATTTATCATGATTTAATTAAACTGCCATATAATTGGGATATTTTTAGTGTAGTAGTAGAAGGTCGGACGGTGGCGGTAGCTTTGGTGTTAATTTTTAAAGAAAGATACCATTTTTTGGCGGTAGGCTATGACCGGACGTTAAAAGATTTAGGGGTATTTATTAATTTACAGAATATTGAGGTTGCCTTGCGTGTCGGGGCCAAAACAGTGGATTTTGGTTATCATGATTGTGGTTGGAAAGATCGTTGGAATTTACAAAAAAAGCCGTATTATCAGTATTGGGCGGGGTTGGTGCCAGATATATAGAGTTGACAAAAAGAGAGTTTTGGGCTAATCTAAGGAATAAAGAGTAAGGAGTAAGGAATGAAAAATTGTTCCTTGCTCCTTATTCCTTAATTTTTTAATTTATGAAAGTTAAACAAATTTTTGAGCTGGGTCTTAGTTTGGGTGTTGCCGCCGATCCGCGCGGTCTAAAAGGCGTTAAAGAATATTTGGCCGGGTTAAAAAAAGATTACGATAACGCCAAGCCCAAAGATAAGCCATATCTTGATATGGATCGTTTGGATAATCCCTATGCTGATAGCCGGGTACATATTGATGATGGCAAAACCGAAGTGAGGCGTGTTTTGACCGGCATTGATATTGGCGAAAGCGAAATTATTTTGGCTTCGCAACTTGGTGAGCGTGGCAAAAAGATTGATTTAGTAATAGCGCATCATCCAGTAGGCAGAGGGTTGGCTGGGTTACACGATGTGATGGATATGACCGTGGACACCTACGAAAAATTGGGCGTGCCGGTGCATGTAGCCGAAAAAATAATGGAAGAGCGAGTGAAAGAAGTTGGCCGTGGCGTGCATCCGTCCAATCATTATCGCTTGATTGATATGGCGCGTTTACTTAAAGTAAATTTGATTAACACTCATACTATTACGGATAATTTGGTAAATAAGTTTTTACACGAGCTGATTAGCAAAAGAAATCCTCGCACTATTGGTGACTTATTAGATGTGCTTTTGGAGGTACCGGAATATCAAGAGGCTAGACGACGCGGGGCCGGTCCATCACTTTTTGCCGGTAGCCCTAGACATCGAGTGGGTAAGTGGCTATTGGAAATGACCGGCGGCACCAGCCCAAGTGATAAAGTATACAAAGAATTATCTCAGTATGGCATTAGTACAGTTATTGGTATGCATATGGGAGCCGCGGCGCGCGATTTGGCCAACGAGCATCACATGAATGTGGTTATTGCCGGGCACATTGCTTCCGATTCTTTGGGGATGAATTTATTTTTGGATGAACTCGAAAAGAAGGGGATTGAGATTGTGCCGTGCAGTGGGTTGATACGGGTGAAGCGAGTGAAAGGAGTAAAGAGTAAGGAATAAAGAGTAAGGAGTCTTGTCATTGCTTCGTCACCCCGATTTTAATCGGGGTGACGAAGCAATCTCTCTGTTTGTCATCCTGAGCGATCCCGACTTAGTCGGGGGAGTCGAAGGATCTAACCACACAAAAAAGATGAGTCGAACGCTCATCTTTTTTAGTATGTTGCCAACCGACATCAGATAAGATATAATTTAGTTATTATGATCTCAATTATATCAGGTAAAATTATTTCTAATAGCGGCGCTGAAGTGGTAGTTTTGACTCCCGGCGGTGTTGGGTATAAAATTTTTGTCAGCCCGGCGCGTAGCGAAATGTGGAAAACGGGGAGTGAAGCGCAGGTTTTGACTTATTTGGCCGTACATGAAGATGCTATGGATTTGTTTGGGTTTAGCACCGAAGCCGAAAGGGGATTGTTTATTAAATTACTGGCAGTATCAGGCATTGGTCCCAAGACCGCTTTACGCTTGTTGTCACTGGGTAGTGTGGAAGAAATTGGTTCGGCTATAAATAGTGGTGATGTCGCGTATCTAACCAAAGTCAGCGGTATTGGTGGTAAGACCGCTGAAAGAATTGTGGTGGAGTTGCGCGGTAAGATTGATAAGTTATCCATGGGTGATAGTGGGCCACTTGGCGATGTGGTAGAAGGTTTGATTGCTTTGGGATATTCATCGGCTGAAGCACGTGAGGCAGTGAAAAAAATTGATACCAAAGGCAAAACCAGCGAACAGATTTTGAAGACGGCTTTACAGAGAATAAAATAAAACCCCCGATCGGGGGTTTTGTCATCCTGAGCGAAGCGCCCCAAAGGGGCCCCTTTGGGGAAGGATCTTAGTTGTCATTCCCGCGAAAGCGGGAATCTGCGACTTGTTGGGGCAGATCAGGACTTTCCCGCCAGAGGCGGGTAGGCGTCGGGATGACAGTTGGTGATTATCTATTTTTATAAGCCATCCATCCCGCCTCTTGGTACTTTTTCGCTTCCGCCACCGGGTCGACGGCGCCATAGATGCCGCGTCCGACAATAATGATGTCGGATTTTTGTTTGCCAATCACATTATCCGGTGTGTTATATTGCTGGCCTAGCTTATCGCCGCCAACAGATAGTTGTACTCCCGGAGTCATATTGATGAAACACGGATCATCAATTAATTGACGCATGGTAATAAAACCAATCACAAAATTTTTGTGCTCAAGCGCCATTTTTATGGTTTCTTGTGTGTATTCACCTTTGGCCAATGTGCCTTTAGAGCTCATCTCGGCCAAAAGTAAAAGCCCGCGTCCTTTGGGTAATCCCACTTCTTTTAAACCCTCAATGATTCCTGGGCCAGGTACGGTGTGAGCATTGGTGATATGCGCCCAGTCGGCGATATTATACACACCGTTTTGGTATTGGTATTTTACCGTATTGCCAATGTCGGCGAATTTTCGATCTTCGAAGATTAAAAAATTATATTTTTCGGATAGTCTTTGTAGTTCAATTAGTAAATCCGCATCAAAATCCTCGATAATATCAATGTGGGTTTTTAGCACACAAATATAAGGGCCTAAATCATCGGCAATCTTTAGTAGTTCTTTTTTAGTAATAACATCTGCTGCGATTGCCAAGTTAGTTTTTTTCGCTTCCATTATTTCAAGAAGCTTTTTGGCCGTGGAATTTTGGCAAAGTTGTGCGCGTTGAGAATAAGTAAGCATAGTTTTAGGTTGTCATCCTGAGGCGTAGCCGAAGGATCCCTTTTAGTTTCGAAGTTTAAGGGATTCTTCGCTTCGCTCAGAATGACAATTGTTAAACCTGATGTCCTTTAATAAATATTTTAACTTTTTCCACCATGTCTTTGTCCAGTTTACCCTCTTTTTCTAGCGTGTCTAACATTTCCGAAATTGTCAGTACGGAATATAAGTTATATCCTTTTTCTTGTAAGTGTTTTTTGCCACCCTGTTCGCGATCGACCAGTACCACAATGTCGGTAACCTTCAAACCCTCGTGTTGTAGTGGGTCAATAGTTTCAAACACACTTGCTCCGCTGGTTACTAAATCTTCCACCACCAAACAATTTTGTCCGGCTTCAAATTTTCCTTCAATAGCTTTTTTCGTTCCGTAATCTTTCACTTCTTTGCGGCGCATGATCATGGGTTTGTTGTGGGCGAGTGAAATTGCGGTCGCGATCGGTAGGGCGGTATAGGGTACGCCGCAGATGACATCAAATTTTGAATCCTTGATTTTATCCCACATGGCTTCGGCAACCATTTTTAGCACTTCGGGGTAAGAGACGGTGACACGCAGGTCAATATATATCGGCGACATGATACCGCTTTTGAGTTTAAATTCCCCAAATTTTACCGCATTGATTTCGTGCAGCTTGAGAATGAGATCTTTAAGCATATTATTTTTTCTTTTTTAAATTAAATAATTTTACCGATGAAATACTGGTTTGTTTGGCAAAAATAGTTTTATTTTTGTATCTAAGGGCATCTTTTACGCGCTCTACCTGTTTTTTCGAAACGTGCTTAGGTAATTCGGATAATTTAAAAAATTTATTTTCATCAACTTCGTTTGATAAGGCAATTTTACCTTTGACAATTTGACACTCAAACGAAAACACGAGAGCATCGTCTCCGGTTTTGTAATATACCCCGGCCAAACGTTTTATTTTGGCGGTAACACCTATTTCTTCTTTGATTTCGCGGAGAATCGCTTCTTCGGGGGTTTCACCATATTCCATGCCGCCACCGGGGAGATTCCACAGATCATAGTCGCGGCGGTGACTCCATAAGCTTCGGCCCTGTTTGTCGAAAATTATCGCAAAGACCCCGATTAGAAATTTTGCTCTTTTGCGTTTGTATAACATAGGTTAAGGGATTCTTCGCTCCGCTCAGAATGACAAGTGAAGCGCTTACAATGACACGATAGCGCCGGATTTATCGCGGTGATATTTTCCGAATTCTTCGATTTTATTAGCTAACTCGCGTTTTACCACCGGTCCATCTTGGCACATGCAAAATCCCGGGCCGTCCACTGCGCATTGTCCGCATACTCCTACACCGCACTTCATGTAGCGTTCGATGCTCACTTCGCAATCAATGTTAAATTTATTGCAAATATCCAACACTTTTTTTTGCATCAATTCTGGGCCGCAAGTGACAACGAGCACGTGTGAGTTGTCATCCTGAGTCCCGCCACTGCGGGGCGAAGGATCCCTCTCGCCGTTTGTTAAGGGATTCTTCGCTTCGTTCAGAATGGCAGACAACAAGTCAGTTACATATCCCTTGTGTCCCTCAGAGCCGTCGTCAGTGGCGATGTGAAGTTTTAAGTTTTCTATTTTTGTTAATCTGTCTTTGAAAAGTAATAGATTTTTATTGCGGGCGCCGGCGATGAAGTCGATTTGCACATTGTCATTCCCGCGAAAGCGGGAATCCGCGACTTTGTTCGGCAGATCCCCGCTTTCGCGGGGATGACAGTTGGCGAGTGCTTCGGCGAGATTGCCGAGCGGTGCGGCGCCATAGCCACCGGCGACCATAATGTAGTGGAGCTCTGGATCAACGGTAAACGAGGTGCCATACGGGCCGGATATGCCAACTCGATCGCCAGCTTTCATGTCAAATAATTTCTCTGTGGCCGGTCCGCGTTTAAAAATCGTCAGGCAAAAAGATTGGCCGTCGTCGTAGGCAATAGAGAAAGGTTTCTGGTCATATCCCGGAATCCAAAGCATCACAAATTGCCCGGGTTTGCTTTTCAATTCGTACTGTAAATAAAAAGTTTTGACGAAAGGATTTTCGTCAACGATTTTGGAAATTTTTAGAAAAGTTGGGTTATCTGATTTCATAATGTTTGTTTTGTCATTCCCGCGCCATGCCTGCCGGCAGGCAGGAAAGCGGGAATCAGCGACTTAGCGGGGCAGATCCCCGTTTTCACGGGGATGACATTACACTGAATGTGCGCAGCCGCGAATTTCTTCTAAAGATTTTATTCCTTCGGCGCGCATTATTTCTTCCATTTCTTTCACAATCTTGGCAAATGCGTCTTGCCCGCGGAAATATACCGCCGACCCAACACCGAGAAGCGTCGCTCCGGCCATAATCATAGCGAGCGCGTCTTCACCTGTGGTAATGCCACCCGTGCCAATGATCGGAATTTTCACTTTTTTGTAAATATCGTAAACGCATTTAAGCGCGATCGGGAAAAGCGCTGGGCCCGAAACGCCGCCTTGTTTGTTGGATAACACCGGCCGGCGCGCGGAGATATTTATCGCCATGCCCGAAATAGTATTGACTGCGGTAACGGCATCGGCACCACTGGCCTCGGCAACCACGGCAATTTCGTCAATATCCCAGGCGTTAGGCGAGAGTTTTACAGTAATTGGCACTGTGGAATTGGCTTTGACTTTTTTGGTAATGGCTTCCACCGCGCCCTTATCGTAGGCAAACGGCCGGCCGAATTCTTTTGAAACATTGGGGCAAGAAATATCCACTTCCAAAAAATCTATCGGCGCGGCGCAAAGTTTGGCCGCGACTTCACCAAATTCATCGGGTGTGCCGGCAAAAATACTGCCGATGAGTGGCTTATTGGTAAGCTGTTTGAATTTTTTTAATTCCTCCACCGCTTTTTCCACGCCCGGATTGGAAAGTCCGACAGCGTTGATAAAATAATGTTCGGCGCCCATCATAGTGGGGTTGGGGTGGCCGGTGCGAGGGAGAAGTGAGGCCGATTTTACTGTTACCCCGCCACAGCCATTTTTCAATACATTATTCAAACTCGCGGCTGTCACACCCAAAATCCCCGAGGCAAGTACTATGGGATTAGAGAATTGTTTATTGAGAAACGTAACGCTTAACATATTTTACACAGGTTGAATATTATGATAGGATTACATTTATGTTAATTGTCGTGGATTTTTCTTTGGACAATAAAGAAGGAGGACATTGTGAACTGCAGGTTTAAGATATTGGGGTTGTTACTCACGCTCTTTACTATTTCTGGGTTGCTCGTAGTTCTCTCCATATTTTTTATGGACGAGAGGCTTGGGCATATATTGTTATATGTCGGCGCCATCGGAGTGTTTTTGTATGAAGCACTCATTATTTGGTGGGCACTTGTTTTTTCACCCACCGCGTCGTCTTTCGTTCAAGGGCCTCCTTAGGCTCTTTTTTATTTACTATACTTTTTTCCCGAGCAACCAAAGTATAATCGCTTTCTGAATATGCTTGCGATTTTCCGCCTGATCAAAAATTATCGCATTTTTGTGATCAATCGCGTCGCGGGAAATTTCATAACCAATATGGCAGGGCATACAGTGCATGATTTTGCATTGCGGCGCGTTTTCGTCTATTAATTTGGCACTAAGCTGGAACGGCATGAAGGTGGATTTGCGGCGTTGGTATTCCTTTTCAAATTCTGGCACGACTTTACCGTCTTTGAAAAATTCCATGTCCATCCAAGTATCGGTGTGAGCGTAGTCGCTGTCGGTCATCGCTTCTTTGAGGTCGGTGGTATAGGTAACTAGCCCGGTATCATTGGCAATTTTGTTTAATTCCTCATCCACACTTGGGCCATTGGCTTCGGGAGCGGCGACGGCCACCTTGATTCCTAATTTGGCGCAGGCAAGTTTAAGAGTATTGGAAACATTATTTTCAATGCCCAGCCAGGTAATTTTTTTAACATTTTGGAGCCCTCCCGAATGCTCGGACATGGTTAAAATATCTCCAAGCGCTTGGCAAGGATGATATTTTTCACTACAAGCGTCAATGACTGGAATTTGATTGTACGAAGCGGCTTGGATAACATCGGCGGCTTTAAGAGCGCGCATCATTAGTACATCACCGAAACGCATCACGGCGCGAATTTCGTCGCCAAAGTCGGTGAGCGAAAACTGGCTGGTGCGGCTGTCCAAATATATTCCATGTCCGCCCAGTTCGGTCATGCCGGCTTCAAACGACAGGCGAGTGCGGGTGGATGATTTTTGGAAAAGCATGATCAGGGTCTGGTTTGGCAGATAGTCGGCCACTTTGCCGGCTTTATAATCCGCCTTTACTTTTTTGGCGATGTCCAAAATTTCCAAAATGTCTTCCTTGGTTTGTTCTTTGAGAGAGATTAGATGACGCATAGTAATAAATCAAAAATAAAATATCAAATATCAAAAATATCGTTATTTTTGATTTTAGATTTTTAATCTTTGATTTATTTTTATTGGCCAGCCTTTTAATTTCATTCCGGCATACGGCGACCAGCCGCATTTGGTTTTTTGATCTTCATTTTTGATAGTTTTTTCTTTGTCTAAATCTACGACTACCCAGTCATCATTTTTTGGCAAATTAAATATTTTTTGGGGGTTATCGTGAGTCAATTCCACGATTTTTTCTAGCGATATTTTAGCCGCCTTCGCGCCTATATTATAGTTGTTATTTGGTTGGTTATCAAGGGTTATTTTATTGTTATTTTTTGTGTTGCCAGCATAGCTTCGGCGGGCCAAGCTCTGACCGGCTGCATTTAGCAAGAGAGCCAAATAATTTTCAATATTAGGCACGCCTGATGGGGAAGTAGGATAGGGTTTAGCCTTTTCTTCCAGTGTATGCGGAGCGTGGTCGGTGCCAATAGTATCAATAATACCCTCATTTATGGCTTGCCAGAGAGCATTTTGGTCTTCGGGGGTGCGCAAAGGCGGGTTCATTTGGGCGAGCGCTCCTAGTGATTCGTAGGCGTTTTGGTTGAGGAATAAATGATGTGGTGTTACTTCGGCAAACACTTTAACTCCGCGGGCTTTGGCGGATTTGATGATTTCAATTTCATCAGCTGTGCTGACGTGGCAGACATACAATCGTGTGCCATATTTTTCGGCCAGGGCGATGGCTTGTGATACGGCTTTGACAGCGGCGCTTCGGCTTCTAATCTTAGAATGATCGTTTACACTATTGGCTATGAACTGTTGACTTTTAGCTTTTATTATCTCTTCGTCTTCGGCGTGAACGGCTACTAACATATTCAATCGCGCCGCTTCGGCAAAGATTTTTTCTTGGTCGGTCAGTTTATCCACAAGTAAATTTCCGGTGCTGGCGCCCATGAATAATTTTATGCCAATCACTTCATCGTGGCACTTTTCAAATTCGGTCCAGTTGGTTGGTGTCGCGCCCAAATATAAATAATATTTTAATGGTCGGCCGCTTTGAGTAATTTGATCATCAATAATTTTTTTCTTGGATATTAAACTAACGTAATCAATCGCAGGCGGATTGTTATTGGGCATGTCAATCACTGTGGTAACACCTCCAGCAAAAGCCGCGGACGAACCGGTGATCCAATCCTCTTTATGTTCGGCCCCCGGTGTGCGAAAATGCACATGCGGATCAATGAGCGCCGGGAGAGCGATTAGGTTGTTGTTGGCTAAATCTACATCTAGACTCACCTCAATTTTTTTACTATTGTAAGTTGGTATTTCCATAAGTTCAAAGCCAATAGTTTATAGCCAATAGATGATTGACCGCAACTATGAACCATTGGCTGTTGGCTGTGAACTAATTATTTTTATATTCTTTTATTTCCTCTTGTTTAAATATTTTTTCGCAGTAATGGCACTTAAGTTTGATTCCATCTTTTTCTTTTATTACATTGAATTTACTATTCATGTTTTCGTTGTTGGTTATGCATTTGAGATTGGGGCAAACCACTACATACTCTATTGTGTCCGGTAGTTTAACGAATATTTTTTTTACCACTTCATAATTTTTGATTATATTTATAGAAGCCTTAGGAGCCAGAATAGCGACGCGATTGGATTCTTCCGTGGTGATTTCTCTATCCTCTACTTTTATTAAGTCTTTAAGTTTCATGGCTTGGCTAGGTAAATTTAAGCCGACAGTTACCACTTTATTGTGGCTAGCCAGATTGAGTAGGCGAATGATTTTGAGCGCATGACCGGCTGTAATATGATCAATTACTGTGCCATTTTTGATGGCAGCGACTAAAAGTTGTTTGGGAGATTTGGTTGGCATATTTTTTTAATGTCATCCCGACCTGTCTACCGGTAGGCAGGCGGAAGTCGGGATCTGGTTAATAATTATTTTTGAGATCCCGATTTTCATCGGGATGACAGGTTAGGATAATTTACCTAATACTAATCCAAGCAGCGCTTGGCGCACATATAATCCATTTTCCGCTTGTTCAAAATAATAAGCATGCTTGGTTTTGTCTACATCGACCGTAATTTCATTTACGCGCGGTAAGGGGTGCATAATGCGTAAATTTGGTTTGGCGCTATCTAGCATGCCGGCGCGCAGAACAAATACATTTTTGACTCGTTCATAGTCCATTGGATCGGCGAAACGTTCGCCTTGGATGCGGGTCATATAAAGGACGTCCACTTTATTGATGATATCTTCGATTCTTTGATGCAGACTGTATTTTATGCCTTTAGATTTAAGCTCATCGCAGATATATTCTGGCATTTGTAACGCATCGGGAGCGACAAAATATAAGCGCGCTTTGAAATGGGTTAAGGCTTGTGCTAAGGAGTGAGTGGTGCGTCCGTATTTAAGATCACCGACCAAAGCAATATTTAATCCTTCTAATTTTTTTTGACATTCTTGAATAGTAAAAAGATCCAATAAGGTTTGAGTGGGATGTTGATTGGCGCCGTCACCGCCATTAAGGATTGGTTTGTCTGTTGCTTCGGTGGCCCGGCGAGCTGACCCTTCAATTGGCGAACGCATAGCGATAGCGTCTACATATTGGCCGATAATTTTTATGGCGTCAAATAGTGTCTCGCCTTTTTTGGCCGAAGTAACCGCCGGATCGGCAAAACCAATTACCCGACCACCCAATCGTTGCATGGCAGTTTCAAAAGACAAGCGCGTGCGAGTGGATGGCTCAAAGAAACACGATCCCATTATCTTTCCTTCCAGCATTTTTGGTTGAGGCTTAAGTTTTAGGGCTTTGGCATGTTTGAGCACATGCAAAATTTCGGTTTTTGATATATCGCCAATCGAAATAATGTCTTTTCCTTTAAAATTCATATATTTGTAATAATGATTAAAAAATACCACCCTTGAGGGGTGGCGATACATTAGAAATGATAAAATTTTAGGTGAGTCCAGTCGAAATTGTAGGGGTTATGTTTCATAAACGACGTAGGTGAGAGAAAAGCAAGTTTACCATTTTGCTTTTCCGAGCTGAGGAATTTATATAGTTAACTTATATAGTTCGAAAGCAGTATACCAGAATGCCATTTTTTTGTCAAAGGCTTTATCCACATGGGACCACAAATTTGCACAAGTTATTTCTTCAATTTTTCCCTTAGCAATTTTTCCGCCACGACTGGGTCAGCCGACCCTTCAGTGGCCTTCATTATCATGCCTTTTAGAAATTGTAAAATTGGTTCTTTGCCGGCTTTGAATTGTTCCGCTTGGTTAGGGTGGCTTTTAATTACTTCATCAACTATTTTACTTAGCGTCTCTTCGTCACTAACTTGTCCATAACCTTTGGCTTCCATAATATGCGTGGGATCCATATCCACACCAGATTCAAGCATTTCCACTAATATTTTTTGGGCGTTGGTGGAATTAATGCGGTTGGTATAAATCAGGGCAATTAGTTCGCCGAAATTTTCCGGTTTGATTTTTAATAATCGAATATCAATTGATCGTTCGGACATGGCACCCATTAATTTGGAAGTAATCCAGCCACCGGCCAGTTTTGCTAAGGTTGATTTTTTTGCTTCAATAATATTTTGAGCGTCTTTTTTTGTTTCGGGTAAATTTTCTAACCATTCATACAAATCACTCATTACTCCTTCGGTAAATTGTGTCCAGTTTTCGTCGCTAGATAGTAAATAAGCATCGGTAAAAGAAAAGCCATATTCTTCATGCAGGCGCGCGCGGGTCATTTGGGGCATTTCTGGCATGTGAATATCCCCAGCGATTGTAAGCGGATGAAATGGAGGAATATCCGGTTCGGGGAAATAGCGGTAATCAGCCGAGGTTTCTTTTTCACGCTGAAGGATAGTTTCTCCGGATGGATCGTCCCAGCCGCGGGTTTGTTGGATCCATTTTTCCCCTTTATTTATCAGGGCAGTCTGACGTTTGATCTCAAATTCAATTGCTTTTTCCACCGCGCGAAAAGAATTAATATTTTTTACTTCCACTTTGGCATTGGGTGTATAGTTGGGTGAAAATTTTACCGCGCTACCCGCAATTTCAAATTTACCTTCTTCCTGTAAAGAAATATTGGCCTCGCAGCGCATATGGCCTTTTTCCATATCCGCGTCGCTCACGTGTAAGGCGCGGAAAATCATCTGCAGTTCTTGGCAATACATTTTGGCTTCGGTCGAGCTTTGGATGCTTGGGTCTGATACAATTTCTACGAGCGGCACTCCGGCGCGATTGAAATCTACCAGTGTTTCGTTTTTTAATCCATGTGTCAGTTTGGACGTATCTTCTTCCAAATGCACACGGGTGATTCCGATGTGAGCCGTATCGCGATGATTTTTTCCGTTTAAAAATTGTAGGTCAATAAATCCATGTTCCGCTACCGGTTCATCATACTGGGAAATTTGGTAGGCCTTGGGCAAATCGGGATAAAAATAATGTTTACGGTCAAATTTGCTTAGCTCGTTAATTTCGCAATTTAACGCTCGTCCAATTTTTACTGTCCATTTAATTGCTTCGGCGTTCGGCACCGGCAATGTTCCCGGGTGGGCTAAACAGATTTCGCAGACATTAGTATTGGGGTGGGCGCGGTCGGGGTCATTTTTGCACGAACAAAACATCTTGCTTTTGGTTTTAAGCTCAACATGGATTTCGAGGCCGATGACCGGAATAAGTTTGGGCATATTTGCTAAAATTTGGGGTAAAAAATTATCCACCTACTAATATTATAATATTTTGCCGTTTTTAGCAAATGAATTTTTGATTAAAAAATCCCTCTGACATTATATCGGAGGGATTTTATTTTTTATTAAACTTGGGGAATAGTTTCTGCCGCGTTATTTTTGGCGCTTAAGTATAAAAGCATACCACTGCCATAGAAAAATGGCATCATTAAAACATTAATTACTGTTGATAGCGTGCTCTGTGTAACTAGAGTAGCGAATTTGTTAAAAGGCAGTAGGCTAATTGGGTCCACCAAAGCATAGCGTAAAAGCGAACCAATGATCATAAATAGGGCAAAGGGCAGAAACAAACGGACAAAAATTGCCCACCAGCGTCCAACTACCATTTGTTTGCTATGTTTTAATGCATCTGTTCCTTTTTTATCTTCTAATACTACAGCGTAGAAAGCAAAACCATACCAAACGGTAAAAATTATGCCGGGAATTAAAAATAGTATTAGACCAAAAAATACTGCCAGGCCGATTAGTATGGAGGTATAAAAAGCCGGCCAAATTAAGTGGCTGCTACCGCTAAATAACTTTTGCCAATTATTACTTTCCGGTTCTTTTTGGATTAAATTTTTGGCGGCGCGAGTGAGGGCGATAGATATCCAAATATCAAATACAAAGGTGGCCGCTAACACCAAAATAATAACAATTTTACTAATTAGTGTTAAAGATGGAGCTAAGGAATAAAGATAGATCCCCATGATACCCAAGCATTCAACAATAATAGTAGGCAAAAAAGACAAAATCATATAAGGGACAAGTTGTCGCCAATTGGATTTATAAAATTGCCAGCTTTGAGTAACGATTTGTGAAGGCGAGATGAGCATATAATTGAGTTAAAAGTTTTAAAGTTGAAAGTTATAAAGATATGTAGTTGGCAGCTTTTGGCTACTTGATAACTTTACAAACTTTATAACTTGCAACTGCGAGTATTATATCACTTTTTTAGCTTTAAGACCACTGGTGACGATTTTCCAAATTTTTTCGTGGATGGTTTTGATGGGCAAAATTTGATTTTTGGCGACGCATTCCACCAGCTTATATTTAGAAAATAGTTTGGCAATTTCCAAGTAAGTGCGTTCAGCATTGGCTAGGTGTTTAATATCAGCTTCGTGGATGTCGCGTTTTACGCCCTTTAAGTATTCGCGCGCTCCTTTTTTGTCTACCAGTTGTTGGGCAATTTTGGGGGTAACATGTAAAATAATATTTAAGTTTGGTCTGGGAATGCCAAAAATCTTGTATTCCAAGTTATCATTCCAAAGAAAGAATTTTTTTCTGGCGGCGGCATTTTTGATTTTACCGCCCTGGTGACCCATATTACTGGCAACATAACGGTTGGCCACTACAATTTTTCCCTGTTTGAGCCAGGTACGGATTTTATTTGCTGCGGCAAAACGATCAACGGCGTATAAAACAGACGCGCGATAGGGCCCAACTTCTTGGGCTGAGCCGTATATGCCATTTAAATATTCTTCAATTGGGCCGGCGCTTTTTTGGCCATATTGGGGAAAACTAATTAAAGCCACTTTGTGGCCGGTTTTTTTGAGACGTTTAATAAGAAGTTTGGTTTGAACACTTTTACCAGAGCCGTCAATGCCGTCGAGCATGATGAACATATTTTGAGCTTATAGCTTATAGCTGTTAGGTGTTAGGGGTGATTTTGCGATAAGTTACGAAAGAAAAACCCTCGTGGTCTTCGCGGGCGGTTTCGTGCCAGATATTTTTGTCAATTTCGGGGAAAAAGGCATCGCCGTCCACAATTTTATCTACATGAGTGATGTATAATGTATCTACACGATTAATCGTTTGTGCATAAATGCTCGCCCCGCCACACACGAATACATCTTCGTTTTTAAGTTTTTCAAACGCTTCATCCAGAGAATAGAAAACACGCACATTAGCGGGGGGTTGGTAACTTTTGTCTTTGGTTAAAACCACGGTTTTACGTCCAGGCAATGGTTTTCCTAGGTAACCAATTATAGAGTCCAGTGTGGTTTGACCCATAAGACAAGTTTTACCCAAAGTCAGGTCCTTAAAATGCTTTAAATCTTCGGGAATATTCCAGGGTAATTTATTTCCAGCGCCGATGCAGTTATTTTTGGCGACGGCGACGATGAGTGAGAAGGGCATAGCAGATAAATCCAAAATTTAAAATTACAAATTCCAAATAAATTCCAAAATCCAAATACCAAATTATTTTTTATTAGGGTTTTTATTTGGGTAACAGCATAATACAAAGTCCAAATATTCAATTCCACAGAAATATGGACAAATTTTGGTATTTTTTACGGCACATTTGTGCTTATTATTTTTTTCAGCAATATTCCACGGGCAAATATCCTGTTTCCACGGTATTTTGTTTTTGGTAGAAAGATCAATGTCCATGTTAGCCCCGTCCAATCTATGCATCGTCGTTTTCATATTTGAAAATTATAATTTGGTATTTATTTGTGATTTGGAATTTTATATTTGTAATTTATACGGCTATTTTAAATTCAATCTTGGGGTAACTTTCGTATCCCACTACCTTGCTATCTTCGGCTTTCCAATCGAAAATGGAAGTGAAATTTTCCGTAGCGATTTGTGGGAGTTTGTATTTACTCGGGTCGCGAGTGAGTTGTTCACGCGCGCCGTCGAGATGGTTGCTATAAATATGAACATCTCCCAAAAAGCCGATTAATTTTCCTTCTTTTAAATTTGTTTCTTTGGCTAGCAGATGCAAGAGGAGCGCGTAACTCGTAATGTTGAAAGGCAGACCCAGCATTGTGTCTACCGAGCGTTGGCTCCACATTAAATTCAATCTACCATTAATGACTGTAAGTTGAAATCCGTAGTGGCAAGGAGGCAGGGCCATTTCGTGCAGTTTGGTTGGGTTCCAAGCCATCACAATCATGCGTCGGTCAGTTGGGTTGTTTTTGAGCGCGTTAGCCGCTGTTTTTAATTGGTCAATGCCCTGTCCGGTATAATCAGTGTCGTAGGAAATATAATCTGCGCCGAAGTGTCGCCATTGAAAACCATAAATCGGCCCGAGATCGCGCTCGGCGGCCATTTTTTGTTTTGTTTCTTCGTCATGAGCATACGGAACTTTGAGAGGCGAGCACCACTCGTCCCAAATGTGACAGTTTCGATCTTTGAGCCATTGTTTATCGGTAATGCCTTTGATAAAAAATTCTAATTCCGTGGCCACCACTTTGAAGGGTACTTTTTTAGTGGTAAGCATGGGGAAGCCATTAGCCAGATCATGCTCAAACATAGCGCCGGCAATCGCCAAAGTGCCCGTGCCAGTGCGGTCGGATTTTTGTTCCCCGGTTTCTAGAATTTTTTTGACAATGTCTAAGTAGACTTTCATATTATTTTATACCTGTACTGCCCCAGCGTCCGGTACCACGGCTGCTATCTGATAGATTATCGGTTTCTTCCAGCTCCGCAATCATTACTGGATAAATTACTAATTGGGCGATTTTATCGCCTTTTTCTATTTGGTGTGGTTCTTGTCCCAAATTTATTAATAGTACATTATATTCTCCACGATAACCGGCATCAAATACTCCGCCCATAGTATGCAGCCCATATTTAACTGGCGGTCCGCCTTTATCTTTGATAATTGCGGCATAGCCAATTTCAAATTCAGTGGCGAATCCCAAACTGAAAATTTTTCTTTCTCCCGGTTTTAATTCGCAATCTTCCAAAGAATATAAATCCATCCCCACGTCACCGGGGTGAGCATAGGTGGGTAGTTTGATATCGGGATGAAGTTTTTTAATTTTAATTTTCATATAGAATATTTTTTTATCAGAGCGTCTAATTGCGCATATAAATCTTCATACGATCTGTTGTTGTTGATTTGTTCGGTGGCTTTCGCAGCAATTTCGGCAATTTTTAATTCTGCTTCTTGCTCATGATCCAGTTTAAATTGTTCAAAAGTTTTTTTGATGTCGTCAGTATTCTCGCCGCGTTTGGTGATTCTTTCGAATCTTTTTTCTATATCGGCTGAGATATTTATCATCACAAATCCAGGGATTTGGCTGAGAAATTGCACATCGCCCGGACGGCGAATACCGTCGATGCTAATGATGGAGGACGGATCGCGTTTAACATCTTCGGCAATGACTTTGGACAAAGTTTCTTCGCCAAAATTTTCGCGGACCACTTGAGAAATTTTTTGTAAATTTTCGCGGCTCACTTCCAGATACAGGCGATTCAAAACATCGCGCAACATGGTGGAGAAGCGATAAGTGCTGGCGTGGTGTTTGGTTTTTAAATATTCATTGGCTGTGCCTTTGCCGCTGGCGATCAGCCCAACAAAACCAAAAATTATTTTTTTATTGTTTGTCATATTGTTCTACCGATTCGTCAAAATAATCTAATCCAATACCCACCTGTTTAAACATTTCTTCGCTTTCCGCGCCGACGTGATAGCGTTTTTCGCAAACTACACGTTTTATACCAACATTAATGATCATTTTGGCACAAGCGCTACAAGGTGTCATTTTGCAATACAAGGTAGCACCGTCAATGGCGATACCGAGCTTGGCTGCTTGGCAAATGGCGTTTTGTTCGGCGTGGGCGGTGCGGACGCAGTGCTGGCTTTGGTGGCCATCCTCATGAACGGTAGATTTCATTTGATGGCCAACTTCGTCGCAATGGGGGAGCCCTTTAGGAGAGCCGACATAACCGGTAACTAGAATTTGTTTATCGCGGGCAATTACGCATCCGCTACGCCCACGATCGCAAGTGGCGCGTTTGGCCACGGTGCGGGCGATTTCCATAAAGTATTCATCCCAAGAAGGGCGAATGTATTTTTGTTCTTCAGACATAAATTATATCAAAAATAAAAATTAGATATCAAAAATTACAGCGAGGGTAGTGTATCAAAAAACCGCCTGGTAGGCAAGGCGGTTTTGTTCATAAAATTTTTTGTTCGTTTGGTTTAAAGGCGGCGTTTTATGTAGAGATTTTTGGTTGTAGGCATATATGTTGTTTGTATTTTTCTACTTCGGCGATAATTTTTTTGGCTACTGAAATTGAGTATGCCGGACGAGAGTTGAAACCGGTTTCTTTGCAAAGCATAATACCAAAAACATCATCTAATACTAAATTGGTAAGATCTAAAATATCGGAACGGTTGGGGGTGCAATTATTAATAGTGCTTTCCAAAATTTGGGTAGAAATAATCAGTGGTTTATTATATTTTTTTGATATTGTCGACATTTTTTTTTGTAATAAACCGAGCTTTTGGAAAGGTAGGTTTACACCCAACTCCCCTCGATCCAACATTATCATATCGTAAAAATCATCCTGGAAAATTTGTTCAAGATCATCAACGGCGGATTCATTTTCAATTTTAACAATTATTTTGCGTTCGCTTCCCTCTCCTTTAATATCTGGCCATGATTTAATAATTTCGTTTGCTTGTTTGTTAATATAAGAAATTGCGAAAAATTCGGGACGATAATTTGTATCTGACGCATTGATTTTGGTTAAAATGTCTCGATAAGAGTCGATGATGATATCATCAGGTATTTGGTATTTAATATTGAAGGTACGGTGGTATTGAATAATGCCATTATTAAGAATTTTTATTTTAATTGTTTCGGAATCAATGATTTCTGTAACTTGGACGGCGATTTCTCCGTCTCCAATTGTTATCATTTGATTAAGATGTACTTTCTCTCCTAGTTTTGTGGTTTGAATTGGAATGAATTGATTGCAATCATCGGTATAAGAACCAGTTTTACAGATAAATTCCTCATTTTCACGAACAGCAAAAAATTTAATGTTAAAGTCGCCCAATCGGATTTTATTGATTGGCATATCTAACATTATTTTGGTTTTGGCGTTTAAATCCCAAATAATTTTTTGAGCGAGGTTGATAAAACTGATGTTTTCTTCTAAAGAGTGACGGGACAGATTAAAACGGACAATATCGGCTCCGGTTAAAATTATTTTACGGATTTTATCTTCAGTAGTGTGTTGTCCGATGGTCGCGATAATAATCATAAGTATTTTCTTTTAATTATCATTTTTTTTGGGCTGTTTTTAACAATTAATGCGGATACAATTTTTTTGGCAACTAAATTTGGTTCTAAGAAGTTTTTATAATCGCTCGGTCGATTAGAGCCAAAAAGATTTGTCTTCATACCCCCGGGATAGATCGACATTATTTTTAGTTTTTTATTTTTGATTGCTAGGTTTAATGATTCTGTAAAACCGCGCGCCGCCCATTTACTAGCCGCGTAGATGGAGGATTTCGGTCGACCGTTGAGTGCGCTAGTAGAAATAATATTAATGATGGCGCCGTTTTTAATATTTTTTAAAGCCAACAGCGAACCATGGACAATGCCAAAAAAATTAGTGTTGATTATTTTATGAGCTTCTTTTAGGTTGGTCTTAATGATCGGTGCATGACCTTTAGAAATTCCAGCATTATTAACCCAAATATTAATTTTTTTGTATTTTTTAATAGTAAATTTCGTTAAGTTTTGCATTTGTTTCCAATTACTGGCGTCGCACCAAAATGGGGTGGCGCCTATTTCTTTGGCTGTTACTAAGAGCTTATTTTTATTTTTTCCGGTAATTATTACTTGGCATCCTTTGGAAATAAATTTTTTCGCTAGTGATTTGCCCAACCCGTCGCTACCACCGGTAATTATAGCTACTTTATTAAGAAGTTTCATACTAGTTAAGAATTTTATTGAAAGCTTTTCCGTATTTTAAAGGTGGTAAAGAAAAATTACGACAAATTGTCTGTCCGATGCTAGATAGGGTAAAATTTTTGCCCAGCCAAAGTTTTTTTGTTAAGGTAGGAGAGTAGAGTATGATCGGAACCAGTTCACGCGTGTGGTAACGGTAATTATCGGTGGGGTTACAACCATGATCGGCGGTGATGATTATTAAATCATCCCTGTTCATAATATTGATAATTTTGTTTAGTTGGGATTCAAATTTTTTTAGTTTACGCGCATAAGCGTAAGGCTCTTTTTTGTGCGCCAAACTGTCAAAATCTTGAAGGCAGGTTAATATTAGTGTGGGTTTTTTGGTTTTGGTTAATAATAATTTATTTGTTTTTTCCATCAGTTCATGATTACCAGAATGGTCAGTGAAGTGTTTAACATTTTTTGGACTGTTTAGAAGTCGATGTAAATGGGCGGTAGTAAAAAAATTTATTTTTTTACCGGCAAATTTAATGATTGGAGAGTAATAATTTTGTGTTACGAAATCTCTTCTTTTATTTTCTATTCTTTTAAAATTATCCGGTTTTCCCACGAAGGGACGGGTAATGACTCGGGTAATATTGCTCTTGGATAAAATTTTTGATAAGTGGTTCCCAATAATTGCCAGGCGTTCCGCAGAAATTATTTTTTGGTGAGCAGTTAAAAGAACAATACCATCTTCGGCGAAGTAAAGAATAGGGACTTTTTCTTTTTGATGTTGTTCAAAATATTTATCCATCGCTTGGAAGCCCTCAATGTATTCATTCCCGATTAGTTTTATTCCTAATTTATGTTCTATTTGTTTTAAATATTTTTTCCCCCAGCCTCTTTTGACACTGCGGAATCTTTTGTTTGTTATTATTCCCAGCATTTCCCAAACTCCAGAGAAGGTATCATTGCCAGCAGTTAAGGTTTTAAGCTTTCCGGCGTAATAGCGATCGGAATTTTTGTTAAATATTATTTTATTAAAACCCAAACTTTCCAGTTTGGGTAAATGTAGTTCGGGATTATTTTTGTAAACACTAAGTAAGGTGTTGCTTCTGTGGGGGTGGTATTTTTTGTAGTCAGATTGTATGCCGCACCCCGCTCCATCCAAAATCATTATAATTATGCGATTATACTTGGTCATAATTAGTTAGCGGCCCGATCGCCAAAATGTGGTTTTTTCCAGGGATAACAGGGAAATTTCTTGACGGCGCGGGCGTAGTAATCAATACCGCTTAGGTCTTTATACTTAAAGATACAAACCGTGCGCACCTCGGCTGCCCCCTTTTGAAGAAGTAATTTTTTTATAAAGTCAAAACTAAGACCGGTGAGAGCGTCATCTTCAACTATTAGAATTTTTTTGTGGCGTAAATTTCCAATGTCGCCAAGTTCCGGGTAAATTAAATGACGTCGGCGTTGGCGGCGTCCAACACTTATCGGTCGGATGTCTTTAATTTGCAGGTTGACTGAAATAATGGTAGCCGGAATTAGTCCGCCATTCATCGCTGGTACGATAATATCGGGCTGGTAAGTTAGTCCAATTTGTTTGGATACTTCGGTAACTAATTTTATCCAGTTATTCCAAATCATAAGCGACAAACGTCCCGACATAACATCGGGACGTTTTTAGAAGATTTAGCTTTCAGAAATTTTGATAGCCGGTCCCATAGTGGAACAGACAATCAGATTTTGGATGTAGGTGCCTTTAGCACTGCCCGGTTTGGCTTTTTTGATGGCTTCAATAATTGTTAAATAATTTTCTTTGAGTTTTTCAGCCGGATAACTGGCTTTACCAATAAGTTGGTGGACATTGCCGGTGTCGTCATTTTTAAAAGTGATTTTGCCTTTTTTAAGTTCCTCAATCATCTTTTTTAGATTGGGGCTGACGGTTTCGGTCTTGGGGTTAGGCATTAAACCTTTGGGGCCCAGTACTTTGGCGGCCATGGCTAATTTGGGCATGAAGTCGGGAGTGGTTACCGCTACTTCAAAATTGATTTTACCGGTATCTTTTATTTTTTTAATATCCTCTTCGCCATAAACAAAGTCCGCTCCGGCTTCTTTAGCTTCTTTTTCTTTGTCGGGCGCTACGAAAGCGGCGACGGTCTTAGTTTTGCCGGTGCCATGCGGAAGTACCACAGTAACACGAATTTGTTGATCGCTTTTTTTAATGTCAATGCCGAGATGCACATGTACTTCAATACTGGCGTCAAATTTTACGCCCGCTGTTTCTTTGACGAGTTTAATGGCTTCGTCTACCGAGTAAATTTTGCTTTTATCCACTTTGGCGGATAGAGCATCTAACCTTTTAGACATAACATATATGTACGAACCTACGAAAGTTACGAACCTACGAAATATGAAATTCGTGAAGATTCATGAATATTATTCGTGGTTTTTCGTGGTGATAGCCCTGAGGTGGCTCAGGTCCCACAAAATTAATTAATGCCGCTAAATTATTTGAAGAGTTATTTAAGGGTTGTAATATAGCACATTTTGATACTTTTGTCAAGGGGGTATTACTATAGAATTAAGTTTCCAGTAAAGCCACTATTAGATAAGCGCAGGCTCCAATCGCGGCGGCGGCGGGAATGGTAAAAAGCCACGCCCAAACGATGCGTAAGGTTACACCCCAGCGCACCGCGGAGAAACGTTTAGCCGCTCCCACACCTGATATAGCACCGGTAATGACATGAGTGGTAGAAACGGGGACTCCCAAATGGGTGGCAATGAAGATACTGATGGCGCTCGCAGTTTCGGCGCATGATCCGTCCAGGGGTTTTAGTTTGGTAATTTTATTGCCCATGGTTTTAACGATGCGCCATCCACCCATTAAAGTTCCAAGCGCAATTGCGCTTTGGGCTAATAGCACCACCCATAGTGGAATGGAAAAAGTAGAAATTAATCCGGCGGAAAAAAGTAAACTGGTAATTATGCCCATGGTTTTTTGAGCATCATTGCCACCATGGCCCAAACTGTAGAGCGCGGCGGAAATTAATTGGGTGCGTCGCGACCATAAATTTACACCATTCAGCGATCGATGGTTGACTGCCCAGCTGGCGATAATCATAAATATTATTCCTAGCGCCATGCCAATAACCGGAGCGAGCGCGATAAATAAAATTGTTTTGTACCAACCAGCAAGAATGATTGATTCAAAGCCCGCTTTGGCTACAGCGGCCCCGGCGTATCCGCCAATCAGAGCGTGCGAAGAAGAAGTTGGCAGTCCCCAATACCAGGTGATGCAATTCCAAATAATTGCTCCCAGTAGTCCACCCAAAATTACCAAGGGGGTGACAATATTAATATCAATCATTCCTTTTCCGATAGTTTTGGCTACCGCTGTGCCAAAAATAAGAAAAGCGGTGAAATTAAAAAAAGCCGCCCAGATGACGGCCTGGCGCGGCGTTAAAACTTTGGTAGAAACAATAGTGGCGATGGAATTAGCGCTATCGTGCACGCCGTTGGTAAAGTCAAAGGCGAGAGCGATGAAGATGATGAAAATGATTAATATGAGAGATGTTGTCATAATGCGAGTGTCATCCCCGACTTGATCGGGGATCTGCCCCCTCGTAAGTCGCGGATTCCCGCTTTCGCGGGAATGACAGTGTGTGTTGTTAGCTCGATTTAATAATCACTCCTTCAATTACATTGGCAACACTCCGGCATTCGTCGGTGATTATTTCCATATTTTCTACGATATCTTTCCATTTAATAATTTCTAGTGGTTTGATATTGCCGTTGAATAAACAGGTAATGGATTTTTCAAAAAGCGTATCGCCTTCATGTTCTAGTTCATGGATGCGCTTAATTAGCGATCGAAATACTTCGCTATGTTTTTGCTCCTTAAGATGTATTAAGAGTTCAGCAAGTTTTTGCGCGGCCTCCAAAATAATTCGTCCGAAGTCTTCTACCGTTTCCAGTTTTTCCGCAGTTTTATAAATATAGACATTGTGAATTACGTCTTCCATCAGATCAATCACATCATCTACGCGGATGGTCATGTTGTAAATATCTTCGCGATCAAAGGGGGTAAGGTAGCTTACGTTAAGGGTGTCGATAATTTGATGGCTCACTTTATCGGCACGATGTTCAATTTCTTTGGCTTTGAGGGAATAATTATCAAAATTTTTGAATTCTTGAGTGAATTCATTAAACAACGCCGCCATTTCTTTGAGGCACCAAGCCTGTTCATTAAAAAGCTCAAAAAACCGCGGTTGTTTGGGAAGAAATAGTTTAAGATCCATAGAAGTTTGTTATGATGGAATTATAGCACAATAGAGCAGATAAATACAGAATAAAAAAACGGCAGACACACATGTGTCTGCCGGGCATCCTCTTTAAATTGGAGGGTGTTATTGTTTGGACATCGCTCGCCGGAGGGGCTTGTTAAAAGCCAGCTCATAGCGAGCCGCCTCTTTTTTTACCTAACAGAGAGGGATGTATATAGATTCTTCGACTTCGCCCCTTTGGGGCTTCGCTCAGAATGACACTAGCACACCACGCCTAAAAGCTACAAGCTGTTAGCTGTCAGCTAATTAATACTTCTCCAAATAATTTTCCTTCTCCCAATCGGTTACGGCTAAGCGGAAGTTATCCCATTCTTGCGTTTTTATGGCATTGTATTTTTTATAAGTCGCCTCACCCAATACTTCTTGAATATATTTATCTTTGGCAAGCGCTCGCATGGCACCGTATAAATCCGCCGGCAAAGTATCAATACCGCGATTTAACATTTCTTCCGAAGTCAACTCGTATACACTTTCTTCGACTGGCACTGGCAAGCCCATAATATTTTGAATTCCATCCAAGCCGGCGGCGAGCATCACGGCAAAAGCCAGGTAAGGATTGGCGGCCGGATCGGGACAGCGCAATTCGGCCCGCGTGGCGGTTGGTTTGCCCGGGTTAACGCGTGGAATACGCACGAGGGCGCTGCGATTGGTTTGACCCCAGGTGATATACACCGGCGCTTCATAGCCTACCACCAAGCGTTTATATGAATTTACTAATGGATTTAAGACCGCGTTCATGGCTTTGATGTGGCTAAGTTGGCCGGCAATAAAATTTTTC
>Ga0172381_10000488_pt1 | contig 47717 bp, 51 predicted proteins | sample Leawel6488metaG_FD_119754 | JGI IMG/M metagenome (GOLD analysis project Ga0172381, IMG submission 119754) | Leachate microbial communities from a municipal landfill in Southern Ontario, Canada - Leachate well 64-88 metaG | ecosystem: Engineered > Solid waste > Landfill > Unclassified | place... | reverse complement strand
TCTCTAACTTCAAACTCTATTTTCAATTTCTCAGAAACAAATCTTATTTCAGAGCAGTTTGTCCTGTCTTTCAAAAAGTCTAAGTTCATTTCAAGCTTTTTCCTTAAGTCTTCATCACAGTTGATTCTCATCTTAATCATTTCTCCAGTTTTAAGTCCCATATTCTTTCTCTCAGCCTGTATTTTTCTTGCAATTTCTCTGGTATATCCTTCAGCTTCAAGTTCAGGAGTTATCTTTGTATCAAGTTCAATCTTCAATTCTTTCCCCTTATGTAAACTTACTTTCTTAACATTCAATTCTTCAGCAATAATATCAGTATATTCTTTATCAAGTTCTGCTCCAGTTACTTTTAATGTTGCCAAAGGCTGCTTCAAAGCAATTCTTATCCTGTCTCTCTCTTTCAAAGCAGTTGAAACAACTTCCCTTGCAATACTCATTTCTTTCAAAACAGTTTCATCAATTTTCTTGCCAGCTTTAGGCCAATCTTGTAAGTGAACAGACTCCTTATTTCCTATAGTCTGCCAGATTATTTCAGAAACAAAAGGCATAATCGGAGCAGTAATCTTTGAAAATTCAGATAAAACAAATTTTAATGTTTTTACTGCTTCAGCATCTCCTTCATTAAACCTGTCTCTATTTCTCCTTACATACCAAGTAGATAAGTCTTCAATAAACTGTCTTATTTCACTGCAAGCTTTAATTGTATTATACTCTTCAAGATATTTCGATACTGCCTCATTAGTTTGATTTAATCTTGAAAGAATCCATTTATCAATAACCTTTTTAGATTTATTATCTCCGGCTTCTTCAGTTTTATATAAACTGTAAAAATTATTGACATTGTATAATAAAACCATAACTTTCTTATAAATCTCATCTACACTCTTCTCTGAAAAATTAAGATTATCAGCATTCATTACAACAGTAGACATTAAATAAAATCTTAATGCATCAGTCCCATACTTCTCAATTATTAACATAGGATCAGGAAAATTTTTCTTGCTTTTTGACATCTTCTGCCCATCTTCAGCTAATATTGTTCCAGTAGTTACAACATTTTCAAAAGGGATATCATCAAACAAAATTGCAGATAAAACAGACATATAATAAAACCATGCTCTTACTTGGCCAATATACTCTGCAACAAACTGCGCAGGAAAGTTCTTTTCAAAAAGTTCTTTGTTTTCAAATGGATAATGGAACTGTGCAAAAGTCATAGCCCCAGATTCAAACCAGCAATCTAAAACTTCAGGAATTCTCTTGAATTTCTTTCCATCTTTCTCCAAAATAATTCCATCAAGAAAATCTTTGTGTAAATCTACCTTTTTCGGCAATTTTTTGCAGTACTTCTTCAAATCTTCAATACTCCCAATAACTAATTTTTCTCCATCATCTGCCTGCCATATGGGTATAGCTGTAGCCCAGTATCTATTTCTAGAAATATTCCAGTCAGGAGCAGTTTCAATAGTATACTTAACTCTGCCTTCCTTCAAAAACTGCGGATACCAATTAAGTTTCTTATTAAGCTTCAAAATTTTATCTTTTATTTTCTGAATATCAACAAACCATGCAGGAATAGCTCTATACATTAATTTAGTCTCACATCTGTAACAAAAAGGATATTCATGTTCCACTTTCTTAACAAGAACAACTTTTCCTGCTTTCTTCAAGAAAATAATTACATCATCATTGCTATCATGAACATACTTTCCTGCAAAATCTTTAACAGCCTCTTTAAACAGTCCTTTTTCATCAACAGAATCAATTACAGGAATTTTGTACTTCTTGCATACATCATAATCATCTTCTCCAAAATTAGGAGCAGTATGAACAATTCCAGTTCCATCCTCAGCTGTAACAAAATTTCCTAAGATAATCTGGAAAGCATTTTTAGTATTATTAAAATAAGGGAATAAAGGTTCATACTTCTTTCCTTCAAGTTCTTTTCCCAAAACTTCTTTCAGTACTTTATACTCATTTGCATCTTTAAAAAAAGTTTTTATTAGATCTTTTCCAAGCAGATAAACACTACCGTCCTTATTGTCTTTGATAAAGGAGTAATTTAAGTTAGGATTAACTGCTAAAGCAAGATTTGAAGGAAGAGTCCAAGGAGTAGTTGTCCATGCAAGAGCATAAACATTTTCTCCATTAATTTTTTCATTAAGCTTAAATTTTACAACAATAGTTGAATCCTTAACAGTCTTGTAAGAATTATCCATAGCTATCTCTGCCTTTGCCAGCGGGGTAGAACATCTAGGACAGTACATCAAAATTTTCTCACCCTCATAAATATACCCTTTTTCATAAAGTTGCTTAAATGCCCACCAGACACTTTCAATATACTCATTATCCATAGTCTTGTAAGCATTATCCATATCAACCCATCTTCCAATTCTCTCAATTACTTTTTTCCAAGTCTCAGCATATTCTAAGACTTGTTCTCTGCAATAATTATTAAATTTATCAACACCCATCTTCTCAATTTCATCTTTCGAATTAATTCCAAGTCCTTTCTCTGCAATATTTTCAATAGGCAGGCCATGACAATCCCATCCCCACACTCTTCTTACATATCTTCCATTCATAGTCCAGAATCTTCCAAATAAGTCCTTAGTAACAGATCCTAAAATATGTCCATAATGTGGCAGCCCAGTAGCAAAAGGCGGCCCATCATAAAAAATGTAAGGCTTATTCTTTTCTGTCTTCTTAAGAGATTTCTCAAAAGCCTTATCTTTTTTCCAGAATTCTATTATCTTAAGTTCTTTACTATTAATTGTCTCTCTTTGTTCTTCCATTATATTTATTGCAACTCTTAATTTTTAAAGGTTTTCTTTAAAATTCTCAGGTACCTCCTTTTTTCAGATTCAGGAAAAGTTTTGATTTCTTCAGTTAAGTCTTCTAAAAGAAGTCTTCTTCCAACCACATCAGCAGTCCCATTTGGCAATAACCTAAAAGTCCCTTCGACCAGCTTTCTAAAATCCAGTTTCTCATTTCTAGAAGTATAAGATCTTAAAATAGCCCTGGAATCAAGATCTAATAATAAATAAGACTTAAATGCATTTTCATAGTGTTCAAGGCCATATCCTAACTTATATGCTTCATTAAACTGCCCAACTAATCCTTTTCTTCTTCCCAGTTCAAGAGATGTAGCTTTAGCCATTGTTAAATTCCAGCAACCCGTTTAAGAGTTGCATATTTAGATAATAATTATAACAGAGTTAGCAATAGCTGAAACAATTCTAAGATTGAATGAGTTTCTTTCAGCTACCATAAGTTTCCTAGAAAAAGCCAATTTTTAAATTTTTGCTATTTTAAGACTTCTTAGAATTATACAATTTAAAACCTTGGAATACATTAATTAAAAAAGGCCTGGCTAAAAATTGCTTAACATCTTTTTCCATTTCAAGTGGTCTGCTCACAATTGTTCTTAGAGGGTATCCTTGTTTTTCCATAAGAAAATTAATAATAGATTTAGATTTCCTTCTTCCTTTAACACTCCCCTTTTGATCCAAAATTTCTCTAGAGAGGCTTTCAAATTTCATGCATACTCCTTCCTCAAAATAATCTGACCAGTTTGAAGAAGAATCAATCAAACCAAGCTGGTGATAATAATCTCCAAGTTGATGTAATGCAACATATCCCAAACCTCTTCCAAATAAAACACAGCCTCTTTCAGCTAAAAGATCTTCCTTATATTCAAGTCTGCCAACTGAACCCTCTGGACAAAAATTAGATTCAAAAGACTTAAAACAGAATTCTCCAGCTTCAACAAAAGTCAGTTCTTCTTTAGAAACAGTTTTAATCTGAGGCATAATTAATCCTAACTGCTCTTGTTCATTGATTCTGTTTAGCAAATATTGAATATTAACTGATGACATTTTATTTATTAAGATTTTAATTGCCTTTTTAATATTTCTATAAATAAGTCCCTATAACTTTCAAATACTCTTTATTTAATCCTCCAAGCCTAAAGAGAGTAATAGTATCAAACCCATTTTCTTTTGCAAATTCAAAATCCCGATCAAGTTGTTCTGAAGAAATTATAGGCTCATCATACACCCCCTTGGCCATCGTACCAAATGCAATTTGCAAGTTTTCTTTCTTTTCTTTCTTCTCAAGAGCAAGTCTTTCTTTGAGTTTATTCCCAAATTTTTCCCCAAATAAACTGGAATAGTACATTCTTATCTTTTTATGAGGAAACTTTTTCTCATTCAAATCAAATCCCAAAAACTTAAATCCTTGATTAGATAAAAAATTCCATGCAATCATTTCAGCAGTAATAAATTCTAATTTAGAAAAATCATGAATCATACTCCCAATAAATTTTACATTATTTTTTCGATTTGAATAATTTTCAGGAAAACTGGCAATTCTTAAAAGAGGAAGCTCATTATCAATTAGCACCTTAAGCCCAGAAGGACATTCTTTTAATTCTTTAGCTAAAGCTTCAAGTTCTTCAGGATATGCAAAAGGATTAACAAAATAAGATTTTTCCAAAATAGGCCAATATGCGGCCTCGAGTTTAGGATTACTTCTTGCAAGTTTTTCTCTTACTAACTTAAATTCATCTAAACATTTTGCAGCCAAGTAAATAGTAGAGGGAAATTCTACCATAGCCGCCGTCTCTAAATTTCCTTGTTCTAAAGGAAACTCTTCAAAAAAATTAACTCTCATTACAGCCTATCAAAATAAACCTTTAAAAAGTTATTCCTCAAAAGTAATGCAAAATACTAAACAATTTATTTAAAATAAAGAACAACATAACTAACATGGAAACCCTAGAAGATCAAATAGTTGAAGATGCTTGTGGTATCTGTGTCTCTCATTCCCTGCATGATACTCATTCCATGATGAAAGCATTGCAACACCGTGGTAGAGAAGGAGCAGGTATATTCTTTTTTGGAAAAAATAGGCTTGATGTGATAAAATGGAGAGGTTCAGTTGACATGTTTGATTTAAGTGATTTCTATAAAATGCTTCCTATGGAAGAATACCATACCTTCGGAGGGCATGTAAGATATGCCACTCAGGGAAGAAAAGATAGAATACTCGATGATGCACATCCACATGTAATTGGTGGGGAAACTATAGAAAGAGGAAATCATGTCATCATTCTCAATTGTCAAGCAGCAATAATTCATAATGGACAAGTAAACTCAGAATATCTAAAAGAAATAAATAAATCAGAGCTAAAAACCGGCTGCGATACAGAAAGAGTCCTGCATTTCTTCAGAGAAAATGGTGAGGAAGGAATGCTTAAAAAAATACCCGGAGCATATACTCTTGCAATAGCAGACATGAGGATGAAAGATGTAATTATAGCTAGAGATGGCACCGGAATCAAACCAGGGGTTTTAGGATGGAAAGATGGAAAATCAGTCATAGCTTCAGAAGATATTGCTTTTGGCAAAATAGGTGCAGAATTTGTGGAAGATCTTACTCCAGGTTCAGTTTATTATTTACAGCCAGAAGGCAATTATAAAGAGAGGCATATAATTGATTTGCCAATATCACACTGTTTCTTTGAATGGAATTATATTGCACATGCTGATTCAATAATAAACAGAAGAAGAGTCAGTATTGTTAGAGAAAATTTAGGAGAAATGCTTGCTGAAGAATGTATTCCTACTGATGCAGATATTGTATCTTTCTTGCCAAGATGCCCTGCTCCAGCAGCAAAAAACTATGCAAAAGCTTCTGGAATTAAACTAGAGTACATTTTCTATAAACCTCATTCAGAAAGAGCTTTTATGGGTTCAACTTCCCAGGATAGAGCAAGTTCAATTGGGAATAATCTTTACTTAAGCCCAATTGTAAATTTAAAAAATAAAAATATCATCTTAATAGATGACTCCACAGTCCGAGGAAATAATTCTAAAAGAGCAATAAAAATGTTAAAAGAAGCTGGCTCTGGAAAAGTTTATCTTCTAAATTACACTCCAAAAATTGGAATAACTCCGAGAGATAAGGTTCCTAGAGGCTGCTCTTACGGAGTAGACATGCCCCCAGAAGATGACTTCATAGTTAGAGTTCATAAAGATGGGCTAATTACTAATGAAAATAGATCTGATGAAGAAATTGCTAATGAAATTGGAGCAGATAAAGTATACTTCTTATCAAAACAAGGCATGTTAAATGCTTTTAAAAAATCAGGAGTCAATCCAAAAGAATTATGCACATTTTGTATAGGTGGAAAAAGACCTTTCTAAAAAACTAACCTCCAAAAAATTTAGCAATTAAATCTCCAACATAATGCGACGCAATTATAACTACAACTGCGATAAACAAATGTTCTCCTATAACCTTGAAAGGATTTTCATTTTCATGTCTTGCTATAACCCAGCTTAAAATAGCCAATACTAACAATCCCCAGATAACACCAATCATTACTGCAGTCTGCAGAGGAAAGATTAAAACTGGAATAGCAAAAGTCAATGCAAAAATTAATTTTGCAAAAAATGTTGCAATAGTGGCTTTCCATATCTCTTTAGGACTATGTTCATTCTCAGATTCTTGAGAAACATGTATTCCCAAAGCATCAGAAAATGCATCAGCAATAGCAATAGTAAGAATTCCTCCCAAAACAACAAGTTTGGAACTTAAAGCAGAATCGAGTCCTATTATGAGTCCTAAAGTAGTAATTATTCCAGAGGTTATACCAAAACTAATCCCCATGCTTATCGCACCCCAGTCACTCTTTTTTGTTTTCATGGTATTTTACCATATTTCAAGACTTATAAGTTTTTCTTACTAAAAGATTATAAATCTAAAAACAATAAAAACAACATGGTTATGAGTGAAAAAAAGGCAATTTTAGTAATAGCCCTAATTTTACTGGTTTTTGCAGGATTAAACTATATTACCTATGTAAACTCAGGAGGATTTAATTTTTATAAGTCTGAAATAAAAATTATAGATAATCAGGTTAATGAAAAAGTATATTATGAAGCAGACCAAGACTACCATACTCTTTATAGAAATTTTGCCTCGCCAGTTTCAATAGAAAAATATCCTAATTCAGATTCAATAAAGATAAATAAGGTTTCTTGCTCGGAAGGAAAAGCATACCTAGTTGACTCAGAAGACAATGGTTATTTATTCACATCCAAAATAGAAGAAACTGGAACAATAGCATTCACAGAAAGAAATGAAATAGGCTGCACATTTGAGAACAATTTAGGATTTTTAAAAGGTCATGATTATTCCATAGAATCTTCTTACGAGATCTATCCTAAAAAAATATTTCAAGTTAAGGGTAAAAATTATATAAAATTTATTGCATATTCTTCAGGAAGACATAAAACCCTTATCAAAGATAAAAATTTCTTTGTTGATGAAAAAGCAGTTACTAAAGATATATTCCTCCCATCAGAAACCATAATAATATACTTGCCTTACAAAGGAGATACTTCTTCTTTAGAAATTATTAGTCTTAATAATTTTGAGTATGATTATTACTGGACTAAAAAAATTATTCCAATAATCTTATTGATCCTTCCAGCATTCTTTATTTTTATTTTATGGTATAAACTAGGAAAAGAAACAAGTTTCAAAGATCTCCCTTCAACTTTAAGTTACTATCCCAATGAAAGAAAACCCTGGCAGGTTGCAGCATTCTTTCATCCGCCATTCATAATGAACAATTCAAATTTCTTTGGATCCATGCTTCTCGACTTACAAAGAAGAAAAATAATTGATATTCTAAATAAAGACAAAAAAGTCTATATTAAAATAATAAAAAAATCAGGATTAGATGAAATAGAAACAAAATTCATCTCATTATTAGAAACTATAATTAAAAAAGCAAAAAAAGAAGATCTTTTCCAGGATTATGTAAGCCTTGAATCAATTAGAAAAATAGACGCAGGAATTTCAGTAAGATACTCTGAATTAAGTGAATCAGTTAGAGATGAAAAATCAAAGTATCTTGATTCTAAATCCGGCATTGCCATTTTCTTTCTAGCAATGTTAATGTTTTTTAGTATATTTATCACAGGAGCATTCTTACAAACATTTTTCTGGTCGTATTTGATTGCTATGGCCATTATCCTAATAATGTATTTTACAACTGCATTATTCCATAAATTTAAAGAAAATTATTACTCCGAATATCAAGAATGGCAGGCTTTTAGAGCCTATCTTAAATCATTTCCTTCAATGAAGCAGTCTCCTCCAGAAGCAGTAAAATTATGGGATAAATATCTTGTTTATGCCACAGCCCTAGGAGTTTCAAAACAAGTCTTGAAAAAATTTAAAGAATGGAAAATCATAGATGAAGAGCAATTTAAGACATATTCTTATGCTCCAGCATACTCTAGCCTTTTTATGAATGCAGGAGCACCATCCTCAGCAGGCAATGGTGGATTTTCAGGAAGTGCTGGTGGAGGAGTTGGTGGCGGTGGCGGTGGAGGAAGATAGTAATTTATAAACTTCAAAATCCAAAGTAAAATATGAACAAAAAATTAAAGGAATTTGTAAAATCTTCAAAGTTAGCTATTATTTTATCAGTAGTTTCAATATTCTTTGAATTGATGTATTCTTTCTTAGGAAGTATTCTTAATAGTGGTCTTTGGTCTATAGGCATTGCTCTTATGAATATTCAAAAATTAGTTTATCTCCCCATTTTTATTATAGGCGCAATTTCAAATGAAACAGTGCTCTTTTTCACATACTATTACTCTCCATCATATATCTACCCAAGTTTAATTGGAAATATACTTACAGTAATATTCTGGTTTGCTATTGGAATATTAATAGAAAAAGTCTATAATAAATACAAAAAAAGATAATTATCTTAAAACAGTTTTATCTTCGATTTTCTTGCAATCTCTAAAATAAGTTAAATGTAAATATTCTGAGGTTGTTAAATCAAACATAGCTGTTAACTTTTTATCAAAAGATTCATCACTTCCTAAAATGCCACTTAATTCTTCAAAGGCTTCTTCTTGTTTTTCAGAAACAAATGTATAAGCAAATCTTCTTCCTGGCAGGCATGTTAATCCAGAAAATTTAGTATATGGTTTTGATGTTAAGGTGTCATAAAAAGTTAAAGCTCCTGCTTCTCTTGCAAGATATTCTTTCCTAGCAAATCCTACAGGCATTTGATTAACAATTTCATCTGCAAAATAGTCTCCCTGAGTATGATGATTTTCTCTGCTCCATACTAAGTTATCTTCAATTTCCTTGCTAAGAGGATACTGTGCTAATTTTTCAAGCATTTGTTGATAATTCCTTGGTGCATTTGATTTCTCAAAGTCATCAAGAACAATAGTTTGACAAGATACCTTCTCTTTTAATTGTACCCCCACTTTTGCAGGATTTTTCATTATTTTTCCACAAGTATAATCTAATATTTTCTCTAAAGGAAAAAGAGGCAATTTTAGTAAAGTGCTTCCAACAGCTCTTTTAGGACTTCCAAAATCTACCGGCATTTCCGGCATTTCATTACCAGCAACAAAATGCTCCATCATAACTCCCTTGATAATGCCATCAATCACACCATAAGCTATTGCAGCTCCAAGCATTACCGGACTGATCATATGTTCCTGAGAATAAAGATAAATTCCCCCGCCTAAAATTCCTAAATGTTCTATCCAAGATTGATAGCATGAAGCAACATTCGGATTAAATGCATTTTCTACATTTGACTGATCAAATCTTTTTTCAATTCTTCTTTGTATAGAAGCGGGCAATGCTCCTAAGGCTAAATAAGATAAAGGCTTGCTGTAACGAGTAATATGTGCCAATAAGTCAACAAATTTTGACTGCTTTTTTTTGGCAGGCTGTTTAACATTTCTTTCTAAAACGCTAATATTCCTGTTTACTTTTTCGTTAAGTCTAAGGCTATTAACACCCATAAGGTCATTATCAATAATAGTCTCCAAATAGTTAAACCCCAATAACTCTAAAGACTTACATAATTGAAGACTAACCTTTTCTAAGGGAACAAGAATATTTTTTTGATTATCAGACGCGCCTGTTTCTAATTTAAAATCTAAGTTGCCCTTCAATCCAGTTAAAAAAAGATGTTCATATTTTTCTCTGGATAAAGTACTAACAGGCAAAATAGTATCATAAACTTCAAGTCTTCTTTCTAAAGTTTCATTAGTACTTCCAAGATATTTTAAAGCATTCAATATATGATGTTTATCTCTTAATCCTGAAAAATTATCTCCCGCAAGACCAATTACAATTCTGTCTAAATTTTTAGTAAACTCTGGTTCAAAATCTCTCCAAAAATTATCTTGAGAAAAATCATAACCAAAAAATATAGGATTATTATCAAACTGCTTTACAACTTCATTCATTTTTTCAACCATTTCTTTATCAGATAAAGCTTCAACACAAGAAGCAAGTCTATACGCAAGATGGAGATATTCATTTTTATTTTCAGAAGTAAGTTCTTTGTTAGTTTGTTGTGAGATTCTTAGTCTTTCCATGGCATCCATAATTTTAGCCATATTTTCATTTACATCACCTTCACTAAATTCAATATCCACTTTTTGTAAGTCATCAGTCATTTTGACTCCTCTTTCTTGGGTGGTTGTATATCCAGTTGTGCTCTTGAATTTTGTTTAGCTATATGTCTTAGATTAACATACTGTGCTATTAATGCTTCATCATGCCTTCCAGGTTTCTTTCCTTTTCCCTCTCTATACTGCCTTATTTCATTCTGCATTTGTGAAATCTTAACATCAAAAGTATCTCTTTCTTCATGAATTGTTACTTTCTCCCCAGACATATAACCCGGATCATGTCTCTTATCAATTTTATAGTAGACTCCCTCTTCATTCTTGTATTCTGGCTTGATTTCATAATGACTTCCAGCCCAGCAAGTTACTTTCTTAAATTCTTCACGAGTAAGTTTTTCAGTTTTTCCCTGTCTTATTGTAATATGTTTCAAAACATCACCAACACCAAATTCCTTTATCTGATTTATATCTAAATTCAAAGCAATAGCAGCCATTGCACGAGTCCTGTATAAAACATAATCATCAAATAGATCTAGTTCCCTTAAAGTTTCATCATTAAATTCAGGAATAGGTTCACCATCACCGCCAATTCTGCCAGTTCCCTTTACAAGCTTATTGATTAAGTAAGTCTTATATGCCTCTCTTCCGCAAGTTGTCCAATTAGCTTCTTGTACAGAAGTCCTTCCATCTTGAATTTGATCTTCCTCAAATTCTCCTGCATCTCCATAAAAATCAGCAATTTGGTCAAGAGCATCATCAGCATTTCCCTCTCCAGGATTTGCCATAAAAAATAATAAAGACTGAGGAACTAAAGCTCTGAATTTATCTTGTTTATAATTCATAGTTATCAAAGTATAATTTCTCGGAACATAAGCCCCATCAAAATCTTCATCCACAACAACAAACTTATTTCCTTGTTTTACTTTTTCTAAAGCTTCATTAGAGGGTGTTCTTCTAATAACTCTAGTTTTATTTTTCAGCATTGATTCAAGATTCATCTTAGTACAGTTTTATCCTCCATTTTCTTGCAGTCTCTAAAATAAGTTAAATGTAAATATTCTGATTTTGTAGCCTCAAAAATTCTGGTTAATTTGCTGTCAAAATCTCCCTCACTTCCTAAGATATTACCGATTTCTTCAAAAGATTCTTCTTGTTTTTCAGAAACAAATGTATAGGCAAATCTTCTTCCTGGCAGGCAAGTTAATCCAGAAAATTTAACATAGGGATTTAATTCTAAAAAGTCATAAAAAGTTAAAGCTCCTGCCTCTCTTGCAAGATGCATGCCTTTGGGAATATGATCCTCTTTACTTCCAAGATTTCTTTCAAGTTCTCCTATAATTTCTCCAGTTTCTCGAATAGGATACTTCTGTCTTGCAAACTCTACAGGCATCTGAGTAATAATCTCCTTTGCAAAATATCTTCCCTGAGTATGATGATTTTCTCTGCTCCAAACTAAATTCCCTTCAAGTTCTTCACTAACAGGATACTGTGCTAATTTTTCAAGCATTTGTTGATAATCTCTAGGAACATTTAATTTTCCAGAATCATTTTCATTATTTAGTCTGCAAGATTTAGAAGGTTCTAAAGTTAAACTTATTCTAACCAGATTTTTCGCTATTTTACCAGAATTATAATCTAATATTTTTTCTAAAGGCAAAAAAGGCAATTTTAAGACCATACTCCCAGCAACTTTTTTAGGATATTGAAAGATATTATCATCATGAAGATAATCTAAGAATATCCCCCTAAAAAGTTCATCAACAAAAGTATAAGCTACTACTCCAATAAGCCCGAAGCCATCATGATGATGATCCAAGGCAGAATAAATTCCTCCTGCAGCATAGATTCCTAAATGTTCAATACATGATTGATAAAATGAAGCAACAGCAGGATTAAATGCATTTTCTACATTTGAGTGATCAAATCTTCTCTCAATTCTTCTTTGTATAGAAGTAGGCAATGCTCCTAGTACAAGATAAGATAAAGGTTTTGTATATTTTATAGTATTTGCCAGAAGGTCTATAAATTTTGATGGCTTTTTATCACTCGGCTTTTTAGCATCTTCTTTTAAAACCTCAACCTTTCTCTTAAAACCAGATTCGGTGTTTTTACAATCAAATCCAAAATTATTTTCAGCATAAGTTTCAAGATGATCAAATCCAAAAAATTCTAAAGATTTTATTAATCTTTCATTAACGTCTCCAAAAGGAACAAAAAGAGTTTTTGTATTTTCTTGATTAGCATAACTTTTAGCTCCAAGCCTCTTTAGAAGAATGCCTCTATACTTTTCTCTGGATAAATTATTAACTGGAAGAATAGTATCATAAACTTCAAGTCTTTTTTCAAGAGGTTCATTTGCACTTCCAAGATATTTTAATGCATTCAATATATGATGTTTATCTTCAAGACCTGAAAAATTATCTCCTGCAAGGCCAATTACAATTCTGTCTAAATTTTTTGAAAATTCCTGTTCATTCTCTCTCCAAAAATTATCTTGAGCAAAGTCATAAGCAAAAAATAGTGAACTCTTATCAAATTGCTTTACAACTTCATTCATTTTTTCAACCATTTCTTTATCAGATAAAGCTTCAATACAAGAAGCAAGCCTATACGCAAGATGAAGATATTCATTTTTCTTTTCATAACTTAATTCTCCTGTAGCTTGCCCCTCTCTTCTTAACCTTTCCATGACCTCGGTAATTTTAGCCATATTTCCATTTACATCGCCTTCGCTAAATTCAATATCAACTTTTTGTAAATCAGTCATTTTATTCTTATTCACCCTTGCTTATTTTTTCTATTAGACCTTCAGTAGAAACATTCTTTCTAGGAAGATATTTCGCTATCTTCCCATAATCAAAAACATGATCTCCTATTTGTTTCCTTATCTCTTCATATCTGGAATCTCCCTCTTCAGTTCCTCTGCCATCTAAGAATTCTCTAAAAACTTCAACAGAAGGATTTTCAAGACCCATATCTTTCACAATAGTACAAATCTGAGAAATATCTCTGCAAGACAAATTAGAATTTATTTTGACAAGCTCTTTTCCGTCTAATCCTTTTGGAAGATACTTCTGCCATATTTGTTCTTGCCATTCACTTGTAGGCATTCCAAAATACATTTTATAAATAAATCTATCAAGAAAAGGTCCCTGTAAATTCTGAGGGTCATTTTCAGTTGCAAAAAGAAATATTCCTTCAGGAGGATTTGAAAGTATAGATTGTAAATAACCTGTATGCCCTTCCTTAGTTCCACCAGTCCAGGTATTTTTAGATACTAATGCTCCAATTTCATCAAGACAAAGCACACAAGGTGCAAGTTGACTTGCTCTTTCAATCATTTCTTTAAGATTATCTTTTGTCTCGCCAACATACTTACTTTCAGGATCATTCCCACTTACAACCATAAAATGATATCCAAGTTCTCCTGCAATTGCTTCAGGAAGTAAAGTCTTTCCAGTTCCTTTAGGGCCATATAACATAAAAGTTGAACCCTTGCTTCCAGAAACAACTCGTAAGGCAAGTTCTTTATGTATTGGATATCCTGCAATACCTTCAAGATTGCACTTAGGTTCAACAAAAGGCATATCTCTTATTGCAGAAGGTTTTACTTTCTTCAATGCTCTTTCAATATCACACCAGTTAACTTCTCTTCTACTATTTGTTTCCTTTCTTTTTTCATCAAGTAAAGAAAAATTAAAAGCCTTGTTTAATATTCCAACAAGATCAGCGCCAGTATAACCATAAGTTACTTTTGCCAGCTCAGTTAGATCATTTTCTTGTAAATTAAATTTATGACCTTCTTCTCCTTGGGCATATTTTCCAATCCCATACATATTAAGTATTTTGAGTCTTCCAGTTTTATCTGGAGGCATAAATCTTATCTCTTCAGAAAATCTTCCATTTCTTCTTAAAGCAATGTCAATACCCTTGGCATAATTTGTAGCTCCAAAAAAGAAAATTCCTTCATTTGAAGAAGCCCCATCCATCTGTGCTAAAAATTGTGAAAATGATTGATACTGCAAAGGATCAACAATTTCTTTCCTGTTTCCAAGTGCTTCAATCTCATCAATAAATGCGACAATTTTCTTTTTTCCATTTTCAGTCCTTGCCCTCAAAGCATCAAAAATACCTGCCATATTTTGTACTTGGCCCTTAACTAATGAAGAAAGATCATAAAACTCAAGTCCTAGTTCTGTTGCAAGATACTGAACCCCCATGGTCTTTCCTGTCCCTGGTGGCCCAACAAGAAGCCATCCACGAGTGCCCATCTTTTTTCCAAACTTTTCTGAATTTCTTATGCTTGCTTTTACACTTGCAAAATCTTCCAGTAGTTTTCCATCTACATAATAATTATCAGAAGTAACACTTACTGCCAAAGGCTTTAATGGTCCTTGCATATTATCCTTAATAGTCATTGCCATTTTCGCCTCCTATTTTTCCATTACAAAATTCACATCCAAATTCATTTCCACTAGGAGAAAAATATTTTTTAGCCCCAGAAAGCATAGGGCAGGAATTAACTTTAGGTATCCCATAAAAAACTTCCATTGCATCACAATTATTTTCATGAACTAAAGGTGAGTTTATTTCATGATTAAATACTCTTTTAGCAAGAAGGATTCCTCGCAATTTATCTATCTGAAATTCATCTAGAAGTTTTACATTTTTGCCATTGCCGATAGGAAAAACTAAATTCATTCGTATCGGAAGACTCATTTTTTCTGCTATATTTAATAGTTCAGGCACATCATCAAAATTTTCTGAATAAATACTTGATGAAATTCCAGTTGAATATTTTTTTCTTAATTCTAAAATATTACTAACAACCTCTCTAAACAAATTCTGCCCAGTTATTCTTTGGTATAACTCTGCATTTGAGGCATGCAGGCTCACTTGCACTTCAATACTTCTGCGTACAACTTCTTCCAAAGATAAAAATTCTTTTGAAATAAATGTGCCATTTGTAGATATATTTAATCTTCTTCCTCTTCTTGTAATTTCTTTAGATAAACCTGTAATTCCCTCGTAAATCATAGGCTCTCCCCCGCCAATTTCAATAGTATCAAAATCAGGATTAGAGTCTATAATTCCAAGAACTTTTTCGCGATTCATCTGGTACTGTTCAGTTTGATAGCAGAATTTACAATTTAAATTACACTTTCCACTAATGTCCAGGGTTAATTTGTTCATAAAAAAATGCACACTTTTTGTTTTATAAATCTTTGCAAAATGTCACTACTATCAAATTAAGAATTATTCCACTCAAGCAATTTTCCTGCTTCAATCTCTAGCTTATCAGCTTTCTTTAAAGAGGCAATTTGTTTTTTATTTAATATCGGAAAATGCTTAATTTTAACTAAATGCTCACTTACATACCAAACATCTTCCTGCGAAGTCATCCACCCAAGTTCATCAAACTGTGATAAATCAACCGGCTGAGAAAAACTCCTTAAAGTTTTTTTCCCAGTATCATTATTAAAATACTCATGAAAAAAACTCATAACTAGTTCTCGAATATCTCTATAAACAGGCTCCCTATATCTTAATACAGCATGATTAGTTTTGCTTATCGCACCCCATTTTCCATGTTTTTTAAAAACAGCAATAACATGATCATAATCATCCTTACTTGCAGTTAAATCAACAAGTAAAGGTTTCTCCCCGTGCAATCTTAAAGCCAAAGCTGCAAGCATTGCTCCTTCAATACAATGAGCCTTATTTTTTTTCAAGACCATTCGAGGAGACATGCAACTGTCACCTTTTTCCTCAAAGTTTATAGGAATTTTATTTATGAACTCTTGAATTTTCACAGGACTATCTAACGCCCTTAATATTCTCTCTTCCTTTGTAGTCAATCCAAAATTGTTCATTTTTTGTTCCTATCTCTGATTATTTTGAATTTACTTCAGAATAATCAGCTATCTTCTCTAAGTTTGTATCACAAACTTAAGTTCTTCTTTCCTCTTTTTTAGTCAATCCAAAATTGTTCATTTTAATTTATTTCTAATTCTTCTTAATTCACTTAAGAAAAATTAGTTATTTTTTCTAAGTTTGTATCACAAACTTAATTTCCTTGTTTACCTATCTTCAAATTATGAGTAACTTGCTTACGAATAATTTGCTATCTTTACTAAGTTTGTATCACAAACTTAATTTCTCTATGGCCTCTTCTTCAATAAAATGTAATTCTCCGGGAATAATAAAACAAAAAGGTTTGGAGATTTTCTTTTTCTTTAAATTGCTTATAGTGTCATAAAAAAACTTACCTTCTTTTGTTCCCATTCTAGAGCATATAATAATTTTTTCTAACTTTATTTTTCCCTCACTTGCTTCTTCTAATTGTGCTAAAGCTTTTTCAAAGTCAAGACCAATATCAACTAAGATTAATGAATGCGATTTAATCTTTTTATTTTCTAAAACTAAATCAATAAAACTCCCTGGTCGATATTTATCAGTCCAAGTAGGCATACTTGCAATTCTTCCAAACTTGTAAACCTGCAGTCCTGTTTCCCCTACTGCATCGAGAATACTGGCATTATGCAGCACAGAATATTTTATTTTTTCTTCATTACACTTTAATATTAAAGATATATGAGTCGTAGCCATCAAGGGATTTCCATAAACTAATAATACAACCTCTTTAGTTTTTGCTTCATCTAAAAATTTTTCATTCTCAACAGGCTCTCTCTTTAATACCTCAATTTTCTTGCCTACTACCTCTTCAAGTTTCTTAGTATCATAGGGAAAATCAACAGTATAAGACTCTAGATAGATTTTATCAGATTTCTCACAAATTTTTAGAGCTTCAGCTGAGATAGAATTCAAATCAAGTCCAAGCCCAATTAAATAAAACATAGTAAAAAGAATTAAAATCAATATTAAAATCTTTTCCTGAAGATTTAATACGAACATTCAAAATATCCTCCATAAGTCCTAAGGTTGAAACACAAAAAATTAAACAAAACCTTTATAAACTCATATTACACCCTATTTTTACAGAAAAATAAATCTACAAAGATTTATTGGCCTGTCTCAAAATTTTCAAATCGTAAGATTTGGAGAGTCAGGAAAAATAACGTTTTTCCTGAGGATACTACAAAAATAGTAAAAATTTGAGCCAATGAACTAAATGCAGGGAGGAAAAATATGTCTTCTGTATACGAAATAGTAGAGAAAGCGCGAAAAGGCGGAAAAATCGAGAAAGGAATAAACGAAGTTACCAAAGCTATAGAGAGAGGAACAGCTAAAATGGTTGTCTTCGCTTCAGATGTGCAACCAAAAGAAATTGTTCAACATCTTCCAATTCTTTGCTCAGATAAAAAAATTCCATGCGAAGAAGCAGATAGCAGAGAAAAGCTAGGAATTGCAGCTGGTATCGGCGTGCCTTGTTCAGCAATCGCAATAATCGAAGCTGGCGAAGCTACTCTACCTAAAATCAAGAGAGCATAAGCTTTCTTTAAATTATAATCAAAATGGGAAGTAATAAAAAACAAAACGCTAACGAAAGTAAGTCTGAAACAACAATAAAAGGGACAGAAAAAATAACAGGCGAAGCAGTCCCAGCAGTTGTTGAAGAAATAGTTGGCAGAACAGGTTTCCGTGGAGAAGTCACTCAGGTTAAATGTAGAATTCTAAAAGGAAGAGAAGAAGGAAAATCAATAAGAAGAAATGTTAAAGGTCCAGTACAACTCGATGATCTGTTAATGCTAAGAGAAACAAACATCGAAGCAAGAAGAATCAAAAGCAAAGTAACAAAGGGGGCATTTACATAATATCTAAATTCGTTTAGAATTTGGATAGTTAAAATTAGTAAATTTTTAAATAAAATGACTCAATCAGGTTCAAAACCTTCATTGGTTAAAACAAATTTAAGAACCAGAGAAAGTAGTATTAATCCAGATTACCAAGCTCTTAGAATCCCAACTTACTACGAACAATCAAGAACTAGAGAAGAACCATTATTCATCGACACATCAGCCCTACCTGCAATACTAGGATCATTTTTAACATTAAATCAATATTATAGGAAACAATAAAATGGCAAAATGTTCATACTGTGGAAAAGAATTTGAATCCTTCCAAGGAATCATTGTAGTAGACAGTATCTCAAGCAAAGTAAGAGAATTCTGTTCAGGAAAATGCAGAAGCCACTCTGAAAGAAAAAGTCAAAGAAGAAAGCAGGTAAAAAAGAAAAAGTGGGCAACATTCGGAAAAGTAGAAGTAAAAGCACAAGGCAAAAATCAAATTTAATCCTGAGATTTCTTAATCTTTAATTCTCTAGCATTACTAAAAATTTTATCAATTATTTTTGTTTTAGTCTTATCCTTAAGTCTAGGATACATTTTAACTCTAAGATGATTCTTAGCATAATATCCTAGTAAAGCAACATCAATATACCATTCTGCCTCTCTCATTCTCTTTCCTAAATCTTCATCAAGCAAAGACTCTATTCCAAGTCTGTCCAGATTTTTATATTCCCTATATTTTTTTGTAACATCACTCCAGCATTCTTTTAATCCTTCGCAATTTAAGAAATAATCTTCAATATAATCTTTCATAGATCTATAAAGCAAAAATCTATGATCTTTAAAAAGTAAATTAGACTCTTGCCCAACCCCAAGATAATTTGGATAGTTCTCACCTAAGTTAGTTTCTTTTTCCATTTTTCACCTATTTATGCAGCATTAGACTCAGCAGAATTTTGAGATGAACATCTCTGGTTTAAAGCTCTAAGACTATATGGCAAAGCTCCTTGAACCGCTATTCTAGTTGCAATTGCTGAATATCTAAGATCTGAAAATCTTTCTTCATTAGGGATATTGGTTTCATTAGCTAATTGTTCGAGCGTCTTGCCAGTTAAGTCCTGACAGCTATTCAAACTAGCTTGAGCTAATTCACTAAGATAAGCATCATTTTTTGCAAAACTCTCGTTATGAAAAATAGCTCTGTATTTTTCTGCGATATACTGTTTCATTATTTCTTGTTTCATTTTATCCTCCGTAAAAATTGAAGTGAGTTGTCAAGAAAAGCTTGATTTTTAAACCTTTGTACTACTCAAAATGGATAAAAATTACAGGTTTATTTTCACTTCTTTTCAGTCAATTTACGACGATAAATTCGGTAGAAAGCTTTAAAAACCCCTGTTCATTTTTCAGAGAGTAAAAAAGGGAAAAATAAAGTCATAGCTTACTAGCTATACTGCATGTTTCAAAAATGACAGAAGAAAAACATTATGGAGCAGAAGAAATCAAAGTTCTTGAAGGTCTTGAAGGTGTTAGATTAAGACCTGCAATGTATATTGGTTCAACTGCTAAAGAAGGCTTGCATCACCTAGTATATGAGATAGTAGATAATTCTGTAGATGAAGCTATGGCAGGTTATTGCAATACTATTATAGTCACAATACACAAAGATAATTCTATCACTGTAAGCGATAATGGTAGAGGAATTCCAGTTGATATACACCCTGTATACAAAATCTCTGCTCTTGAAGTAGTAATTACAAAACTTCATGCAGGAGGAAAATTTGATAAAAAATCTTATATGATTTCGGGAGGCCTTCATGGAGTTGGTACAAGCGTAGTAAATGCTCTTACAAAGCATATGAGAGTAGAAGTAAGAAGAGATGGAAAAGTATACATGCAGGAATATTCAAGAGGAAATGCACTTGAAAGAGTAAAAGTAATAAGAGATATGAATAAAGAAGAAACAACAGGAACAACAGTCTCATTCACACCAGATGAAAAAATTTTCACCGTCCTAGAATATGATTTTAATTACCTTGCAACAAGACTTAGAGAAATAGCATTCCTTAATCCCGGATTAAAAATATGTCTTAAAGATGATAGAAAAGAAAAGGAAGAGGCATTCTGTTTTGAGGGCGGTCTTCAAGAATTTGTAAAATGGATCAACAAAACAAAAGAAGCAATTCACCCGCCAGTATATTTCAAGAAACAAACAGATGAAATTATAGCCGAAGTAGCGATACAATATAATGCAGGCTACCAGGAAAATATTTTTGGTTTCGTAAATACAATCAATACTATAGAGGGCGGAACTCATGTCGTTGGATTCAAAACTGCCCTTACAAGAGTGATCAATGATTATGCAAAAAAACAAAATATCCTTAAGTCTGGTGCACTTACAGGAGATGATGTTCGTGAAGGTCTTACAGCAGTAATAAGTGTAAAAGTAAAAGAACCTCAATTCGAAGGTCAGACAAAAACAAAATTAGGAAATTCAGAAATTAAAGGAGTCATGGACTCAGTTGTATCAGCATGTCTCTCAGAATATTTTGAAGAAAATCCAAATATTGCAAAAAAAATTGCACTAAAAGCATCAGAAGCTGCAAATGCCAGAGAAGCAGCTAAGAGAGCAAAAGACCTCGTTAGAAGAAAATCTGCATTTGGCCTTTCAGGTCTCCCCGGAAAACTTGCTGACTGTTCATCAAAGAAAAAAGAAAAAACAGAAGTTTATATTGTAGAGGGAGAATCTGCTGGAGGAAGTGCAAAACAAGCTAGAGAAAAAGAATTCCAGGCAATACTTCCATTAAGAGGTAAAATTCTAAATGTAGAAAAAGCAAATCCTACAAAAGTATTGTCATCCGAAGAAATCACAAATCTCATAACAGTAATGGGAACAGGCATAGGAGAAAATTTTGATATTGAAAAATTAAGATATGCAAAGATAATTCTTATGGCTGATGCTGATGTAGACGGCCAGCACATTAAAACACTCTTGTTAACTTTCTTTTTTAGATATATGCCCAAACTTATTGAAGAGGGTCATGTCTATGCTGCAGTCCCGCCTTTATTCAAGGTAAGAAAAAAAATAGACCATTATGTTTTCTCAGAAGAAGAATTAAAAAAAATAGTGGAAAAAGTTGGTGGCGGAGAGATAACACGATTTAAGGGTCTTGGAGAAATGAATCCCCAACAGCTTTGGGATACAACTATGAATCCTGCAACTAGAATGTTAAAAAGAATAACAATTGAAGATGCAGTAGAAGCAGATAAAACCTTTTCAGTCCTAATGGGAGATGATGTAGAACCTAGAAAAGCATTCATAATGGAGAGAGCCCATGAGGCTTTTGTAGACGCATAAAATGGCCGGAGTATTAATTGTCAATGAACAAATAAGCTATCAAGTCACAGAAAGAAGTAAAACCGTAGAAAATTGTACATTAAAATTAGAAGGAATATGCAGTCATTGCAATTCAGAAGATAATAGGCAAGTCAGAGAATATACTCTATGCTCTATATATCAAAATAATGTGAGGAACAGATAAAAATGACCGAAGAAGAAAAAGAAAAAATAGAAGAAGCACAGGAAGAAAAAGAAACAAAGAAAGACAAGCAAATCAATCTTGTAGAAGAGAAAAATGTTTTTACAGCAGAAATAGTTCCAGAAATGGAACAGGCTTACATAGATTATGCTATGTCGGTTATAGTTTCAAGAGCAATCCCTGCAGTAGAAGATGGTCTCAAGCCAGTTCATAGAAGAATTCTTTATGCAATGGACCTCCTAGGATTAAAGCCAAGTACTCAAACAAGAAAATCTGCAAGAATAGTTGGAGATGTAATTGGTAAATTCCATCCTCATGGTGACACTGCAGTTTATGATGCTCTGGTAAGAATGACTCAAGATTTCTCTTTAAGATATCCTCTTGCAATAGGTCAGGGAAATTTTGGAAGTATGGATGGAGATTCAGCAGCAGCAATGAGATATACCGAAGCAAAACTAACTAGTGTTTCCATGGAGCTTATGGAAGATCTTGATAAAGATACAGTTAAGATGACTCCAAATTTTGATGGAACTATAGACGAGCCTGAACTAATGCCTGCAAAACTTCCTAATTTACTAATTAATGGGGCAAGTGGTATTGCAGTAGGAATGGCAACAAATATTCCACCCCATAATTTAACAGAAGTATGTGAAGCTGTATCTGCCTACATTGAAAATCCCGAAATTGAAATAAATAAAATTCTTGAAATCATTAAAGGTCCAGACTTCCCAACAGGGGGAGTAGCCACAGGAAATATGGCGGAGATTTATAAAACGGGTAGAGGAAGGGTAACAGTAAGAGGAAAAGTAACAACAGAAGATGAAGAAAAAGGCAGAACAAATATTGTCATAACTGAAATTCCATATATGCTAAATAAAGCAGAGCTAGTAACTTCAATTGCAAATCTTGTTGGAGAGAAAAAACTCCCAGACATTTCAGATATAAGAGATGAGTCTTCAAAAGGAAAAGTAAGAATAGTCATAGAACTCAAAAAAGGAGCAGACTCAAAATTCACAATCAATAGTTTGTACAAATATACCCGACTTCAGGATAATTTTGATGTAAATCTTCTTGCTCTGGTAAAAGGAAAGCCCCAAACTTTAGACATAAAAAAATTCCTGGTTAACTATGTGCGTCATAGAAAAGATGTAGTAGAAAGAAGAACAAGATTTGAACTTAAAAAAGCACAGTCAAGAATAGAAATAGTTAAAGGACTGCTAATTGCACTCAAAGATATTGATGAAGTAATTAACTTAATAAAAAAAGCAGCACATACAACAGAAGCAAAAGAAAAATTAATGAATCAATATGGACTTTCTTTAAAACAAGCAGAAGCAATTCTCGAAATTAAACTATCAGCTTTGACAAGACTTGAATCTGAAAAATTAAAAAAAGAGGAAGAAGATTTAATATTATTAATAAAAGAATTAGAAAAAATACTTTCAAGCGAAGTTGAAGTACTTAAAGTAATCAAAAAGGAAATATCTGAAATAAAAAGAAAATATGGCGATGAAAGAAGAACTCAAATTGCTTCAAGAGGAATACAAGACTTCGCTGAAACAGACCTTATCCAGAAAAAAGAAGTAGTTATATCAATTACAGACAAAGGCTACATAAAAAGAACCGGTCTAAAAACTTACAAAGAACAAAAAAGGGGCGGAAGAGGAGTAATAGGTTCAGACTTATCAACAGGAGATTTCGTAAGCAAATTATTAACTTGCTCAACTCATGACTACCTTCTATTCTTCACAAATAAAGGAAGAGTATACTGGCTTAAAGCATATCAAGTTCCAGAATTAGAACGATATGGAAAAGGAAAAGCCATAGTTAATTTGCTTAACCTTAAAGATGAATTCGTCAAAAGTGTCTTAGCAGTTTCAGAATATAAAGATAGTGTAATGTTAGTAACTAAAAAAGGGGTAATAAAAAAACTCCCTCTTGAAGACCTATCAAAACCTCGTTCAACAGGAGTAAGAATAATGGATCTTCCAGAAGACTACTCTGACACTTTAGTAGATGTCAAACCAGTAAAAGATGAAGAAATACTGCTAGTAACAAAATTAGGTCAGGCAATAAGATTCGAGAATAAAGAAGTAAGAGAAATGGGAAGAGCAGCTTATGGCGTTACAGGAATAAAACTAGATGCGGGCGATGAAGTTGTCTCAATGGAAATAATTCCTTTGAATGATAATGAAAATACGATCCTAACAATAACAGAAGAGGGTTATGGGAAACGTTCTCCGGTAGAAGACTACAGAATTACAGGAAGAGCTGGAAAAGGAGTAATAAATCTTAAAGTAACAGATAAAACTGGAAATGTGGTTACAACAGTCTCAGCAAAAGAAAATGATTCAGTCATTGTAACAACTGCAAAAGGGATGGTAATACGTTCTCCTGTTTCAGATTTAAGAGTAATGGGAAGAGCAACTCAAGGTGTCCATATGGTAAAACTTCAGGAAGGAGACAAAGTTACAGACCTAGTAAGACTCAATGAACTTGAAGAAGAAGAAAAAGAAGAAGAAAAACCAAAAGAAGTCGATAAAAAACTAATGTAGATTACAGCAATTCTTAAAAACTCCAAAGTTCTAAACAAATTAATGGAAACTAGATTTAAAACAGGCAAACTTGAGATTACTATTAATACTTCACAGTTTAAAGATCAATTAAAACCGGGAGATCACGTAGAAGTTGAAGGTCTAAAAGATCTATTTCTTGTAACAGAAAAGCATGAAAGCAAATATGGAAGATTTACAGCTCGACCAGTCCTACTTGAACAAATGCAATCAGTAAGTGTAAGGAAAATCTATCCTAATCAGGAAATAGAATGCTCCTATTCAAACGAACAAGAAAAAAGAACAGCCCCAATAAGTCTTCTAGCAGTTCACTATATGCAGGAACAATTAAAATTTAATCAAAAGCCCGGAACATTTACAGGATAAAAAATAAAATAAAAAATAAAAAATTTATTTCTTTTTTGTCTTTACAGGTTTATTTAGTTTTAATAAAACTAATCCTGCAGCAACAAGAGTAACCAAATTCAATAGAGCCATTCCAGTAAGGTTATTCATATATCCATCAACCACAAGTAAGATTACTCCGAAAAGATAAGCAATCAAAAACCATGATTGAATTTCGCTTTTTCCTTTCCAAGAATAGATTAATTGAACTATCCATCCAATAGCCAGTAACGATAAACCAATTAAACTTAAATCCATTTTTCACCTCCTTTCTAAAAACTAAAATATCAAAGAGGTTTATGTATATAAATCTTGTTAGAAAAATTAGCTAGAATTAACTAAGTTTGTCATCGACAAACTTATATTAGTTCTCCATTGTTTATATATTCTTAATTAGTCACAATTTACTTGGGACTAATTAACTATCTTTTCTAAATTTATATCAGAAATTTAATTTATATTAGCTCGCCCCATCCAATTAATCTCCAGTGCCCTTCCAAATTTCTTGCAATTCCAATTTTATCAGTCTTATACGGAACCATAGGAATTCTTAACACTACATCAGCCTCGTTATTATGTGCTCGAGTTACCTGTCCTACTGTAATTGAGGTATTTACCGAAAGCAATAAAAGTTCAGGAGATCTTATATTCTCAACTTTGATACTTCCTTGTGAACCAAAAATTTCATCAAATAAATGATACTTTAATCTTGCCTTGTAAATAATTTCTGGCAACTGTCCTGCAAGACCTATAACACATCCCGAAAGATTATCAGCCTTTGTAAGATTAGGATCTAAGGTTGTCTCAATAGCCATCGAGCTTCCAGGTCTTGCTTCTTTAATTCTCTGGCTTCCCTTATACAAAGATAAAACTTTAGTTTTAACGGGCTGATAAATAATTTGATTTTCTTTTTTAATATTTAATCCCGGCTTAATCTCAATTTCATCTCCCTCTTTTAATACACCACATTTTAATGCTCCTCCCAAAACTCCTCCCTTTAAGTTTTCAATTTTACTTCCAGGCTTATTAATATCAAAACTTCTTGCAACAACAAAAAAAGGTGGCTCTTCCAAGTCTCTTTTTGGAATTTCTACATTATATATAGATTCTAAAATTTTATCAATATTAACTTCTTGTTGTGCAGAACATGGAATTATCGGAGAATTTTCAGCAACAGTCCCTTTTGTAAATGCTTTAATCTCATTATAACTTTTAATTGCATCTTCCCTAGAAACTAAATCAATCTTATTCTGCACAATTATAATATTTGCAAGACCTCTTGCCTGTAGTGCCATCAAGTGTTCTCTAGTCTGCGGCTTAATGCCCTCATTTGCAGCAATAACAAGAATAGCAGCATCAATTATTGCAGCCCCAGATAACATTGTAGCCATAAGCATTTCGTGTCCTGGTGCATCAATAAAACTTACATATCTTACAGGTTTTCCTTCTTTAACATTAAAATTACCGTCATCATCTCTAATAATACAATCAGCATAACCTAATTTTATAGTAATTCCTCTCTTGAGTTCTTCAGAATGAGTATCAGTCCACTTACCAGTAAGTTTGTATAATAAAGTAGTTTTGCCATGATCTATATGCCCAACAATTCCCACATTTATACTTGGTAAATTTTCCAAATCTATTTCTTCGCTAGCCATGTAAATTAAATAGAACGTGGGTTTAAAAGGTTAATCAAAGAGCATTTCTCAAAAGTCTGTAGAAAATTAACAATATCACAATCACTTAATTCTGATTTACCGCTTTTTCTTCTTCCGCCATTTAATCTCCCCCTAAATTCAAGATAAACTTGCTCTGCCAAAAACCTTGTTGTATAATTAGAAATATTTTCGTTTGAAAAATATTTCAAAATAGAATCATCAACATATCTCCTGTCAATATCTTCCATAAAAAAATAGATAAAAATTAGTTTTTATTAATTATGGTCTTATAGAATAATCTTACTTTTTCTTTGCTTTAACTTTATTCTGCTTTTCTTTCTCTTCAGCAGTTTTATAGATTAAAGCTGTAATAAGGAATGTTCCCATTCCGAATTTTCCCTTTATCTTTTTAACTTTAACAAGACTTTCATCAACTTTAAAGTGTCCTGCCAAATCCTTAGCTATCTCTGCAAAATTAGGATTTTTAGCAGCATCTACAATTACCTTTATTTCTTTTCTATTCAATAAATTATTTTCTTTTTCTTCGAGTATTTTCATTTTTAAATTTTCTCCCTATTTGTTTTTAATAGCATAATTACCTTTCTTTGTTATCTTTAAATTCTTTGCTATTTCAGAATTTTCAGCATCAAATATTATTGCTCTTCCTTTCCAGTCTTCAGTATATTCCTGACCACCACAATTAGGACATTTAACTCCTTCATATATTGTCTTACAAATTTTACATGATTTTTTTGCCATTTTGTTCGAAATTTTTGTTTTTTTTAGATTATTAATTATTTAGATTTCTTTCCTTTCTTTCCTTCAGGTTTTTCTGCCTTTTCAGCCTGTTGTACTGCTCTCTTTGCTTTTTTCTTGTCTTCTTCTATCCATTCAAGTTTACCTAAACCTGGCTGCCTCATAGTAAGACCAATCTTCAATTCGTCTCCCCTATAAGATATAGCGACAATTCTTGCTAAGCATAAATCTCCTTTCTTTAGCACTCTTTTATTAGTCTTTCCAACCAAGGCATTTGACTTGTTAAAGTTAACAAAATCTTCCATAGTCTGGCTAATATGAATCATTCCTTGCATTGATCCCATATTAATGAAAGCTCCAAAATTAGTTATTTCATTGATAGTTCCATAAACTAATTCGTGCATTTCAGGTTTCCATACAAGTAATTTAAAGGCAGATTTATAATAAGCTGCTCCATCTCCAGGGATAATTATTCCATCACCAACACTGAGTACATCAATAACACTAATTACAGAGCCAAATTCCTTATTTGAATATTCCTTATAAGTCTCATTTAACTGCTGTCTAACAGCCTCGATAGTAGGCAAACCAAACAATTTTGGCTCGACTCTTACATGATCCTCAATCTCGATTAGATAAAACATTTTAAGTTAAAAATAAGAGAAAATGATCCTTTAAAAAGATTACTATTAGACTCCAGTAAAAATCTACTCCAAATCAAGTTTTCCCTTTCCCCGAATTATCAAAAATTCTACCCTTTCTCCAAGCTTGGATTTAAGCTCCCTATCAAAAGTAGCCACAATTATGCCCCTTTCTCGGACAGCATAATTAAAAATTCCCTTATCAACAAACCTTGTTCGAAATTCAATAAACTTAATTTGACCCTTATTTTTTTCTATTATCTGCAATGCCAAACTAGCTGTCTCTCTTTCCTTTAAACTTAACTTTTTATCCTCGGAAAGCTTCTTTAATTCATCCAGAACTTGCAAAGGCAAAACTATCTCTCCCAATTCTTCAGCGTCTAAAAAATCCACTTTTTCCTTTAGACAGGTCATAATAAAATTCGTATCAAAAATAATCTTATTCATTTAATAACCAAGATTAAGAAACTTTTAAATATTCTCTTTATCTTATCCTGCCATGATTGAAAAAGAGCATGTCCTTTCTATGCTTAAAGAAGTAAAAGAGGCAATCAGTCAAAAAGACGTACTAAAACTTAAAGACTTAAGTAATCAGACAATTCATTCAGCTTCGATTTATCAAGACCCCGACAATATCACACTTGCAGTTATAATTTATTCTTTAAGCAAACTTCTCGAAAGAAGCGAATATCGTGAAAATAAAGACTGGCCAAAGTTAATTGAAGGTTTCATAAATAATGTAGAAAAAGCCATAACTTTCCTTGAAAAAAATGAGGATGAAAAATTCTCAATTGAACTTCAAGAAGTCAGAGACAGTATAGATCATCTTTCAGGAGATTTCAAAAAACAGATACAAAACGTCTTTCAAAAAGCAAGTATAAACAAAGCAAGCAGAATATATGAACATGGAATCAGTATGGAAAAAACATCAAAACTCCTCGGAGTAAGCCTATTCGAACTTGCAAGTTATGCAGGAAGCACTTCAACAGCTGATGTAGACTTAGGAATAACTCTCCCAGTTTCAAAACGAATTAAATATGCCCAGGAGTTTTTCGAATGAAATTCGAACTTGGAAAAGGAAGATTAAGCGAAGGAAACCTTGGTGTCCTCGCCAGGAGTTTTTCGAATGAATAGCAATAAAAAAGTAATCATTTTTGATGCTTCAACATTAATCAATTTTGCAATGAATGGCTCATTAGATGTCTTAGTAAAATTAAGGCAAAATTTCAATGTTCAATTCATAGTTCCAAAAGCAGTTAAATTCGAAGTAGTAGATCACCCAATGCAGATAAAGCAATATGAACTTGAAGCACTTAAAATAAACAAACTAATAACAGATAAAATTCTCGAACTTCCAGATTCCCTAGGAATGGCTGAAAGTGAAATTAATCATGAAACAGCAAAAATTCTAAACACCTCAAATAGCTCATTCTATGCTAAAGGTAAAGCTCTCCACATGGTAGACAAAGGAGAAGTAAGCTGCATAGCAGTCTCAATACTTTGCTACAGAAAAAAGATAGAAAACCTAATAGCCGCAGATGAAAGAACAGTAAGAATGATATGTGAAAATCCAGTTAACCTTCAAAAGCTTCTTGAAAAAAAGCTCCATACCAAAATAGAATTAAAAGAAAATTTCTTCTTTAGTGAACATGTAAGATTCATACGTTCTTCAGAACTAATGTATATAGCGTACAAAAAAGGCCTCCTGGACATAAAGGGTTCAGAAGTCCTGGATGCAGTCCTATACGCCACAAAATACAAAGGCAACGCTATCTCCAGAGATGAAATCGAAGAAATGAAAAAACTGTCAAAAGTCTAATACTCAAAAGCTATTTAAATTGCCTTTTTCTTCCCAAGTTATAGGGCGCGTAGTTTAACGGCAGAATTTTCGGCTCCAGCTTTTTAAAAGAAGTCACCGAACGATGAGGGTTCAACTCCCTCCGGGCCCATGTTCAAAATTCTTAAATATGGACCTCACCGAGAGTGAGACTAACTTTAGTTTTGAACAGTCAGAAAACAAAAACTATTGTTTTCTGAATGAGAATTTCTTAGAAGTTATCCTATGTTCGTTTGCCGCAGTGAGGAACCGCACAACTGATGAGAATCAAATGAGCAGGTCCGCAACAAGAGCAAATCGAACATTGTCTTTTTTTCCCAACAAGATCAAATCGAAATTATTTTCTTACCCCTTATACAAGAACTCACCAATTCTTTTCTTTGCTTCTTCTCTTTTTTTCTGATGCTCTTTTAAGAAAGCATTAATTTTCTCAATTAGAATAGCCTTAAGTTCTCCCGTCAACATTTCACCACTTCTATACTTCTTCTCAATTTCTTCAAGCTTCTTATCATCAGGCTCAAAAAATATCTTCAAATACTGGAAAGATACATCAACATCAGGATTCCCGCCTTTCTTTCTATGCTCCTCAACAGTAGCCTGTCCTCCTGAAAAAGCATATTTATTTATTTTTTTCTTTACCTCTTCAGGACTGTCAGATAAAAATATAACTCCTTCTCCAGAAGAAGACATCTTCATCCCACCATGAAGTGAAGGAACAAATTTAGCATGAAGAGCTGCAGGCTTCTCAAATTTAAAATCTTCAGATATATCTCTAGTTAATCTAATAAAAGGATCCTGATCAATTCCAACAGGAACAACAGTCAAATGCTTCCCTCTCGAAAATTGTGGAAACAAAATATGTGCAGCTTGCATAGCAGGATAAAAAGTCCACCCAATATTATTCTCAGGTTTAAGTCCAAAAGCAGCCTTTGCAGTAGAATATGTTATTCTCTTAGCAACCTGCGCAGCATACTTATAGATATCAGTATAAACAAAGTCCTCAAAAATAAATGTTTTCTTAGGATTAAATCCTAAAGCAATCAAATCTAAAATATTATCCTCAGAATACTTAACTGCCTGCTCAAAATTCAAATTATCTTTAACATAAAATTTCTCATCATCTGAAATTGGAATAAAAACCTCACAACCAAATTCATCTTGCAAAGACTTAGCAACCAAAAATGGAACTAAGTGACCTATATGCATCTTTTCACTTGGACCTCTTCCTGTCAAGACCGAAACTTTCTTTCCTTTTTCACCTGCTTCAAGCCACTTATCAAAATCTCTATGTGAAAAATAAATTCCTCTTCGAAGTAATGGATGAAGCTTTTCAAATCTTTTCTTCATCTTATCAGAAATCACACTAGTTCCAAATTCCTTAACAAGTTTATCATAATTAACATCCTCAGAAACTTCCCAAGGAGTAATATTAGTCTCTTCCTTTTTCACCATAATCTAAAACGCATTAACAAGTTTAAAAATTCTTGCTTTGAAATAATTCAAAAGCCCTAATCCGAAAAATATAAATAACCTTTAATTTCTCTAAAGGCATGGTAAGTAAAAAATTAATTACAGGCCTCGCAGCACTGGTTCTAGGAGTAACTTCACTAGCACCTTTTTCAGACTTAGCCTATAAAGATAAAACTCCAAAAACCGAAGTTTCCTATTCACAAAACCTAAGCCAAAATATTGAAAGCTATGTAAAAACAAAATATAATTCAAAACCTCGCCAAAAATCAGAAAACTTAGTAGAGGCTGATAAAAAGCTAGTAAAATATTTCCCAGCATGGCTAGAAGACTTCAATTTTTTACAAGAAAATAAAGAGGAGGATGAAATTATAAGGTTATATGTTTTATCAAAATTATACGAACCAATCTTAAAAAAAGAAGTTTTCCAAGATCTAGATGATTTAATATATCTAACAGCAAAAGAAGCTTCAAAATATGATCAAAAAGGTTATGTTAATTTAGAAACCCTAAAAGAACAAGAGCAGGTATTTAACAGAACATATAACCACCTCTCTCAAAGCGAGAATTTAAAAAAATTAGGTTTAAATCTCAAAAAGCTGCCTACAGAATACTTCTTCTCAGAATTAGTACAACAAAGAATATCCGAGCTTACTGCAGGCTCAATCGGAAGATAAATTCCAAGTATTCTTTCTTTAAATCATATAATAAATTTATAAAACATAATAACTTCTAGGATTATGGACAAATTAAAAATAACTAATGTATCAAGTGAAGACTATCTCCCAGGAAGAATAGACTCTTTTGAAATAAAACTTCCAAAAGAATCACCCCACCATTCACATATAATTCCATTATTCTTAGAACTAGGATTTCCTGAAAAAGAAGTTAATGACAAACTAGATATCCTTCTCAATGAAAGTGATTATATCTTCATTTATGGCAATTCAAAAATAAAAGCTCATCTAATAATACAAAATAACCAGCTGACAATTAAACTGGATACTTCAATTAAAAAAGAAAAAATAAACAAGATTATAGAGAAATAGTTTGTTTTTCCTTAAAATTAATAATAATCTTTAGAAAACCTAAAAGTTTATTCCTAGTCTAATCCATAATAAGGTTCTTCTATAAATTTTTCATAAGGCATTTGGTCCTTAGATATCCCAAATAGCTCCCCCCTCATTTTAGCTTTCTCTAGTTCTGGATAACCCCTGCTAAATTTAAACATTCTTCCAGGATAAAGCACATACATTAATTTATCCATTACAATATAAGCATAAAATCCTGATTTTACCGATTTCATCGCTTTTTGAATAAATTCCTCTTTCTTTGATTCTTCAAGTTCTATCTTATTAAAATGAACTACTTCTCCTCCAAATTCTTTTTCAACAGTTCCAACTACTTTAACAAATTCAAGTAAGGATTTATCCTCCAAACTCTCTTCAATTATTGCTCCTTTCCAGACCATTTTTATTTTTTATCTATATTTAGGATCATCTTCTATAAAAACCAATTCTCTTTCAAGATTATGCTGATTAGACTTAAGATAATATGCTTTTTTTGGAAAAATTTCTGTGCCTTTAAAATTAGAATTCCAAATTTCTTTTGTTGCAGCTATAAAATCTTTTTTTAAGACATAACCTCCAGTTTCTAAAGTTTCTGAAAATAAATCCAACGCTCTTCCAATACGATAATCATAAACTAGACTATAAGAAATTTGCCTACATTTTTCAGGGTCAGTTATTAGATTATTTCCAATTTTATAAGCTCTCTCAGGTTGCCCGATAATATTTCTTTCAAATAAGTTTCCTAAATTTTTAAAAGATCTTATTTTTAAATCAACAAAAACATCTTGAAGATCTCTATAAATGACTCTTGAAACTTTTCCGTTTTCATCAGTTTCAAGAAGAGTATTTTGTGCATGCATTTCTAATTGTAATCCCCTATTTAATATTAAATATGCCCAAGAGTTAATATAAGGACTAAGAATTTGTTCTCTAAATATATCAAAACATCTTTTGCTTGAAGAGGCTTGATTTTCTAATAACTGATTTAATAATAAAGGATCTTGGGTTTTATTAAAATCTTTACAAAATAAAGAAAATAACGGAAACATACAAGACCTTTGATTATTTCGGGGTTTAATACCTAATTCCCGAATTATCATCCCTACTTCAAATCCGTTAAAGCTATAAACTGCCCCAATTGATTCTGGCAAGTAAGCGAAAGAGATAGGTAACTTTGCAGAGTTAAGATCCTGACAGATTCTAGAACTATGATTTACATGTTTTCTTTTTAATAGCCTCATTCCATCACCTAATTTTTTCTCCAAGTCAGTCTTTATCATAAATGCAGGATTTTGGTCCAAGGTTATTACCGTTCTGGTAGACGAAGTTGGAGAAGCTATAAAGTTTCCAGAAATATTAGTTAGTTCTTTAATACCCCTCTTTTGGTAAGTAGGTATCATTTCTGGATGGATAAAGAACCGAATTTTTTCTCCAAAACAAATGCACTCTTTAACCTGCTGGTCGGGACTTGCTTCGAAATAATCAAGATTATCAAAATTCAAAGATACGAAAGGCAGTCTAAAACTATCTGCCCCATTTAAAGGCTTATATTTTTCTGAAACATCAGCATAAAAGGAATCATTAACTTTTCGTTCTAAGTAGGTAAATTTTTCATTTGAAAAATATTCAAGAAGGTTTGATAATAACATTTTATTTTACCTTAGATTAGTTATTTAAGTAAATCTTTAAAAAATCAGTTATACCCGGTAAACAATCTAGTTTAAGTACCTCTGAGGGTTCTAGCCATCTTATCTCACTCACCCCATGATCTCCTAATAGGCTTTCACCGCCACTTAATTTACAAATAAAACAAACTAAAATTAATTGTACTTCTTTTTCTTCTGATTTATGACTCCAGGATAATAATTTTGGGAGCATAGATTCAACAGAAACATCGTAACCCGATTCTTCTTTAACTTCTCTTATAGTAGCTTCTTCAGGAGTCTCTCCAAATTCTATTTTTCCCCCAGGAAATTCCCATTTATCATGAGCTTCTTTATCCCATTCCCTTTTTCTTCTAACTAGTAAAATTTGACCTTTTTCATCTTTTACTAATCCTTTAACAATTATTGCTTGTTTTTTTATTTTTTCAGTCATTTTATCCAATTAATTACTTGTTCTAGGGTTTTATTTAAGTTATAATTAATTAAGGTTATCCCGGGCATTGATAAATCTTTGCAATATTCTCTAAAATAAACCCTATTCATCTCAAGTTCTGTTTCCGCTGAAAAACCACTTGGCGGAATTCTTTTTTTATTTTCATCTTCCGTTCTTCTTTTAATGAGCGATTGTGTATCTAAATCTAACAGTATCAAATCTATAGATTTTGCTTCTTTGATTGTATGTAAAGACTTTGTTGACAAGCCCCGAATAAACCCGTGAGGGGTATAACCAGCATAATGAGTGTCCATGATCAAATCTGTAGAATTTTCTAGAAGATAACCTTTAATTTTTTCTTCAGGGTCAAGTTTTTTATTTAATGCGGAGATTACAATTTCCCCAGTATTAACTATTCTCATAGGTTTAATCTTGATTAACCTCTGAATCAAAGTTGATTTACCTACTCCCTTCGCGCCTCCAATGATTACTAATTTTTCCATTTTATTCTCTTTTAACTCCAAAATAAATCCAACCCGAAGCAAAATTTTGTCCTTCCCGGATATCTTTAGTTGAACTATATTCGGTTAAACATTTTTTAGCACCATAATAGTGATCGCTTCTAAAAGGATAAAAAGCTAAAGAAGTAAATCCTGCTTCTGCCATAATCTGTTGCAATTCTGGGCCATATCTTCTCAAATGGCCTCTTTCTTTATCAATCTCAGACTTATCTTCTAGGGTATTTTTATTGATAGTTGATAAAAAAATTAAACCTCCAGGTTTTAATGCTTGATTTATTTTCTTAATAACTTTTTTGTCTTCAGATATATGCTCAATTACTTCACTACAAACTATAATGTCTGCAGAACTTAAAGGATATTGAGTTATATCCCCAGTAAAATAAGAAATGTCATTAAATACTGGTTGAGGTTTAAGATCATAACCTTCTTTTATCTTGGCAGGAAGATTGTGTATTAAATATCCCTCGGCACAACCTAGTTCAATAGCCTTTGTAAAAGTTCTATTCCCAACAAGGCTTAGTAAATGTTTTAATCTTATATTCTTACCATAGCTACGATTATACATGAGAGTATTATTTAAAAAATCAATTGATTTCCTATAACCTTCTCTTAAAAGAGGCCATCTTCTAAAGTCTCTTCCTAATTCAAGTGTAAAATTCAGAGGTATAAATTGTTTCACTAATTCTTTAAAATCCAGCCTACCCTCTCCCAAAGGCAGGTGATCTTCTCCATTTTTGAAGTCGTGAATATGTACCCAACAAACATCAGGATATTTATCTAATCTCAGAGTGTCATCATTTTTCATTAAATTCCCAATGTCTAAAACCATAGGATTATCAAGAGAAATAATTTGTTCTAACTTAATTCCTCGAACATTTTCGACAAGAAATTTTCCTTTAAATTCATTAAATAGCCTTTTTGATAGATGTAATGATTGAAAATAAGGTTTAATTGGATGACTTATAAAAAAATTTGAATTTATTCTTTTACTAAAATCTAAGCCAGAAACTAATTTAAACCTACAACAGTCTATCCCCTCATTTATTCTCATTATATCTCCATGTACATTTGATTTTAATCCTTCCTGTTCTAAAGCACATTTTACTCTTTCTGCAAAAGCACCCATATCTTCCCATAAGGATATCTCAACACCATCAAATTTTGAATTTTTGATGTCTCTCAAAGATTCAAAAAATTCTTCTAGAATACTTCTATTTAAATCAATACTTGCAAATATCATTTTTGATTAATCTCCATGCCCCCAACCTGATCTATATGATGTGTATGATTTTCATAATCTACATGAGCTAGAGTATTATGCCTTAAAAAAGTCAAATCTTCTTTATTAGTTTCTCTATCAATAGAGATCATTCCGGAAGGTTTTATTTTAAATTTAGTCTCTTCAAGTCCAATTTTATTTAAAAGACCCCTAACCTCAGACTGAGATGGATTTTTGCAAGAAGAACATATTCCTTTTTGCTTATTATTGCAAGGTAAAGGACACTGATAAAACTGACTATTTTGAGTCTCTCTAAAAAAACCTAAATGAGCATTATAATCTGGAAGCCCAAATATTGCTGATACACCACAACTAGTATATCTATAAACTGGAGAAATATCCCTATAAGCTTCAATAATTTCTTCTTGTATTTCTTTTGGAAAAAATTTATTTAAATAGTTATTAACTTTAGGCACTTGAAGTCCTCTCGATTGAATATTTTTAGCAATCTCTGGAGTAATCCTAATGCCACTCATTACCACCCCATCAATTAGGCCTTTAACAGAATCTCGAGTTTTTTTAAAATGATCTGTTTCTAACCACTCCCGAGCAATAGGTCTAAGATATTGTAATGTAGGAATCCCTCTTTTTTTTAATTCTTCTAATAGGTTAATTCGTTGGCCTATTGGGGCTGACTCTAATTGCTTATTTTGATACCCCGCATAAGAAACCAATACAAGGGGTCTTAAATAGTTCAATCCAGCAATTACTTCTAAAGTTTCAATGTCTGGAAGAGTTTTAGTGATAAAACCAACAATATTTTGAAATTTTTTGTTATCTAACTCAAGAAGAATCGTTTTCAAATCTTTAGTATTATGAGGTAAAAAAGGGTCTGAAAAGTTATAAAAAGTTAGGGGTGTTTTTGAAGTAATTCTTGAATTTTTTAACAATTCTGAAATTGTCTCTTTTGGACTGTAGATTTTTTTTATCTTTCCTGGTCCTAGATTATTAAAAAAAGTATCTTTATGTTGTATACAATAAGCACAATTCCACAAACATCCAATACTAGGATTTATTGCCATCCAGCTTTTCAACTGAATAGCCAGGTGAAATTCATTTGAATACTGATACTTTTCAAGGTCTTCCATGCTTAGTCATAAAAAAAGAATATTATAAATCTTTCTGTTTTATTAACTCACCAATAGTAACAAATACACAAAATTTATAAATACCTAAATCTTACCTAAATTAGGATAAAATGGCATCAAAACATAATAAACAACCAGGAATAAATGGAAGGTTTAGAGCTAACAATCAGTATTCTCCATCAAACCAATACTACTCAAGAATCAACAGCCAAAAACAAGATCAAATCAACGAGTTCGCAAATGAATGTGTTTCAAGAGGAATTACTTCTCAAAGTCAAATTAGAAATCTCGGAAGAAAAAAAGGATTCACATTAATAGAACTTCTCGTAGTAGTGGGAATAATCGGAACATTAACAGCAATTCTCTTACCCGCTCTAGGCAGCGCAAGAGAAACAGCTAAAAGAGCTGTCTGTGGCAGCCAGTTACATCAACAAGGAATAGCTTTACAATCTTACTCTGATGATAATAATGGTTTCTTACCCTTTCAAAGAGATACTAACAATATAATCTGGAATGGCACAGAACAACAAAAGTTATTTTTAGGAAAATTATATGACCAATACCTAAAAGATCTCGGAGTTTTATATTGCCCTAGTCAAAATTATTGGAAAAAAGATGGGGCTAAAGGTACAAATAAATTTGAAGTTGTTGGGGAAGATAGCTATGGAAGTTATTTTTCAAGAGGAATTATGCAATTTGATCCTTCTTTAGATTCACAGCATTATCAAGATTTTGTAAAACTTGAAAAATATGAAGATAAAAATGGATTAGTAACCGATGTTGAATTACCTCAAGCAAATAGAAATGCTCATAAAACTGGAGTTAATGCATTGAATAAAGATAGTTCAGTACATTGGTTAAGTGGAGTAGTTAGAAAAGGTTCCCCAGATACTTGGAATGATTATTGGGATAGAGTAGATAAGGGTCTAAAGTAAAAATAATTATAAACCTATTTTTTCTAATGTTTTAATGAAAAAAAGAGGAGTACTAATTATAAGTTTAATAGTTATTTTATTAGGATTTAGTTTATTGCTACTAAATAAATCAAATTTTACAGGATTTGCTACCTACTCTGGACAATCAGATTGTGGAGCAACAATAAGCGAAGATTCTACCCTTGCAGGCAATGTTGGAGAATGTGATGACACTATTGGTCAGGGATTTGAGGGATTAAAAATAAATACCAATTCTATTGTATTAAATTGTTTAAGTAACTCAATAATTGGGGCTGGAAGTCAAGGTAAAGGAATTAATATTTCTGCAAATAACATTTTAATAAAAAATTGTAAAATCAATAAATTTGATTATGAACTACAAGTAGAAGGTATTAATAATGTAATTCAAGATTCAATACTTTCGCTTTCTGCGGCATCTGATATCAATGTTCTAACAAATAAGAATGCAACTCTTTTGAATACCACTCATTCAACAGAAAGAGTTCTAGGTGTTCTTGAAGTTCAATGGTACATCGACATAAATGTAACAAATTCATCAGGAGCAGTTTCAGGAGCAACAGTTTATGCAACAAATGGAACAAATAGAATATACTCAGGAACAACAGGCGCAAATGGAATGTTAAGATTGAATGCAACACAATATGTAAATAATTCAGGAACAAAAACTTTATTTGAAAGCTATAAAATAAATGCAACAACTGCAAGTCAGAATGGAACAAATTCAACAATCCTAACAACAAACAAAGTAGTTAATATTGTTCTTCAAGATTCTGGAGGAGTCTCAGTAAATGCTTTCCCAACAATAAACTTCACAAGTCCAACATTATCATCAAGTACATATTCACAAACTTCAATTACAGTAAATGTAACTGCTCTAGATCCCGAAACTGCTTTAGATAAAATAAGAATCTACCTCTACAATTTAACATCCTTAGTTAACTCTTCAGTTTCTTCCTCATCATCTCCTCTTTATATTAACTTCACAAATCTTCCTTACACAACTTATTATCTAAATGCCTCTGCAAATGACACAGCAGGAAACATAAATTGGACAGAAAAAAGAACAATAATCCTGCAAGCTCTTACTCCAGATAATTATCCAAATGCAACATTAATCTCCCCAATAAATTCAAGAATAACAAACCAAACAAGTGCAAACTTTTCATGCAATGCTACTGATGACTTAAAACTCGCAAATCTAACTCTCTACCTCTGGAATCCTACTTCAATATACTCAACAAATAGATCAACCGTAACAGGAATATCCAATCAGTCAAATTACTCTTATATTCTTCCAGAAGGAAACTACACCTGGAATTGTCTTTCGCAAGATAACTCTTCACAAGTTTCATTCGCAACATCAAATAGAACTTTAGTCATAGATACAACTCTTCCTTCATTATCTTTCTCCTGTTCACCTTCAAATCTAAATATAAGCACAACAACAACCTGTTCCTGTACTCCTTCAGATTCTCTAACAGGCGCAAATCTTTCTTCCCTCGCTTTCACAGCTAGTCCTGCAACAAATGTAGAGGGAACATTCACAGTATATTGCAATGTTTCTGATTATGCAGGAAATTTCAAATCACAATCAGCATCATACACAGTAGTAGTGCCAACAAGCACAACCACAAATCCTGGAACAGGTGGCGGTGGAGCTACAACTAGCTGTACAAATGATTGTTCTTCAGGCCAAAAAGAAGAATTCTGTCTTACAAATAAAACCTTGAGAACAAAAACTTGTGGAAATTACGACTCGGACTCATGCTTAGAATGGTCTTCTGATACAGATCAAGAATGCTCTCTTGAATGCAAAGACAGCCAATGCACAGAAAACCTAAATTGCACAGATTCCTGCAACTCCTCACTTTATCCAAAATGTTCAGGCAACTTTATAGAAAGATGCGAGAAAAGTTCATTAGGTTGCTATGAAATAAAAAAAGAATCATGTCCAGACAATCAGTCATGTCAAAATAATGAATGTTCACTAATGGTTGAAACTCCTCTTTCAAAATCTCTGGGAAAACTAAGTTCTGTCCTAGGAAATCCAAATTTAACAGCAATACCAAAACCTTCAAGTGTAATTCCTCATGGAAGTATTCCAGATGTTGCAGTTGATGCCACAGTCTACACAGCGACAACAGCAGCAGTAGTTTACAGCCTAAATTTACTCTGGCTTTGGCTCTTAACATTATTCCTTCCTTTCTTTGCATTAAGATTACGCCATTTCTGTCTGGCAATAATCGACTCAAACTTAATCCTTCCCCTAATAAGCCAAAAAGGAAAGTCATATGAAACAGATAATAAAGAAGTTCAGAAATTCCTCACATTATTAGAAAATAAATTTGGTGAAAAAATCCAATCTTGTTCATTTGTAAAAAACACCCAAAGATATCTTTTCAAAAAATCAGGCTTCCTTGAAATAGAAACAGAATTCCCTCTAGTAATAAATGCTCACTTCAACAAAAAAAGAAAAATGAAAAAATTTAAGGGTGCTTTCCTTAAAACCATAGAAGAACTTTATGGAAATAAAAAGAAAGAACAGATAAAGAACCAAATATTAACAACAAGAGAAAGTACAAGTATAATTCCTGCTCTAAGAAGAATTTCAAGAGAAAGAAAAATGAATAAAATAAATCAAAAATTTATGAGGTAAAATGGAAAAAGCATTTAAAATATACATAAAATCAGAAAGACTGCCTTTTGCATTAACAGAGGTAGAAAAAACCATGAAAAAAGAAAATAGAAATTCACTATTGCTTCTTTCAAAGGCAGAAAAGTCACTCCAATTATTCCTAAGAAAACTTGAAAAAAAGATTCCAGGAGTAATCTGGTACATAGGTACAGATTTAATAGAAGATAAAATTTGTGAAAGATTTATGTTCTCTAAAGGGGGATTCATGGAAATCTCAATAGAAAAATCAAGTGAGATAACCGCTTTCTTCCCAAATGAAAAACAAGCAAAAAAATTTGGAGAAGCAGTAAAAAAAATAGTAGATACAAAGGAGAAAAATATTTATAAGCTATCAACAGCTTAAGAATAAAAGAGAAAATGCTATCGCCCCTACTTAAAAAATTGCTTTTCGTAAGACAGTTCTCAATAGACGAAGGAAAAATAAATGTCCTTGGAACAGATCACATAATGCTTTCTTCAGATGCTCTTCTAAAACTTCAGGAAATAGACAGCACAAAACTATATGATTTAGTTAAAGATTCTACATTCAAGCAGATTTCAGACTTCGTAGATCATGCTCAAGTATATCAGCAATTAAAGGAAGTCATAACATTAGATATAACCAGTTTATCTAAAAAACTCGGCCCATCAGAAGGAATAGTCAAAACAATAGAAGAAATATTCAATATTTATGGCTTAGGAAAACTTGCAATACTCAGATTAGACAATGAAAAAAAGCAGGCTTCAGTTAAAATTATAGATAGTTCAATAGCAAAATCCTACCTCAATAAGAATAAATCCCGCTCAAAAACCGCAGTATGTACAATAACCGCAGCAGTCTTAGCAGGAATGTTTTCATATTTATTCAAAAAACAAGTAGATGCAGTAGAAGGAAGATGCAAAGCCAAAGGAAATGAACACTGCGAATTTATAATTAAGTAGCAAGGCACTTAACTAGCCAGAAAATAATTTAAGTTCCTTTTTTATTTTAAGTTCTAACTAAAATGAATAATTGAATTTAATCCAAAAACTAATTTTTCAAAGGAGAGTAATCTAAATTAGAAGTGTTCAAATTATAAGAAGAATCGCAGATTTTGTCTGAATTAGAATCAATGCAAGTCTGAGAAAATCCTTGCCCATTTATCTGAGCCCAATAATTCCCGCCAATTCTGCTTCCCCCAATAATATTTGTCCCGCTAGTAAGAGTAGTATTCCAGAAGTTAGAATAAATAGGAGTATCAAAATAAACCCCTCTCGAAGTGTTAAAATAATTATTAAAAATGCTATTATTTGCAGAATTAAAAACAAAAGCAGTCCCATTAGCATTCAAAACAAAATTATTTCTAATAATATTATAATTAGAAAGACTTCCAAGGTAAAATCCATAACCAGTATAATAAAAGTTTCTAGCAGTAATATTAGTAAGATTATTTCCAATAACCAAGTTATAACTTGAACCGGTAAAGTATATACCATAACCTTCATTTACATCTCGAACAATATTATTTTGAATAGTATTACTATTGGAATTAATCTGAATCCCAATACCATTATAACCCAAATTTTCAATTCTATTTCCAGAAATAGTGCAATTATCTGCACCATAAAAAGTAACAATACCTCCAGCATAAGCATAACCCCCCTTAGCATTAATTCTGCTATTGAGAATAATATTATTCTTACCCCCATTATCAAAAACTAGCCCATAAGATCCGGTTGGATTCAAAAGAGTAATATTATTAAGATAATTATTAGAAGAATCCACAAATTCCATCCCATGATTAGTGCGATTTATAAAAACATTTAAAAAAGAATTGAAATTAGAAAATGCCTCTGCAAAGATACCCTGATTAGTATTGTCAATTATTAAATTACTAATTTTATTATTGCTGCTTTTATCTAAATGCACTGCATAATTCATCATACTATTTATATAATTATCGCTAAGCTGATTATTATTGCTATAATGAAGGCCAATTCCAATATTACCATCCGGAAAACTATTCTTGCTTATATTAATTCCCGTGGAGTATAAAAGATATATCCCCCCATTATAGGTATTGGTATTAATGCTATTGTTAAAAATCTGCCCATTAGTGACCTTATTAAAAAACATTCCCTCAGCCCCGCTTAAGTTACAGTTTTTAATAACACTGTTGTTCTTACTGGAAGATATAAGAAAGTACAATGAACTTGACCAAGTTCCATTTATAGAATGCCCCTTGCAATCCAAAGTCACATTATTTGCAGTAATATTAATACAATCAGCAGATAATGAACCCACATTAAGATTATTTGCCAAAGTATATAGGCCATTTGCCTGATTCAATATAGAACATCCAGATAAAGGAATACTTGCAATATTACATGCCCCATTACTGCACCCATTAGAACAAGTCTGGTTCAAAACAGGAGTTCTAGTATTAGAACAAGAACTAGCGAGCGTTCCAGGATTATTGCAAGTGAAAGCAGTATAATTTCTATAAACATTCCCATTAAGACAGAAATTAGTCGAATAAACATTACTTCCACAGTTAGCATTACTACTGCAAACAACATTTACGCAATTCCCATTTAGACAGAATTGAGGAGCAATGCAAGTCACACTATCAACCCAAGTATAACAATTACTAGTAGAATCATAAGAACATGTCTGAGTAATATTAGTTCCAGCTTTGCATTGCTTTGTTCCTAGAGTGCATTGTAAATTAGAAGGTAAACTGCAACTGACTTCTTCCTGTGTCTCTACATCCCTTATAACCAAAGTATCAGCTATTCCTGCTTCTCCTTCATTATTTCCTACACGAACAATAGGAATAACAACAATTTTAGCATAATTAGCAATAGTATTCGGAACACTTAATTGTCTCTCTCCAAGTTCTGGAATTCCATCAAATTCATACACAGCAGCATTAGTCTCATTTTCAACTCGAACCTTTATCTTAGTCAAATCTCCTTCTCCTGCATTTCTAATTACGTTTATCTTAAAAGAATCATTAACACTACTGGCAATTAAAGAATTCCTATTTATCTCTAAGTCTACCTTTACCTTATCTAAGTTTATGCTTCCTGCTTCTTCCTTTAAAGTAGGCTTAAGAAATTGCCAAACAAGAAATATAGCAGCAATAGAAATCAGTATAATTAAAACAGTGATAATTACTTCACTCAATCCTCTTTTGTTCTGCATAAAAAAATTAAAATTAATAAGCTTATAAATTTAAGTATAATTTCAATCAAATTGCACTAGACATGTAAATAAAAAAGAAAGTACCTTGCTACTTAACTAGCCAAAAAATAAAGGAGCTAAATTAACCTTAACCCCTAAAAAAGAATAAAGTTATTTTTTATATTTCTTCTGATAGGTAAATTAATGAAATTTGAAATTGATGTTAGTGGTTATGACATCTTTAATGATACATATGTAATTTGCATAGCACAGGATAATGGAAATATTATCAAAGGATTCAAATTTGATAAGAACTTGACGAATTCTTTAGTATCTAATTGGAAGGCAAATAAATACAAGTATGAATATGACTCATTTGAAACAAAAAGAGGAATTTTCAAAGTAAGAATTTATTCAGTTATTTTGCATTATCTATTTAAGTCAATAGAAAAACCCGATTTTTTATCCTTAACAATATGCCGAGATTTTAAAGGAAGAAATAATGAAATCTGCCAAAATATTAAACACCTGTTAGAAAAAGAATTGGGAATAAAAACAGGACAGCCTCTTTTTCAAAAATTGCCCCCTACATCTCATGCACATGTTTACTCTAATATGATGAGAAGAGACACTAAAAACTTATTTAACACTTATGTTAATATAAGTTTAGAAGAAATAGAAAAATTCTTGATAAAAAAGGTTACACCAAGGGGTTATTAGACCGAAAACCCATTCAACCCCCCCAATTAGCATTGGACGAATTTCCTGGCGTTTGGCGTAACTACCTAAACTAAGCAAACTTTATAAATATTTCTTAGAGCCTAAACAGATTAAAAGTAAAGTTTAAATATCAGTTCATTATCTATAAGATAAGAAAAAAGATGGTACGAAAAATTTCATCCCCCCCAGTAGATCGTTGTCCTACCCTTATTCCAGGATTTGATAATCTTTGTGCAGGTGGCCTAGTCAGAAATAACACTTATGTGATTAATGGCGGTCCAGGAGCAGGAAAGACAGTATTCATGCTCCAATTTCTTTGGAATGGCCTTTCTATAGAAGAAAATGGATTATACATAAGCTTTGAATCTGATTTATTTGATTTAATGCAAGATGCCTATACAATGGGCTGGGATTTCTCTAAATCCGACCAAGAAGGCAAATGTAAATTCTTAAGAGTAGATCCTAACACAAACCCAAAAGAACTTGCAAAGCAATTAATGGAAGTCATATCAAAATTCGAGATTAAAAGAGTCTGCATTGACCCCCTATCAGTTTATGTCATGTCAATGCCAGACCAGTCTAAAGCAAGAAAAATAATCTATGAACTCACTTCATTATTAAAAAGAATGAAAGTTACAGTCCTAGTAAGCATGGAAACATTTGGAGATGGAATTTCCTCTTTAAGTTCAGAACAAAATAATATAATTGATTTCCTTTCAGACGGAGTCCTAGAATTACACTCAGCAGGAATAGGTGGAGAGGCAGATCGTGCAGTAAGAATTGTTAAAATGAGAAGAACAAATCATATTCGTGAGCCTACTCCAATGAAGATTACCAGCCAAGGAATACAAGTTCTAGAATAAATTTTTCTATATTAAAATTCATAATTTTATAAGACTAAAGACAAAATGTCTAATATCTTTCGGAGATAGATTAATATATCTCCAAATAATTTTCTTTGTATGATAAGCAAAGAATTTGAAGATACGATAAAGATTATTAGAAAAAGATTAAACCAAAAAAATATTAGGTGGATTCTGGTAGGTAGCACAAATTTAGCAATACAAGGAATGAATATAACTCCCAAAGATTTAGATATACTTGTTCAATATTCTGATTTAGAAATTATAAAATCTCTTTTTTCAGATTACAATACTTCTGATATAAAAAAACTAAAACCGCTCGTAGCAGGTCAAGATGCTTGGGAAGTGAAATCAATTATCAAAAATGTTGAAGTCCAGTTTTTCTCGGAAAGAACCGGAGAATATATAAGAAGATTAGTGGCTAACAAGATAGTTAAATTAAAATTAAATGCACTAGAAATACCTTGCTTTAGTCTTGAAGATGAAGCAGAGACTTATGCAAAAACAAATAGAAAAAATAAGGCGGATTTAATAGAAAACTTTTTGAGAACAACAAAGGATTTAAGATAGAAGACAAAATGTCAGTCATCTTTATAATTTTCTCTAAATTCTAGGGGTAGAAGATTTTACTAAAATCACCAAGTCCGGGGAAATTGTACTGTACACTAAGAGAGGAGTTTGTTTTGGACTTGGAGAGTTTGGAAAATCTTTTCTTTAAATTCTCATTGTGGAAGATTTTCCAAAAGAATATGGAGTAATCTTGCTTATAATAAATCTAGCTCCAACAACATTAGAAATTACTGCAGTCATAACTAAATTTCCAACAGCAGCCTTAAACAATCCTTCAATTATCGGAACTTTAGCAGTCTTTGAAAAAAGATCAATTATTGCCTGAATCTCTGACTGAGAAAGAGTAGTCTTGGTAACATTAATTCTTCCAAGAACTCTTGCCATAACAAATTTTCCAGGTCCAGGACACTCTATTTCCAAAACCTTGGGATCTTTAATTAGTAAATTTAATTTACCTAAATCAAAATTTTCAGGAACTTTCTCACCTGCAAGTTGTTCTTCAGGAATATGATAAATAGTCTGTTTAATAACTGATTTTTCAGGCGCAATTTCAATAGTTCGGGCATCAGTTGGTTTCTTTTGAACAGGTTTCTTAATAGGAGCCTTAGGCATAGTTTTCATAGTCATAGGCCAAGTCATGCCTCCCTCAATCACCCTAGGCTTAAAAACAGCTTTAGGCTGAACAATTACTTTCTTCTCAGGCTCTCTAATTCTTGGCAAAGATTCTTTTAATTCTTCTTCAATTTTTTCAGCCTCAAAAAATTCAGGCGCAAGTTCCGGTTCTTCATACACTTCAATTTCTTCACTTTCAGTTCTAGAATTCAAAATTAATTCCTTTACAAACTCCTTTAGAAAAACAGCTCTTAAGTCTATAGCTTTCGGAATAGAAACATTATTATCAACCATTTTACTGAATAGGTCTTCTTTCCATGCTAGGAGCATAATTTTGAGGAGGACCTCTCTGAAGCTGTGGCTGTTGAGGAACTGTAGGTCTTCCCCCATAAACTCTTTCTCGAAGTTTCTCTTCCATTAAAGTTAAACCTTTTGCAATAGTTTTATTCTGATCTAAAAGCTTGTCTAATTTATCTAAAAATTCTGCATCTTTCTGCAATTCAGGAATATTAGTAGCAAGCTTGTCTGCAAAACTCTTTGCAGAAACTTCAAATAAAGTCAATAAACTAGACATTTGTTGTGATAAATTATCAAATTTTAATGCTAAAGTAGTCATAGTTTTTTGTAAATTAGCAAAATTTTCTATAAGAATCTCATTTATTTTTTCCTGTCTAGCAAGATCAGTTTTTATGGACTTTTGTCTGTTACTCTCTTTTTTTTGAGCCTTAACCATGACTATATAAGAAAAAAAGAATTTATAAATCTTCTTAATGCAATTGCCCTTCTAAAGTGATCAAGATATATCTTAGCTAGAGCCTATTTTGTAATTTCTGTCTTAATCTAAATATCAGTCTTGTTTTAATTATTATAATGATCAATAATACAACACTTAAAATTGAAACTAAAATAATAAAAACCAAAGTATAATTAATTTGCATTTTAGGCTTTTCAGATTCACATTTTTTCTGGCATACCCCTCCGCAGTCAATTCCTTCTTCATCCTGATTCTTTATTCCATCAGAACAT
>Ga0172381_10000487_pt1 | contig 47795 bp, 36 predicted proteins | sample Leawel6488metaG_FD_119754 | JGI IMG/M metagenome (GOLD analysis project Ga0172381, IMG submission 119754) | Leachate microbial communities from a municipal landfill in Southern Ontario, Canada - Leachate well 64-88 metaG | ecosystem: Engineered > Solid waste > Landfill > Unclassified | place... | reverse complement strand
CCGGGAAAATAGGCTAAATTAACCTGAATCTCTGAATCCGTATCAGTCTTAATTGTAAAATTATAGAAGTTACTCTTGGCCTCATTCGTAATAATTTTCCCACTACCTTTCACAAAGACTATCTCTTCCTTTTCTTTTGCAGGAATTGACTTCAAATAGATTGTGTTAAAAACATTACCTGGGCTGTTTGTTCCATTGATAAAGTTAGCTTTACTTACATAATAATTATCATCTCTATACATATAGTAGGCTGGTTTGGCATATCCTATTCCCGACGTAAAAGCTATAAGTATCAGAAAGGCTGCTAAAAATACGCTTTTAAGCTTATTTTTGGAAAATAAGGAAAATATACTCCCCGCCAAAAATGATGCAAAAAGTGTTTCAAGACTCAACAATCTCCAGGGAAATTGAAAATAATTCATTAAAGGAATTGTTTTCCATATAAACGAAGATGTCTTTAACATTAAAAACAATACCGAGACAGAAGATAAGAAGAAAAAAAGAGTATAGGATAACTTTTTATTTTTTTTCTTTATTTGCAAAATAATAACTATTGCGCTTAGAAAAAGTGCCAAAAGATTTGCAATTCCAATTTGATATGAAAGTTCATTCTGTATTCCTGCACCGCTAAAACCCGAGCCCCAAGAAGGAATTAACAATTGATATAAATCAGGAAAATGAGAAGCAATGTCAAAAATCTCCAATCCCACCACGTATTTCGTTTCAAGTATGGCAGGGAGCCAAAAGACTGCCGATAACCCAAGACCAAGAAGCATTAAACCTAATGTACTCATTGTCAAGTATCTTTTGTTTTTTTCTTTATAAATCATAAGAAAGGCATACAGTAAAGTGAAGGGAAAAAACATCAGAGCTAAAATGTTATGAGAAAGAATTATTAATGCTAAGAATAATGACGAACAGACAAAAAATACTCTCCGTTTTGATTTAGCAAATTTCGTATAAGCCCACAGAAATGCCGGAAAAAGCCCTAATGCCCAAACTTCACCAACAGATCCCCTAATATAGATATCTACAAAATGGTAAGGTGAAAAAGCATAGAATATGGAGGAAACAACCCCTCCTAATTTTCCCCAAAATTCTTTAGACCACAAATAGAAAAATATCCCACCCATAATAGTCGCCACAAACATGCTGATCTTGAAAGAATTAATAAAGCTAAATCCGAAAAAATGAAAAATACTAGCCATATAATTCGGTAAAGGATAAACAAAATTAAATAAAGGTACTCCGAAACCATTATTTAAGTGGTCTGCCCAGCGGGGATATAAATTTCCATCCCTTAACGCTTCGTCAAAGAGAAAAAACCTAATCACATGATATTCCCCATCATGCGTAGGAGGAAGACCTGAATGCAGCAAGGGAAATACGCTTAAAATAGTAAAAAACAGTACCAACAATAAGTACTTATATTTCGTAAACAATCCCATAATTATCCTCATATATTTTCTCAAACTCTCTTATCAGATAAGCGTTATTAACAGGAGCCAAATTGGGTGCAATTTCCCTCTTGTAAATAATAACATATTTTATATTTTCCGAATTCAATATTTTTTTTATCTCTGTATTATTAATACCATTCAATACGGTAGTTCGCTCACTGAATCTTTTATTAAAATCTCCTCCATAGAGAAAGACATAATGGGGACGCGTAAGAAAGATTTTATTACCAATCAGTGATATTGGATCATAGATATCACCATTTGTAAGAATTATGGCTTTTTTAGAAAGATTGTCTTTAACCCAAGACATGAGAGAATTATTTCCATAGTCAGGAACTCTTGCATATACATCATTTTTTGCAACAAGAAAGTTAAGAATGCCCGAAAAAGTAATAAGCAATAAAATCATTAAAGACAACATTTTCAAAAGTATTTTTTTTCTAAACATTTTAACTAAAAAATAAGCTATAAATGCATTCGCTATTATTATCCAGATATTGAAAAACTTATGATTATCAAACATATTCGGCGCAAATTGAAAAACATTTGGCAACAAAAAAAGAGGGAGAAATATTATAAAAATTTTCTTTTGTTTATTATTGGAAATCCAAAAGCCAGCAATTACTAAAAAGGCGGACAACCCAAGCGCCCAAATCCAAAAAAGAACAAAATTTGATGCTGAAAAAGCGTTTGAGATTAGAAATCCGGGCTTAAATATAATAGAATTACCGGAATTTGCCATTAACAGGATTAATTGAGGCAAAGATACAACCGCACTACAAATTAAGGCAATAAAAGCTTGTTTTTTTTTCATCATTCCCAATAATCCCGCCATCATTAAAATGATTACTAACGATATAAAGGCAAACATATTCCAAAATGGCAAAAGACCAATCAGTATCCCTAGAAATATAAATGAACGATTTTTTTCTCTTTCTCCATTAATGATTAGATAAAAAATAGACAAAATTATAATTAATGAGAATATTAAGTGACGCTGGTTTAATAATACATTTATATGAAGGAAAGGATTGTAAGCTATGGGGAATAAACTAGCTAACTCATAACTGCTATTATGCCAAATACCGGATAACGAGAATCCATATTGCTTAAAAAAACTTAAAAATGAAAAATCACTGTTAAAAATAAACAAAACTACAGACATTACCCCTGTTAAGACGGAATTAAAGATTAATTTAGTAACTTTATATATAACCAAAATCAATAATGTTAAGGAAATTGAACTTAATAAATTATAGGCAATGTCTATTCTCAACCCCAATCTTTCAAGTATACCTGTATAGAAATCAAACATGAAATGGTATATAAGATTTGTCCCTGCAAAAAAGGGAACTTCCGAAGGATAATTACTACCAATCGAAAAAGATCTTATAAACGGGATGTGTGCTCCCATGTCTTGGTAAAGGTTTGAGGATATTAAAAAATGTGAGGTATTAGAATCATAAGTAAAAGACCTATTGAATATTAAAAGTGATGAAATAAACAGCAAAAATGTTATTATCGCTTCTTTTCTTGAGATATTTTTAACCAAATAAATAATTTCATTCTTAAGTTTTAGTCTAAAAATAAAAAAAGACAATAAAGCTACCGCTATATAAATATTTACTCCCATTGAAATATTTCCCGACACTAAAATCGTAAAAAGATATGTAAGCCAAACGGAAAAAATTGAACCAAAAATAAAACTCAAAATTAATATTGTGATTGAGTTTTTTTGTTTAAATAACTCTCCAGTAATCAATAGTCCTGTTAAAAAAATGACTACAATAAATACAAGAGCTAGCATCTCAAGTTTTCTTAAACCTATACCAATAATAAAAAAGCCCTATCGCAATAGGCACTATTGTAAATACAATTTTCAAAAGTGGCGTTGGAGAACTATAAGTAGCTAGATACATATATGGCATATACCTAAAAAGCAAACCAAGACTAAGCATGCTTGTTATTATTAAAATAAATTTACTCCGCAATAAACAGGTAAAAGTTAAAAACCATATGGCATACCATGAATACATCTCTTCCCTAAGTGGAGAGAGAGCAAAAATTATCCCCATTGAAATTGCAGAAAATAAGTAAATTTTCTCCATATTTAATTTTTTCTGCTTTATTTTGTTATAAATCATATAAATAAACACAGGAACTAAAAAGATTGTTGAATATTTAATAAAAATTGAAAGAATTAAAAACAGAGAGGCAATCAGATATTTCTTTTTTTGAATCAGAGTCATCGCAAATAAAGCAAAGCACATCATCACAATATCATTATGATTGCTGACTATTGTTTCTACAATTACAAGCGGGTTAAAAGCAAATATTGCTACATTATAAATATTTTTTGAAATTTTATATAAAAATAATATTATCAAAAGATAAAATACAACATTTAGAATTTTAAATGAAAAAAGCGTAAGCACAAAACTACCAAATCCTGCAAAGAACGGAATGCTTGTTAAAAATATCCAAAAAGGCGCATACAAAGCAATTTTATTGGCAGCGTGAGTAAACAGCAAAAGAGGATCACCTATAAACTGAATGGGCATTATAATATAAGGATTTTCGTGATAAAAAAATGCAACTTTAGCTGTAGCTATGTAATTAAAAATATCATAAGAAACAATTGCAGGATAAGAAAATATTAACCCAATTATGGTTATCGTAAGGAGTATTATAAAATCTTTTTTTGAAAAAATCTTTTTTTGAAAACGATTTACAAAAAAAAGATAAAAACAAAAGAAAATTAAAACTGCAAAAAAATAAATTAATGAAACAGTCAGTCTATTTGAAAATGCAAATCCAGTATAAATATTTTTTAAATAAATTAAATTTGGATCTATAAAAAGATATGAAAACAGAGTAAAAATTAAAAGAAAGAAAAAATATAAGACGTATATTATTCTCATAAAGAACCAGCCCTAATCTTAATTGATTTACCCATCATCTCTTCCAAATTAAGATTTGTTGACTTAGCGTTTTCCGGAGTCCACAGAAAGCTTGGAGGCAATTTTCCTTGAAGTTCCGACAAAATTTCTATGTGTTTTTGCGCTGATTCTTCAAGAATTTTTCTTCTTTGAGATATATCTTTACCATCTTCCTTTGCTTTTGCTAAATTAAGAGGAATGTTTACAAAATACCTGTTTGATTTTTCCAAAGCTTTATACCCCAATAGGTATTGTTTATATTCAAATAATATTTTTGCCTCAACTAAATACTTATCTGCTAATTTAAGATTGTAATCAAATTGTCCAAAATCCCCAAAATACCAATATTTAGAAACACTTTCATAGATTAAGTGAATTTTGTAAGAGAAACTACCTGGCATGCTGGAGGGATAAGGCAAAACGTAGTTAGATTGTGCGAAAACAGAAGTCTTTAAGACAAACAAAAAGAAAACTAGAGTAAAAAGATAGAGAAGTTTTTCATTCTTCATTTTTCATTTTTAATTTCTTGTGCCATTCCCACGCAGTTTTTACAATAGTTTCCATGTCGGAGTATTTTGGACTAAATCCCAATTCTTCGTTTATTTTCTTTGGATCTGCAATCAAGCTATCTGCATCTCCAGGTCTTCTTCCCGCGATTTTCATATTAATTTTCGAACCGCTTATTTTTTCAATCATACTAAGCACCTCTTTATTTGAATATCCACGACCTGTAGCAACGTTGTAGAAAAACTTACCACCTTCATTTTTAAGCCTAGAAATTGCCATAAAATGCGCTTCTACTAGATCCAATACGTGAATATAATCCCGAATGCAAGTTCCGTCAGGAGTAGGATAATCACTTCCATACAAAGTAAACTGCGTTTTATTAAGTATTGCTTTTATTGCATTTGGAATAAGGTGGCTTTCCGGAGAATGATTCTCTCCCATTTCTCCGTTTACTGCTGCTCCACAGGCATTAAAATACCGAAGGCTTGCAAAATTCAAATTATAGATTTCTCCATACCAGGAAAGTATTTTTTCCACCATTAATTTACTCTCTCCATATGGATTCGTGGGATTTTTCTGATGATCTTCTGTAATTGGAATTTCAACAGGATTTCCATAAACTCCGGCTGTAGAAGAAAAAACAAAATTATTTAAGCCATTTTTGACCATGCTTTCAAGTATATTAAGAGACGCATTAACGTTATTATCAAAATAAATATAAGGATTAGCTACAGACTCTGCCATCGATATATATCCGGCAAAATGTATCACCGCATCAAATTTATGTTCTGAAAAAATATTTGCCACAAATTTTTTATCTCTTAAATCCCCTATAATTAGGGTAGCTCTTGAATCTACTGCTTCTTTATTTCCTCTCTCTAAACTGTCTACAACAACAACCTGAATGTCTTTATCCAAAGCTACTTTTGTCATAAAACTACCAATATAGCCTGCTCCTCCTGTTATTAAAATTTTCATACTATCTAATTATTATATACTTAAAATAAGAAACTGGAAATCTCAATGCGGAAAAGAAAGAAAAAACAAACCCGGGCCATTTATCCACAAGCCCTTTATGACGAATGTAGGTAGTCAAAAACCAATGTATAGGCTTAATTATTAAATATCCTCCCGCATAAATTATTCTCATTGGAAAATTTTTACCCTTCAACTTTTCTTTAATCTGTACCGCCAAAAGATCATTATATCTATTCCATTTCAAGATATAAGATGCAAAATTTTTATAAGGATAATGAAGTAATGCGTATTTTAGATATTCAACACGGCCTATAACCTCAGCTTGCTCATGAACATGCACTTGAGGAAGATGACCTTTGCCTTTACGATAAAGTCTCAACGTATAATCGGGATATTGACCACCCTTCATAAGAAATTTACCCAAAAACCAATTTTTCCTGGCTATCCAATATCCATTTATTGAAGATTTTTCAGCAATTCTTAGTTTTATCTCTTTAGCTAATTCTGTTGAAACTCTTTCATCTGCATCTAATTGCAAAATCCAATCTTTGACTGCCATATCTATTGCTTTCTGTTTATTAATATGAAAATTGGGCAGATTTTTGACAATGCTTATTCTTGCTCCATATTTCTTGGCAATCTCTACGGTTTTATCTGTAGAAGAACCATCAATAATAACTACTTCATCAGCCAAATCGCGGACTGACTCTAAACATGCAGGTAAATTTTCCTCCTCATTAAATGTTGCAATAACCACAGATAGCTCTTGTCTTTTTGTATTGTTTTTATCCATACCGCTATTATAGCTTTTTTCTAGAGGCTTTGTGGCTAAAAAACACAAAACCACCAACCATTAATAAACTAGCAAAACTAACAATATCCGCAAATAGCCTTACTTTAGTTTCTTTATAGATTATATCTATCTTGTGATTTCCCCTATCTACTTCAAAGGTAATAAGACCCCTATAGGCTTGATCTTGAAACTCAATAATTTCTGATCTTCCATCAATCAACACGGTCCATCCTGGAAAATATAATGTATTTTCTAATATTCGTATTTTCCCCTCTGCCTCTGTACGATATTCTCTTCTCGTAAAATTCCTATAAATTTCTTTAACTTTACCTTGTCCCTCTACAATTTGTACGTTTTCTTTTGCTCTCTTTTCCATAAATCTAACTGACCATATCGGAGCACTTTCACCAGTATCCGTAGTGCCATCATAAACACCATTGTAAAAACTTTCTCCTTTCTGCAGAAATTCGCTCGCATGCCAATAGTTTCTGTTTACCATTAATAATCCTGCAACTAATAGCAATAAAAACACGCCTTTAAACTTTTTGGGGATCAAAAATAGAAAAATTCCTCCCATTAAGGCACTTAAAAATACATTAACGGAAAGAAATCTCCATGGAAATTGAAACTTTTGAAGAATTGTAATTTTTTGCCAGATAAAATCAGAGGAAGACGTCATCAAAAATAACGCTATCCAAAAAATTAAAAAACTCCCTAAATAAATTATCCATAATTTATTTTTCTTTCTATGTAAATTAACGGCTGAGAAAATACCGCCTAGAACGGCAATCCAATGAATAAAACCTATTTGTTTGCTAAGGAACGCTGTTCCTCCATAGTCCCATGGGGAAACAAAAAAATCTTTCCATGAAACAAAACTTTTTAAATACTCCCCACCTCCCGTAACTATATCTCTAAGAGTATATTTACCTTCAAAAAACGCCGGTATCCAAAAGAAAGCAGATAGTCCAAATCCAATGATTATTAGAGACAAGACATTGAAAACAAAATGTTTCCTGTCGGCACACTGAAAAAATAAATAAATAGCGTAAGCAAAAATTATGGGCAAAAACATCAAAGCTATTGCATTATGAGCAAGGACAAGACCTGCAAAAGAAAGAGATCCTGCCAACACATACCAAGATGAAAATTTATTAGATAACTTTGTCAAAAAATAAAATATAAGTGGTGGAAAAATAAAAACCACATGCTCTCCAATTGCCCCACGGACATACAGATCTACAAATCTATACGGAGCAATTGCATAAAGTATTCCTGCAAAAAATGCCGCTCTACTATCTTTCAACAATTCTTTAATGAAAATATACATAGTTAAACCACTTAATATAAATGAGGTGCCAAAAACTAACTTTACGCTATCAACCAATGTAAATCCCAAAAAATGAAAAAATGAAGCAAAGTATGACGGCAAAGGGTAAAGAAATTCTAATATCGGATGTCCATATCCCCAATTAAGATTACCTGCCCACCGAGGAATAATATTTCCTTCAGATAGATTTTGATAAAAATTAGCGATGCGGGCAACATGATCTTGCCCATCATGAGTTAAAGGTAAGCCGATATGGAAAAAATCCAAAAGGGGAATAACTAACAATAGGAATAAAAGCGCTAACCAATATGCATTTTTATTCTTCATATTATTCGGCTAAACGTTTTTGCACAATAAAACCGCTTGGCAATTCTTTCTCCCAAACAACTATTCCATCTCTTATAACCGTCTCAAGCCAACCTATATGGCTCCATGGCTTGGAAGAATCTCGTTGAATCAATAAGTAAAATAATCCTTTCTTCTCATTGTACGGATGGTAATTATATTTCCTCTGACCATACCACCAAACTAAATAATCATAGGCATATGTATATATGGGCGGAGTAAAAACAAGAAGTCCGAATTCTTTACCCCCAGCATCTTTATATATAAAATCTAAAGCGTCTATCTTTCCTTCAATCTTAGCATCCCCTCCGTAATCTTGATAATCGTAGTTAAACATTTTTACAAGCGGAGGCATAATTTTAATATAAACAAATATCAAAAATAGCAGGAAAAAGATTTTTAGCCAATAATTATTCTTTTTAAAAGATGAGGAAATAGAATAAGCAAAAATTAAAATATATGCAATATTTAAGTCTATCAAATAATACGTCCACACTGCGTTCCTAAGAAAAGAAAACACAAAGAAATTAACCGGAATAAGTAGTATCAAAAATATTATAAATTTCTTCATCATTTGATTTTTCTCCTTGAAGAAATAATAAGTAGCAGGTACGAAAATTATTACTGGTAAAATCCATGAAGGGATAATATCTCTTGGAAAAGTATCAAAAAAAGAATACACAAATGAGTCAAAATGACTAACAGAAGTATTCAGTATCGATAAAAAGGATGTTGTTGTTTCTTTTTGACTAAATACGTATGCTAATAATCCCTTTGAAGCCATAAAATCATGTCTAATTTCAAAGAAAATCATAGGGAAAAATGCTGCTACAAGCCCCAGAAGCATAACAGCATATTTTTTAAGCTCCTTTATTTTCAGAACAAATATATAAAACAGAATTAAAGACATGCTTAAAGGAATTGCTATTGCAAGTTCAAAATTATAGATAAAACCAGCAAAAAATGAAGAAAGAAATATAAATTTATTTTCTTTTTTATACGAAAGATAAACAAAATAGAAGGTAATCAGAATAAATAAAGTCGATGGATGTGAATTCCAGACAAAACGCGATTGAGAAACAAGTATGGGAGATATAGCAACAAGAAATGCTGTTACCATTCCCCCTACAGGTCCGAAAACTTTCCTTCCTAAAAAGTAAGAAAGAATAACGCTAGATATACCAAATAAAAACATCAAGATTATTCCGCCATAAGGATCCCCATCTGTTAATACGAATGGGATGGAAAGAAAGTAATAATGAAAAGGACCATGGAAAATTCCCTGAAATCCCGCTGCTCCCGCACCAATTTCAGAGCCAATAAGAGTTGGCTTATGATCAACAACTATACTTTTTACTGCAAGATAATCTCTCCCCTGATCAAATCCGAAGACGTAGTTTTTATTTAAAACCTCTATACACCGCGGCAAAAAAGCTATTCCTAAAATAAATACGAGTAAAATAACTTCAAGTATTTTATTTATTCTCATTTAATACACGCTTATTCCCCTCTGCTTCATAAGATAATAGTATATATAAGATTCTGAAGCACCATGCTGGAATTCCACTCTATGGTCAATTTTAATTTCCTGCTCTATTCTTTCAATTTTTGCTTTAAGACCATTTTCGCTTTTATAATTAATAACTAGGTTTAAATTTTGATATGAATAAAAAACAAGTAAAATTATAGCTAAAACCTTTATTAATAACATTTTAGCAAATAATAGCTTTGATAATAAATAGGAAAGAATAAAAAGGACAATATATCTATTTATGGAAAAATAATAATCACTGATTTCCCCCCTATATACAGAAAAAACAAGCCATGGGACCAAAAAGAAAATCAGCGTGAGGTAAACAAAAACCATTCTGTCTCTAGAAATTTTTTCCCTGAAAAAGACTAATATAAAAATTGGCAGTATTAATATCTTAAGGGGTTTTATCTGCACAAAAAACAAAAATGGATCAAATTGAATTAATCCATCTCCTGTAAGCTGCATAAACCTTCTCAAGTGAAATCCATGATAATAAGTGTTTAAATAATTGGACATATTACTTAACTGTGAGCTATTTTGTATTTGAGAAATCAAGTTGGGTACAAACCATACTAAAAATAGTGGAACGGATAACAACAAATATAAAAACATCTTTTTAGTACGCGGGAAAAAAGGGAGACAAAGCAATGCAATTATTGGAAAAAAAACTGCTGTAAAATGAATATGAAAAGCTAATCCCATCATTATAGCTAAATACAAAACGTATTTTTCTTTACCTTTAAGCAATTTATATAAAAAATAAAATATTAAAAGGGAAATTCCAGGAAGGAAACCAACCGGCCATTGTACAGAATCAAAATAAAAACCGGAAGAAGCCACGGAATTTACAAGACACGCTATTAAAGCAATTTTAAAATTAAATATTTTTTTTACAACAAAAAATATAGCAAAAAAAGTGAAAATACTCGTAGTTAACGCTATATATTGCGATGCAACTGGATTAAGACCTGTTGTCCAATAAAAAAGTGTAACAAAATAATAATAGAGAGGACCGATAAAAAATCCTGTATTCCCTTTCGCAACCATGCCGACAAGCGGAAATTCATGGTTAACAATAATGTTTTTCGCAGCCCATGCATTATCAACCTGGTCCCATCCGAACGGATATTTAACATCCATACCATAAATTCTCGAAACGAAAAATAGAACAAATACAGAAAACAGCAAAAAAAACAGTCTATATTTAAACAGCCATTTAAAAAACGATTTACTCCGAAGAATTTTTGTCATTTATTTTTTTCAACTGCTTTTATTGCTATGCTCTTATCGGGATAGTTAACTTCATGAATAGTCTTATATACCTCTTGAAAATCAAAAGTAGATCCTATTAACAAGATATTCTCTTCTTTTTCTTCGTCGTAATTAAATTTTCTGAATTCAAGATTTGAAAATCCATTTACACCCTCTATTATTCCTGTTGATGTTCCCCCTTCTGATAAATATTTTAAAGGATCATATTTCATATAAAATAAGAAAAATATATAAGACTGATCCATTGTCGCGGTGTTGGAAATAATTACTTTTTTGTAATCTTTCTGGACGCTAGCGATATAATTCACCATCTTTTCGTATCCATATTGCCAATATCTTGCATGAAAATAATTCTGTTGAACGAAATATTGATCTAGATAATATGCCAAATTCAATATCGAAAAAACGAAAATCGGAATTAACATTATATATCCCATTCTTATCCTCAATAAACGGTATTTTAGATTGAATATCCAAGCTAAAGACGACAATATCCCTATCGCTGTTAATATCTGAAGTATCGGCAAGAAATTAATAGTTCTTACTGCATGAGGAACATCATTGGTAATTGATGCAGGAATAGGTACGGTCAAAAACCATAATGCCATGAATATTTTTACCGCTTTACTGAAATTACCAAATATTAACATGTAAATTCCTATTAATAAAAATGGTAATTCAATAAGATACATTAATCCCATGCCCGGCGCATGATGACGGGCTATATCGCCAACTACAAAAAGCCAATTAAGATCTAGATGAGACAGATATCCTCCGACTACATATTTTACAAATTCTACCCTACGATTATCCAGAACTAATCCTAAAATATCATTATTTGCTCTGTCTCTAACAAGTTTTTCTGTATTTGCTTGAATTATAGAAGAATTTGAAAAAATACTTACTGTCTTAGCTCTTGAAAGTGCATCGCTATTCGTCAGAATAAAAAAGACTAATGGCAAAGAAATAACTATAAAAGTTATAAGCGACATATATATATGTTTTCTTTTTATTGAGAAAAACTCTTTTCTGAAAGAAAACATCAAAACCGCTATTAATAATGGGACAAAAACTTTTTCACTTTGATATATGTGCAGACTTAGTCCAAACATCAAGGCACTCAAGGACAAAAACCACGGCTTTTTAAAAGCTTTCAAGAAAAATAATATTCCAAAAGCATTTAAAGCCACGCCAACATTTGCCTCAAAGGCTATTCTGGAGAATTGAATATGCCATGGAGAAATTGCTAAAAGAAAGGATGATAAGAGAGCTAAATTGTTTTTTTTAAATAGTTCTTTTGTCAAAAAGAATGTTGCCAATATGGTTAAAATGCCAAAAATGGCAGAAGGCAATCTAACTGCTGTTACATTCAATCCCAAAATTTTTATTGAGGGTATTGCAAGATATGCATACAAAGCAGGCTTATAATCATCGAATGACCTAAGAACAACAGGCAAAAATTTGCCATATTCGTCTTTTCCCGTTTGCAAAATTGAGTAAGCATTATAGCCCAAAGCAGCTTCATCCCAATCCGGAGACAAGGGAACTTTTCCTAATTGCCACAATCGCAACATTGAAGCAATTACAATAATAAAAGTTAAAAATATGAATATCTTTTTACTCATAAGCAACTAATGCAACATTGTTATTTAATAAATAAAATTCCTTCAAAACATTTACTTTAGGTGGCACATTGTTAGGAGTATCTATAAAAAGATTTTTAACACTTCTTCCCCTATTTATTTCTGTATCGCCATTTAAAAAATTATATTTCCCAAATCTGTCGACATTTACAAATCCAAAAGCATCTCTTTTAACAACGCTGTCTTTCCTAAAAAGATCAGGACTCGTTTTTGTATAAAACAGATAATAAATATAGGGTCTTCCCATGGCATTTGTTATATATATATTGTCATATTTCTCCTCAACAGATTTTACGTATTTTATAGAATTTTTATACCCATATTGCCATTCACCGGAAAATTCAAAAGGATAATTAACGAAATAATTACGCAAGAAATAAAAGACATTAATAAAAAGTAAAATTCCGAAAAAAATAATTAATGCTTTAAAAGATTTGGCATATTTTCTGGTATAAAACATAAACTGAACAAATCCATATGCTACAAGAATCTGAAATGTAGGCAAAGTCGTTTCAATTCTTAATGCATGAGGAGTTTCGCGGGCAGTTGCTGCAGGAATAATTCCTATCAGTAACCATGTTGGAATTATCCACCAAAATCCTGTTTTTTTTCTAAATAACATCAATATTCCTATTGCGAGAAATGGCAAATCCCACAAATACATCTGCCCAACACCTTGAGTTGAAAATTTAGGATTTCCGTCTCCTTTTATAAACAAAAAGCTGGGATTTAAATTATCGAAATAATGCTTCACATAAGAAAGCCCATATGCGACCCTTCTGTTATGCAGCACCTTAGACCACCAAACCTCTTTATTATTCTTAATTTCCTGATTGGTAACTTTTATTACGTCTATATCCGAAAAAATATTTACTTCTTTAAAACGGAGCTGGGCTTGAGAGGATAAAAGAAATCTTAAGGTGGGTAAAATTAAAATAATCCCAATTAAAATAGCTAGCCCTAATTGTTTTTTTCTTTGAATTAATGTTTTCCAAAAACTTATTGCTAAAATTATGCCCAAAAGCGGAGCTACAATTCTTGCAGTGTTAAATGTATATAATGAAAAAACAAAAGACGCAATTGATAGAGGCAAATACCATTTCTTTTCCTGAACTCCACCCAAAAAGAGCCATACACCACATATCAGAAAAAATGTAGCTACATTTGCCTCAAATGCAGCACGGGATAACATTATATGCCAAGGAGAAATTGCTAAAAATAGCGCGGAAAATAAAGCATACAGCTCCTTTGATTTAGAATTCCAAAAAATTCTTCTTACTAAAAAGTAGACAATTAAAATTGTTAATACACCAAAAAAAGCCGATGGAAATCTTGTTGCGAATTCATTCAGACCAAATAATTTAACGGGAATAACATCTAAATAAGCATACATTGGAGGCTTAAAATCACCAAAAGACTCTAAATAATCAAGAGGGAGAAATCTTCCAAATTCATCTTTCCCGTCAATACCTAGTGAATAAGCATTGTATCCCCATGCAGTCTCATCCCAAGTCAAAGACGGAGGATTTTCTCCTAACTGCCAAAACCTCAAGAAACATGCCAAAAAAATTATTAATAATAATGAATATTTCTTCATTTAACTTCGTAAATCTTAAAGATAGCTCTGGTCTGCCCGGGATCATAAAAAGATTTAAAAGGATTTATCTCTGTAAAATTAGCTTCAGTAGTAATTACCAATGAATTTTTCGGGAAAAAGTCTGAAGGTTTTTTTACACTTTCCAAATCAAACATTCCAATGTAAATATTTTCTATCCTAGTAACCTTTAATCCATTATATTTCTCTTGATTATTGTAAGCGTATTGGTATATCAAAGGGTTTACTTTAGCAAAGAATGCATATTCGATTAACCATGGCTCTATTCCCGCACCATCAATAAAAATCTTTTCATACATATTTTTATGTGTAATTGCAAATTTAATTGCATCGTTCTGCTGCTTATTCCAATATTCGGAGGCATAGACCGGATAATCAAAAAAATATGTAAACAAATATGATGATATGTACACCACCATCGAAATAATAATTAATGATTTCATAAACATGTTACGAATGAGCTTTTCTTTACTAAAAATTTTCCAAGTCCATACAACTCCCAAGCTAGAAAATACAATAGGTATAGGTAAAATGTGAATAGAACGATAGGCATAATTTCCGGTTGTTACTCCTCCGGGTAAAGCACCAAGCAGCATCCATCCCATTAAAAATAGTCCAAGTTTTATATTTTTTTTGAAAAGAAGATATATTCCAATAAAGAAAAAGGGGAGCTCGAACAAATAAAATTGACCATGATTCCCAACAGCATGTTGTAAATTACCGCTTCCATTTACAAAAAACCAATTGAGTGAAAAAATATCCACATAGCTCGTTTCAAATCTTTTAAGGGAAACTGTCAATTTATTGTGAAAAACACTACTAAGCCATAAAGGTGCATTTGTTTTAAATCTTTCGGAATTAACCGTTAAGTCGGCTGGGGTAAAAACAGACGACCTATTATAATCTGCTATTTCTCCCTGTACAAAAGTTGCATACAGAATGGAAACATAAAACAAAGTGAAAATAAAAATAAAAGCCAGAAAAAAATTTTTGATTTTAAAAAGAACATTCTTGTAGAAATAAAAAAGTAACAATAAAAAAGGTGGAAGAAATATCTTGGAAGCGTCATAAGCATATAAAGATAAACCAAAAAAAACAGCAGATAATATTAAGAAATATTTATTTTTATCGCTATACAAAAATAGCACAATGCCCGATAGTACGAAAAACAAAGATCCTGCCTCCAATAATCCCTGTCTCGAAATATGTATTGCCCAAGGATTAACTGCGAATAAAAATGTTGCAACATTAGAAAGAGCAGTTGATTTAAAAAGCTTATTTACTATAAAAAAAACAATTAGAACAGAAAACGAGCCAAAAATTGCAGACGGCAATCTTTCAACGAATATGTTTAACCCGAATATCTTTACCAAAGGAACAAGTAGATATGTATAAATTGGAGGATGCATACCGCCAGCGTTACTATCAACAAGAGCCAATAAATTGAAATTCCCGTGAGGATCTAAGCCGGTCTTAAGAAGACTATACGCAGAATAACCCGTATCTGCTTCATCTGCATGAACTCCCGAAGGAATTTCCCCCAACTGCCAGAATCTCAAAAAAATAGCTAGAAAAAGAATTGAAAGAAGCAAATAATGTTTCCTTAACATAATTTGGAAATAAAGCTCTTATTATAATAGCATACTGACCTAAATCTAGGCTATCTAAAATGGATTCCTAACTCTATGGCTTTGTCGTGCGGAATACGTTGCTCTTCCAAACTTAAATTAAACGTTTCTAACGTAAATCCACTCGGAAATTTCTTGACTTCGGCTGGCTCGGACGAAATTCCCACAGGCACTTTTCTCCACCATACGTAGCTCATATAAGGATTGTCTGCAGGAGATGGAGCTGCAATGACGTATGTAGTTGGTTTTTTAACATATTCAAATGCTTTTGCATTAGCCGCCTTAAAGTTATACATCATGGCATAACGGGGTTGATACGCGAATGCGTCCGGTGCATAAACAAAATAACCAAACTCTTTACCCTTTTGTGAATCAATTATCTCCCGGGCAATACTACTTAACGACTTCCAGGAGTTAAAATTTTTTTCTATAAAAATTTCGCGGGATTCCACATAACTAATCGCAGAAACAAAACCAAGATAAAAAATAATACCAATAAGAGGGAAGAAAAATATTTTATACTTACTTGTAAGAAACGAAACAATCCATAGGGTAGTTAACGGTATAAGAAGAAAACTATAATGAAACAAAAAAACTCCTTTGTTGAAAAAAGAAAGAATCATATAGCCAAAATAATAAAAGAGGAAAAGAAGATATATGTGATTATATTTACTTCTGTTTTTGATTAATAAAATTGTTATAAATATAACAAATCCGAAGATAAAACATATAAAAAAATTAGTAGAAGCATCATTAAATAATTGTAGGGAAATTGTATTGTTAATCCTATTTTCTAGCCATGACTTCAATGGTATAAAAAAATGAAGTGATCCTCCTGTTGAGAAAATGGCTTTGGCCATCCGCAAACCGTTACGCAAATCAAAAATAATAAAATTTGACAAGAATAGTGGAAGAAGGAAGAGGGTAAGTAAATGCTTCCAAAGCTTATGCCTAAGAATAAACCAAATTATTAACAATATGGAAAGGATAAAAAATTGAATCCCTACACCAATTTCAAGTTGAATAAACACTGCTAAAGCTAATAGATGTAGTGCTAAATATAGATTTTTCTTACTTTTGACATACATACATATTGAAAAAAAGTACATTGGCATAAAAAAGAATGTTGCCTCTGCATGGAAAAACCCTCCCATACGAGAAATCAAAGGGACTGAAACAACAGCAATGAAAACAAAAGCAGTAAGCGTGTTAAACAATTTTCTAACCATATAAAAACTAGTAGCAATAAAAATACATTCAAGAAAAATCCAATACCACGCAACGAAAACGGGATTACCGTTCCCAATCACATAAGCGGGATAATTTATATATGTCCAGAGAGGACCATGAAAAAGATTATTAGTACTAGATCGCGGACCAATTAGAATAATTTTCTTTTGGTCCATTTCCTGAAGCAATAAAAAATCCCTGCTGACATCACTAATAAAATACACCTCACCCTGACGGACCAAAAAAGAAGAAAGATAAACATTATATAATGTAAGTAAAAGTAAAAATAAATAAAATAGTTTTTTCATAAATTTTTTATAATCCCAACTTTATTTTTTACAACTATTTATTCTCAGAATAAATCCATCTTTCTACAGAATTGTAGACAACATCAGGATTAATAGGAAACCATCCCATCTCATTCAATTCTTTATCGGTATACTCACTTAAATCCATTACAAACGGACCCCCAATAGCCTCTCCCTCTATCAAAGGGGCATTACGCTCTTTGAATTGTGCGCTATTGGTTGCATCCGCAAAGCCAATTTTTTTGCCAGTACTGTCAACTAATTCATTTTTCATAAGATACATTACTGTGGGATAGCTTATGGACACGTTTTTGAAACCATAATCATATAAAGAAAATTTTCCTTGAGGAAACTTATTTCTTAAATCATTCATGTAAGCAATAGCACGGGGAGATGTATAGTTAGTCGCGTATTTAATTTCATATATATTTTTATTTATTGTCAAAATGGAGATTAAAATAAACAAGAATATTGCCAGAAATAGATTTTTTCGTTTCAAAATTAAAACTATATATGCAGTTAATATCAAAATCGACGGATGCATATAAACTAAGAAGGCGTCATAGATTCCTCCTTTAAAATAACGTAAAATTATAATATTAATTACAAAAAAACTAAGAACGAAAAAGATTAATTTAGAAAATTTCTTACTTACAAATAAATATACCATCATACACAATAAGAGAAATCCTAAAACATAACCCATTGGAGAATATCCTCCGATTACGTGAGAGAATGCTTTTGGCCAAAAAATGCCAATATATGTAAGCCATCTATTTGGCAATGAAAATTCATTTCCTCCTGAGAGGAAAAATTTAATCAAATGAGAGCTTTCATAATGATTGCTTATAAAATCAAATATTATTAAAGGAATAAATGGGATTACAAAACCTATGGAAATTAGCAAAATACGCCTTATTGAGAACCGGGAAAAAATAAGTATTAAAGGTAATACAATCAATAAGCCAATCGCCTGAAAATGGATATTAACCGCAAATCCTACAAAAAAAGCTGTAAGAAAAAAGAATCTATCCTTAGAATATTTTATTGCTTTTATTGCAAATAAAAAAACTAACATTGAGACAAATCCCACAAAAGTTGAATAAGTAAGATTTGTCGCCTGCGCAATTTGTGCAGTTGATATTGCTGTAAAAAAAGCAAGAAGAAGACCGAATTTTTTATTTAGTACTTCTTTTCCTACCAAAAACATAATCAAAGGCATAAGGGCAGATATAGCTGTTTGGAAAATCCATGGCAATATTACATTGGACGGTTGTAGTGAAATAAAAAACATATACATCCAATACGCATACGGACCAAAAACAAATGGTCCAGAAGCAGAAAATGGACCTATTAGAGGAATCAAATGATTGTTTAGGGCGTATGAAGCAACTATAATATCACGCGCTTGATCATAGGCTAACCCCCACCTATTAGAATAGTTTATGAATCTCAAGAGTAAAGATAAAATTAATATAGAAACAAGTGTAATCTCAACTCTTTTAATACGCGTCCATTTTTTTATTTTCTTTAGAAGAAGCAACATATTTCTATAAATCTTAAATCTTATTTTCTATTTTGCTATAAAGTAGCCCAAAACAGGTTCTCCTGACGGCAGAAATATTGAATGATCTTTATCGTCAAGCCTCATATCATCAATGTATATTGTATTCCTATTAAGACCGGTCAGACTTGAATAATCAATTTTATTAACGAATTGATACCTTCCAAAACTTTTCACATAATAAAACCCCTCGGAAGTAGGAGGATAATAAGTTACCTCTTTCCTAAACTGAAGAGGATCATATTTTTCATAAAACAAAAAGTAAACGTAAGGAAAATTTTCTGGTCCTCGCATTACCACATTGTATGTAGGATATTTTTCTGTTAATTTTACAGCCTCACGGTATCCATAATGCCAGAAGCGGATTCTTTGCGTATTAAAATGAACAAAATATATATTTAAAAAATATGCAATATTAAAAAGAAAAAAGGAAACCAACGTAACTTTTACAACAAAATTTATAAATATTTTTTTCTTTAAAAAACTAAATATTTGATAAACACCATAGGACGAAACAATAGTAAAAAACGGCATTAGAACAAATAGTCTGGTTGAATTAGGAGCATCTTTAGTTATCGCTGAAGAAATAGGCGCAACAAACAACCAAATAGCCAAAAATTTTAAGGATTTTTCTTTATTCCAAAATAATCCAGCAAAGCCAGCAAAAAGGAAAATTGCATCCATCAGGTATAAATTCCCGAATGCCCCGATATTGTGTACTAATTTTTCTCCTCCCTTATCAAAAAGAAAACTCGGAGAAAAAGAATTAACATAATTTTGTGTTATCTGATAAGAAACTCCAAAATATTTATTAAGTAATATCTTTTCAATTAATGGATTTTTGAAAGCGTTGTCTCCCCTTAATTTTTCTACCCGCTCGTAGATTACGTTCTTGTCATTAATTATTAAAGTAGATAATTTATTATTTCCTGAAGAAGCACTAAAAATAGCCGCAAGACTTAAAACAATAAAAATTAAAACCGATATGTAAGCCATTTTATTTTTAAAAATAGGCTTCGCAAAAAACGCTATCAAAACTGAAACAAAAACAGGAATGAACAGCACATAACTATGGTAAGTAAACATTGTTAATGTAAAAAGCACTAATGATGCGGAAAGCCATTTTGTGTTCTTTTGATCTCCATATATATATTTTAGAAAAGCCAAAATGCCACCTAAAAAAATTGTTGTCGCTAAATTAACCTCGTAAGCTGCACGCGAGAAATAAATACTCCATGGGGAAATAGCAAAAAATAAAGAAGAAATAAGAGCAATGGTCTTTTTAGCAAAAAGCTTAAAGCTTATAAAATAAATTAATAAAACCCCAATTACTCCCGACAGCACACTAATGAAGCGAACAGAAAATTCATTCAGGCCAAATAAAGCCACAGGGATAACTCCGAGATATGGATAAAGAGGTAGCTTCCAATCGCCAAAAGACTGAATTGAGAGTGGTAAAAATTTACCATGCTCATCAGCTCCGGTTTTCAATAAGGAAAAAGAAGTATAGCCTAATGCAGCTTCGTCAGGATTTAAACTAGCAGGGATTTCGCCTAGTTTATAGACCCGCAAAACAAAAGCAAGTAGGATTATTAAAAAAACTACCAAACCAAATTTGTAAGCTTTGTAAAATTTCCAAAAATAATTCACATTCAATTTACGAATCGATATTTCAACAAGCTCCAAAAAGCAATAAATCCATCCCTAAATGTATTCAACTTTTTTCCTTCATTATAACCTCTAGGCTTAGTTCTAATTGGAATTTCTAAAATCTTATAACCTTTTTTTAATAATTTCGATGTAATTTCCGGTTCAAATTCAAAACCTCTAGCATTCAACTTCATATTTTCAACTGCTTTTTTTGGAAAAAGCTTATAACATGTTTCCATGTCTGTTATCCATTGTCCATAGAGAACGCTTGTTAATAAACTTAAAAACTTGTTACCTATATAATGCAACAAAAATTGAGAAGTTCTTTCTTCCCTGGAAAAATTCGGTAATCTTTTAAGGCGGGTCCCGTAAGTTACTTCGCTTTTTTTCTCAAGCACCGGCTTTACCAGCCTTTCAATATCTCTTGGATCGTATTCTAAATCTGCATCCTGAATTACAATGTAATCCCCTGTTGCATTCTTAATTCCCGTTCTAACAGCTGCTCCTTTTCCTTGATTTTCCTGATGCTCCTTATATTCTAAATTCCGAATTTTTATCTTTAAGCTCTGAATTGCCAACGCGGTAGCATCAATTGACCCATCATTAACCACGATGATTTGTTTTTCAACATTGGAAATCTTAACTTCATTTACTCTCTTTAATATCTCCGAGATCGTTTTTTCCTCATTAAATACAGGAATAATAATTGATAATTTCATAAAAACTGACCTATTTTTCTCCTTTAAAAGGAGCTAACAACTGATTATCTTTCAAAACAAAAAACTTTCTTTCTATGCTGCTATATTTTATAATTTTAGGAAGTAAAATAAAAGCATCCAAAATACCCTTAACGAAGGCTAAATCTCCTCTCAAAAGCGCAGAAAAAATATGATACGGAAACCAAAGCAAATGACTTAATTTCATTGAAGAATCAGTAATGTTTTTCCAAATAAATATAAATTGGTTTCTGTATGCGGTTGAGCTTATCTTGAAATCAGAATAGGTGCTTTTTATTGCTCCTTTTTCGTGTTCGTGTATTACAACACTCTTAGACTCAAAAATTATTTTATATCCATTCTTTAATGCCCTATAAGATAAATCTATATCCTCCCAATAAAAGGGATTATATAATTCATTAAATCCGCCAATTTTTTCCCATGTAGATCTTCTAAACGCTCCGCTTCCACCGGCAATCCATAAGGTATTTTCTTTATCTACTTCCCCACGCGAATGAATCAAAAGCCCTCTTTTCCATTGCCCTACACCTCTTCCCCTCAAAATTACCTTTCCCTGTTCAATGCTCTCATCCATGCAACCAACCGCAAAAACATTCGAATCCGAAAAATGAGCAAGTAGTGGCGTTAGAAAATTTTTTTTAGGATAAACATCTGTATTTAAAAGAATTACAATTTCACCCTTTGCTCCCGTCACTCCTTTATTAACGTTTGAGGAAAAACCTAAATTCCTTTCGCTTTCCAAAATCCTAAAGGACATATCAGGATATTGCGTTTTCAACTTGATATTCAATTCTTTAAATATTTTTATGGAATCGTCTGTCGAACAATCATCAGCTACTATTATTTCTACTTCTCCGTTTTTATATAAAGAGAGCACATCAGCAACTTTTGATAAATTCTTTTTTAATAAATTTTCTCCATTGTAATTCGGAATCACTATGCTTAAATTCATGATTTTTAAAACAAAGAATTATAAAACTCTATCCTATGATCTCCTTCAGGAACAACTATCCCTCTAAAATTATAATCTGTTAAATAAATTTTTGTTGTTTTACCATCAACAGACGCCTTCCATGTCGGATAAAATGTATCCGTTAAGATAAGAAATCCTGCGTTTTTGTTTTTTGTATTAATGACTATTTTATCTTCGGAATATTCAATTATATTTACTAACCCAACTGACCAGTCAAGATTAAGTCTCTTGTCCTTATCTTCAACGACTCCCACTTGGGCAAGATTGATTGAAGATTCAAAAAGTATATTTATAGCCTCTTTTTTATCCCTAGCTAATCTTAAGCTATTCACAAAAAATACTCTCGGTAGTACATCTTTGTTCTCAAAAATCATTGTTTGCCCCTCCTGAAATACCTTAACTAGCTTTGAAGAATCAAGGTTGGATAAACTCAAAACATACTTTACTCCCAATAAATCAATTATTTTCGAATCGTAATTATGCGGAGTAATAATCCTGTTAAAGCCGAATGGCACACTAATGTCTGCTTTCCCTCTTTCTGATGCAGCCACTAATTCCCCATACCTCAATAGATATAAAGGGTCATAGCCGTCAATACTTCGCAACTTATAAACAGCAGAAAAATTTGGAGGAAGTATTCTTGAGTCTGTTGTCATAATTCTGAATTCTTTTAAGTTATTTTGCAAAAAAACAATGGTCTTCGTAGAGGGAAAAAGATAAGTTGTTTTAGTAAATGGGGTAAACTTCCAACCAAAACGGAATAAATCAAAAGTCGTAATTAAAATCACAATAAAACATATTATTTTGATTAGCTTATTATTCTTCCTCAACAAGACTATGGTGATGAGCAAAAAGAAGGAAACTGCAAAAAGAAGTGTTGGCAAAAGTAAATTATTTTTTACAACTGCAAAATGATCTCCGGGAATAAAAATCCAAAGACCTAACATTACGCTCGCAATAAAGATTAACGGATAGACTATGGTAATTTTTCTCGATTTAAGTAAATAATCAAAACCCAAAGCAGATAAAACTGCTAATGTAAAATTAACGATAAAAAGCAAGCGTGTCGGTTGAGCTGTGCTTAAGAAAGGAATTTTCAAAATATACGGAATTTTGGCAAGAAAGGTTGGGAAAGAAAAAATCATAGCCAAAAAAAACAATGTTCCAAAAAACAAAGTTTTCTTATCTCTTCTATGAAACATCGCAAATAATGCCAACATCAAGGGTATTATTCCCACATAGCCGATAAACTCTCCATAATTCCACGTTCCCCAATAATTAAGAGTCGTAGGATTACCAAAATAATCAGGAACAATAAACTGAATGATATGTTGCCATGGAATAAACCAACCGGAAGTATTAAAATTTATTACATCAACATCGCGTGCTGATAAAGAGATGAACTGAAAACCTGGAATCCACTGTGCTGAAGTGATTATCAAAAATAAAACATTAAGTGTTAAGTAAATTAAAATAATTTTTTTCTTTAGACCAAATTGAATCCACCGAGTCACAAAATAGACAAATGAAAAAATCAAAAGATAAAAGAATACTTGCAGATGACCAGCAAAAAAAGAGAAGGTTAAAGACAGCAGATAAATAAAGCTCCATAAAATGAGCTTTTTATTTTTAACATTCAATGCTATTTTATCTACAGAAAGAAGTATCAAAGGCAACCATAATGCTACATGCGTAATATTCCCCCATTCCATCCAAGCCACAAAAAATCCGGAAAAAGCATAGGTAATTGCTCCCAGCAAATTACCCCATTTATTCAACTTTAGATTACTAAGATAGGCAAGCATGAAAAGTCCTGCCATTAACGGTCCCAAGAAAATAACCAAACTCCATGCCATATAAAAGGGCATTATAAAAAACAAGAAATTTAAAATATAAAAAGATCCAGACTGAAAATTAGCTAAAAGAGGTACACCTGCAAAATTATATGAATTCCATAATGGCAATTTAAACTGTTTTTCAGCTGAAATCGCTAATTCCCTCCAAATATATTGCTGACGTACAGGATCTGTTGTTAAAAAGTTTTTAAAAGGAATTCCATTGGGATAATCCTTTGCATATAAATCTCTAAACGGATGATAAAGTCCAATAATTGTATCCGCAGGTATAGGAATTAAACTTTTAAGGAAAAATTGCCAAAAAAATACAAAAGTCAATAATATTATGAATAAATACGGCAATATTCTCTTCATTTGAAAATGATATCTTTTAATCCATTGCAAAATTTATCTTTACTAAATAAAGCAGCTCTTTTCATTGAAGACATAGACATTTTTTTCAACAATTTTTCATCTTCAATTAAAGCTTCTGTTTTGAAAATAAAATCTTCAATATTATTGCATAAATATCCGTTTTCATTATCTTCGATTATTTCTTTCTGTCCACCTGCACTGAATACTACGGGCACACAACCCGATCCCATTGCTTCGACGGTCGAAATCCCAAAATGTTCTGCTTTCTCAGGACATTCCCTTAAGTTCTCCTCATATCCTGTGGCATGCCAATAAATTTTTGCTCCCGAATAACATTCCCAGAGATTTTTATTTGGAATGTTTTTCATTAACTTTATCGGATATCCACTTAACATCTCTTCAAGTTTTTTAAATTTATCTTCATCTTTACGCTTAACACTTATTGCTAATTTAAATTCCCAGCCCTTCAATCCTTTATCTATCATTTTTTTGAAAAGATTAATCATCACATCTTGTTTTTTATAATTTGTTCCGCGGGAATCTACATCAAACCTACCAACATGTAGAATAATATTTTCTTTCTTTATGTTTTTAACTGAGTTTATCTCTACTGAAGGATATAGCACTTCGCTTTTAACATTAAATTTCTTATCAATAAAGTTTTTTGTAAAATATGAATTGCAAAATATTTTCTTAATAAAAAGAAGCTTTATTTTAGTTTTAATAGATTTCTCATTAACCCATTCTATTGGAAATTGAAAATGAACAAACAACTTTGTTCCAACAAAAGGAATACTGCCATCACTCAAATAGATTATTGCATCAAACTTTTTAGATTCAAGAAAACGGGTTACTAAAGAGATATTTCTATTAAATATGTTTTTGTAAAATTTAACGGAAAACAAGTCTACCCCTAATTTCTTCTCGGCAGCTTGCCTTATTTCTGATTCTTTTTCCTTATCCCAAAATACAAATACATCGTGTTGAGAAGAAAGACATGAGGCGATAGATAACATATACTTCTCTCCACCACTTAAGCTGTCCAAATACGGATCAAAAATGCCAATCTTCATAAGCTAATTCTATCAACTTTTAATCCCCTTGCAAAGCTTTAAGAGCTATGATAATCTACATTTATGGATTCTAATGCGGTCGTCCCTACAATTCTTCAAATAGTTCTACTTGTTTGGTCAATGTTGTGGAAAGGACTTGGACTATGGAATGCTGCAAAGAATAGTCAGAGAAATTGGTTTATCGTAATGCTTGTTATAAATACCGTAGGACTATTGGAGATAATCTATCTTTTCCGTTTTTCAAAGAAAAGAATGAAGTTTAGCGACTTGCTTTTTTGGAAATCAAAACCAAAAGCGTAATTAAGATACCAACTCCTCCTCCGATTGCCAAAATTAGTCCTAATTTGAATGACCAAGGATCATACCAAAATTTAACATTATGTTTCCCTTCTTTAACCTCTATTGCCCTAAAAGTGTAATCAGCTCTCAAAATAGAGACAATCTCTCCGTCAACGCTCGCTTTCCATCCATTATTGTAGTTCTCTGACAAAAACAATAGCGCTCTACTCTGTGAGTTAACTAAAATCTCCATGTTGTTCGATTGATAACTTATTATTTTAGCTTCCCCAATATTTCCATCTTTCATTTCCAAACCAGGATCATTCTCTAATACAATTTCGTTTCTTAAATCAAAATCCTCGCTAAATAAAGTCTTCAGAATTTGCTCATCATTTTCAATAACACGATACTTCCCAACGAGAAAAACATGAGGAAAAACATTATTGTTTTGATAAAATTTATAGTAATTATCTTCATAGACTAGGTTAAATTGGTTCGCAGGATATGTCCACACAGGCAAAGTCCACGAAGCCCCATCGTCAGCAAGTTTATGAACAATATATTTTATATCTAACAAGTTCATCGCTTTTGGAGTGTTCTTGGAATTTTTTGGAAAATTAACGACCGACCAGCTAGAATTAAGAAGATTACCTTCCTCTATATATCCTATAAATTGCCCATATCTCTTACTGTATAGAGCATCATATCCCTCAATTGAAGGTAGTTTATAATACATTGAAACTTCTCCCCCTAAATTGCCAAAAACTCTATTAAAACCAGAGATATCGGAAAACGCTTTTGTTGTAGAAAAAGATGCAAAAGCAAGATTTTTCGGATCAAATGCTTGCCATTTTATTGCAAATCTTAATAAATCAAACGTAACCAAAACTAGAATTCCTAAAGTTAAAAAACCATATAATACTTTTTTATATCTCATCCTTCCAAGAAGAATTGCAAAAACAATTAGAATAAATAGGGCTAAATATAAGGCTGTCGGTAAAATTAGGTTTTGTCTTGCAACGTTAATCTTGTCTAATGGAATAAATAAATTTTGAAAAACTGCTAACCATAACATGCCAAATATAAAACCAAAAACACCAATCCATATTAAAATAAATTTTTTATTCGCGGTTTTAATATCTGAAAGAAACTGATCAAAGCCAAATCCGGCAAGAACGGCAAAAGCAAAGCTAAATAAAACAATTGCTCGGCTCATAATGCTCGTAGACAAAATTGGTACATGAAGATTTTGAATAAGTATAGAAACTTGACTGTCTATCGCTAAAATAAGAGATAAAATGCCGAAAATGAAGAAAAAAAGTATTTGATGTTTTTTTATCCTCAAAAGACTATAAATAGCTAGCATAAAAGACAAAACTCCAATATACGCATTCCATTCTGCATAGTGCCCAAACCAGGTATTTCTAGTAACAGGATTGCCAAAAAAATCAGGAGCCAAAATTGAAGGCAAATAACTTATTGGTATACCGCTTGCCTGAAAAAGAGAACTTCTAAAGGAATTAAAATATAATTCTACTGACGGTAAAACTTGCGGCATTATCAAAAGTAAGCCGAAAAAAACAAAAATTATTACACGTAACGCATCCCGTACACTTTTATTAACGGTAAATTTGTAAAAGATGTAAGATAAAATTGCAGCTAAAAAATATAAACTTATTTGAAAATGTCCGCTAAAAAAAGACAGGGGAAGGGTAAGTGATAATAAAAGTAAAAAAATATTTTTTTTCGTTTCGTAATATTTTTCCACACAAAAGAGGGATAATGGTAAGAATAAAATTGCATAACCTAAAGTTGCATATCCCATCCATGAAGTAATAAAACCACAGAACATAAAAGAAACAGAAGATATCAGAGATCCTGTTTTGCTTACCTTGAGACTTCTTACAAATAGATAAGTAAAAAGGCCTGCAAATAATGGCTGCAAAAGAACAAGAATGCTCCACGCATCTACAAAAGGGAAAACAAAGAAAAGAATATTTAAGGGAGAAAGCACTCCGGATTGATAATTAGCCAAAAGAGGATTTCCCGAAAAGGCATAAGAATTCCAGAGAGGCACTTGTCCCTGCCTACAAATATCAATCGCTAAATATCTCCAGGGATATATTTGAGTAATAATATCGGGCATTGCTCCATTTTTGACAGGACCCCAAAATTTATTATTCGCACTCCAAGGAGCAAAATTATTTACCTGATACGTAGAAGGAAAAGGAATTTTGTTTTTTAAAAAATACGGACTAGAAAAAATAAACCAGATCAAAAAAATAAAAATTATTGGCCAAAATTTTAACAAATATTTTTTCACAGATAAAGTTTACTTGTTTTTCTCCCGTTGCATTTCCCACAATCTGGCGTAAGTAACAAAAATGCTAAAAGACTGATACATACTCTCAACCAATCCTACTACTCCAACTCTCCACCCGCCTTGCTTTATATATGAATCAAAAAAAGCAGTTAGCATAACTCTCGGAAATCTCCACCAAGTCATCTTGGGATGACCTGCCTTAAAACGCAATTCCGCTTCAACCTTTGACCATCTTATTGTTTTATCTAACATTGAAGCAAGATCGCGATGAGTATAATGAAAAAGGTATCCTTCAAGATATCCAATACTACCATCAACCTCCGGACTTTCATGTAAACTACCATGCCACTCCTTTAATTTATTTTTCTTAAATAATCTTTCTGAATTTTCTATATATGGCCACTCGTGATTTCCGAAATAGAAATTTTTTCTTCTTACATTAAATGCTGCGTTTTTATTCGCTGGATCATTTATTGCTTTTATAATCTCTTTATTTAATACTTCAGTTACTCTTTCATCTGAATCTACATATAAAAGCCATTCTCCTACTGCATTCTTCATACCTGTGTTCCTCATTTCCGAAAAGTCATTTGAAGAGCATTCGACAATTTTGGCCTCCATCTTTTCGGCAATTTCCCTGGTTCTATCTTCCGACTTATTATCAATAACTATAACCTCATCACAAAAAGACAGAGAATCAAGACAATCCGCAATCATTTCTTCTGCATTTTTAGTAATTACAATTCCAGAAATTTTAATCATACGCTGTAATTTCCTTTCCCTAGTCTTCCTAGATAGAAATCCACAACCCCCTGTTTTTGCCATCGTCTTCCACTAAAAAGCAGACGCAAACTTTCCTTGAAAAGAGCGATTTTAGAACGGATTGGAGCAAATTTAGAACCGAATAACAAACGGTTTCTCGTTATGTAATAATCCTGAAGTTGAGATCCAGATCCCCCTGCTGATCCAGCGTTTTTGTGCCAAATTATAGAGCTTGGAACATAAAGAATCTTAAAACCTTTTCTTTTTACCCGCATGCACAAATCGCTATCTTCATAGTAAAGAAAATATTTATCTTCAAATAAACCAACCTTCCTAAAAACTTCTTTTCTTATCAACATACAACATCCTGTTGCTATTTCTGTTTCCTCAACTTTCTCATATTGTTGATGGTCAACCTCATCCACTCCCCGATGATATCCTGTAACATTTGCCCAATCTATTTTACCCCCCGCATACCAGAAAACTTTACCTTTCTCTTTTTGAGAATATTTCTCTTTGTGAAATTCATATCCCGGCGCAAAATAGATTTTGGGAGCAACAATCCCAATAAGATTATCTTTCTCTATTGTTTTTAATAATTCTTCAAGAAAATTTTTGTCGACATATGTATCACTGTTTAAGGCTAATACATAATCCGCCTCATTTCTAAGAGCATAATTAATAACTACGTTATTGCCCCCTGAAAACCCTAAATTTTTACTTTCTTTAATTACAACTAGAGGCAAACCCTCTATTTCTCCATTTTCTATGTTAAATTCTTCTTTTGATGCATTATCAACAACCACAACCGTTAACTTAATGTTTTTCTTATCTATATCTTTTAATGAATGGAGACATTCAAGTGTGTCTTTCTTGCTATTGAAATTTAGGAGAGAGATGACAACGTGCTTCATGGTTTTATTTTCCTCAAAGCTTTGTGAAATATTTTAGAAATGGGATTCTTAATAAGCTTTGTTCTCTCTCTTGAAAACCAGAAGAACATATCTTTTGAGGATTTAACCATTTCTTTTTCTGTTTCAATTAAAATATCTTTATTGCTAATCTGCTCAAATTTATGATTTTCCCAAATATACGAAAAGACAATAAAATGATAAAAAGCCATAAGCAGAGAAAGCATTAATCCGTGAAATCCGTCTTTATAACCCTCTCTTGCAAAAAAACGGCTTAGGAATTCCTTAACAGGAAATCTAATAGCATCTTTCCAGTTAAAAACATATCCCTTTTTAAGTAATTGCTCTGCTTCATTTCGGGCGTAAATCGTAGCTAACTTATTTATAAATTGAAAAATATTTTCATAACTTTCATGTATCATGTCATTTTTCAAAAAATCCCCATTACCTTCAACTTCTATCATTTCATGCACATGTTCTTCCGGAAATTTTCCTTTTCCTCTTTTAAAAAGCCTCATTTGATAGTCAGGGTACCAACCTGTATGCTCCATCCATTTGCCGAAAATGATGTTTTTTCGCGGTATCCAAAAACCATCCGTTTCAATATCGGAACCTTGAATTTTCAATTTAATTTCTTCAGCAAGCTCCGGTGTAATTCTCTCATCGGAATCAAGACACAATATCCATTCTCCTGATGCCTTTGAAAAACCGAAATTTTTATTAATATTAAGCATTAAATTGTTTGGTCTAGCGAAAATTTTCTTTGTATATTTCCTTACTATTTCCAGAGTTTTGTCAGTCGATGTTCCATCAACCACAATAATTTCATCTGCAAAAGATGCAGATTTTATGCAATCTTCAATTTTATCTTGAGAATTGAAAGTAAGAATAACAACGGAAAGTTTAATCATGTTTTTTTAAACTATCTTTTATGAATTTTATGTCTAAAATTAAATCTCTTCGTGCCAAAACAAACATACTAGCTATATACAGTATAACACTCAAAATGCCAACTATTATAAGTGTCCAAAAATCTTTCACTATCAATATGCTCAAAAAATACATAAAAATTCCCATAATCAAAGCAGAAATAAAAGGTCCCTTAACGGAATTTGTAAGACTAAAATTTATGTATTTCCTAACAACGTAAATAACTATAAAAAGAGAAAATGCTACCAAAGCCGAAACTATTGCAACACCATTAAACCCGAGCAGAAAAATTGCGAGAGGAGTCAAGGCCCATGTCAGTACTGTCCAAAATATCATGAGACGTAAGGTAATTTTTATCTTTCCTATAGCATTTAGAGCGTTTGTTAAGGGGGTGGAAATTGAAGAAAGTCCTGCATTTAAAGAGAAAAAAGCTAATGAAATTAAAGCCGGCTCCCATTTAAGATATTTTGGAATTAAATGAATTAAATATGGGGAAAAGATAACTAATCCAATTAGGGAAGGAAAAATAATAAAACAAGCTGCAAATATAGATTTTTCAACAGCCTTTTTAAGAGCTTCTTTTTCATTCTGAAGTCTGGAAAAAGAAGGAAAAGTTACCCTAATAACATTGTCCATAACAAGCCTCAAGGGAAAAAATGCCCATTTTTGAGCAAATCCAATAAATCCAACTTGAGAAAGAGGAAGAACTTTTCCTAAATACACTATTAAAAGATCATCTTTCACTAGAGCTAAAAAACTATTTGCCTGAAAAGGAACACCAAAAGAAAGAAGTTTTTTTAAAGAATCTTTTGAAAATCCAAAGCCTATTTTCCAAGGATTAATAATATAAATTGTAATAACTCCGCTTAATCCCCGAGCCAAAACTGCATAGGTAAAACTCATAATACCAAACCCTTTAACAGCGAGGACTACTGCGGTGACACTAAAAAACAATGTTTCAATAATCTGGGGTATTACGAGTTTTTCAAAACGAAGATTTCTCTCAAGAATGATTGAAGGAATTGTTTTAAGCGACGAAAGAAAAAACGAGACTACAAGTGCCTGAAAAAGCAGAACTCCATCTCTATCTAAATGATAAAATGCGCCTACTTTCCCTGAAATCAAAAAAGCTATAATGACAACTGTTACCACGAGGATTTGCTGTAATGTAAATGTTGCTTTTAGCTCCTCTTCTTTTATTGGTTCTTTTTTTTGTATCAAAGCAGCAGCAAGACCGATGTCGGAGAAATAAGAAAGAAAAGCGATTGCCGCTGTAACAACAAAATAGACGCCAAAAATTGCAGGTGAAAGAAAAATCGTCAAAACAAGGTTAGTAGCAAAACTTACAAGCTGAATTGTAAAAGTCCTTGAAGTTAAAGCTAAAATTCCCTTGATTGATCTCTTTGTTACTGAAGCTATATCAAGTTCTTCCATATCTTATCTGTTTCCACGGCTTTTCAAGAAATAATCTTGCCATAGCCTTTAAATCTCCTGAAATTGTAGAAATTAAACGGACTGTCGAACCGGGATTATCTACCCAGTGAACAGGCTCTTCGTAAATTTTATATCCGCTTTTTTCAGCAACTATCAAAAGTTCACCATCAAAAAACCATCCGTTATCTTTAATTTTAGGAATAAGGTTTTCAACGGCTTTTTTAGTTATTCCCTTAAATCCACATTGAGCATCAGTAAAATGAGTATGAAAGAAGAATTGGATAAAAAAGAAATTTAATGCTCTTGAAGTCAATTCGCGTAAAAATGTTCTCCCTTCAACTCTTGCTCCTCTAGCAAGTCTTGACCCAATCGCAACATCATAATTATTCTGTAAGGCCCAGAGAAGTTTTGGTAAATGAACAAGATCTGTAGAAAGATCCAAATCCATATAAACACACAGGTCTTTTCCTGACTCCATCCACGCTCTTTTGACTGCCCTTCCTCTTCCTTTTTGTTCCAGCCTAAAATTAGATATTCGGGGAAATTTCTTTTCAAGAGTTGAGGCTATAAGTGGCGTATTATCAACCGAAGCGTTATCGGCAATTGTAATGTGCCAATCATAAGATTTTAAATTTTTATCACAAAATTCATAAAGAGTGACAATATTTTTCTCAAGCTCATTCTGCTCATTGTAAACAGGTATCGTTATTTCAACGCTTTTTTTGCTCATATTTAGTTTTACCTCTCATTAAGATTATAGCAGGAATCAAAGCTAAAAGACCAACCAAAGAAACTGCATTTGAGGCCTTTTGAACAAAAGTATCTCTACCTTTAAGAGTAATTTTTCCTTTATAAACATCATTCTGACTCATTGGTTTTTCAAAATTAAGAGGAAGATATTCGTCTGAAATCTTTGAAACAGTCCATTTAAGAGTCTTCTCATTCGTATAATCTTCCGCTGTTTTTGAAAAAATAGTTTGTGGAACAAAAAGCTTCAGGTTAAAAAATAAAAGAAAAAACACCAAAAATAAAGCTGTTAAATAAGGCTTAATTCCGAACTGCTTCAATAGATAGACCAACGATCCCGCAAGCAAAGAGGAAAAAAAGGATATCAATATTAAAAATCTCCACGGATATTGAAAAAAAGCCATTAAAGAAATTGTTTCCCAAATTGGTTTTGAGATTTCAAGGGTAAGAAAAATTGAAAACAATAATCCCAAGAGAGAGAAAAGCATAACTGATCCCTCCCTACTCTTTCTTATTTTTCTAACACAAAGTACAAAAAAAAGAACTGCCACGGAAAGTAATAGATGGAGTTTACCTATCTTAAAAGAAAGCCCATCAATACATCCCGCAGTTGATCCTCCAAACCCCCAAGGACTATCCCAAAGTTGAGCTAAGCAGGCAAAGTTTATGTGAAAATCTGCACCTCCTCCAATCTGAGAGAAAACATTAGTATTCTTCATTTCCAAAAGAGCAGGAACCCAATAAAATGCCGAAACTGTCAATCCCAAGAAGATAATAGAGAGCGAGTGATAAATAACAGAAGGTTTTTTATCCTTTTGAGTAAGACAATAAGCTACCAACATCACAATCAACAAAAAAGGAGCAACCATCATTGCTGTTAAATTATGCGAAAGAATTAATCCCGCAAGCCCAATTATTCCCAAAAGTAAATTTCTCTTATAAAATCCTAAAAACGCTAAGGGAATAAAAGCGTATGCCCAAAATTCAGCTACATCTCCTCTAACATAGATATCAACAGCATGATAAGGTGCATATAGATAAAACAGCCCAGCAACTAAGCCACCAGACTTCCCAAAGAATTCCTTTGCCAAAAAATACATAAAAATACCAGCTAAAACAACGCCCAGAGCCATCATTATTTTTGTCGCAATAAGAGCATCAAACCCCAAAAACATAAAAGCTGCACCGACGTAATAAGCCAGTGGGGCATAGAAATTAAAGATCGGATATCCGTATCCATATCCTAAATCAGGAACAATGCGTACAGGGAAAATACCTTCCTTCAGCACTTTTGCCATCTCAAAAACTCTGGCAACCTGAGTATCATCATGCATCGGGAAAAAGCCCTGAATAAAAAAAGGTTTTATTGCCCAAAAAGACAATAAAATAACCAAGACTAATCCATAGTGCTTTTTAAGATATCTCATACCATTTCCTTTTTACAATTAATAACACCACTACGCCCATGCTTACTATCGACAAAATATCACTAACTAATCTTAGGGGAGTTTCTCCAAATCTTGCACCTACGACGTGATATCCTGAAGAAATAGGTATAATCATTACCCCCAAATCATCCGTATAATTAATTTTAACATTTTCTCCATCAAGATATATCTTCCATCCAGGATAATAGATTGTATTAATTCTAACATCCACTCTTGTGGAGGCATTCACAAGAAAATCCAATTGCTTTGAATTGGAAAAAACTTCGCTAATAATTCCTTTCCCGCTTATTACCTCTGCTTTCTCATCTACCCTCCGAGTAGGACTTTTCTTAACCCATAAAGGCATTAATTCATCCGAGGAAGTTGTCGTAGCATCATTTGTCAGATAATAGCTATCGGGATAATTAATATATTTTTCCGGCTTAGCATTAGGTAATACAATAAATATTGTAATTATTCCAAAAATAAGCATTAAATACCTTCCAAAAACATTTTTCGAAAAAAATCCCGCTAGTAAACTAATTAAAAATCCCAATATCCCCAAAACTATCCACGGATAATTGATTTCTGATAATAAAGGCAAATTTGTCCATAAGAATCCTGATTGTTTAAAAAGTAAAAAAACATAAAATCCAATAAAAATAATTAGCATACTTAAACTTCTTGCGTAATATTCTCTGAAATATTTTTTATCTCTAATTGCAAAAAATAAGAAAGACAAAGTACCCACAATCAATGTCGCAATATGTGCTATACCAATCTGGTAAGTAAAAGGATTTTTATCTGTAGGTGTACCATATCCCCATCCAGAAAATAATAACTGTTTAAAATCTACAAAATATAGATTTCTATCCGCAATGGGAATTTGAGAAAGCAATATGTTTCCCTTTTCAGAAATAGCAGGTATCCAAAAAAATGCAGATAATCCAAAACCCAAAATAAGACTTACAAGAAATGGTTTAATTGCCTTTTTGTTTTCAAAAATTGATTGTATTAATACAAATACAACAAAAAGCGGCATAAAAAGAACCGTCATAATATTATGCGTTGAGATAAGTATGCCAATAGAAATTGCAATACAGGAGACTAGTTGAGATGACGGTTTTTTAATCAAAAAAACCGCAAGATAGAAAAGAAGAGAAAATAAAGCAAAAGACAAAGACTCTCCTATCGAACCTCTAACATACAAGTCAACTATTCTATATGGGAAATAGATATAAAAAATTGAAGAAATAATTCCTGCCCAAACATTTTTCCATAAAAGTTTTGATGCGAGAAACATGAAAAACGCTGAAAGAACAACGCTTCCTGCGAAAATAACTTTTATTGCATTCACAAAGCTAAATCCAAAAAAATGAAGTAGTGTTCCAAGATAATAAGGAAATGGATATGTAAAGTTAAATAAAGGATATCCGTAGCCAAAGTTTAAATTACCACTATATCTTGCAGGAATTTGAAAATCACGAAGAGTACGGAACATATCGGTTAGCCTTATTACTGCCCACTCTCCGTCATGCGTTGGAAAATATCCTGGGTGGAAAAAAGGTAAAATTACTGGAACGCTAATACAAATAGAAAATAATAGAACTAATAAAATTTTCTTCATACTTCGATTCCATTCAGTATGACCCTGAAATACCTGAAGGGTCATGTTCCAACTATTCTAAAAGCGATTTTTTCATCCGGAAATTCTATGATTTTTATAACTTTTACATTATCCGGTATTTCTTTTGGGGTTCCGATAAGAAGCGTATCTGAAGTTTTGGAATCTTTTAAGAAATCTATGTTTCTAAATGTATATTTGCCAATTATTCTCTCAAACCTGCTAACTTCACCATCGCTATTATAATCCCAATTTTTTTGATACCAAGCAGGGTCTATCTTGTTGTAAAAAAGATAATAAATGTAAGGTTGATCGTATTCATAAGTCATGACGATATTCTTAAATTTCATTTCATTTTCTCTTGCAAAAATCAAGGCCTCTTTATATCCATACTGCCAGAAATAACCGTATTCAATAGGCGTATGCACATAGTATTGATGAAAATAATAAATCATGTTAAACACAAAACAAACCAAAATAATACATACTATTAATGATTTTAAAAGTAGATTTTTCAAAAATGCTATTTTTTCAAAGAAAAACACTAATCCTGCAGCAGCAAAAACATGAAATCCAAAAAGCATACCTATTGCTCTTACGGGATGCGGTGTGCCGGTTGTTATTGCTGCAGGAATAGGAGAAAACAGAAAGAAGAGTAAAAGAACGAGAATACGTCGATCAATTTTTCTAAGTAAACAGTATATGCCAAGCAAAATGAACGGAATATCCCAAAGATAAAGCATGCCTACATTTACCGCATGATGCTGAACTCCTCCATCCCCATGCATAAACAAAAAATCAGGATTAAAATGATCCAGATAGCCCTTTGTGGCTGCTAAGGAATAAACTATACGCCTATTGTGAAGTAATATCCCTAAATAATCATTGTTGTTCTTATCGTATTCAAGTTCTTTTATGGAAGGGTTTATGATGGATGGATCTGAAAAAATTGTAACCATTGAAAGTCTTGCGCCTGTTCCCGCAGTAGTTTTCAAAAAACTATTCCAAATAGGCAATGAACAAATAATAATGATAAATAAAGAAATTATGACCTGTTTTTTGTAATTAAATATTTTTTTCCAGAAAATAATTAGGAGAGCGAAAATTAACAATGGGATAAGAAGACGAAAGCTATGATATGAATACAATCCTAATAAGAAAAAGATGCTGGAAAGATAAAAAAAGTTTCCATTCTTAAGCGCTTTAAAAAAGAACAGTAATCCTGAAATTAAAAAAAACAGCCCAATTTGACCTTCAAAAGCTGCTCTTGAAAATTGCAGATGCCAAGGAGAAACCGCAAAGAAAAACGCCGCAATAAGCGATGTCGATATTCGTCTTTTTCTTTCCCAACTAATCAAGATTTCCTTAGTTAAGAAATAAACAAAAAGAATCGTAAGAGAACCAAGAAGTGCCGCAGGAAATCTTACGGCAAATTCGTTAAGTCCAAAAATTTTAACAGAGGGAACCGTTAAGTAAGTATATAAAGCAGGCTTATAATCATCAAAAGAACGGATACTTAAAGGAAATTTATTCCCATACTCATCAGCTCCTGTTTCTAGGATAGAAAAAGCATTATACCCTATACTTGCCTCATCCCAATCAAGACTTGGAGGATTAATACCTAATTTATAAAAACGCAAAAAAACTCCGACTACGGTTATTAAGATTAAAATGATAATTGTTGCTGCTTTCTTGCTTAAAATATTATTCATAAACAATCCTAAACGCTTTTGAACCGTCTTCTCTATATATATAATCTATTTTTCTACCTATTAAGACCTTACTGCTTGGGCAATCCCCTTTATCAACAAACAGAATTTTACCCAGCTTCGAAAAATCACCCATGCGTTGTACTGATGGACAATCCTGAGGAAGAAATATAAATTTACCAAAACCAGTATAATCTTTATTTTTAGGAGAACCCTCTTTCTGATAAGTCGCCGGATCGTACTTTGAATAAAACAAAACTAAAGGATAAATTCCCCCCTGATATTTAGAAATAAAAATGTTGTCATATTTGGCATAATTCGCATTAACCACTTGCATCATCTTTGAAAATCCATTATTTCTGTACCAATTATTATGTACCGTAGCATTTACAAAATATTGAAAACTAAAATAAAAAACATTTCCTAAGAATAATATTCCAGAAATTAAAATAATTATTTTTTTCCTCCTGTTAAAAATCTCTATTAGCTTAAAAAAACCTACTGCTGCAATAATTTCCAAAGCCGGAATCATCACGATTGCTCTATTTATATTAGGAATATCATCCATTGTAATTCCACCAACAATAGGCGCAACGATAAGCCAAAGCATTGGCAGTTTGTAAAATTTATTCTTACTCTTTAATAACTCATATAGCCCAATAATTAAAAGCGGCAGTTCAATAATATAGACTAGCCCAATTCGCGGAACACTATACCAAATCGGCAAACCTCCTTTAGTAAATAGGAAATTCCCTGAAAAATAACTCAAATAATTATCTGTAAAAACTCTGAAATAGTTTGTAATCTTGTTGTGAACTATTCTAGACAAGTATTTTGAAGAATTAGCTAAAGCATCTTCCTGACGTTCCTGTCCTATAAAAAAACTTGTTTCAAAATTATTAAAAATATTTACTTGACCATACCTCCCGGTACCTCCGTTAACAAAAAAGACAAGACATAAAGCAAGAGTGCTTAAAAAAATAAACACCAACAGCATTTTTGTTCTAATTAACTTCATTTCTTTTTTCCAGAAAGGAAAAAGGTAAACCGTGAAAACGAGAAACGCTAACGGAACAAATACTCGAGGTGTATGATAAAAAAAGTAACTAAGAGGCGTAATTATTGAACCCAGAATTATAAATTTGTTTTTATTTTCTCTTAACCCTTTTATTAAAAACGTAAAACCAAGAGTTATGAAAAAAAGTGCAACCACAGCTTCTCCGCTTGCCCGAGACAAAACAATATGCCATGAAGAACAAGCTACTAAAAAAGCACTTAATAAACCTATCGCCCTATTTTTGAAAAGAACTTGTGATAAAAAATAGATTGCAAAGACTGTTAAAGAACCAAATAGCGCTGCGGGAAATCTTGTGGCAAATTCAGTCAAACCAAAAAATATTATTGGCAGAATAGTTAGATAATGATAGCCTGATGGTCGATTATCACCAAACATATCAATATAAAGAGGCAATCTGTTTCCATTATCATCTTTTCCCGTTAGCATCAGGGAATAACCGTTGTACCCAAGCGATGCTTCATCAATATGAAATCCAGCGGGATACATATTTAGATTTATAAATCTAAATATTATTGCGATAATAAAGATTACTCCAAGAAGTATATAAACAATTTTTTTATTATTTAACATTGTTTTTCCCTTTAACGATTAAAACACTCAATAAGATACCAAAAAAAGATAATCCACTTATCCACAAGCCTAAAACAAAAGAATTTGGACTATACCAAAACTTTACTTCATGAATTCCTTTCGGAATAGACACTGCTCTGAATGAATAATCTGCTCTATATATCTTATCACTTTTACCATCAACGCTCACTTTCCACCCCTGATAATAATTATCGGAAATAAATAAAAGCATATTGCTGACAGCACTTGTTTGTAAGACAATTTTGTTTGGTGCGTACGTCTCCATCTTCACCTTCGCATTTTTATCTTCTGCAAGGCTTATTTTAGGTGAGATTTCTTCTTCTAAAATTATCTTATCTTTAAGATCAAATTTATCATCAAAAATCATTTGAACAATCTTATCCTTATCTTTTTCAACAACATAACTTGAGGCTAGAAAGACACGCGGCAAAACCTCTTTGTTTTCGTAAATTTGCCAGGGAGCACCTTGCCAAACGAGTTTGTAAGTTTCTTCGGGAAAAGTATTGTAATCAGGACTATAATTTTTCCCTAAAAATTCACTTTTGTTTAAAACGTATTTTACTCCCAACAAATTTAAGAGACGCTGGCGGTATTTATTTTCCCGCAAATCATTTTCTCCGTAGCCAGGAGCTATTACCGCATCCGTTCCAGGCACAAAAGAAGCAATCTTTCCGTTTTTAGAAGAAGATATTAACTCTCCGTATCTCTTGCTATGCAAAGCATTATATCCGTCTACCGAAAACATTTTTTCATGCATCTGCAAATTTGTATCTATATATCCGCTTCCGTATCCCCACGACCGGTCTATTCCTTGAATCTCTCTAAGCTTTATTGACACTTCTGTTGATGGATAAATCGTTTCTTTGGGGGCAAAAGGGGTAATTTTGTGAAAAAAATAAAATAAATCAGCCATACTTAAAATTATTAAGAAAACGATAATGGTTTTTTTATATTTCAATAAGTAAAAGCTTAAAAACAACGCAATCATACTTATTGAAAAAATTCCGGTTGGCAAGATAAGGTTTCTTTTTGATATCCGTAGATTTTCAACCCAGGAAAAATTCAAAAATGCTGGCGCTATAAAAACAAAAAGCCAAAGCGCTAAATATATGCCACCCAAGATAAAACCGACTTTAAGAAATATTTTTCTATCCGGATTTTTTATAAAAGCTTCAAGCCCATACCCTGCGAGCAAACTTGCCGGAAAACAGAATAAAAACATAATTCTGGTTGGAACAGCCGTTGAAACAAAAGGTATCTGGAAAAAATATACAGCCTGAGCTATCAAAGTATCAAAAGTTAAGAGCAAAATGGCAACTGCACTAATTACAAAGAACCAAAATATGACAGATTGCTTTTTGAAGAAACTATAAAAAATAAAAATTAGCGGAATTACTCCAATATAGGTAACCCTTTCTATATAAGTTCCCTGAACCCAATAATTTCTCGTAGCAGGATTGCCGAAAAAATCAGGAACAAACATACTTACGGCATGAAAAGGAGGGATCAATAGTTTTAAAAAAGCTAAATGAGGATACGGAGCTCTTGCTGACCGAAAAAATAATTCAACCATAGGAAACAACTGTACTGCCGACAGCAATACAGGCAAAATAAAAATCAGACCAAACATCAATAGTTTCTTAGATTTATCTTGCCTATCAACAAAAAAAATGTAATAAATAATAAATCCTAAAAGAAAAACAAATACGTAGAATGCGGTTTGAATATGCCCTGCCAAAATTGCTAAGGTTAAAGCCAGGGAGATTGTTACAGATTTCAGAACGGTTGGTTTTTTGAGATTTTTAAGAGTAACCCATAAAGCAAAAGGCATCCACACTATCGTATGACCAATGGTTCCATATTCCATCCAGACAATACAATAAGAAGAAAATGAAAATACCAGGGCTGAAAAGATTGAACTTCTCACACCAAGCTTAAGCTCTCTTGCAAATAAATAAGTAAATATTCCTGTCAAAATAGGCTGCAACAATATGTAAATTGTCCACGCATTTAGATATGGGAGCAGAAAAAATATGATATTTAAAGGATAGAATGATCCGGATTGAAGACTGGCAATATGAGGAGTTCCTGAAAAATTATATGGATTCCAAAGTGGAAATTCAAAATCTTTAAACATTTTTACGGAGAATTCTTTATCGGGATATAAGAGCCTCAAGACGTCAAAATCTTGTCCTTTGTTGGGATATCCGCCGGGAGCATATCCTAAAAAAGAATATGAACTATACGGAGCATACTCTCCAATCAAAAGATCTCCAGGAAAAGGGATTTTACCTTGAAAAATTGGAAAGAAAAAAACCGAAGATACGATTATAAAAGCGAGAATAACAAAAAATATTCTCCTCATTTTATTTTATTCTATAAAGGCTGGCGTAGTTATTGGTCTGACCTTCAATTTGCATAACTGGCTTTAGCCCCCAATGAAACGGAGCGACACCTACGCCCTGACAGGAAGAACAAGGTTGATAAAAGAAAAAATAAGTAGATTTTTGCTTACTCTTTTCAAGCACCTTTAAGGGTATTTTTTCTTCTATTGGCCAATATCCCTCAATTTCAATGTTGGGATTATCAACCAGATAAATTTCGAAAGCATACGGCATCAACCCAAAAGTTCCTTGAGTGGCAATATAAATTTTTTCCTTTCTTGCTTGTTCTTCAAAAAATTCAACAGTTTCTCTGACACCTATACCTGCTGGCCAACTGGTTAGATATTGTTGAGTATCGGAAATAGGAATATAGGCTTTGGCAAAATTAGTCAAAATTAAATAATCAGTTTTTAGAGCTAATACAAAAACCAAAAAGCAAAAAATAATAAACAAATAAACTTTTTTAAATTTTGAATAAATATTCAAAAAAGAAAATGCGACTAAAGGAATTAAAGGAAGTAACATGAAAAAAATAAAACGGGGATATAATGTTTTTCCGAAAAATCCAAGAGCTATAATTGGAAAAATAAACCAAATTAAAAGAACTATTTTTTCTCTGAAAAAAGATTTGTTTATAAAAAAGGCTAGAAGCATGAGAATAAAAAGCGGCCAAGTTAAATAACGCAATGTCCAATCACAAAAGGCCTGCATATTGCCAATAAAAAATTCAAAAGGATGACTCAACCATTCACTTAAAGGATAAACAAATATTGTATTTTTCTCCGCTATGATATGGAAAAATGGAGAAAGCCTTAAAACTGAATAAATGCCATAAGTAAGTACGACAGAAACCAAACAAAAGCCAATCCATTTCAACAATCGCTTCCCTTTATTTTTCCCAACCCAATCAAATAACAATAAAGAAAAAGGGAGTAAATAAATACTGAAGAATGCATTTGTTTTCGTTAGCACACCTCCTCCGGCTACCATCCCCAAAATAAGCGCTATATCAAGCCTAACTTTCCTAGCTAAAAGCACAATCAAAAATAAAGACCAGACAGCAAATGTGCCAACAAGACTATCATACAAAGCCATCCTGTCATACACCAAAGCCATTGGGAAAAATACATATAATGCGCTTGAAATTAATCCAATTTTATTGTTTTTAAAAATTTCCTTTCCCAGAAAATACATTCCGATTAAAGTAAGAAAACCGGCTCCAACTGAAACCACTCTTCCTGCTAATAAAGGATCACTAATGAAACGCAAGGAAATAGCCATCAACCAAATAAACATTGGTTGTTTGCCATCCGTTAGGGATATAAAGCGCCAACTGGCATCTTGTTTTGCGATTTGTGCCCAACGGATATAAATTGCCTCGTCTGTAAAAATCGGTAAAGATAAAATACTATAAAAACGACTGACAAAATATATTAACGCTAAAGCTGTTAGAATAATGAATTCAAGTCTGTATTTTTTAAGAAAATTCATAGATTTATCTTACCACTTTTCTAAGAGACCAAACCAGGGTGAAAAGTAAAGACAAAACGAGAGAAATTACTATCATCCAAAATAATATTGCAGGTATTGGATCATTCCAGTTTCCAAGATATAAAAAAGGTAAATATTCCAATACTCCAAACAAAGACAATATGATGCTGGGAATAAATATATAATAATTTCTAGAAACTAATGCCGCAAAAGGAAAAACATTCAACAAGTACCATGGCTGAAAATTAGTTCTATAGGAAGCTAAAATAACAGGAATTATCATAAGAAGTGTCATCCACAAAAATAAAATTTTCCAATTTATTGTTTTTTTCCTTTTTTGAAGAAAAATAATTAATCCATAAATTGGAATTAAAAAAGCAGTCGCAAATTTAACTCCAATTGATAAAACGAACAATAAAAGTGAACGAACATATTTAATATTCATTAATAGATATATTGCCCAAAGAGCAAACAACATCATAGCCATATCATTGTGGGCGGATACAAGTGCTTCAATAATAACAAGCGGATTTAAGGCAAAAAACGTTATTCCAAAAAGCTCATCTTTTGAAGAGAACTTTTGCAGAATTTTACCTATAAAAAATGTCGTTCCTAAAAAACAAACCGATGTAAATGCTTTGAATAGAAAAAATGTTGGTAAAAATAATTGAAGGCCAAGAAGTGATAATGGCACAGTTAAACCAATCCATACCGGCCCATACGGGTAAAGTCTATGCGTCCAATGCATAAAGGAGAGCATCGGATCGGATAAATAATCTAAAGCTTTATGCATATAAGGATTTTGATGATAATAAGTAACAATTTTTGCGTCAAAAATATAATTAAAAAGATCGTAAGAAAATGCATTGTAGGAAAAAGTTAAGATAGCTGTAATTGTAATTATCAAAACCCAAATTCCTTTTTTTGAAATCTTTTTATTACGGACTAACTGGAGAATCAATAAATAAAAAGTGAATAAGAGTAAAACGATTCCAATAAAAATATAAGCAGAAAGAGGTCTTTGAAAATATCCGATATCTTTGAAAAATCTTTCGGCAGTTTGCCAAATAGACACTCTGGAAAGAGTTAACCCCAAATCAATTTGAGTAAAAGAATAAAAAAATAGTCCAACAACGGCAAACAAATATCCAATTATTGAAAATTTTTTCACTTATACTCCCCTCTGGAACTTTTAATTTTTATTTTTATCAAATCTATGATTCCCGCTATAGAATCTCTTATGGGATTTACTCTTCTCGTTTCAACATAAAGCCAATCAACAGGAACTTCTTTAATTTTATATCCCATTTGCTGAGCAATATACAAAAGCTCAACATCAAATCCTGCAGAAACACTTGAGCCGGATACTTTCTGAAAACTATTGTGAAGCTTATTTATTTTTGCAAATAACTCTTGCGCTACTTCATTCTTAAACATTTTAAAACCGCATTGAGTATCAGAGATGCCATGAATACCAACCAAAAGAGTTCTAAGAACCACCATTCCTTTTGCCATTATTTTTCTTGTCCAAGGACTTCCTTTTCTTTGAGATTTTCTTGAACCAATTACCACATCATAGCCATCCTTGAAATACGGCAATAATTTGTCTATCTCTTCTATGGGAGTTGCCTGATCCATGTCTGTAAAAAGGACATATTCGCCTTTTGAATTAAGAACTCCTGTTGTTACTGCTCCTGCCTTACCCAAATGAGAATTCTCAATTAACTTAAAATTGGAATTATTTGCAACAAAGTTTTTAACAAAATCTATTCCCCCATCGGTTGAACCATCATCTACAACAATTACTTCATATGTAAACTTTTCATTACTTAGAAAGTGTTCTACTTTATCCAAAACCCCTTTCCGGAGATTTGTCATTTCATCGTATGAAGGTATAACAACAGAAAGAAAGATTTTGCTCATATTAAAAATTATACTAAAAAACCATAGCGAGAACAATTAAGCTTGTCTGAATATGCTATTTGGAGTAAAATACGTTTGTGGCCCCATCGTCTAGTGGTCTAGGACGTTGCCTTCTCAAGGCAAAGATCAGGGGTTCGAATCCCCTTGGGGCTACGAGAAAAATAAGAGCTTAGATTACTAAATCAAGCTAATATTTGTTCCTGATAGAAAATAGTGGAACATTAACAATATCTACTTGCTAATGTTTGGAGCAACTTTAAAAGAAGTAATATCTTCTGGATTAAGCGAATAACCTAACTCTCCGCTTAAATTAGTGCTAAACATCATTCCTCTAAACGTAGCCCTTGGTCTGTCTGAATCATTTGTTCCAACAGATGCTAAATTTAAGTATTCGGAATTAGGTGGGATTCGTGATACATCTTCTACGAATCTTCCAACCTGTAATGAGTAACGTGGACCATCAGAAGTTACCTCTTTTCTAGTTAATAGACTAAGATCTTTATCGGCTTTGGCCTCGTAATATTTAACAGGAGTAATACCTACATCTAAATGGTATCCCTCTGGAATGCTACGATATAGGGGATCAAATCCAAATAATACTTTATCTACTAATACTTGTACTGCTTTATTATCTATTCTGCCTGATGCGACATACCGAGAACCTGCACTGGCATACGCCTTACCAGCCCATTGATGAAGTTCATCAATATATGTATTAAAATTAGTTTGTAGTTTTTCAACGTTAGATCGTTGAATATCTGAACTTTCTGTAGTGCTTTCGCTCATCAAAACTATTTTAGATTATTCATCTAAGAAAAACAAGTTTCAAAATTAATCTTGTATTAAGTTCTGCAGGATAAACTTCAACTTCAAATAATCAAAATTCCAGTCCCTATTGGTAGCTAAGCTGTAAAGCTGGTCTGAGGCTTGGATTTATGATGCTATTCCATTGTCCAAGTGAGGCACGAACCTGGTTCCAATTCTGAAACATTTGGGCTACTCTTGGTCATATTGTTCCTCCAAGACCTGCAATAGCCCCTCCAATACTATATATAAAATAATAACCAAGAGCTAAAAAAACAATATAAATTACAGTTATTAATGCCAGTCTAAATTTTCCCCGTGAAACCATACACATATTGACTATGAACACTATTAAATTTATTAAGACCAAACTGCTGCCAGAAATTAAAAATACAACATCTATAATGATGGAATCCCAAGCATAGAAAATAAAAAATAAACAAAAAAGGATAATCATTGAAATAAGATAGACAATTTCACTGATTATTAAAATTTTCGTAAATTTCCGCATAATCTCAATTAGACAATCAAAGTTCAAGTGTCAATATCATATTACCGCTATTTATTTAAAAAATCAAAAAAATAAAAGCAATAATAGACTTACGGAAAAAGTAAGTAGATACGACAAAGGCAGATGGTGATTTTTTGAAATTTTTATCCAACGCTTGTGCCACCGTATATTTCCTTTCGGGCCTTTCAATAGTTGTTTTCTTGAATCAAAACTCCAATTAAATAAAAACCAAAAAAGATCTTCAAAAATCAATACACTTATAAGACTAGCAATTAATGCCATTATATTTGTGCTTAACAGGCAATATCCCAACTTATTGCGTTAATTTAAGCTTGACTATCTACCGATATAGACATATTCTTAATATACTGATGTATGGGTGAATTGGCAGAAAAAATGATTGCAGAAGAAACGCACAAGGAAGGAGAAATAAAACAGGATAAAATTGAGTTACAGAGTGAAAAAACCCAAGAAAAAAAACAAGAAACTAACAAACTTATCCTACGTTATTTTTCCGGCAAGAATATTGACACAGAATGGTTTTGGGAATTTATTGCCTATACATACTTTATATGCAGAACGCTGGGCCTTTTGATTTTGATAAGTGTCATAATTTTCGGAATTTCAAACACAGTACGATTCACACTTATTTATATTGCTGTTGCTATTTTGAATCTAATATTTTATAAATATGTCTTGAAGAAAAAGATTAGAGACAATATTTAAATTGGGAAGTTTTATGCGTGAAGGACTGCCTGCAAATGATGCGGAGAGTCAGTTTGTCTTAACTTTAGCGGTCTTTTAAGCGCAACTCCTATTACCTCATCCATATGGGAAACGAATCTAAATTTTAAGTCTTTGGAAACCTCTTTTGGCAATTCGATCAAATCTTTCTTGTTTTCTTTTGGAACTATAATTGTTTTAAGTCCTGCCCGATGAGCCGCAATGACTTTCTCCTTAAGTCCTCCGATTTCCATAACTCTTCCTCTTAAAGTAATTTCCCCTGTCATTCCAACCCTTCTGTTAACAGGTATTCCCGTCAAAGCTGAAATTATTGCAGAAGTTATGGCAATCCCTG
>Ga0172381_10000486_pt1 | contig 47866 bp, 74 predicted proteins | sample Leawel6488metaG_FD_119754 | JGI IMG/M metagenome (GOLD analysis project Ga0172381, IMG submission 119754) | Leachate microbial communities from a municipal landfill in Southern Ontario, Canada - Leachate well 64-88 metaG | ecosystem: Engineered > Solid waste > Landfill > Unclassified | place... | reverse complement strand
TCTGATAGCAATGGAGCACAAAATCTGAAACTATTAGGGTTGGCGGGAGTTTATAGTCTCCGTTTACTAAAAACCGACTTTCAAGCCCATTGTCTATAATTGGGTATGAATGTTGGAACTATGGTGGTGAAAAACACTCTAATTGGAAAGGTGGGCGTTATATGCTTTCTGATGGCTATATATATGTACGTGTATTAAAAGAAAGTTTCTTTTATCCTATGGCTAATAATAAGGGTTATGTACGTGAGCATCGTTTAATTATGGCTCAGCATCTTAATAGATGTTTAGCGCCATTTGAGGTTGTACATCATAAAAATGGAATAAGAGATGATAATAGATTAGAAAATTTAGAATTGTCAACTGCAAATAGCCATATTAAAGACCATAATAAAGGCTATCAAGACGGTTATAGAAAAGGATTATTAGACGGTCGTTCAATTAGAATTAAGCAATTATTGCTTCAAATAGAAAAATTAGAAGAACAATTAAGATTTTGGAAGCCGGAATTAAATTAGTGACCAAAAGGTTTTGGCTTTACGCCTTAATTTTAGGTTGTGCTACTTTTATTGTTTATCTACCTTCACTTGCTCACTTACTTAGAAGTGAGACTTATATTTATTTTATGAATACTCAGGGTGATAATTCCTTCTGGTCGCTTATAACTCATTATTTTAATTATACTCAAACACAAGTGTATGATCCAGGCGACCCTCTTTTATTTAGACCATTAGGTTATGCTGTTTTAGGTTTCGAGAAGTGGGCTTTTGGTTTTAATTATATTGGTTGGAGAATATTCGGGTTAGCCCTTCATTTATTAGTGTGTCTTTGTCTATTTAGATTATTATGGAAAATTAAACCGAATGTTTTGACATTAATTGTATCTTTGTTTTTTTCTACAATGTTTATAGGGATTAATGCTGTTTTATATGAGAATGTGTCATTGTATATGGTTTTTACAGTGTTAGTTTTAACCGCAATCTATTACCTATATTCAGGATTAAAGGATAACAAACCTTACTATTTTTATTTTGTCGGATTAGTCATGCTTATAGTTTGTTTTATTTATGAACTTGGCATAGTATTTTTATGTTTATTTATTGGATATTTATGGTTAAAGCATTATAAAAAGTATGCGTTTATTTTAAGTTTTATAATCCCAATTTATGTTGTTTGTTATCTTATAAGGTTAATATTGGGGCAACATGATATGTTACATAGTGAAGTCTCAAGTGTATTTAATTTACAATATTTAGTATCCTTTGGCGTGAATTTATTTATATGGGTTAAGACTTGGTTCTGCCAGATAATCCTACCCTCATCCTTTAGTTTAGTCGCCGTTCCTAATCTTGGTAATCAACCAGTGGGCTTTGCTATGTCTAATGGTTATGTGTTAATAGGATTGAATATTATTGCCTTAGCCGTGTTGGTTTATGTAGTTATCCCTTCTAAGAAATTCTTAAAGTTGGAAGGTTTAGATAAGCAGTTTTTAATTCTATCTTTCGTGATGGCATGTATATTTTTATTATCCAATTTAATCTTTCGGGGTGGTAATAGAGGGATAAGTTATATTTTAAATACTAATATCTCAGCTTATATGTTTTTAGCGTGGCTATCGATTGCGATTTTTATTCTTTTTAAGAATGTAAATACCAAACAAGTTAAGTTAGCAAGCGTAGCATTTTTAGTTGTAATTTGTATTAGTAGTTGGATGGTTTTTAGTGTTAGTAGAGAGTTAAATCAAGTTACACAACAGTCCAGAGATTACTTAAAATCTGTTGATGATTTTGTGGCGCAACATAAAGGTGAACCTGATTTTAGTTTTTATGTTGAACGAGATGAATATTTAAAATTCAATACGGATATCGGAATGTTTAGATATGGCGAGAGCATCGAATTGTACCCAATACCTAAAATATATTATCCCAAGTATTGGAATAAAGATAATCCTAAATATAAATTAATGATTAATAGTGATGGTTTGATTGCTGTAAATCAATAAATATGGTAAAATTAGATGAAGATTTTAATAGGGAGTTTTGATGAAATTATCCTCAAAATCGCTTGGTTTTCTTTTGCCTTTGATTGTCTTTGGTATTATCTTAGTAATGTGGAATTTTCAAACTCCAATGGTAACTGATGAATATGCTTTTTATAAATTGTCATTAAACTTTCCTCATTATTCTACTACTGCCGATTGGTTTTTAAAAGATAGACCTTCTATGCTTGCTAATTCAGTTAATTGGGACAATGAGGAACAACGGTTACAGGCGTTTCGTGAGGTTTATGATTCTGTGCTTTATCCTCATGTACCTTTAATGCCAATGGTTTTTTCCCCTATAGTTAAAGGGTTAAATTGGATGGCGGATAAAGGGTTTATCCCTTATATAGAGGATGAGGCCGGACTTGCCTCAAAAGACCATCAGCAGGCTGAGTTAATTACTAAAATACTTAGAATGTTTTCAATCATTACGTTCTTATTGTCTTTATGGTTGATTTATGACTTGCTTTATAAAAAGGTAGGTAAAAACGCTTATTTTTTTGCTGTACCACTTGCCGCTACATATCAACTTATGTTAGGCGCTTATCTTTTTTATTGGGATGTTTTTATGATGTTTTTCTTTGTGCTTACGCTTTACCTGATGGAACGAAAATCCAAGTGGGCTTATCTAACTGCTTGTTGTATGGTTAATACTAAAATGTTTATTGCATTACTTTTTCTTATACCATTAATGGTTAAGAATTGGAAGATGGTTTTTACCGGATTATCTATTGTGCCTTGGTTTATAGTGTCGTGGTTTGTGACTGGCGATTTATTTTACTTTTTTATTCATTATTTTGGGGTAACTGGTTCGCATAATTTTGTTTATCAGTTATATACTTTTAAGGATTACTTGTTAATTATGGTTGGCTTTGGTATGCCGTTTTATTTAATAATGACGTTGCCTATTATGTGGTATGTTAAAAAATATTATGAATATGTTGCATTATTAGCAGTTACTTTTTTGTATGCGTTTGGGGCCGGTTTAGGGATAACTCATTTATCAACATTAATTTATACGGGCTGTTTAATTTTCCCGATTGTGGCTTATGAGTTTAAATTAAGTGATAAATTAGGTAGATTAATGCACAATAATAAAAAGGGAGTAGCATGACACTGAAAAACATAGATGAAGTTATGATTTTTTTGGATAATTGGGTTGCAAGGCATGGAACATATGTAAATGAAAATTTAATTCCTGGTAAGGCTTCTAAAAGACTTAATCCTTTTCATGCCTTAGAAGCCTCAAAGTTAGGTATTCAACAGGTTAGAGATGAGATAAAAGAGTTTATCGAAGTAATTTTAAATAAGGGTTATACGAATAATATTTTAGAGATTGGATTGGGTTATTATGGTGGAACACATATTTTATGGCAACATATATTTAATCAAGTAGTTACGATAGAACTCAATCTTTTAGTTGCTTTAAAGTTTAAAATGAGTGAACGCTTGAATGGTAAGGATAAGATTATATTAGGTGATTCACATAAATCTAAAACATGGGATAAAGCCTATAAATATGCTCAATACGATGTGCTTTTTATAGATGCGGATCATACCTATCAAGGGGTAAAGAGCGATTATTTAGATTATTCTAAATTAGTTAAACACAATGGTATTATTGCTTTTCACGATAGTATCTGTAAAGTGGAAGGGTTTGGTATTGCTGAATTTTTAAAAGATTTATCGCAGGGTAATATAGATGGTGTAAAGCATGATATTCATCAGATAGTTCATTCAAATTGTGTAGGGGTTTCCTATGTCGAAAAGTAAGTTAGTTGTTTTTTTAAATAATCATAAAAGAGATTTATATTGGGTTTTGCCCGTATTATTATTTTGTTTTATAATGGTTGCTTCAAGTTGGCACGTTCCAATGTGGATGGACGAGTATATCTTTTATCGGTTATCAAGCGGTTTGCCGAATTATTCAGCTACATCGGATTGGTTGTTTAAAGATAGACCATCAACTATAAACCCAATGGATACTTGGAATGATAAGACTGATTTACCACTTGATAGGAATGCCTCATTACATTGGGTTTATGATAATAAAGTCTATGGACATGGGCCGTTAGCACCTGTATTGTGTTGGCCTATAGTTAAAACATTAAACACGATGGCGGATAAAGGTTGGATTGCTCATATAGAGGATCAATTAGGTTATCCTGTAGTTTCTTCAAATATCACTGATATAGATATGCAAAAACTTAATTCAACTATGAATGCAGAAACTATAACTAAAATATTGCGCTTTATCCCGATTTTACTTTTTGCTATCTCTATGTGGTTGATATATAAAATAATGTACAGGAAAGTCGGTTCTAGCGCCGCCGTATTTGCAATTCCAGTTACTACGGGTATTCAATTATTATCCGGTGTGTATCTTTTTTATTGGGATGTTTGGATGATGTTTTTCCTTGTGCTTACTCTTTACTTAATGGAGCGTAAGTCTAAGTGGGCTTATTTAACTGCTTGTTGTATGGTCAATACAAAATTATTTGTAGGGTTAATTTTCCTTTTACCGTTGGTAGTCAAAAATTGGAAAATGGTTTTTACGGGTTTATCTCTTGTGCCATTTTATCTTGCAATAGCTTATGTAAATGGGGATATCTGGTATCCGTTAATTCATTATGGAACAGGCGCAGGAATGAATTTGCATAATTATGTTTATCATCTTTACGATTTAAAAGGGTATGGTTTATTAATTGTCTCGTTGGGCATTCCATTCTTTTTAGCAATGACAATCCCTATTTTTTGGCGTATAAAAAAGTATCCTGAGTATGTGGTTTTACTTATCGCCGCCAATCTTTACGCTTGGGGGAGTGGTTTAGGGATGACGCATTTATCCTCACTGGTTTATGTTGGGGCTTTAATTTTCCCATTAGTTTTTTGTGAATTTAATCTATATCCTAAGTTTTATAAAATATTCAGTTTTTTTAACTTCAATAAGGGGGCATCAAAGGATTGAGACAGATACTTAGTTTGTTTTTAGGTATACCTTTGATTAGTCGGTTATCTCGTTATTTATGGCATATTTATGTGAATCAAAATTTAAGTGTGATTAAAACTAAAAATGTGAATGAATTATTAATTGATATAAAAACTAAAAAATTAGATATGCAATCTGATACATCTGAAAGAGATTGTCGGGCTTTGGAATTTTTAGTAAAAAAAGTATTATGTAATAATATTAAGATTGTAGAAGTGGGTAGTTGGAAGGGCATGACCACTTCTATATTAGCTAAATCCGTTAGAGATTTTGGTGGTAATGTTTATGCAATAGATCATTGGAAGGGACAACAAAATGCGCCTCATCATATTAGTCAAACTAATTCATTAGATATTTTAACTGTTTTTAGGGATAATATGCAGATATTGGGATTAGATAATGTTCATCCATTTGTAGTGCCGAGTTTGCAAGGTGTTGAACTATTTAAAGATGATAGTTTAGATATGGTATTTATTGATGCCGACCATATATACGATTTTGTTAAAAAGGATATTCAAGTATGGTATTCTAAAGTTAAAAATGGTGGTATTCTTTGTGGACATGATTGTGAGTTAAAATATACAGATGCCGGACAATTTACTCAAACGATTAATGAGCATTTATCAGATATAGCGATAGTTGGAGTTTGTCATCCAGGTGTTACAAGAGCATTGTTTGATGTGTTTGAGGATAAATATGAGATTATGCCAAATAGTTCAATCTGGTGGAAAATTAAGGAGTAGGGAATATTATTAAATATATTGCTAAAAATAAGTTTCATTTAATATTTAGTCTATTTATGGTCTTATTAGTGGTGATTATGATGAAAATTAATTTGAGCGAAGCTATGTGGATGGATGAATACATGGTCTATCGTTTGATTGAGAATTTACCAGAATATAAGACTGATGTAAATTGGGTTTATGATGATCGTCCCGAATTGCTTCGTTTTTCAACGACATTACCGAGCCATAATTATTCGTTTTATGCTACCTTTTATAATTCCCCTTATAGTATTCATAATCCATTGGAAATGTATTTCGATTGGCCTTTGGTTAAACTAACAGACATATTAGCCGAGCATCACATAATTCGCAGTTTGGATGAACAGCGATATATGGATTCTGCCGAGGATCAGATTATAATATTAAGGTCATTTATGATCGTGATAGTTGTAGCAACAATGACTTTAATTTATTTAATCGCTTATAAGCGAGTAAAAGGATATGCCGTTTTTTCGGTTGTCCCTTATTTATTAGGTAGGAATATTCTCTATGGCGCATTCCAAATGCAATGGGATGTTTGGATGATGTTATTTTTATTTTTAACATGGTTTTGGATGGACTATTATCCTGAGTCTAAATGGAAGTATGTGTTTGGTTGTATGTTGGTAAACACCAAGATGTTTTTAGGAGTTGGCTTGGCCGGACTATTGGGATTTAAAAAATGGAAGATGTTTTTATGTATTATATCTATTATCCCATTTTTTATTGCCAGTTATTATGGTTCAGGGGAACTTTGGCGTTGGTTTACTCGTACACAGATGTTAAGCCCATATTATTATGATGACTATACTTCATGGGTATTCCCAACATGGTTTACTATCTTTAAAAGTTGGAACCTATGGTTTTTTGGAGCATTATTGATACCAATGGTAGTTTTATTTAAGAAATATTTTGTTTATTGTTTGTTCTATTTATTTTCAGTGGTATATGCATTTTTAGCTGGTGTTTCTATTTGTCATGTTGTTACTTTATTATATGGGGCAGCAATACTTTTTCCTTTGGTAGTCCATTGGATGTTTCAAAAAGATAAAAAGGAAATACAAATTGTGAGTTGATTTATTTATTGTTTTATGTTATGATTAGAGAGGATGAGGCGAGTTAATCTAAGGGGCTTTCACGATATATTGTTGGAGTAGGTCTAAGGGGTTATCAGCCTCATCTTTTTAATAGGTAATATGATTTAAGGATGGATAAATATATAATGTCAGATGTCGTACTTATTCAAGCTCGTACAGGTATGGATATCGCATCAACTTGCGCTCCAAGTCATTCTCTTTTATGTGTAGCAGCACCTTTAGACCATGAAGGATATAAGGTAAAGATAATAGACCAACGTGTTAATTCCAATTGGAAGCAAGATTTATTAAGTGAATTAAAAACTCAACCTATATTTTGTGGGATTACGGCAATGACTGGGACTAATATTAAGTTTTGCATTGAAGTCGCTAAGATAATTAGAGAGAATAGTAAAGTGCCTATTGTTTGGGGTGGGCCACATCCTACACTTTTATATCAACAAGTATTAGATAGTGGGTTAGCAGATTATGTGGTTTGTGGGGAGTGCGATGAGACAATAGTACAAATCACACGAGATATTGCTAATCATAAAGCGGAAAAAGTTATTAAAAATACTTTACCAGATGTTGAGAATTTATTACCTACGCCTTGGCATTTAATTGATATTGAGAAATATATTCATCCAGATATGTATGTTAAAAATGGGCGTAGGACAAGCGATCTAGGACAAACAAGTCGTGGCTGCCCGATGAATTGCCTCTTCTGTTCGAGTGCGACTATCCGTGGGCGTAAATGGAGAGCAATGTCTCCTGAGAAGTCGATAGATATGATTACAAGTGCTGTGAAAAAATTTAATCTTACAGGTTTTTGGTTAAGAGATGATGAATTTTATATTAATTCTGATAGAGCCGCAAAAATATCTGAAGGAATTATTCCGTTAAATGTTAGATGGTATACATCAGGGACACGAGTTGATAATTTTTTAAGAGTACCAGAGGATCAAGTTGAATTATACCGCAGAAGTGGAGCTTATACATTAAAATTTGGTGCAGAAAGTGGCAATAATGTTATTTTATCTCTTATGAATAAAGGGATAACCCAAGAGCAAACATTAGAAGCAAATCGTAAGGCAATGAGACATGATATTACTCCGGCGTTTGCTTTAATGTGTGGCTTCCCAACTGAAACTTTTGACCAGATAAATGATACAATAAAACTTGCCAAACAGTTGCGTAAAGATAATCCTAAGGCACAGTTTGAGACGATGGCGATTTATACAGCGCATCCTGGGACACCTATGTTAAGTTTAGCTCAAGCACATGGACTTATATTACCTACTAAATTAGAGGAATGGGCAACTTGGAATGCTGATGAATATGATATAGAAGGTAAACGTATTCCGTGGTTTAATAAATCAGAACGTATTGCGTTAGGGAATTTATGTTACTTGTCCATGTTGTCCAATGCGATGCCTAATGTTTTAGACGCTTTAGAGAATGTTACTGTTAGTAAACTTTTAAAAATGGTTTATGCTTTGCCTCACGAATATTTTAAGTGGTCGTTTTTTAACGCACACTATAAATTTCATCCTGAGTTACCAATGATTAGACAGGCTCGTAAATTTGTTTTTTATAGTGGGCATAAAGTGATTAAATGATTAGTAAAAAAGATTTTCAATTATTATATTTACGTTTCCATTTCCATATTGATAAGGATAAGGATTGGGATAAACTTAAAGTAACGGAATGGGTTAAAAATGTAGATATTATAGAGTGGGAGTCTGGTAAACTATATGATGAATTAGTTAGATTAAATGCTTTAAAGTAGGTGTGTTTTTATGAAACATCTCTTAGCACACAGACGGAGAATTTATAACGAGTCCATTCAAGTTTTAATAGATAAAGTAGTTGGTAACCGTAGCGATGTCCATTTAGAGCGTACACTTAATCATGTAAAATATCGGGCTAAAAAGTTGCTTAATACTCGGAAGGAAGGGAAATAAGTGGAGTACAAATTTATGACTTTATTTGAACTTGTACCTTATGAGAAAGAGATGGAGCGATTAAAAGTTTGTGAAGTGGCGAGGTCAAGGGACGGATTTTTACATTATTTTAAAAGGATAGGTGGTAATCCGGCTAGAGTGAGTAAAAGTTGGCAATATAAAAGGGACTTATTTATAGCAAGGACTTTAGGTGTTTATAAATATCATCAAGAGCAAGGACATAATACAGATGGAATGCGATTAAGTTTAATCGCATGGTCTTATAAGCCTGATTAAATTGATAGATTTATGTATTGATTAAAATATCTGGATGTGTTATACTGATATTGAATAGAGGAATAGGAGATAAAAATGAAGCCAATTATTATTTCCACAATTAGTATGGGAGTGATTTTATTAACAATTGCTACATGGTCAACTAATTACTTTTTATCCGATGTAAGTATGCCATTATGGTTGTGCTATTTATGTACGGAAACTTTCGCCGTGGTTATGATTTATACGTGGTATAAGATGAATAAAACTGAAAGACTAGGGAGATAAAAATGAAACTTAAGGATTGTTTGGGACATTGGATTTTATGGGATATATCGCATTTTAAAAATATTAAAATGGATGTTGATGAAGCAGAAGATAAAATGGAGAATTTAGTTAAGGTTGTTGAATTAGGGGTTGATAGAATGAGTCCATCGGGTGAATATGTGCGAGTCTTTGTAGGTGATGATGAGGATGCTGATGCAAGTTGGTTTAGAGTTCAAGATTTTGAACCATATATATTTGAAATATTAGATAAGATTGAATATGAAAGTGAATTTGATGAATCGATGAAAAATGTGAGGTTGAATTAATGAAGGCAGAAAAGGAATTAACTGAGAGAATACAGATACATAAACCCTTGTCAGAAGAACAAAAAGCCCAATTATTTTTACAGATAATTGAAGCTCGTAGTGTAATCCATTCTATTCAAGATGATTTAGACCAGAGGGTTGAGGAATTAAAGGATTTTAAAAAAGAAGCAGAAGCCAGAATGAGCGAGCAGGATGCGATTATAGATAGTGCGTGTCAAAATTATCGTCAGGGGTATCTACCTGAGAATGTTGACTGCGTTGTAAAATATAATGGGAATATTGCTACGTTTTATGATGTAAAAACTGGTGAGAAAGTTGATGAAAGACCCTTGTCGGACGAAGAGCAACTCCGACTTGCGAGGAATAGAGTCGATGCTGAGGATATTATTAAGGAATTTAGTAAGGATGAGTAGAGGGTAAGGTGAATTAAGGGATGTTAGTTGGGACAAGACATACAGAAGAAGCTATAAATAAAATGAGTTTAGCCCATAAAAATTTAACCGAAGAAACTAGATTTAAAATGAGTTTAGCCCAAAAAGGTAAATGTTTATCTAGTGATACTAGGTGTAAAATTAGTAAGTCGTTAATAGGTAATACTAGGTCATTCGGTCACCATCATTCTGATGAGACTAAAATTAAAATAGGTGAAGCAAGTAAGGGTAGAGTTAAGTCCGAAGATACTAAACTTAAATTGAGTATATCTAATACAGGGAAACATCATTCAGATGAAACTAAAAATAAAATAAGTTTAGCGAATAAAGGTAAGAGTCGTAATAAAGGAGTTCATCTTTCCGAGAAACATAAACTTAAATTGAGTTTATCTAGAAAGGGGGATAGACACCCTAATTATGGTAAACATCTTTCCAATGAGACTAGGAATAAAATAAGGTTAGGTGTAATAGGTAAACTTGCTGGTGTTAATCATCCTAATTATGGTAAGAAATTTTCCGAGGAAACAAAGCATAAAATTAGTTTAGCTCATATGGGTATGCATCATTCTAAGGAAACTATAGAAAAGATAAGTGGTGAAAATGGTTCCAATTGGCGTGGTGGTACTTCCTACGATCCTTATCCCCCTGAGTTTAATCACCCATTAAAGGAATTTATTCGTAGACGTGATGGATATCAGTGTCAGTTATGTTATATTCCTCAAAATGGGAGGAGGTTAGATGTTCATCATATTGATTATAATAAACTTAATTTGAAATTCGATAATTTAATTTCGTTATGTAATCGTTGCCATACAAAAACAACGGATGGGGATAGGGAATATTATACTGAATATTTTAATTATTTATTAAGGGACATTAAAAAGGATAAAGAGAGTTAAAATGTTTAAAAAATTAATTATAAGTATTAGTATTGTACTTGTTTTAATTTTATCTGTAATTTTTAGTGCCATTAGTATTAATTCTGAAAGTGCGACTTGGAATTTAACAGATAATTCACCACAAGTTTTTATTCAAGGTGATGTAAACGGGGATGGAATTGTAAGTTATAAAGATGTGGATGAATTACAAAAGATTATTTTAATGTTAAAGCCTAAAAATTTAAGGGCAGATATAAACGGTGATGGCAAAATTGGCATGGATGATGTAGGCTATTTAGAGATATTACTTTTAAGCAGATATGATATGACTGGCGATGGGACGATTGATATGCGAGATGTGATGTATATTCAGAGAATGTTATTGGGAGTAATCCCATTTAATATAAAAGCAGATGTAAATCTTGATGGTAGGGTTAGTGTCGAGGATATCGCTTATTTGGAATTAATAATTCTGTCGTTATAAAAAAGGTGATGAATGAGTAAAAAAGATATGGTAGATATTGAACAACCTATGTGTAAAAATCCTGAGTGTCGATCTAACTTAGGGATTATACCAAGAAAGGTTGTAAAGTTCGGTCATGTACCGACAGTTAGTGAGGGTGAGAAGCAACGGTATAGATGTCAAGTATGCGCTAAGACCTTCTATGACGGTCAGAATAGTAATGAATAATATTTTAAATAAGGAGTAATTTAATGCAGGCTATTGAATTGGGGATTAAAACCAAGCGAGTAGTTTACCGTGGTGAGAAATGTTATAAAATCTTGGAATATTCATGTTATGATTTAGAGGATGACAGATTACCATTATCTTACTTTGAGGAATTTCCTTTTTGTTTTATAGGGTATGACGGTGAATTTGTTGTAGCGACAAATGATAAAAGTTTAACCGATAAAAGCCCTAATGAGCATGATAAAAATAATTATATTTTTGAAGTTGGTGATTATATTTCAAAAGACGATTTTGAGAAATTAATGGAAGCGATTAAATATTGTGGCGAGAAACTTCATAATCTAAATGTAAAAATTAAAGAGATGAGAGCAGAGTGGAAAGGTAACGAAGATTTTAAAATTTAGGAGTTAAGATAATATTAAACAATCCTTATAATAATAAAATCTATAAACCTTGTAATGGCACGGGTGTTCAAACCCTACAGAGTGGATTGAGAATTAATTGTCCTACTTGTCATGGAACCGGTAAAGCAAATCAACCTTAAAAATTTTGGAAAACTAATAGATATATTTGTTCGTTAAGGAGTTGATAAATGGCGGGTAAATGCATTATTTGTAATAATTTAGAGCGTAAGGTTTTTAATTTTGATGATAAATTATTCGATGGTTGCGGTTGTTCAGTTGGTAAATACGATAAAGACAAGGTAATAGGTTTTTATTCCTTAAGTTCTGTAACTAAATCCTCTAAATCTATTAAAGAGATAGAGGATGAGTGTGATAGTTGGGATGACCGTTTTAAAACCAAGTCTCAAACGGCGGATAAGGCCGTAAAATAAAATGGAAGGAGGTAGACTACTTTCTAGTAATAAACGACAATTGAATAGAGTATTAGGGGTTTTTTAATTCAATTAAATTTGTGGTGCATTTGGGCTATCGGTTTAATGTTTTGGGCAAAATACTTGGGCCGGTAGCCCAATATAAAAAAGGATAATAAATGGAATATGTTTCGCTTGTCGTACCAGTATTAAACGAGATAAATGGTTTAAAAACCATTATGCCTCAGATAAAAAAGGAATGGGTTGATCAAGTAATTATACTTGATGGGAATTCCAATGATGGGTCAATCGAATGGTGTAAGCAACAAGGTTACGAAATATTTACTCAAAACAAAGCAGGAATGTGGGAAGCCTACCGTGAACTTTATATGTCAGGAATGATAAAAGGTGATATTGTTATAACCTTTAGTCCAGATGGGAATTCAATCCCTGAATCAATTCCTCAATTAATAAGCAAAGTCAAAACCGGTTACGCTATGGTAATTGGGTCACGCTATTTAGATGGGCATGAAAGCCCTGATGATACATTTTTAACGAAAATTGGTAATAAAGTATTCACAAAAATGTGTGATTGGGTTTGTGGGTATAATTATACAGATGCGTTAGTGATGCTTCGGGCTTATCGTAAGGATATTATTTATAAGTTGGGATTTTTAGACGAACCGAATTGGTTGCAAAGACAGTTAATTAAAATGTCTCCTCTCTATGGTTGGGAGTCCTCTTTATCTATTAGAGCTAAAAAACGTGGGTATTTAGTATCGGAACTTTATGCAATTGAGCCTAAAGCGTTTCGTAAACGAAGGCAAAGTACGCTTGTTCATGGATTCGTAATTGGGACTCAGATACTTCACGAATGGATGCGAGGTTAAGATTGGATAGTCAGACTTTAATGTATATTTTAACGGGAATTTTAATAGTAGTCATAGGTTATTATTTTTACAATGATTGGCAGAAAAAACATAGAAAATTTCAAAATGTAGAACAAAATATTACACCACCTGAAAGGAAAAAGTTATTTTGTAAAGAGAATGTTGTATTATTAGTTGTGCTTTGCGTCTTAATAGGTGGTGGCATTTACTATTATTATCAGAAAGAGCATAAGATAACTTCTATACCTTTAAGTGAAGCAATTACGTTATCTAAATCTGATACATTTAATAAAATGGTAATTGAGACAGGGACGTTACAAGTTAACACATTATATTTAACTTTATCTAATGATGCTACAGTTAAGGATATAAGGGGTAAAGATGTATTAATTAAAAAAGACAAACAAGTTATTACTGATGCTGGCCTTTTAAAAATCAGTGATTTAGTTGAGATGGGCTTTGTTTTACCGGCTGATTATAGCCAGAAAGCTGGTAGTGGGACATCATGGTTTGATTACGTGCAGCCTTTTATTTTTATTATAGGGTTCGTTGCTGTTTATTATGTGTTAATGAATACTTCTCTCCTTACTGGTTCGGCAAATAAATATAAAAAGACAAAAACATCTATTACTTTTGCGGATATTGGGGGATTGACAGATATTAAAGATTCCTTTATGGAAGCCGTTAGTTTTTTAAAAGATAGGTCATATCTTGAGAGTACGGGAGCTATTATTCCAAGGGGAATTTTACTTACAGGGGAACCTGGGACTGGTAAAACAATGTTGGCTCAAGCGGTTGCTAATGAAGCAAAAGTTCCATTCTTTTTTGCGAGTGGAAGTGATTTTCAGAGTCAATGGGTTTCTATGGCGGGACAGAGGATTAAAAAATTATTTGCTACTGCTAATAAATCAAGTCCGTGTGTTGTTTTTATAGATGAGTTAGATACGATAGCACAAGCACGTGGTCATACTGGTAATTCAGATGTAAGCCGTGAATTTAATAATACGGTAAATCAATTATTAGCAGAGATGGACGGTTTTAAAAAGAATAATAAAATACTAATAATAGCGGCAACTAATAGAATAGACGCACTTGACCCTGCCGTTTTAAGACCAGGTAGATTTGATAGAAAGATAGTAGTCCCATTACCAAGTTATAAAGATAGAATTGAGATAATTAAAATTCACGCTAAAGGTAAGCGATTGTCGGATGATGTAAATATAGAGGGAATTGCCAAACAAACTGCTGGTTTTAGCGGTGCGGATTTAGCGTTATTATTGAATGAGTCAGCCATTTTAGCAGGCCGTGAACATAAAAAGATAATCTCTAATGAGCACTTAAACAAAGCCATAGATAAGGTTACTGCCGGTGATGAAAGGAAACTTAGTCTTAATGAAAGTGATAAAAGATTAATTGCTACTCACGAGTCTGGTCACGCACTTGTAGCGTCTATGCTAGAGGATTGCGATAAAGTCCAAAGGATATCTATTTTGCCTCATGGTCAGTCTGGTGGTTTTACCCGATTATCCTCAGATAAAGATGAGATATTATTATCTAAAACTCGTGCGTTAAATACAATTATTATGCTATTAGGTGGTAGAATGGCAGAGGAAATATTTATTGGCGATATCTCAAGTTCGGCTCAAAATGATTTAATGAAGGCTAATAGCATAGCCCGTAAAATGGTTGAGAATTTTGGGATGGGTAGTGAGTTTGGATTGCGGTATAGCCAAGATAATCAGATGGGTTTTAAAAGTGTAAGTAATGAGTCGTCTAAACTTATAGATACAGATATAAATGAGATATTAAAGAGTTGTAATAATAAAGCACGAGAGATTTTATCTAATAATAAACCTAAAATATTAAAGGTTGTGGATAGATTACTTGAAGTTGAATCTTTGGATGCCGATGAATTCAATAAAATAATTGCGAGTTAAAAAGGAGATATTATATTGTTAGCAGCAGATTTTATCATTACCCATCTTAGGGATAGAGGTATTAGGCAGTTGTTCCAAGTTTACGGAGCCGCAACTGGCGATTTAGTAGATGCGTTTTCAAGAGTAAAAGATACACAATATTTATGCCCCATCCATGAACAAGGTGGAACTTTTATGGCGGAAACTGTAGCCAAAGTTACAGGTAAAATACAATGTTTTATGGCGACTAGTGGGCCAGGTGGTCTTAATACACTTGATGGTATTGCAAACTGTTATTATGATTCTACTCCAATGTTAGTTATTACTGGACAAATAAATTCTAAATTTATGCGTAAAACTGTTGGGCAAAGACAGATCGGATTTCAAGAGAATTGCATTGTCGAGATGGCAAAGCCTATAACAAAGTATGCGACAATGGTAAAAGACCCTTTGATGATAAAGTACGAACTTGATAAAGCAATTTATATTGCGACACACGGTAGAATGGGGCCGGTATTATTAGACATTCCTACAGATTTACAAAAGATGGATATAGACCCAAAGGATTTAAAAGAGTTTATACCAGATAATGATAATTCTATACCGGATTGGTATTATAAAGATGTTATAGAGTTAACTATTAAAGCCTTAAAGGAAGCAAAACGACCTGTATTATTAGTTGGTGGTGGTATTCATTGGGCTGATGCTGTTACACATGTTAGGCAATTAGGTATTAGTTTAGGCATACCTTGTATTCCTACTTGGAATGCTACAGATATTTTTACATCAGACTATCCTCTTTATGCTGGTAGAATTGGGACGTTTGTCGGGCCAGGCCGTAATTTTACAGTCCAAAATTGTGATTTACTTTTAGCGATTGGTACGAGAATATCTGGTAGAATTACAGGCGGTCAAGTAAAATTATTCGCACGAGAAGCTAAAAAAATTATAGTAGATATTGATGCCAATATGTTGGATGTTAGGACGCAAGAAGTAAAAGGCGATGTCAATATCTGTATGGATGCTAAGGAATTTTGTGATAGGTTACTTGATGAAATTATGAAGCAAAAAGATTTACCCATCTGGAAAGATTGGGTCGATAAGGCAATGGAGTGGCGTGATAAATATCAACCTGTTTTACCAGAGTATTATAAAGTTGAAGGCTATGTTCATCCTTACGCTTTTATGAGAGAACTTTCTAAGCAATGTAAAGAGGGTGATATTATAGTTACAGATTCAGGCGGAAATTGTGTCGTGACTTTCCAATGTTTTGAAACTAAAAAAGGACAAAGACTTTTATCCTCTAATGGTAATTCAACTATGGGCTACTCGTTTGCCGGTGCGATGGGAGTTTGTTTTTTACCTGAGTATCTAAAAGAACAAAAAGGTAGAGTAATTTGTATTATCGGTGACGGTGGAATGCAAATGAATATTCAAGAGTTGCAGACACTTAAACATTATGGGTTACGGCTTAAAACATTTATTTTGTCAAATGGAATTTATGGCATTACCCAACAATTTCAACGCACGAATTATTCTGGAAGGTATTTAGCAAGTGGGGGAGATGGGGATATTTATCAGACTGGATATAGTGTACCTAATTTTATAGAAGTATCCAGAGCTTATGGGATAGAGGCACGTAGGATAAGTAATTCGCAATATATTAGTAAAAAAATAAAAGATATACTTGAATATCCTAATGCTATAGTATGCGAAGTTGATTGTACTAATTATTCAACTTACCAACCTCGTATATTCGGATGGCAAACTCCAATTGACGATAGCTTTCCATATCTCCCAAGAGATGAATATAAATCTAATATGATAATTAAACCTTATGATGGTTGGGAGAATCCTGCGCAACCTGGGAATGGGGAAATTGGGATGGGGTTGAGTTAAAAGTATATGGGTATTAAGGATGATTTTAAAGTTAGGATTATTCCTCATCATTTAACTTATGATTGGATACTTTATAAGCATTATGCTAGGCGTATTCCATCGATTTGCCATGCTTATGGTTTATATGATGTTATTAATATTTTACAGGGCGTATGTACTTTTGGTATTCCCGCTTCGCATGATTTATGTAATTTTATTTGTGGCGAAGAATTCAATAGCCATGTTTTAGAATTAAATCGGTTAGTTTTAAATGACCATGATATTAGGGGTGTAACCTCGTTCTTTGTTTCAAAATGTTTAAAGTTGTTACCCCCCCCTAAAATTATTGTGAGTTATTCGGATACAGGAGTAGGACATAATGGTTATATCTATCAAGCGACTAATTTTATATTTACGGGACAAACTAAATCTCAAAAAGATTTAAAAATAAAAGGAAGTAATTTACATAGTCGTCATGCTTATGATACAAATAAATTAGAGACTGAATACGTTGAAAGAACTATAAAAAATAGATATGTATATTTTATTGGTAGTAAAAAAGAAATAGATATTTATAAAAAGGCTTTTAAATTAGAGTCGTTGCCATATCCTAAAGGGGATAATAAAAAGTATGACGCAAGTTATCAACCTACTCCACAAGGAGTTCTTTTGTAAAAATTTATTTAGGTTAAAAGGTTTAAGTTAAAATGGGAACTTATACGTATGATTATTGGACTCTAATGTTATTATTGATGGCTGTATATTTTTTAGGGTTGTTAACTTTACCATTGGCTAAAATAATAAAAAAGTATTTAGGACTTAAAGATAAATCAAAGAGGTAAAATGAAGCATTTATCCGATATTGCCATTGGATTAACTGGTCAAAGTATGTTTCAGATATTAGCTAAATCTCAAGAGTTAGAAGCACAAGGTAAACAGATATATCATTTAGAGATTGGTGACCCTTATTTTGACGCCCCAAAAGAAGTGAGGAGTGCAAGTTGTAAAGCTTTACATCAAGGACTTACTCATTATGCAAACTCTATGGGGATACTTGAATTAAGAGATGCGATAAGATTTAGTGCTGAAAAAGATTTAGGATTTTTACCAATGCGTGAGCAAGTAGTAATTTTACCTGCTCATTCTATTATACCTTTTACTATTCAATGTTTAGTAAATCCAGATGAGGAAGTAATTTATCCAGACCCAAGTTTCCCATCTTATCTAGCTTCTATACGACTTGTTGGCGCAAAGCCTGTACCAGTTCAACTACATGAATTGAATAAATTTAAACTTAAAGTTGAGGATATTGAAAGATTAATTACAGATAAAACTCGGTTGATTATTTTAAATTCTCCGTCTAATCCGACAGGGTCAATTATAAGTGAGCACGATATTTATGAGATAGGAGCGTTGGCAAAGGCGTACGATATTTATGTTTTATCAGATGAAACATATTCTAAATTAATTTATAAAGGTGAGCATAAATCAGTCTCTTATATGGATGGTTGTATGTGGTGGACAATAATATTAAATTCATTCTCAAAGGCTTATTCTATGACTGGATTTAGATTGGGATATGCGATTGCGCCACAAAATGTTGCAGAGAAGTTTGGGCTTATGATACAAACTACTATCTCATGTGTCCCTACTTTTATTCAACTTGCTGGTATAACAGCCTTAGAGAAGTGCTATTATTATAACAGAATGATTTTAGAGAAGTTAAGGATACAACGTGATTGGATTGTTGATGAATTAAATGGGATGGGCTTAACTTGTGAATTACCTGAAGCGGCTTTTTATGTGATGCCCAACATCTCAAAGACTGGAATGAGTAGCCAACAGTTTGCGGATTTTATGCTTAGTAAAGGTGTGGCTTTATTACCTGGTACGGACTTTGGGCAATATGGCGAAGGTTATGCGAGAATAAGTTATGCGTCTAAACCGGAGAATCTTAAAGGTGCGATAAATAGAATGAGAGAGGTTTTAAAATGAAAGTAGAATTATCTGATAAAGAGATAAGGGAAGTTGGTGAGAGTCGTTATAATAAAAGATATAAAAACAAGCCAATATTAGGAGCATCAATTATTGCTTTGGTATTAGCCTTTTTAGTTTTTAAATTTTGTGAAGGTAATAATGGATTAATCGGAATTAGTTTAGTTATGATTGCTTGGTTTGGATATTTATTCTATGTGAATAGTTTAATGACTAAAGCCGGTAAAAAGTTTCTAAATGAATGTAAAAATAGTCAGGAGAGTGATGTTGACTGATAGAGTTTATCCAATACCTAATGAAGTATATACGGATATATTTAAGTATATCCCTCGTGTTTGCGTGGATATAGTTTTATGTTGTGCGGATAAAGTATTACTTTTAAAACGAGTAATCGAGCCGGGAAAAGGTACTTGGTGTTTACCTGGTGGTGGAATTTTTAGAGGCGAGTTGCCTATTTATACCGCTATTAGAAAGTTATCTGAGGAAGTTGGGCTACATATTAGTAAAGAGAAATTTAAAAAAGAAGCAAAAATGATTTGTGTTGAGAATCATTTTTTTACACAAAGACAAGATATTTGTATAACTTACAGGTTGGAAGTAAAGAAAGAATTTAAACCGATTTTAGATTACCAACATAATGATTATGGGTGGTACTATGTTACTAATTTATGTTGTTCACCAATTTTAGATACTATTAAAAGACAAATAAAGGCATCGGGGGCGATAATTAATGACTGAGATTGTAGAGTGGAAACCAGAAAACCGTTATAATTCGTTTTCAAGTGTAAAAGGACTTACATATTTTAATCAATATAAGCAGATAATTGAATGGTTAAATGGGAATACTAATTATTTACCACCGCCGGTTGAAGTCAATATTGACCCGTATGCTGAATGTAATTTATCTTGTCCGTGGTGCGTTGGGCAACGTTATTTAAAAACCCATCGTGATGAAGTTGGCGATATGCGGATATTACCAACTGAGTATTTATTAAGGTTAGTGGATTTTTTGGCTCAATGGGGATGTAAGGCGACTTGTTGGTCAGGTGGTGGAGAGGATACACTTCATAAAGGTCTGCCTCAAGCAATTAATCGGTCTTATGAAAGGGGTTTAGATACTTCAGTAGTAACGAATACCACTAATATAACGGACGAATTATTAGAGCCTTTAATGCGTTGTCGATGGATAGCAATGTCGATAGACTCTGCTGATAGAGAAACGTATATTAAAGTTAAAGGCGCTGATAAGTTTGATTTAGTTATAAAAAATATTCAAAGATTAGTTAAAAAGCGTATTGAGACAAATTCTAAAGTAGACCTTGCTTATAAAATGGTTATATTGCCAGATAATTATCAAAGTTTGCATAAGGCTTGTAAATTGGCTAAAGAGTTGGGCGTACAAGACTTCCATATCCGTCCGGTAGATATGGAGCGAAGTGATATTAAGGGGCATCAACAATTAAAGTTAGATATGGATATGATTGCCGAACAATTTATGCGATGCCATGAAGAGGAAACTAAGGAATTTCGTGTCTATACAGTTACATATAAATTTGATAAATTTTTTCATAATAAGCAGGATTTTACTCGATGCTTAGCCACCCCTTTATTATTGCCGATATTGAGTAATGGTAAAGCCTTTTTATGTGTGGATGTTAAAATGATGAAGGAATATGAGTTAGGAAGTGCCTACCCGAATCCGCCTCAGATATTAGAATGGTGGGGGTCTGATAAACATCGGGAATTAATTAAGAGTATTATTCCAAGTAAAAATTGTGGTGACCGGAGATGTACTTTTATGAGTTACAATGAGCAAATTGAGCAGACTGTTTTAATAGATAAACTCTGTGTAAATTTTCCGTAGATGGAGTGTAACGATGAAGTGTTTAAATTGTGGTAAGGATATAGAGAAAGATAAACCTCATAAATGTTATCCAAACAGATATATAAGAATAGTACGTAAAAATAAAAAAGGATAGGAGTGGAGCCGTGAAGTACAATGTAAGATTGGTTAATAATGAATTAATGGAGAATGTTCAACGTGGTTTTTGGGAGCAATGCTTAGAGGCTTGGTGTTGGAGAGTTTTTAAAAAACCTGATGGTACTATTATTGATATGCCTAAAACTTCTATCCTTTACATGATCCAAATTAAAAAATAGCTCATTTATTTGTGGATATATTTATGTTTATGTGCTATAATACTCTAAAGTAAAATAAAGTATTATGAGGTGAAGGCGCATAGTAATTACAAAATGTCCTGTTAGAATTTCACTTTGCGGCGGAGGCTCGGATTATCCCTCATTTTATACTAATAATCCAGATGGCGGAGCGGTTATCACTTCAACAATCAACAAGTATTGTTATTTGTTTGTCAGATATTTACCCCCATTTTTTGAACATAAACATAGAATAGTTTATTCAAAGATTGAATTGCCTTCAGATTTAGACTCCATAGAACACCCCTCGGTTAAAAATTGTTTGAAGTTCTTAAAAATTGATCGGGGTGTAGAAATTCATCATGCCGGAGATTTGCCAGCCAGATCAGGGGTCGGTTCATCTTCGGCTTTTACTGTAGGACTTTTACATGCTTTACATGCTTTAAATGGACAAAAAATATCTAAATATGATTTAGCATTAGAAGCAATTCATGTTGAGCAAGACCTTATAAAAGAGCATGTGGGTTCGCAGGATCAATTGAGTGTCGCATTGGGCGGCTTTAATTATATAAAGTTTGGTAATCATAAACCAATAGTAGAGCAATTAAATATTACAGAGAAACGAGTAAAAGATTTAGAAAGTTGTTTAATGTTAGTTTTTACAGGCTTCCCTCATATGGCAAGTGAAATTGCTAAAACTTATAATTTCAAAGAACGTGAAGTAGAAATAAAAGAGATAATGGCTTATACTAAAGACGTTTATAAGATACTTACTGGCGGAGAAATTTTAGATTATGGTAGAATTTTACACGAGACTTGGCAATTAAAAAAGAAATTATCTAAAAAAATTTCTACACCTTATATAGATTTTATTTATTCTAAAGCCTTAGAGTATGGGGCTTCGGGCGGAAGGTTAATTGGATCGGGTAACGCTGGATTTATGGTTTTATTTTGTGAACCTGATAAGCAAATTGCTTTAAGGAATAGTGAAGTATTTAAAGGTTTATTGTTTGTACCAATAAAATTTGAAGTGGGTGATAAAGTTGGGACTACCATTGTAACTAATAATGGGAGCGATTAAGTGAGAGAAGTACAAAGTTTTTATGTGGATATAGATAATACGATTGCTCGTACAATAGGTAATGATTATAGAAACTCTATACCAATAAGAGATGCGATAGCTGAGGTCAACAGGTTGTATGATGAAGGTAATCATATTACCTGCTGGACAAGCCGTGGTTCTAAAAGTGGATTAGATTGGAAAGAGTTTACTAAAAGACAATTACAAAGTTGGGGCTTAAAGTATAATGAAATTAAGTTTGAGAATAAACCCTCTGTTGTAATTGATAATATTGCGATATCTATGGAAGATTGGCTTGCTAAAAAAGATAATAGAATGGATATGATAGCAGGTTTAATCGCTGATACTTTAAAAAATAATACAAAAGTTTTGATCGGGGGCAATGGCGGTTACGCCGCAGAAAGTTCCCACTTTGCCGCAGAATTAGTTGGTAAGTTTGCATTTGATGTTTATATTCCTTGTCTATCTTTATGCGATTGTGCTCCACTTGTAACAGCAATTGCTAATGACTTTGGATATATTGAATTGTTTGCTCATCAGGTAAAAGTCTACGGGAGACAGGGTGATATATTTATTGGATTAACGACTTCCAAGTCTTTAAACATAGTAAAGGCTTTAAGTGTAGCACGACAAAAAGATTTAATTACAGTTGTACTTTGTGGGACAAAAGATACTGATTTTATTGCCGACTATGTATTCCCGATGCAGGGTAAAGATACGGCGGAAATTCAGGAAAATGGGCTTAAATTTTTACATAAATTGGCTTATAAGGCAAAGGAAAGATCGGCAGGAGGAAGTAAAATATGAGTGGGATATTAGATCATCCTAGCGTAATAGTATTAGTGATGTGGTGTGTTTATACAGCGATATATGTTTTAATTTGGGATAAAAATCGTCTATTTTTTAAGTATGGATTATTTGTTAGTGCTTTATGGGCTTTATGCATGGTGGTGTATTATTTAATTTTAAATGATAGTTATAGTGTGTCTTTAGATGAATATATAATTGGTTGGATTACTGTAGTTGTTTTATTCGGTTTAGGATATGTTAATTATAAGGGTGGATATTTGAAATTTAGGTGCTTAACTTTTAATTTTAGAAGTAAAAATAAAAATGAGAAAGTTACAGGAGAAAGTAAAGATGAAAGGTAGTCCTGGTAGAAAAGAGAGACGTAAATTAGAGCATCAAGCAAAAGGTTATGGTAAAACTATTCCTGAGATTGTAAATTTAAGACAACACTGTGGTAGTAGTATGGTTAGATGTAATACGGTAGTTTAAGAGAGGATTTTTAATGTTTTTATTAAAAAGAAAAATTCCTAATATGAGTCCAGATGATAAAAATAATGTAAAATTAGGTATGTTACAAGGTGTAAAGTCAGAGACGCTTAAATGTTACCGCAAGGGAATGAGTGTAGACCAGATATTAGCACCCTCTTATAGTAATAAAGATTTTATGCTAATCCTTCAATATTTAGGTGTAGATAAAGATAAATTAAAAGAGATAGTCGAAGGTTATATTCAAGAGGAATTAAATGGCAAGTTCAACAACTAAGCAGTCTTTAGAAGTTGGTTTTAAGGCGTTATTTTTAGCGATTGTAAGACATATACCTTTTATTGGTAGGAGGTTTATATGGAGACAATATAATAATTATATAAACTCTTTAAGTAAAGAGGCGTTTGATAATAATATAGTTGATATTATTAGAATGATAAACTATGGCGGTAAATCTGCTTCTGAATATAAAAATAGTGAAGCTGAATTAGAAGTTATGGTTAAACGTTGGCCTCGACTTGTTGAATATAAAGATGCTTTATTAGAATGGATACGTGAATGCAGGAAGGATAATGGGTTTAAGGAGTAGATAAAATGAATATTTTAAAATTGTTATTTGAGAATCATTATGAGTGGTATCGGAAGGAATATAAAAATATTTGCGACATATTAGGAATTATTGTAGTTATTTTTTCTTCATTGATAGCCGTATGCTCTTATTATTATATTAGTCTTTGCGTACCTTTATCTATGTTTGCTATAGTTTGTGCGACAATTATTTTAACGCTTTATAGAGTTGATTTACATGAGAAAAAATTAAAGAGTATAATAAATGAAGCGTAAATTTTTAGTAATAGGTTGTTGTTTATTAGGTGTATCTTTAATAGTAAGTTTATGTTGGTTAACTTTAAAAGATAATCCAGCAATAGTTAGTACGTGGAGCGAGACACAAAAAGGAGTTGAATAAATAATTTATGGGATGCGAAATTTTGGCGGTAAATCCAAATAATAGAGTGATTAGTTTTTATGCCGGATTGGAGCAACCGTTGTTTGCAGGTCTTTTTTTAAGTGACCAACGTAATAAAGGTAAAGACGTAAAGATACTTGACGCTGAGATTTTGGATTTAACAGTCGCACAAACGATTGAGGCTATTAGGAACGAGAATCCATCTCAAGTGGTAATCTTTGTGCTCGGCCAAAATCCGTCAGTTAGCTCGACTCCCAAAATGAAGGTAACAAAGCAATTGGTAGACCAATTAATAGGTGATGTAGATTTAAAGGTGGCGGGGTTACATGTATCTGCTTTACCACAGCAGACTAAGGCTGAGTTAGGCGTTGAAGTTTTACGTGGTAAAATATTTGATGGTACACCGGATATGCCTTATGATTTGTATCCAATGGAGAAATATATAAGTCATGGATGGCACAACTTGGACGGTACGCTACGACAGCCTTATGCCGTGTCATATGCCTCATTAAATTGTAGCCAAAACTGCCGTTTCTGTAATGTTTCCGCACTCTATGGATATCAGCACAAAGTGTTTTATCGTGATATAGATAAGTTTTTAGCAGAGATAGATTTACTTGTAAATAAATATAAAGTGCGTAATATAAAATTATTTGATGAACATTTTACAGTAAATAAGCAACGTGTTAACGAGATATGTGATAGACTTATAGAAAGGCGTTATGACCTTAATATTTGGGCGTATGCCAGAGTAGATACAGTAGACCAACAGATGCTTGATAAAATGTGGAAAGCAGGTTTCAATTGGTTGGGATTTGGACTTGAAAGTGGTAGCGATAAAGTCTTAGATACTGTAAATAAACGAGCAAACTTAGCACAAGCAAAACGTGTAGTAAAAATGGTTCACGATGCCGGAATAAATGTAATGGGAAATTTTATTCTCGGATTAGAGTCCGATACGATAGAGACAATGAACCAGACTATGGAATTTGCTAAAAATTTAGATATAGAATTTATTAATCTTACCAACTTTGAATGTCTACCTGGTAGTCCAGCCTATAGAGAGCAACAAAAAGATTGGGACAAGTATTCGCAATTCTCTACGGAGAAAGATAAAATGAGACAATTTAGGGACGAGGCATTCAATGATTATTTTTTGAATCCAAATTACCTTAATCATATCAGACAAAAATTCGGTGAGCAATCTGTAACTATGGTTAAAAAAATGGTAGCGGAAGGTAAGCCAAAGACAAGGGGAGGATAGAGATGCTTAAATTAAAATATTACATGATGATGTTTGGGGTATTGATGGTAGGATGTTTTGTATTATCTTATTTTACAGGAGATAGTTGGAGTGATGCGTTTAGTGCGGGGCATGGTTTTTTGTTTGGCGTATTAGTTATGGCGCAAGTATTTATTATGTACGGTATTGTAAAATATACAGACAGTTTTCATTTTTGGAATACTAAGACAGAAGGATTTATAAAGAGCGAGAAATAAAAGGTGTTAAAATGCACATACCGAGATTACATTGGAAAAAGAAAGGTGAGAAAGTTGTAATTAAAACGCCAGATATGAGTATGTATGCTACTAAAGAGGACATTGCTAATATTATCAGGCGATTAGATACAGCAGAGAAACGTAGAGTTTGGAATAATTTATCTCCAAGACTTAAAATAAAATTGGCAAATCGGATTGTCGCTAAGAGGGGTGTTGATGGAGCAGATAGAAAAAAATCCTGAGCAAAGATATAAACATTTTAAGAAGTTGAAGAATAAAAATCACGAGCCTTCTTTTTGCTTGTGGATACGTAAACGTCATCAACTTCGGAGGGATTTTAGCAGATGAGGAAGATAGAGACGTGGTATGAAATAACTTATAAAGATAATGGTATTTTTAAAACTCAACATCATTTAGCAATGGATAAAGATAGAGCAGAACGTTGGGGTGAATCAAAGTTTGGTAAAATTTATGGCGTACAAAAAGTTAGTCGTGACGATTTATTTAGAGATCGTGAACAAAAAAATAACCAGATGATTGCTAATCAAATGCCGTTGGGAATGAAAATTGCTAAGGGCGTTTATGAGTCGGATATCAACCTCACCGACATGTTATTTGGCAAACCTAAAAAAGAGGCAAGAGAGAAGCGAGTTGGAAAAAAGTCTAAGTGGGATATTTTAGCCGAAGGTGAGGCTGTAAATTGATTTTTAACTTTGCTTAGTTCATGTATTGATATTATCTTTAAAGTGTGTTATTATAATAAGATGAAGGCAGAATGGAATCTTGATAAAAGAATAGAGAGTCATCAAATTGGTAAAGGTCATGAACTTTATCCATTACTCGATGATTTAAGTTTTAAGGCTAAAAATCTCTATAACTACGCTAATTATTTAATTAGACAGGAGTTTATTTTTAATCACAAATGGCTTCGATACAACGAATTAAATGAGATACTTTGCGAAGTTCAATATGACTATAAAGCACTAATGGCTCAAACTTCTCAGCAAATTTTACAACTTTTAGATAAGAATTGGGTATCATTTTTTAAAGTGATAAAACAATGGATTAAAAATCCTGAGAAGTATCAAGGGAAACCTAATTTACCAAAGTATAAAGCTAAAAAATCAGGGCGGTTTATTGTTATTTTTACAAATCAACAATGTAAATCAAAGGATGGTTTTATACAGTTCCCTAAAATATTTAATGGATTCAAATTAAAAACCAATGTTACAAATTTACAGCAAGTTAGAGTGATACCATGTGGTAGTTTTTATAAATTGGAGGTAGTTTATAATGTAGAAAAGGTAGAAAAGAAACCATTTAATTGTCGGATTTGTGCTATAGATTTAGGACTTGAAAATTTTGCAACTTTAACAAATAACGTTGGGGTTTTACCGACAGTTATTAAGGGTGGAATTTTAAAAAGTATAAATCAGTACTATAACAAAGTACTATCCGAAAAGCAGTCCACGCTAAAAATTGAGAATAAAAAAGATTGGTCTAATGAACTTGGAAGGTTTACTCGTAAAAGGAATAATAAAATTAATTATTGGTTTCATGTTTATAGTAAAAAAGTAGTCCAATATTGTCTTGAGAATGAGTTTAATACACTCGTAATCGGACATAATAATGAACAGAAACAAAACATAAATATTGGACATAAAAATAATCAGGAGTTTGTATCTATTCCATTCACGAGTTTTATTCAAAAGTTATCCTATAAGTGCGAGGATGTAGGGATAGATTTCATTCAAACAACCGAAAGTTATACGAGTAAAGCGAGCTATTTAGACAATGATTTTATTCCAAAAGAGTACGATGAAAATTTAAAACCTGAGTTTAGCGGCAAGAGAATTAAGCGTGGACTTTACAAGTCAAAAGATGGAATACTTATTAATTCAGATGTCAATGGTTCTTATAATATTGGTAGAAAAGTATTCCCCAACGAATTTAAAATTTATGAGGGGATAGTGGGTGTAGGGTTACACCCTGTAAGACTTAATTGCCTTACAAATTTATAACCTAAAGCCTTGAGATAGTGTTGAGAGTTGTTTTGGATATTGTGAAAGAGTTAAGCGATTAAACGCCTTGCGACATTAACAAGGAAACGTTGGGTTAAACTCCCATAATCACGACCAATTTTAAAAGTGAATAGGGCTATGCGAAATTAAACAGATTAAGGGAATTTGCCGAATACCGCACGAATAAGGCAGGAGAGATTTTTATTAGAAGGTCTGTTTATAAGTTCCTTTGTAATCTGTCCCTATTTTAAAAAGTGAATAAGGGATTGTAGCTCAGTTGGCAAGAGTAGGCGACTCATAATCGCTTGGTCATAGGTTCGAGTCCTATCAATCCCATGAATTTTAAAATGAATAGAAGCCATACTCATAAATTAAGAGAGAAAAAGATTTTTAAAAAAGAACATCGTAAGGCAATTAAGGTTGGTTTGAATGCTTTTAGAGGATGCTCAGGATATCCGTGGTGGTGGTAAAAATAAATAATTTAAAATCGGAATGTAAGCATTGCAAGTCTAAAAGTATTGTTAAATTTGGTAAAGTACTTACAATATTAGAAGGACAAAAACAAAGGTTTAGATGTCAGGATTGTGCTAGGACTTTTTATTTAGATGGTTACGTTGTAAACGGAGTTACAAAACCCCAACGAATATATAATTATGAGGATATTATTAAAACTTCAAATGAAATGCGAAAGAATGGTTATTTTTACGGGGATATTGCTATTACTTTAAAAATGTCGCAAACATCATTATATAGAATTTTAAAGAGGCTGAATGCTTTAACACCTATAGAAAATAAAATAGATAAAGAGTTTTTGGAGGATAATTAGATGTCTCAAGACCCAAGGGATAGGCGTGGACGAATGAATAGTGAAGGTGATGGAGAACATTATAGTGGAGAACCACTTAGTAAACTTGGGTTAAATCTTAATTCAATAATACCAATAGTTATTGCTGTAGTCCTTTCTATGGTGTTGGTATATTTTTTCTTTAGTCCAATGGATAAAGCATCTGCAACAGTATTAGATACTAAAATTACTGAAGCAAAAACTGAATTTGCTAAAACTTTAACAGATACAGTAGCACCTTTTAAGACGCTTAAAACTGATTTAGTAAAATCTAATACAGACCAAATTAATTCAGCTATTGCTGGTATGCCTACTACACAACAGATAACAGATATTAAAAATTTAGCAACACAAGCGCAAACCGCTTCAGATAACGCTCAAAAAGTTGCAGCACAAGCACAATCTGATGCGACAAAAGCCCAACAAACTGCCACTCAAGCGCAAGGTTCTGCGACAGCATTACAGAATGATGTAAATGGTTTAAAAACTTCGGTAAATAATATTCAATCTCAAGTAGGTAGTAATACTCAAGTAAATAGCAAAGTAGCAACTTTAGAATCTAATGTTGCTACTTTAATGGCAGAGAGAGATACACTTAAAGCACAATATGAAGCGTTAAAAACTAGAGTAGATGATTATATAGATGATGGTGGGTCGGCAACCCCTGTACCTACGGGCGACTTAGTAGTTAAACCTATTGGGACACGATTAATACTTTCTAATATATTCAATAATTATCCTTCAAGTGATTCTAATTATATACCCTTTCAATTTAGGATTACGAATAAATCTACTAAGGATATTACAGTTTATGAGTTAAAATTAAATTTAGCACGATATAAATATAATGGGTCGAGTGATCTTGAAGATTATGATATTCAAATTTCGCCGGATAAATTTTTTACAACAGGTAAAGTCGCTTTTATATTAGACGATTCTACTTCAGGTAAATTAGTTTATACTTCAACTGGAACTTATGATGTAGACGCAAATGACTCACGAGATATTACAGTTTATGTCAGAGCTTTACTTAATTCAAGTTATGTTGAATATGACGCCGCTTTAGCACCTTATTATCTTAGGCTTACACCGACTTTAAGTGTTATAGACTTTGATAGTAATGAATAGATTATAGCAACAGATTTTTAAGTGTAGTTGTTGTTATATTTTTAGAGGCACATCTTAACGGTGTGCCTCTCTCTTAAAGGATTAAAAAATGGATTGGTTAGCATATATAATCTGGTCTTTAGTTTTAGTAGTTGGTAATGTGCTCGATTCAGTTAGCACCCATTTGGCTTTAAATAAATTGCCTGAGAATTTGAGGGCAACTGAGTCTAATCCTATTATGAATGGATTTTTTAAAAGGCACAAAGTAATTCTCGCTACAGTTATAAAACACGCTGTTATTTTAGGGATTATTTTATATTATTCTTTGGTTACTCCACTTCTATATTCAGTCCAACTTTGCGCCATTTTAATTTGGTTGGTTGTGTTTAATAACTTGTATATTCTATTTGGACGGTTGCTTACGAAGCGTAAAATAAAGTCGCCTATGCATAAATTAATCTCTTTAATTCATATACCAGAGAAGTTTCACTTTGCCGTTATTATAGTAGTTTTAATGGGTTTATCTTTAGGTATTATGTGGCTTATTTATGGTGGTATAGTTTAAATTGGATAAAATAAATTTAAATATATTCGATATCTTTTTTAAACAGTTTGGCGGTTGGGCTATTCCTATTTTAATCATTATTGGGTTGCTTATCCTGTATATGTTTGCTAAACGAAAGTCTTAGTTTGTTACTTTTGGTCGAGTTAATAAAAAAATTTTAGGTTTAAAGACAAGTTGAGAGACTTGCCTTTATTTTTATTTTAAAATCGCCTTAAATTCGCTTGACTTTTTTAAAAAACTACACTACACTATATAATTAAGTTGAGTTTATACAAGGTGTAATGTGATGGTTGAAGTTAGGGTGTGTCCCAATTGTCATAAAAAATTATTTAAAACCAATGGTAGTATACCGCATATTAAAAATGGGGGAAAATTTTACCGTAAAAGATATAGATGTACTAATTGTGGTAAAACTGGATATTAAATAGAGGTGAATTCAAATGCATGACGATGGGTTTGGGAAAGACTTTAAGATACCGTTAATACTTGCGATGGTTGTCGTAATTATTATGGTAAGTGCAGTCTTACCTGGTATCTCGTTTGGAATTAACGGTGGAAATAATTGGAATATACTTTCAGCTTCGCAATATTTATCAGATAGAGGGTATTTTGTATGGGCGGCAGGTGGCTTAGAATCAGGAAGTGTACCAGTAGCAACAGCCTCGAATACGCTTGCTACAGACGGAAGTTCATTTGCCTATAATTTTGGAACAGATACACTTTCAGTTGATAATCTGGACGCTCCAACCGGGCGTACTGCCACCTATGTCATAGCGGCCAGTGATGCTACAGCACTGGAGAAGGCCCAGGCGGATGTGGTTTGTACGGGTGTTTCAACATTGTCGGCCACAATCGCCAATGGGATGGTTGGTAGAATTTCTTCCCCAGGTGTGTGGACATCAGGCGGTGCTAAGACTGTTACAACTGCGGGCGATCTTACAGTTACGTTAGCGGTTGGACAGAGTGGATATTGTTGGTCAGGGACATCAATGGTGACCAATAACAATGGACAGCCGGTATCTTTAGTAGCTGGCGCTAATACTATAAATGTATTAGGTACGGGAACTATCTATATTGGTGGTATGGGCGATGAAATTAGTATAAATTCCGTCATACAAAGTATAAAAAGACTTATTGCAGATGAACCTAATGCTACGGGCGAAATATCATTCTCATCTGGTTTATTTATAACTTGGGATTCAATAAACTTTTATGGTGGGACAACGTTTAAAGGGACTGGGATGGCCTCATCTTTTATTAGATTGCGTAGTCCTACTAATATGTTTAAATGGGTAGGAGGTGCCTCAGCAAAAGAATATTTTTGCAAGTGGGAAGATTTAAGGATGACAGGCCCAACTCAAGCTGCAAGCGCATTAAGGGCTAGAGCTATTTATGCACCGCAGAATGGAGCATATTATTTACGTGATAGCCGTATTGTACGATGTTATATCGAATATTTTGGTGATTACTCTATTTATATCGCCTATGCTGGTGGATGGGAAATAAACCAATCAGTTCTTGAGCATAATTGGGGTGGGGCAATTTACTCATTGAGTGGTGGATTATTTATATCTGATTGCAAAATTGCATTAGGTGGAATTGATGGAGTATCTTGGGTGGATGATTTTGTTTATTTAAACGGCCCTGATAATATTATAACTGGTGTACAATTTGTTAATATGGGACGAAGGCTAATTTGGTTAAATGCCGCCCCCGATACTAAATTTACTGGTTGCAGTTTTACTGGTGCAAGCGGAGATAATTATGGTATGTGGGAATGCGTTTATATTAGTTCAACATATAGGGTTATATTTTCTGGATGTACATTTGACGGATATAATTCTATAAAAGCGGCAAATACAGCTAGTTGCGCTATTAAAATAGCTAATGATGGATATGCAACAGATATTATTATTAGTGGTGGATCAATAATTAATATGCTGGGCCAAGCCATTGTAGATGGGACTGGGAAAGCTGTTAAAATAAGTAATGTGGCAGGTGTTCAGTCAGTTTCAAGGGGCAATGCTTCTATACCCAAAGATTCGTCAACTACTGCTGTAACAGTTACGCATAGTTTAACCTCGTTACCTAGTATATCCACCTGCACTGTGTATTCGTGGGATAATTACATATCCGATGGAACTGGAACCGCGTCAGTGACTAATTTTATTTTACAGCCTTATAATAAAATATATTATGACGTTACAGGGTCTGTTGTCGTAACTATGGGTACTGGAGTTTATGGCATTGCGGTTGGGACTGGTTTAACAGGTTCTCCTGTGCAACTAAGTTCCGGTTCTCCTGTTTCACTTTCATTATCAATATCTGGATCCGTGCATACATTTGAAATTTACTGCACAATGAATAGTACATCGGTTAATAGTTATTTAACTACGCCTTCATCTGGAACTACCGTAACAAATTATACTAAACGACCTTTATATTTAGGTGCTAATGTAATTACTATTACTGGCCCCGGTACATTTAGCGTAGTTGCTGGAGCAGGTGTTACAGGGTTTTATACTGGAGCAGGTTCAACACCAGGGAACTTATCCGTAACTAGCCGAACTACCATTATAACCACAACTACCACAGGAACATTAACAATAACATTGGCAAATAATTCTTTTTATTCCATTGGAGTATCACCCAATGAGACTGCTGCCGGAACTCCGTGGGTAGATACAAAAACAATCACAACTTTTAACATAAATATACCATCGTCCGTTGCCACATCATCTATTAATCCTATCGAGTCTGCGTTTGGTAGTGTAGGGACTACTACCGCTTCCACTGGACAATTAGCAGCAACAATTAACGCTACTGTGAACGATATTAAATTAATGGGTGCTACTCCTGGAAATACTGCTGCTTTATACCTAGTAGGCACCGAGCAATATTATGGTATAAAAATTAAACAAACAACCGCTGGGGTGAAGGGTACAGGCTCATGGACAATTACACCTCAATATTGGAATGGATCGGCATGGTCAGTCTTGAGTGGAGTTGTAGATAATACAGTTGAATGGACTGTAATTGATGCTGCTAGTGGGTTAGACATAACTTGGACAATTCCAACTAATTGGAAATCTGATGGACTTATGGGAGCCTTTGGTTATTCAGTTAGATTCTTAGTATCCAGTTATACCACTCCCACAACAATTCCTTTAGCAGATCAAATATGGCTATTAGATGCCCTACACTTTGATTGGATAGCAACATATAGTAATCAAAATTAAAAGGATAAAATATGATAAGTTACTTCTGGCTATTAATCGGCAGGAAGGTCTGGTCATGGGTGATGGACCTGATCTACAGGAAGGACTTAGTGGATTAAATTAAGAAATTATTGTAAAATTAAAGAGGAATAAAAGTAAATGATAATATTTGGGATTGCGTTGATTGCTATGTTTTTCTTAGGTTATGCTTATGGAAGACTTATAGAACGTAAAAAACAACATGGTATTGATGTTAAAAAGCCTGTAGAATGGATTAAATAGAGGGATAAAAATGAAAGAATCTCATAAAAAGGGTAGTGGTTGGAAATCAGAAAGGCATAATTTTAATAAGAATTTAAAACGTAAAATATTTATTAGTTCTAAAAAATAAAATAAGGATGGTGTTTATTATGGTTAAGGCATACTGTGTAAAATGTAAACAGAAGAATGTTGAAATGAAAAATCCGGTTAAGGTTACAATGAAAAATAAAAGACAAGCATGGAAAGGTACTCACGCTAAATGTGGAACTAAAATGTTTAGAATTATCTAAAAATGTTTGACACTTCTTATTAACTATAGTATATTATAAGAGTGTGGAATAAAAGTAAAATAGATTTAGAGCAATTGAGTTTGGAAATTCAGAATTTAAAACCAACACAGAAATTATACCAAGTTTTAAAAGATGGGTTAACTAAGATTGATCATTGGAAACAACAAAAAAGAGGAAAACCGAGACGTAATTTTAATAGGATAGAGAATTGAAAAAGTTTAAGTTTTTACTATCAGCCTTATTGTTGATAGTTATTTTGGTATCAATTGTTATCCCGATTCAGGCGAGTGGGTATGATGTAAAATTTGAAGTCGTATCCACTTCGCCTATTGGTGCGACAATTCGTGCTACAATAAATAGTAGTCCTCAATTTGTTCAGATGGTAGTTTTAAATCTCAAAGATATACAGAATGGAATTAAACCAGAGGATGCACGACAGCAAGAGATAAAATATTTAGAAGTAAATCAGATTACAGTCCAAGACAAAGAAGTCAAGACTGGTATTATGGGACAAAGAGATATTACTATTAATGATGTAATATCTAAAGCCTCAGAACCTACGGACATAGAAAGTTCTATTTCAAAATATTCTAAAGCCACAATAGATTATCTAACTTCTGTCAAAGTAGAAAAGACTTTTAAGGATAAAGATGGTAAAGATGTTTTAAATTCAGATGTAGTTGGTAAGTCAAAACTTATTTCAACTTTTAATAAAGCACCAAAGGAAGTTAAACCAGAAGTTGATAAACTATTAATTGAGTTACCTGAAAAAATAACCGATATCGTTGATTACGATATCAAAACCATTGAAGAAGAAGTTAAGACCGAACTCGTAAAGAATAAATCACCGACTAAAAATCAAGGTTTTATTGTAGATAAATCCATGACTTTAGAGGCTACAGTTTCATCTGGTTCTTTTTATGACGTAAATAAAGGATGGGGTTCAACAGGTGTTTTAGCACTTATTATTGATGGTCAATATTACTACGATATGTCTAATTCATCATGGTGGTCTACGGCTTACGCCCATCGAATGTCATTTACTATAGATAAAACAAATGTAAGTGCAGACCTAACGGACTTTCCAGTTAAGCTCTGGCTATCAACTTCAAGCGGTATCACAACTGCCGATGTATCTGCAATTTTTGACGAACTAGGTGCAAATAATTTTAAAATCGCTGTCACAAATTCGGACAATACGGCTCAATGTTATGTTGAGATTGTATCGTGGGATAGTATAGGGGAAACCGCAGAATTGTATGTAAAAGTCCCGGCTGTAGATGATTCGACTGGTTCAGATACAGTTATTTATTTTTATTACGATTCTACCCAGCCCGACAACACATCTTACGTTGGCGTGACTACCTCAACCCCAGCCAAGGCAGTTTGGGACTCGAACTTTGCTGCCGTCTACCACATGAACGATGGGGCAGACAATGCCCACATCTATGACAGCACCTCCAACGCCAACCACGGGGCGAAGAAGGGGGCTAATAATCCTCAGATGGTAGATGGACTGAAGGGGAAGGCACAGTCTTTTGACGGGGTGGATGATTTTATTTATGCGTCACTACCTACCGCAGGGTGGGTTAGTGTATCTACGGAGGTTTCTTGTAAGAGTGATCAGGCTACAGGGCAGGGGTTAGTCTTTAGTGGAACAGATGCTTATATAATGCATTTTCGGGGTTCTGGTTTCTACGTGAAGGCAAGCGATAGTACTACTAGCGGTTATTTAGCATGGCAAACTCCCCCTCCGAGTGGACAAGATTTATTACTGGGGGGTACATGGGATAACTCCGTAATGATGTTATACCAAGATGGAACAGATCAGGCTAATACCCGTTCGTTTATTAAACCGGGACTATGGGGTACTGGTGGTAGTTTAAACATTGGTAGATATTTTAACACAACTCAAGTATATTTTGATGGTCTTATCGACGAAGTCCGCATCTCCAGCATAGCCCGTTCAGCCCCTTGGATCAAGTTTACAAACTACTCGGAGAGGGATACGGCGGGGAGTTGGGGGACGGAGACTACAATCACAGTTCCATCAGTAACGACTAATGTGGCAAGTGGAATTGATATCACTGTAGCAACACTGAATGGTGATGTGACTAGTGCGAATAATGGCGACTTAACTGCATGGGGCTTCCAATGGGGAACTTCAACGGGTGTTTATCCTTATAGTTGGAGTGAAGCAACTATTGTAACAGGAGCCTATACTCATGCTATAACTGATGTCTTAAATGGTATAGTATATTTTAGAGCGTTTGCAACTAATCAATCTGGAACTGGATATGGTGCTGAATTAAACTTTGCATGGATACCTTTATCTCCTACTAATTTTCTTGCAACGATAAGTGGTAATAATATTATTCTAACATGGGCTTTAGGGGTTGGAGCAGATGATACAATTATAATTAGAGGGGATGGTAATTATCCAACATCTATAACAGATGGGCTTGAGGTTTACAATGGAGCGTTAGAAACTTTTACTGATATAAATATGGCAAGTGAAACAGATACACATTATTATAGTGCATGGTCAAGTAATGCGATAGGTGATAGTGTGACTTATGTAACAACTTTAAATGGGGGAACTGCTATGATTTTAATATTTTTAGGAATAATTCTTTTGGGTTTAACTTGGTTCGCTGTATCAAAGATACCGGTTTTAGGTATTGTGGTTTTTGGTTTATGCGTAGGTGTATCACAGTATTTACATTCTAATCCATTACCAAGTATGACTTTGGGTGGTAGCTTAGATACTATTATTACAGTGGGACTTTGGGGTTGGGGTATTTTAGTCGCTTTATATTGTTCAAGTAAAGTTTTTAGTAGTGATGGTCGTTCTTTAATGCAAAGAGCGTTTAGTCGGAATGATAATCAAAAAGTTTACAACTATAATGGCGATAACCGTAACTATAAACCCGATAATTCCACAATGGAAGGACGAAATGCAATTTATCGTACTTCTATTCATAGTAAACTGAATCAACCAAAAAGAAAAAGATAATTTTATAATTTAGTCAAGTTAAAGCAAACTTGATGGTTAAGGGAGAGCGTTTAAAACTCTCTCTTATTTTTTGTTTTAAAATCGTCTTAAATTCGCTTGATTTATATTAAAATATGTGGTATATATAATATAAATTAGATATTTATTGGAAGTGAGGTGGATATGAATTGCCCAAAGTGCAATAGTAATAGAATAGTAAAATGTGGAAGTGCCTATACTAAAAAAGGTGCAGTTCAAAATTATCTTTGTATGAAGTGTCATAAAAGGACTATTCATCCTAAGAAATAGTGGAGAATGTAGATATTGGATGTGAGAATGAAATACTTTAGATATATTGTTTCGTTAATTTTATTACTATCTTTACTAACGATTCCAACTATACAGGTTTCGTCTGCTGAGTTGGCTTATCCGGTTCTATCCGATAATATCCAGTATTTTGAATGTACTTTTCCGCCTGGTTTGAGATACTCAGTAGGTTGGTACGGGACATTCAGTTACGCTCCCACAGCCTCAGAGATTATACTCTTTGACGATGATAAAGGTATCTGTCTTTTTGGCATGCCAGTTGGGATTATTCCTAAAGGCGAACAGGGCGGGACGACTCTAAAGGCTATAACCAAAAAAGAGGCTGACGGGATTGTCAAAGCCTATCCAGTTAAAGAGTTGGTAGAACCTTATGACCAGGAAATCACTGACATCATGGAATCAAGTGATTATTGGAATGGTGCTCAGTCTGGGGATAAGCTAAGGCAAAAATTCAATCCTCCTAAAAATCTTGATCAGAAAAGACAGGAATTAAAAGAGCAAGCCAAAGAGATTATTTCGACTAATGAAGTATATACTCCTAATACAACTGAATCCTCCACTATAGAAGTCCCTTTAACTGAAAGACAGGTTGAAGCCAAAGCTGCTTTTGAATTAGCCAGAACTAAACAGGGCATAGTTGATTTGGCTAAATTTGACCCTGATAGATTTTTAGTTCCCTTCCAAGCATTTATCACCAATGGCGCTGTCATCACTTCTGATGTGACTGGTCGTGTAGTGGCGGGTACCGTACTGAATCTATCCACTTCTGCTGGCGCTGGTACTTTTACCATCACGTTAGGCAGTGGATGTACTGGCACTCTGACTTCAGGAACGGCGGCTATTACAGGCAGTGTACTGGCTCTAGCGGCGGGGGTGAATACCATAACGGCTGACGGTGCGGGCAACTGTACCCTGGCATTGACACTAGGTACTGCGGCTAATACCAACACAGTCAACACGTATAGTGCCTCTTCTGGTGGTGTGTCTGGAGCTAGTGTACCCACTTCTGCGGATAGTTTCCTGGCAGATGCCAACTCGTTTACTGCCGCCTCTCAGGTTGTCACAGTCGATGCTACCTTAAACTGTCTCAACCTCGACTGGACAGGGGCAACGAATACACCGACATTGGCTTTAGGCACAGCAGACATTTTGATGTATGGCTCATTAACTTTTATTGCGAATATGGCGCATAGTGCAACTACAAGGTATATCTACTTTAACAATATCGTTCCAGTTAATGCTACATTCGCAGGAGCAATAACCGAAAGAATAACTGTTCAAGGGGTAGGCGGAGTAACCTTTACAGATAATTTGATAAATAATAACGTATTTACATTTGTACGTGGAGACCTGACAATCCAAAATATGACAGTGAGTAGTGTTATTATGTCTGGTGCAAACGCAATGAGTTTGATACCGGGTAATTACACAATAAGCTGTACTTCATGGAGTAACACAAGTTCTAACTTAACCGTCACTGCCAACACCGCTACCATCAACATCTCTGGTACAGGGGCACTAGCGGGCGGTGCAGTCAACTACAACGGAACTACATTTAATCTGAATGGCACGGCTCATACAGTCAGTGGGGCGTTTACCTGCGCTAATCTAACTAGAACTGGTACAGCCACTAATGCTAATACCACAACCTTCACCAGTGGCACGACTGTAACTGTAACTGGCACGGCGAACTTTGCGGGCAATTCCAGAATCAATCAAATGCTGGTACAGAGTTCGGTCTTAGGAACTGCGGCAGCAATTACAGCAGGAACTTTCACTGCTACATTCACCGACTTCATGGATATTACAGCAACTAATGCAGTCAATCTATCGGCTCAAGTGGATATTGGTGATGCGGGTGGTAACACTGGCATAACCTTCCCTGCTGGTGCAACTCAAAACTTTACTAACGTCGCAGGTGGAAGCTGGTCAACTGTTGGCAACTGGACTTCAAGGATACCTCTTCCTCAAGACGATGTGACAATTACTACTGCTTTCCAGACTGCTAAAACTATTACTGTGGATATGCCAAGAATCGGTAAGTCGATTGATTTTAGTGGTATGAGTTGGACGGGAACGGCTACGACGGTAAGTTTGAGCCAGGATATTACCTTGTTTGGGTCTCTTACCTTGAAAACGGGCATTAACTATACAAATACAGGTAAAGAACATCATTTTAAGGGTAGGGTAGCATATACCTTAACACAAGCTGGTGCTATTTTCTGGGCAGATACTTTTATAGAAGCTCCAGGTGGAATAATTACATTACAAGATGCGCTTACTGTTACCTCTAGTTCAGGACTGGTGGTAACAAGCGGTACATTAGATACTAATAATCAATCGGTTAGTGTTGGCTTTTTGTGGTTTTACGGTACAACAACTAGAAGTTTATTGTTAAGAAATAGCGTTATAACTCTTAATTTAGTGAATCCAATTAATAAGATTAATGCCTCAACTATTACAAATCTTACCTTCAACGCAGGTACATCCACTATTATCAATACCAACTCCTCAGCTAACGCCCAGACCTTCGCTGGTGGCGGTCTCACCTACAACAACGTCACAGTAGCAGGTGCAGGCAACTATGTCCTGACCATCACTGGAAACAACGTGTTCAATAACTTCACGGTGGATGCCAGTTTGGCAAATAAATCCATCATAGCGACTGGGACAATTCAGACGGTCAACAACTTCAAACGTGGGTCTACAATCGGTACAAACGTAGTTACCATGACTGGCGGAACTTGGACTAAGACAGATACTATACCGATTGCGTTAGACTATATGAACTTGACCAATGTGATTGCTTATCCTGTTAATGTTTGGTATGCAGGAGTTACACCATCTCATTCAACTGATAATGGTGGAAATACAAATTGGATTTTCACATATGTTGACTTAACTGGATTAATTTCTACACAAGTTGCAACTGGAATTACTATGGATAAAAATGGAGTTACAGGTGCAGTCTTTAATGGAACAATTGCACAAATAGATGGAACACCAACTATAACAATTAGTTTTGACTATGGACTCAACACATCTTATGGGAGTTCAACAACTACTGTAATAGTTTATGCTAGTGGAAGTTATATCGCTAATCCAGTAACAACTTTAACACCTGGACAAACATACCATTATAGATTTGTAGGTACTAACTCAAATGGCATTACAAATGGGAATGACGAATCATTTGTTTTTACAATGCCTGATATAGTTACTAATGATGCAACAAATATAGAATCAACTAAAGTAGTATTAAATGGTAATGTCTCAGATATGGGGGTAGCTACTAATTCATATATTTATTTTGAATATGGATTGACTAATGCGTATGGAACTTCTACACCACAAGTAACAATTAGTACAATAGGAAATTATTCTACAAATTTAACTGGATTAACAGGGCTTGGTTTATATTATTATAGAATGAATGTAGTTAATGGAGTAACAACATCAAATGGTTCTGCTAAGACTGTATTATTAGCCTATGCTTATAATGTACAAACTAATACATTCGCTAATTTATTATTACCATTGATTTTTATAGTTATTATGATAATATTTGTCTTAAAATTAATTTCTGACGGTTCGGTAATTCAAGGTATGTTTTTATTATTGGTAGTGATTTTAATTGGGTTAGGTTTATTGTCTAGTATGCAAGTTACCTTGAATGGTTTGTAAAAAATAAAATAGGAGATAAATAAAATGAATGAATCCAAAGAACGTAAAGCCTCGGTAAAAACAAAAAAGAATGCGATAGAAGCCATTAAAGATGAAAGCGATGATATTAAAGAGTATGGTAAATCTATTAAACAAGCACGTAAAGTTGGTGATTTAGGCGCAGTAAAAGTCTTTAAAGGGATTCAGAAGGATGAGAGAGACCATCGACGTAAACTTAAAAAGTTAAAGAGTAAGTATTAAAATGGCAAGAAAAGTACCTGATGATTTCAGGAGTTTACCGGATAAGACGCATGATGCGTTGGCTAAAACTAAAAATATGTCGTCTAATCAAGCGTATAGATACGTGAGGAAGTTGAAAGTTCCGATAGTAACTTCGATGGGTGATATAAGAAAGATTAATAAATTAAAAAGTAGGAAGGCTAAAGTACCAATAATTTTATCAACAAAAGAGTTTAGAGGGCAACATAAAAATGCTGATGGTTTAGCCTTTGATGATAAAAAAATTGTTATTCATCCTATAAATCAATATAGTACTAAAAAACATATAAGTCATTTAATAGACCATGAGATAGATCATATTGAAGTATTTAGAAAGTTTAAAAAATATCATAAACAGTAATAGAGTAAATATTAAGGAGAATGTTAATGGTAGTTAAAAAAAGAGTTTGTAAAACTACTAAAAAGACTGCGGTAAAATCTCGTAAATCTAAGGGTAAGTGGAATCCTAAACTTAATAAGGATAGTGATGGGAATATAAAATTATTTGGAAATCCAATTGAACGAGATAAATCTGGAAATATAAAATTATCTTCTCGCCAACGTAGGGATAAAGCGAAAAGAAATGTAGAAAGAGAAAAGAATATTTGGGGTAGTTGGGGATTTTCTGGCAAAGGATTAGGTCGTACATCTTTAAAAGGGATTAGTCATAAAATGAAAAAGGAAACTATTGGTAAAGTTCAATCTATTGGTAGAACATCTAATGCAAGACGTAAATATGTTTAAGAGGTGAATTGTTATGGTGGTAAAAAGGAAAACTTGTAAAAAGACTGTTAATAAATCTCGTAAGTCTAGGGGTAAGTGGGAAGAGGGAAAATCATTCCAATTAACTGATAAGCAGTTGGATAAAATAGGTAGAAAGGCTAAAAAAGAGGGTATATCGGTTAAGGATGCCGTTGAGATTTATGGCGATGATTATTTAAAGAAAAAGAAAAAATGATATTAGTTTGTTCTGCTAAACATGAATTTAATACTGAGGATATGGGGCATCGGGTAGAATATGGTGATTACGCTATGCGTGTAGGCGGTAGATGCCCAATGGTTATGTCTTATGATAGGATGAGTGGAACTAAGTATTGCCGGAGAATATTAAAGGGAAGGTCTAAATAATTAAGAGGGGTAAATAAGATGGTAGTAAAAAGAAAAACTTGTAAAAAGGTTACTAAAAAAGTAGTTAAGAAAGTTGCTAAACGAACTAATAAAGGTAGATGGGGTGACTCAAAAGAAGCAAGAGAATACCAGAGAAAGTATGAGGAAAATTTACAGAAAAATGCGTGGTGGAAAAAGCAACATCAGGGTAAGGATTTAAAAAGAAAGGTTACAATGGCATAATAAAATTACGAGGTGAATTAAATGGCAAAGTCATTAAACGTGGTACATGAGGCAGTTGAAAAGGCAAGTAAAGTTTCCCCACGAGATGGTAAGTGGGCAACACCCAAAGAGATTGATTTAAAGGCTACTCCAAAGCAAACAGCCTTACAGTCTACTTTATCAGAACTTGTAAAGGACTCTCGTATTGAAAAGATGTCTGGAAGGCTTTTATATCGTCCACAGCAAGGCGCAGGCTTGGGTGAAGGTGGTAAAGGTAAAGACGATTATCATAAAGAGCCTGGTAAGGATAGAGGTGGTAAAGATAGATGGAAGCCTCGTAGACCTGATGGCAAAAAACCAGGACGTAGAGATGATGGTAAACCAGATGGCGGTAAAAAACCAGGGCGTAGAGGCGATGGTAAAAAACCGTCAGATGATGCCGCAGAAAGAGAGCGACAGCGTAAACGAGACTATATGAAAAAGCAACATAAAGAGTATAAGGCACATAAAAAGTTTGTGCATCCTAAAGATAGAAAATCTAATTTAAGTAGAACAATCGCTCGTGGAGTAGGGACACAGGCTGTAAGTGCTGGTATCGGACAAAGTATAGGGCAACAAGCGGCAACTCGTTCAATCACAAGTACAATTTTAATGTAAAATAAAATAGGAAGGTGTTATTATGTCAGTAACAGATGATATGTTAGGAATATTACCTCCATTAATCGTAGCAGGGGCAGTAACTAAAATGGCAAGTTCGGCTTTTGGTAATGAGAAAAAAGAGAGACAGCGAACAAGGGTAATTTATAAAAAGGTCTATATTAAGCGTAAAAAGGCTCAGGCTAAAAGAGTTAAGGCCATTAAAAAAGATGTTAAAAAATATCTATAGGGAGAGTGGATAGGAGTGGTAGTAAAAAAGAAAACTTGTAAAAAGATTGTAAGAAAAACCCGTAAGATAAAAGGTAAATTATTTGGTTTATCTGGCGAAGGAAGTGGATTTACGTGTAATAAATCTACTTATTGTAAATATCAAAGAAAGGATGGTACTTGTAGATTATTAAAACCAGATGCTAAAAATCCTAAATGTAACTATGCAGTATAAGGAGATTTTAAATGACAATTAAAGTTTCTACTCGTAAGAGGATGAAGTCAAGTAGTTTTGGATTGCCTAAAAAGAAAAAATTTCCACTAACTAATAAAAGACAGGCTGTTAGTGCAATTGCCTATGCTGTAAAAGGTGCGAGAGCAGGTACTATTACACCTCAAGAACGTGATATCGTTTTAAGGAAAGCGAAGCAGAAATTCCCGTCAATTTCTATTACACCTATTAGAAAAAGTAGAGGGAATTGGAGAATTAAAAGGTGTAAAGTGTGTGGTAGAAATTTAGAGCAGACTATGTATGGTTATGATGAGTTTGCTAAAAAGGGTTATTGTGGTTCAAGTTGTTATAATTATAAACATAAAAAGTAAAATTAGTGGTTATTTGTATGTTTATGATTTCGAGAGCCTTTACCCATTTTAAGTAATTTCTCTCTTAGTTTAGGTTTTATCTTAGATAAAGGTTTATTAGGATTAGTCCAATAATCAGGCTTACCATTTAAAGGGATATCATCTAAAAAGTCTGTGCGTTTTTTTATTTTACCAACTTTTATCCAAATAAATATAAGCAATAACGATAAGTCCAATTAACATTACAAGAATAATTATAGCCGAACAAAGTTGTACATCATAATATTCTAAGGGTGTTAAGTCCTTTTTATCTTTTTTATTCAGGCGTAATAAAATTAAGTTTTTTAGTATTTTCATTTTTAAAAGTTTTTGTAGGTTGCTCGAAAACCTTGCTTTTTTCCAAGGTGATGTTTTATATTCGGTAGTCCTGAATAGTCTTGATGTTCATTAGGATGAATAAGTTTAGAGCAAGTTTCTGGATGACAATTTTTAGGGTAGTTGGTTCTAACAAAACAAAATTGACAGGTTGAATTTTTAACCATTTAATTTATCCCCCTTTGGAAAGTATTTGCATTCTTTAAAATCGACCATACAAAATATTTTCACCCATTCGTTATCCACTGTATAATCTTTTTGGGCTTTTTCGCAAGGGCTTAATCTATCAGTTCCACATATAAAATATCTTTGGTCTTTTATGTCAGAGTATTTTAAAGTTTTTAAATAAGGGCAACAAATATTATCCCCCATTTTGTACTCCTTGAACCTTTTTAACATAGTTTATGGCGGTTTGAATATCACCTTGCCAATACCCACGATTTTTATGAAATTCATCCAATGGTTTCCGTAAACCGCACTTTTTACAAACCTTATCCTTAATATTAAGGTCTACTTCAACCTTAATATTTTTACATTCTCTACAAATATGAGCGTACCCATCCCGTGTACACCTATTCTTTGTAAACTCTAATATGGGTTTCAATATACCACATTTATAACATTTTTTAGTATTAACTCTTTCGTATAACTTATCTACCATTTATATCACCATGACACGTTGGCGCAATTAGCACAGTGTGATTCATCACCTGTTAGATCGGGATATTTATCTATTAACTTTTGAAGTTTAGCATTAATTTTCGTTTTTAAATCCTCGGAGTAACGATAAACATTTTATCAATGCCTCGTACTCTTAATCCAAAATCCTCAGTTAAACTTATAATTTGTTCAATCACTTCATCAACTATAGGTTTTTGTCCATAAAGTTCAAGCGGCCTCATTAAACCTATAAGTTGCCCTCTTAATTGAAAGACAGTTTTTTTGTAATCATCATTTGATAACCAGGGAATCGATTTTCCGTCTATCTCCATTGTTTCCATTAATATCTATCCTTATTCCAATTTTTAGCATCATTCCGTGCGTCTATTTTATTGTATAATTTGTCGCAATTTTGTGGGTCGTTGTCTATTTTACAATAGCCTAAGCCTGTGTCTTTTTCATAAATCCAGTGGGTACAATCGCTACAATCCATTATTAGTCTCTCTCAACCCAATGCCAAGTATTTTCCTCGAATTTAGCGGAATATTTTACTCTTTTACTACCATCATTTGCTGGATATCTTTCAAAAATTCTTAAACAACAAATGCCTTCTATTGGGTTATCTACTTCAACTATGAGTGCAGCCATATGTTCTTTATTATCTCCTACAAAGTGTACTATCCGGCCAGGTGTTAACCCTTTTAATTCATCCATATTTAATCTCCCTATTTAATTGTTCATTAGCCATTTTAATTCCAATGAGATAAGCATGTATTCTAATTGGTATTATATTCCCAATATTAGGTAACCACTCCCATGCGTTAGGTAATTCATTGCTATAATTATAAATATGCGTTTCCCATTCTTTTATAGACGAACAATACCTTATAATTTTAAACAATTCATCTATTGTATCATTGTGTTTGAATTTATATTCAGGATTTTCACTTACCCATTCCTCAAGATAACGTGTGGCTTTTTCTTGGTCAAAGTCTCTACGGTTATCACTAAAGGCTGTCATTTTACCTTCAAGGTAATCTAAATTGTAGTCTGCAATTTGATGGACGCTTGCTTTTCCCGATAACCTAAAAATTGCATCGCCTAAGTCGCCAGAAATATAAAGCATATTTCTATCAAAGATATAACGGACTGCATAGTAACCCGTATTTGGTCTACGCCAATCAAGTACTTGTAAATTGCCGTGTTGGGTTAAGGTTGCCTTGTGGCATTGAAACCATTCCTCTCTGATTGTTTTATTAAAATTTTCACGCATTTTTAATCTCCATTAGGTATTTTTTAATTGCGACATTAAGTTTATAGTGTGCGATTCGGCTGCCTTTTACTGCTTTTATAAATTCATCGTGATTAAGTTGTGTTGCCTTACAACCTTTGCAGTATTCATTCTTGGAAAGTGTAGTTAGCCAACAAGGTTGTGGTTTAACGTGTCCATCGTCATCATCGTATATTTCGCCCGTACAAGGATTATTATTACGGGCTATTCCTCGTGCTTGTTTAGTACTTAAGCGTGATTGGGTGGCTTTATAAGCATTTACTGCTAATTCGCCAATAACTCCCATCATAATGTGTTGGTATTCAAGTGTATCTTTATTCATTATTTTAATCCTTTAGTTGCCAAACAATCAGCAACTATCTTTTAGTTCTATCCAAAATTCCTTCAAAGGGTTGCTCGTAATTTTGTATAATATGATATTCGCCGTGACAATTTTGATAGACGATATTACCGTCCGGTTTAAGACCTAAGCGAGTGTTACGGTCAGTTTTACGGCAGGTTAATTCGCAGTCCGATATTACACTCGGATTATTTTTAGCTCGACCTTGTGCGTGAATTTTATCGGGTTTTTTAAGTTCGATTCCACCGTGGGCTTCGTGTGCGAGTGACTCTAAAAGGTTTCTATTTTGATGAATAACGTGCTCAGTCGTAGATGAAACAATTATATGAAATTTATGGTCGTAGCACCATTCCAGGAATTCAACTGTATCGTTATAATTATTAGACCAAGTACCATTTGTAATTATAAATTTGTTAGTTATTTGCTTAGGAATAAGAGCAATAAATCTATCATATAACTCCATATCTATTGATGGCTCGCCACCGTAAAAACCAAAGGCGTTTATCATATCCCAATTAAATTGTGTTAAAAATGCCTTAGTTTTTTCGTAGTTTAGTACCTGTTTATTCTCAGGGGTTGCGTCATAGTTCCAACATTCATACCCAATTATAGACAATGGGCTTGAAAGTCGGTTTTTAGTAAACGGAGACTATAAACTCCCGCCAACCCTAATAGTTTCAGATTTTGTGCTCCATTGCTATCAGA
>Ga0172381_10000485_pt1 | contig 47879 bp, 68 predicted proteins | sample Leawel6488metaG_FD_119754 | JGI IMG/M metagenome (GOLD analysis project Ga0172381, IMG submission 119754) | Leachate microbial communities from a municipal landfill in Southern Ontario, Canada - Leachate well 64-88 metaG | ecosystem: Engineered > Solid waste > Landfill > Unclassified | place... | reverse complement strand
TGCTGAAGCATGGCATATGGATCGCGCGAGAGAGAGGCAATTTCGGGGATAGATAGGGCGACCGCGTAGAGGGCGACCGCGTAGATAGTTCCATCCCACGATGAATTACCTCCGTCGCCACCAAAAAGCAACGCATTGGCGGTATTGTCCACTGCGCCCACTGCCGCTACTGCATTGGCTGTATATACAACCCCGTTGAATATAGGTGTAGCTGTCAGATTATTGTGGACAAAACCGTATAGGCTCAACCTCGTTCCATTCACCTGCGTGGAGATTGGCGTTACGAAAGATTTTGTAGAACTCCCAATTCTAACTGATCCGCCAACCTGTTCACCCTGACTCCAAAATAGATTGAAACTATTAAGCTTGGAAATCAGGAATTCTGACCCAGACGATGTTACGGTGTCTTTATTGTTCGTCGCCCATACGAGCAGCGTCGTGCCTGGATTACCCGTATGCAATGGGTGGCCGGGAGCCGAGGTGTAATCGGCGTTGTTGTAACCACACATCAGGCCGGGGCCGCCCAAACCAACTCCCCACGCGGCTCCTCCGGAGAATGTATCAATATGGTTACGCGACCCGCTCAGATCCTGCGCAACCGACCCCATTCCCTCATTCATCAGCCAGTAGCCGACGAGGCCGCGAGAGAGCGGATGGCCCCAGTCTAGTAGACTTCCGCGTATCGGTTTTATGGTAGGCATTATTAACTCGCAACCGGGATAGTGGCAAAAATGTACTTTACGGTAATGGCGAGTTCCTGCCCCGCCTCATTCTTCACCGCGACCTTCAACTTATTCCACTGCGAACAGCCCAAGGCCGCAGACCAATACACTGTGCTGTTTTGCACGGGCCGGAACGCCGCGGCAAAAGATGCCATACTAACCGTCTCGACATTTGTGCCATCGCAATCCCGAAGGACATATACGGTCGCATCGCCGTCTATTGCACCTGTATTGTCTTCTGCCGCCGTAACAGAGATTAGCACCGCCGCCTTGCCGTCACAGTCTAACATATCGCCGGTCTCGGTAGCATTGTCGGCCAGAGCGTTAGCCGTCCAATCTGCCGCCCCAATCTGCATGGCAGACCACGCAGCAGCCCAATTGTATCCTGTATCCGCCATCTATCAGTCTCCCGTCGCAAAGGCATCTATCAGTGAATTGACCACAAACTGGACATCGTTGTCCGAACACGCCTCCGGTGCAGCGCCTATCGTGGCATTCCCCAACACACGGGCGATCATCCTTCTTGCAGCAGACATAGCATCTTTCTCGACGTTGACCGCCCACAACATACGATTGGCGTGATTGGCAGTGCCCGCGTCCTCATTCCGAATATCGCCCGCAGCCGTAAGACATCCGGATGCCACTCGTTCGAGCAACGTGCCCGCACCCTTATACGCATAGATTTTATCAATCAGTGCCACGTCACATCCCTCCCCGCTTAGGCGGCCGTCGCCAATGTGATGATTCCCGCCGCGTCCCACTGAATGGTGAACGTACCGGATGAAACCGTTTTTGCACCACCGAAGTCGATGGAGCAAATCAAACTGTTGGTGTTGGTTGCATCATAGATCACCGCATGGTAGGCAGTAAATGAGGAAGCTGCCCACGCCGTATCTGCTCCATCCCATTTGGTCGTCGCACCCGCCGTTACAGCCTGCGACCCCAATGTAGCGCCCCCCTGCGTATAACCATCCGCCGTGGCGAGTTCATTGGTGGTGGTGTACGCCGTGTCCGTAGCGGTGAAGGCGTGGCTATCGTCATACAACGCGACTTTTATGGTATCCCCACCGTTGCCCAGATTCACAGCACCCACCATCAAGTCCTCTTTGAAGCACGAATAAATCCCGCTTGCCATTACTTATCTCCTTCTACTTTGCTGCCGAGGGTCATACAGGGAACGTGCACAATCACGTCCTGCCTGCCATCCGGGTATCTGATTTCCTCCGCTTGAGCGTGGATCGTGGGGGCCCCACTACTAGTATCCACTTCTATCACTCTATTTCCGATACGTAATTGCATCATTATGCCCCATCAAAGAATAACTTTTTACCGGCGGTTAACTCAATATCCCCGGTCGATGTTAGTCCGTGCAACGTAGGTGTAGCCGTTACCGGAAGACTAATCTCCTGGCCCGTCAATGACAGCCCATTTGGCGAGGCCGGGATCGTCACAGCGGCATGAGAAGCCGAGTAGGCTGCATTCCACTGACCGATCGCGGTCGCAGATATCGAGCCGGCCCCAACAGACACCCCGGCAAACGCGGGAGTGCTTCGCGTGCCAAGCGATTCCTTTATCCGCCCGATAGCCATCGACACGTCCCACTCGAACCGGGGAGATCTTGGGACGGGAACGTTGATGTTGTTGTTAGAGACTGTCATAGGATTTGGTCCTCGACCCGCTCGAACTACTGGCCAGTTGTTGGATGTAGCTTTGAAGAGCGCTGACCTGCGATCCGAGATTGCTGACCTGCGACCGTGATGTGTTACCCGCATTCTGGAGGGCCAGTTGGTCGGCATTGGTCTGATAATTAAGATTGGTATTGTACAGATTCGTCAGCGTATTGGCGTGGTCCGAATACAACGACGCCGTTTGCCCCCCGATCGCGGCGTCGAACGACGAGCGATTGGCTTGGTCATAGGCGGTGCCCGCAGAGGCCATGTTCGTCGTATTGGCCATACCCGACTGGATGTTCGACATAGCGATATCACTGAGAGTCTTCCGCTTGCCGGTCTGGTACGATTTCTCGGCCGCACCCTGCGAGGACTGTAGCGCATTCAAGGCGCTCTGGAATGCATCTTGGATGCCGGTCCTCTGCGTTTGGTTCTGTGCGGCAGTGTATTCCGCCAAGTTGTTATAGTACCGCCCGGTTGTGGAATCCCGGTATGTCCCACCATCCATCTTAATGTACGCCATGATGCCCCCTTATTTCAACCGCCGCCCTGTTGCACCGCCGTCCACGATAACCTGTTCCATGCCCCACGTCTCTCCCGCACTACTATTACCGATGCGAATCCCCGCATAGGCTCCACGGGTTCCGCGTCGGCACTTACCCCCTGCTCGACGTCCGGGTCCTACGAAGGTTGCGGCGATCTTCGGAGTACCATTGGCGGTCAATTGCTTGATGACCGTCTCGGCTACATCATCCGCAAACACCTTCATCGTGGCATTGTCACTCACTGAGTCTGACGCACCTCCGGCCAGGACCGCATCGATCGCGGCGATCGAGCCATCACGACCGTCTTCCGCGAGAGCGATCGGGCCGAAGCCCACATAACTGTCGATCGCCGCCCCGTCGTCGTCCGCCGTGGCGTCGTCGTGCACACGGATATACCCGTCCGCACAACCGAGCAGCAATCCCTTGTCGTCCGGGTCATTCGCATTGTAGTAGAACTGCGCATAAACTCCGTGTGCATCGGCGTGGCTGTCGGGGAAGAACCCGCCCGTCTTGCAGTCTATCCACCAATTCTCACTGCTCCCATCCGCCAGGACCGTGATGCAAATCTTGATCCCGCTGCGGTCGTAATCATAGCCCATCGTTATCCGATGCGTCGCCGGGTCAGCACCAGTATCGGCCACCAAATCGGGAAGCACGATCTGGCTGATGTTCTCGAACTGAGACGAGCTTTTGGCCAACTTGCTGACGCCGCCCGACCCCCACAGAAGCAAACTGCCGTCGCCATCGAGGCACCAACTGTGCGAGCCATAGACCCCGATACCGGGGAATGCTACGATCTGCCCACCATCAGCCGGATTGCCGATCAGGACGTGCGTGGAATTGGCGCAACCGATGAATAGCTGGCCATCCCGCACGGGCATCAGAGACCGCACCGTATCGCCTAGTGTTCCGGCATCTCCGGTGCCGATGACTGTGGCGTGGTCGGCGGTCGTTTCACTATTGTTCCAGTTCCACGGATTGCCCGCCTGCGATGCCGGGCACTGGTTGGGATACGAAGGGTTTCCGCTCAGGATACAGCGCCCCCCGGACAGGCATCCCAAATACGCCTTGGTCGGCATCGATCCATAGGTGGTCTCGTCGTTGGCATACACCGTCCAGTCGTACCAGTGCGGCGGGGCCACTTCCGCGGTGCCGGTGAAACTGATCGCGTTGTCGTCGCTATCGTATCCCGTAACCGTCTCGCTGGTAAACGTCGCTACTGTCGTGCGATACCCATAGATTGTGCAGGCCCCGGAATCGCTGGTGATGTAGTCCACCACCATCTGCGCGCCAGAGGACCCACCCGTTAGGATGTTGCCACGATCGGGAGGATTAGCACCGACATTGGTGGTCGTGATCTTGGTATTCTGGAAGTCGGCAACCTTCAGATTCGCCCCATTGACGACAAACACCTTACCATACGCCTCGAACATCGTGAGCTGATCGGCGGTGTCGATGTCATCCCGTGCCGCCTCCAATTCGACCATCGCCATGATTACTCCTCATACCACAGTTGATTATTCCCCGCAACCACTACGTGATGCTTGGAGACAGTCGGCGTCAATACCATGATGTGCGACAATACGGACACCGATCCCCCACCCACCCCACCGGCCGCGATAGACATATCCACATAGGCGAACGCCAACAGTGTGGCGGTGCCCCCACCCGTCCCACCAGCCGTTACGGCCAGGTCTACATCGCATAACAGCGTGGCGCTGCCCCCTCCAGTACCGCCGGACGTGACGGCCAGGTCTTCGTATCCGGAGGCCGCGTCATCGGTCTGGTCCGCGCCTATGTTCCTGGCATAGCCCGCGCCGGCCGCGTCCTTCTGGTCCACGCCGATGTTCCGTTTGTATGTGGCCATATCACAACCCCACAGAGGCGTCCAGTGTCATTCCCGTATTGAAACACGAAGATCCCGCCCCGAGCGTGAAGTCACCAGCGGCGGGATTGGTGAGAGCGGGGTCAGTGGTCACATCATTCACGTTGGCAGTGATATTGGAGTAGTCCGCAGTATTGTCGTATAGACAGTTGTGTGACAGAAGCCAGCCTCTATCATATGCGGCCGTTGCCGCTGCAATGCCAGTAGTGCATCCAGTGACGATGTTGTTAACAACGAGTTTCAAGGCCGTGGCCGTAAGCGATATTCCAGTAGCACAGTTGTATACCGTGTTGCCAGTAATTACCCATCCGGCGATGGCGCTGATACCATGCGTGGCGCAGGTATCGGCCACACAGTCACATATCACACCATCGGCGACAGCCCCTGTGAAACCCATGTTGGAGTCGTGTGCATAGCACATATAATATCGAGCCTGTCCAGCATAGTCATGGAACGCACGCCCGTTGGTGCTCACAGCCTCACACTTCACAAACATCGTCGGGCTTGAGCAGTTCACCGTGAAGGCATCCCTATCCGCCGTTCCACTGGTGTTTGTGGCTTTGCAATTCACGAACGTGCAGTAATCCCCGGAGATCCAAACCACCCTCAGTGCAGACCCAGTAAACCGGATATTGTATGTATTCCAGTAGTTGTCTGGTGCATAGTAGTATGAGGAACCGGCATCAATAAGGGGTCTATCGTCCCCTGTGGGATTATCACCACGAGCGGTCTTGTATCCGATGATCCTTACAGGTAAAGCAGCAGAGGCGGCAGAGGTTGTTACAGCTTCACCAAGAGTATATGTCCCTGTTTTGATCCATACGGTGTGGCCATCGTCCACAACATTGGCAGACAGAAAGTCATCATCCAGTGCTCCACCAAGAAGGAAGGCACCACCAACATTCCCAGTACCACCAGTCTTACCCAGGCCGGCCGACCGATCTATCGTAACGTTGTTCGTGTCAGCGCGGGCCGTAATCTCATACCATCCGGCGGTCAATGTCCCGCCCGAGATCCGTATGATATTACCAACCATCGCAGCGGTGAAGCCGCCTGTGGCAGACGATAACCCAGTTCCAGCACCATCGGTAGCCAGGTCGGTCACAGTTAGTTGTGCTGCATCCTGCTGCGAATAGTCAACGGATGTTCCCGGATCGCGGTCATAGAACCCACCACCATTGGCCTGTGAGCCTGTGGTCCGAATCTCCCACACTGTGCCTGCATTGAGCGCCATGATGGAATCCTCATACCTGGGTTATGTTGAAATCACCAATCGGAATGCGGGGCACATCGCCGGAATCAATCGCCTTCGGGGAAGTCAAAGCACCAAACCACAGCATATTTCCCGCCGTATCGGCATCGAATAATACGGCATGGGTGATGGTCCCCTGGCTGCTTGTGGCCTCAGGGAACTCGATCTCCGCGTCATTGTCGATCTCGCTGTCCGTCCGCGTCAAGTTGGTAGATATGTCCACTCTCAGATACCCAGTACCCCCGGCGGGTTCCGTGATGTTGGTTCCGGCTTTGGTTGGAGTGCTCGTAGAATACCCCAGATACAGCGTCGTATTCTCGGTGAGAAACGTGTCCAAAAGTCCCTGATCGATTGTAGTGGAAAAGCTCATGTGTTGCCCCCATACCAGATACGATTTCTTGCCGCCGCAATCAGCCACCGCGAGGTCCGCATGTTGTTGGACCCGTTCCAAATGAAGTCTATCCCCTCCACGCCCCCATCCAGCGGACCCAGCGTCATCCCCGGAAGGATCGTGTAGGAACACGTCGGCGGCACCAGCACCGACGTAGTGAATGTCCACTCATCCCCCTCGGTCGTCCCAAAGCTGTTCCGTGAATCCACCCGCCAGTGGTACTCGTGATTGTGACGCAGTGGCGTGGGGATCGTGGCGGACGTGTCACTATCGTCAACGACCAGAGCTATGAGGGTCTCTCCGAAGTAGACATCGTATGTCGCCGTGTTGGCCGACCCGCTGGCCCAAGATATCGGAGTAGCATATAGGCTTTGACCGGTGGCTGTGTCCGCCGGACTGGGCGTGGTAGCCTTGGCCGGTCGCGGATCAAACGACCACACATCCCCCGTGACACGCTCCTCGCCGGCGATCGCGTCTACCCGCCAGTACACTATCGTATCGGTCACGACGGGCCGTTGACCGGCAGCGAATGTGTGGCTCGTATCCGCAATGCCTTCGGCGTATCGATTCAGGGAATAGGGTGTGCTGCCTATGAATACGTCGTAGGTCTCTGCACCGCCTCCATCCACCCAGCTCACGGTCCAATCGGACCAATCTGTTCCAGGATCGGTGCCACTAGTGGGAGTGGGGTTGGTGGGTTTGGACAGGCCGCTACCGAGGATGACATATCGTGGGAATTGCAGGACACTGTCTATCCACGAAGACATGCCATCCAGACTGTAATGACCGGAATTTTCGCCGACACCCAACACTTCGGCATCCCAGTAGATCCCATTAGGCTCTAAAGCCGCGGGATTCGTCACCACCAACGCATACTTACCCGCCACCACGGGGAGCGGGGTTGGCAGAGAAATATTACGCGCCACACTGGGCGACGTCCACACACTGCCGTCGTAGGTTGCACTGGCCAGTTGCTCCACCGGCGCACCTGTTTCAGAGTCCGCAGACCATATCTCCGCGGTGCCCACACCGGTTGACACGGATCTGCGAACACCATAGACCTGGACCTCCGTAATGACGGCGGGGGCCGCGATGTCGAATATAGCCGCCCATGAAATTCCTGCGTAAATCCAAACCGGGCTTCCACCGCCCCCCAGGTATTGGGCCAATATCACAGACATTACGGACTCTCCTGTGCGCTAACGGAACAGATCGACACCACGGGCTGTTCTGCCCCTCCGATTAGGGTCCCATCTCCCCACTTCTTCATTCCCGGACGCTGCCCACCCCGCAGGCGACCCTTCCAATATGGGCGCACGTTGGACATCAGGGAGCTGGTCTGCTCGGGAGGCTTGCCAGGAAGCCCTCCTTTGTGGATGCCCTTAAACGGGAATGTAAACACTTGTGCCATTGTTCGCCCCCATCGAATCAAGTCTCATATGTTACCACGCCCCTTTGGGTGTAGTACACCGCGTCGCCCTCACGCTTCATCAAACCAGAGCGGCCCCTGCCCAACTTGCGGGGGGCGCTGCGTCCGTCGATCGCGTGCGCCTGGGGTAGATCGGTGCTGAGGTATTTCTCCAGGTACCCCCGTTTGACGTCCGCGAACTCCTCTTCGGCTTTCGCCAGGCAAGCGGCAACAATCGCACTATCGAACTGCATACCGCAGGGATGTGTCTCCGCCGTATCGAGATAGTACACACTGCTTGCGGCGGGGTTCGTTCCGCCCGCGGTTCCGTCCTGATAGAGCCAATCCGCCACAGTGAACACACCCGTGGAGCTGACGTAATCCGTGACCACGGCATAGCTCGTCCTCCCTGTGCCACTCAGAATGCGGATGGTCTGCCCATTGAAATAATCATCCGGGTATAGGCCGATCATGGCGGTGTCCGTCAAACTGGTCGCTCCCCCACCCGTGGCAGTCGATGCAACCAAGCTCATGTTGTCGAATCCCGCTTTGTAAGGGAACACCACTGTATGCTCGCCCGTGGGCCAGGGGTCCACGACCAATTCCCACCGTCGCTTGGCCGCATTCGGTTCAATCGCGGCAACGAACGGGGCATCGCCCGTGGTGATGTCGATCTCGCGATTGCGGCGGATGTCAGTCTCGCTCGTCCATTCGATTCCGCAGGCGTTGGACTCGGCCTTGAATGTGATGTCCCCCGCAAGCTCGCCCTGGAAGTCCTGCGTCAACAGGTACCGGGAGGGATCGGAGTCGATGACCTGTGTGGAACGGCAAATACGGTATTGACTGGTCGTGTCGGGGGTAGAGCCACCAGATAGGGCGGCAAAGAGGAATTGTCCAGTCGCGCCGACGTAATCTGTGACAACAGCATACTCCTCTGCGCCCGTACCCGCTGTGATCCGTAGGGTATAATTGTTGAAGAAGTCATTCGCATAGTCCCCCGCAATACCACCATCGGTTAAGCTGGCCGCAGCCCCTGCCGTCGCGGTGCCCGTGTAGGCCCGCACGAGATTCACTTCCATATCCCGATTCCGCCACCTCCACCCATGCACAGGGGCGGCGGCAATGAACCCGCGGATCGCGTCGTTTACGACCATCTTGCACCGGTCCAGCACTTCCGGCTCGATCGGGATCATCGCCCGCTCCTGGCCGGTCGCCCCGTAGTAGGCACATTCCGCGGCCTTGGCCACGCGGAGAATCAGGTCGTAGAATGTCAATGCACTGGTTGGTTCAGCCACGTTTCGCCCTCCTCAACATCAGTAAGGCGGACAAGCCGCCACCCAGCGCCAGGGCTACCGCCTCATACCACGCGCCCTCCCGCGCCAACCACATCCCCGTCCACAGGCCCACCATCTCGTCGGCCATCACGATCGCGACAAGCCAGCCCGCACGCCGAGTGTCCCAAGCGAGTGCGCGCCCGAACGTCAAACCCCAGGCACTCAAACCAATCGCGAATAGGATCAACAGGCGGAGGCTGATTGTCATCGGGTTCTCCTCTATGCGGCCGATTGTTTGCCGGCATCCTCCAACTCCTTCTCCAACTCCTCGCCATCAACCGCACGGCTGTACAGCAACCGCAGACTACTGTCCAGGGTATCGCGTTCCGGTTTGGTCATGCGGAGCTGATCGAGTACGTTTTGAATGTTATCGCGCGCATTCTCAACCGCCATCGTCGCCATAGTGGATTCCCCCCATGTTCCCCCAGAAATAAAGAAACGTGGCCGGGCGGGGGAACGCATACCCGGCCACGTCGGACACGGCCGCTGCCTTACAGCTTGCCGTGATGCTGCCTTACGCAGCCGCCAAAACTCCGGCGGTTTCCAGGGCCGCGAGGATCGAGTCGATCGATGCGTTATTGGCGTCGATCGCCGTCTTGCACGCGGCCAGATCGGCCACGATTGTTGCGGCCTGGGCCGCGGTCATATCGGTCCCAGTGTCCACACCGGCCAGCGTCGCGGTCATCGCCGCACAAGCGGCCGGATCTTCGATATGTGCTTGCTGTGTGACCGACCCCGACCAGGGGTCGAAATTAGCGCTTGCGGCAGTGCCGATATTCGTGAACAGTGTGGTCGAAATGCTGTTGCCATCGGTGTCGATGAACAGGCATCCCGGCGCGTATCCCGTCGCGGCGTCGGCCGGCTTGGTCGTACCAAAGCACAACAGCACGCCATCCGCCGAGCCCAGCAGGACCCGCGGTGTGGCGGCACCCTTGGGCATCACTTTACCCAAGGTCTCCAGTTTACTTTGCAGTGACATCAGAACCTCCTCTACTGAACTTCCCTCATTCGCCCGCAGGTCGCGACTTACCCCTGGGCCACCTTGTCGCAGGCGAACCGGACCCAGTCCACGGTGATGTGCAGCTCCGCGGCCTCGCAGTCCTTGACGCCGATGGCCACGCCGACCTCGTGGGCGAACGTGTCGCTGTCCAGGTTGTCGATGTCGTAGGTCGCGGTCAGAACGCCATCGATGTAGAAGCTGAGAGTCTGCTTGCCGTCGAAGCCGATCCCGTACTTCTTGTACGCCGTGGCCTGCGCCAGCACGTTCGCCGACACATCCACCGGGAAGTTGGCGCTGCCGCCCTGATTGATCTGGATGTTCCAGGGCTGAATCGTCGTGGCGTTGCTGTCGGCGAAGAAGCCGACGTAATCCTCGTCAATCACGGTCGCCCCGGCATCGGCGATCAACTCGGCCGTCATGCCGGCCGATTCGATCAGGCCGACGAAGATGGCGTAGTCGTCGGCAGCGCCGGCGGCTTCCGTCGAGACGCGGGCTTCGAACCAGAACCGCTTGTTGTTGTTCTTCGTCAGCAGGTACAGATCGGGCGTGCAGATGAAACACGAATCGTTGTCGGCACCGGAACCCTCCAACACGATCTGGCCATTCACGTCGTCCGTGACCTGCGACACATCGGGGTTGGTGCCCACCAGATTCCAGCCCGCCACGCTCGTGTCGGCGACGGTGCCGCCGGTGACGAAATCGTCCCAGATGTAGATGCCCTCGCCAGGGTCGGTGATGAACTTCAAAACCGGGCAATCGGCCCACAGAATCGGACTCGGCTCGGACGTGCTGCCGGCCGTCTTGTAACGAACCACTCCACCGCTCATACGCTCTCCTTACTTGTCACAAAAAACGATCGTTGTTTCAGACAAAAACCAGGCAGGGGGCCGCAAACCCAAGCCCCCTGCATCACCCTCCGGCGTCACTTACGCTGTCAAGGCTTTATGCACGACAAACCCCGCACTTCTGGGGGACGGGCACCAGATATTGTGCGCGCCGTCTATGAACATTGTGTACGAGGTGTGCTGCTTGGTTCCACCATGCACCGGACCCATCCGCTTCATCCAGTAGCCCTTACGGACAATCGGCTGGAACCACGCGAAATCAGCGTAGTAGAACGGATCGGTCGTGTCGCCGGTCTCGGGATCGGTGGCGGAATTCAGGTCCGAACAGCTCTGGACCTCACATCCGTTAATCATGCAGTCGTTGCCCTGGGTCACGACCATACGGCCGAGCGCGTCCTTGGTGGTGTGCATATCGTCCTTGGCATCGAGGTAATCGAGCAAAGCCACCTTGTTTGCCTGGCCGCAGTAGATGCGGGCCTTGGCGGCGCGTCGCTGGGCGAAATCAGTGACATTCAGTGGAGCGCGGAACGTCGAGTACTCGAACGCCGTGCGGAACTTCGTAATCAGCGTGGCGTCCACCGCCGTATACAGAGCAGCCCAGTTCTTCCACTGCGTGTACACATGAGCGTCGATGCCGGCGCAGTCAGTGCCGGTCGTGCCGTTCTCGTACCGAATGGTCTCGCCGACGAATCCGTCCGTGGTGGTGTCCTTGTTCATCATACGGATGTAGTAGGGCAGGCCACGGGGGAACTTGTCGTCGGTGGCCGACGTCGGGCACTTCCAACCGCGCTCTTCCATGATCTGGGCGAGGCCCCACATGGCATCAGCTTCCTTGACCTTGGCCAGATCGATGAACCCCTCGGGATCGTCCTTGTTCTCCAGGATCTCCAGCTCATCCCACGACCAGTTAGCGGTGAAACGTGCCCAAGGCATCTCGAACTTGTGCAGGGTTTCGCCCTGGGCGAGTTCATCCTGCTCGTAGAATCCCACATAGCGGGCCGTTCCCGTGGGGCTGAGCAGCGCCCGGCCGGTGATCTTGGTGCCAGACTGCTTGCGGGGGGCTTCGGAGAAAATCCGGAGCCATTTGTAATCATTCCGATCCCAGGTGATGGTCAGTTCATTCACCGGGAACTTTTCGTGAGTGGTCTGAATCAGGCCGCTCAACTGTGCTTGAGTGTATCCCATCGACTATCTCCCATCGTCGCGGTCACTTGGGGCCGAACACGGCTTTGAGTTCGTTCGCGACTTCCTTGATGTGTTCTTTCTCGTCGTATTTCCCGCCCTTGGCCGGCGGATTCTTACCACCCGAGGGCTTCAACGTGACGCCCGCGGATCGCTTCTGCACCGAAGCCTTGATTTTCTCCCGCACGATCTGCGATGCAATCGGCGCGGATACCTCCAGATGTGCGCGTTCCATCGCCTCGGCTGTGCTGAGTTTCATCCCTGTCGCCGCGGCCCCATCGAGGATGAGCTGCGCCCGGCCCAGCATCTCCAGCCGATTCGCCTTCTGCCCCGGCGTGAGATGATCCCACGTCGCGACTGCCGAACCATCGGGTCCCTTGGCCGAACCATAGAAGTCCTCATAGGCTTCCAGATCCGGATCAGCAAAAAACGTGCTGATCTGCTGGCGGACGGCGATCTCCTCGTCGATCGACCGCTCCGGCGGTGCGGCGGGCGTCAGTGCCTTTGCCGGTGCCGTTTGCGGCGTCTCCGGAGGAAGCAGCTCGATCAGGACGTCCACCATCGGATCGTCCGCGTACTTCTCCTTAATCGCCTTGATCGCCTTGTCCCGCCTACTCTCGCCTGCGGGAACCGCCGTGGGAGCGGATGCCACCGGGGTCTCCCTGGCTATCCGCATCGCCTGGCCCAACTCACCGAGCTGTTTGCTGGCAGCGTTGGTCATCTCGTGGCATTTGGCGAATGTCTTAAGGGCCAGCTTCGGGTCCTTGTCGTAGAGGTCACTGACCTCCTCGGGCGTCATGCCCATGTGGATCGCCGCACGGTAGTGGCCATCCGGAATCGCGGGTCGCTCGGGTTCTTTCGTGCCTGCCGGTTCTTCATCGTCGTTTGCCGGGGTAGCGTCCTTCTCGTCTGCCGTCGTGTCGCCAGCCTTCGGTTCCTCCTTGGGCTTGTCCTCCACGTCCGGGGTAGGCTTGTCGTCCGCTGCCGGCGCATCGCCGTCTTTCACCGGGGTAGGCTCCAGTTCCGGAGTCTTCTCCTCGTCTTCCGCGTTGAAGGCTTCCAAGTCCTTCGTAATCGAATCCAACAGTTTCGGATCTTCCCATCCATCCGATTTGATGATGTCGTTGCCCACTATGTGTTCCCCCAAAAATCATGCTATTCGCTTCCCGCGTTTCTGGTGTAGTGCGGGTTGTTTCACGATGCCGCGTTTGTCGAGGTATGCTTGGTGTTGCCTGTAGCTGGTGAACACCGGCCGACGATCCCGATCGAGCGGAACATCGGGATAAAGCCTCTGGTGCTCCTCCACTTGATCCGATCGAATGCCCAGTGAATCAGAGTGCAGCGGAGTGTGGTAGCTGTCGGCCGCGGCGTGCGGAAGATTGGCCCGCAGGTCCTTGGCCATAGCAGCTCCACACTGCCGACATCGCTCCTCTCGATCGGACTGGGACATCGGCTTTATCACTTCTTCGTCCCAGTCACATTCCGGGCACTTGTAGACGTAAATTGGCACGATAGTTCCCCCCACCCATGTGGCTATTTCTTCGCGTTGCGTTCCGCCTCTTTTTCGGCGTCGGTCTTGATCCCACCGGCGGAATCACCCATAGCCTTCTTGACGGCTCCGGTGCGTAGGTTGTTTTTCGCTGCGACCGTTTTCTTCTTGGGCTTGCCCCAGATTCCAGTCTTTTTCATCATATTCGGGTACTTCTTATGGAGGGCCAACTGCACAGCCAGCTCTTCCTCCAGGTCTGCGGGCTTACCCACTTCGATCGATTTCTTGGCACGTCCAAACATTACAATCCCCCTCCCATCTTCATCTGCTGCTGGGCGGGGACAGCCCCTGCCTGAGCACCTTGGTTGAACTGCTGTTGTGGCCCCGCCATCGGAGATCGTCCAACCGGGAATCCACCGTTCTGTGTCGTGTTCTGGCCCTTGCCTTCCGACTTGCCGCCGGTCGAGGCATACCACTCCATCCGTTGCTGGAATTCCGGATCTTCAAAGATATCCTGCACCAGCTCGGTAATCCCCATCTCCTCGGCGATCGTAGTCAAGTATCGCGTGACGTTGAAGGGCTGACCCACCTGGAGTGCCACTTGCAGGGACATAAACGACTGGGGCACCACATTGGTCACGAATTCCTGCACCAACCGGGATCGCGTTCCTGGGTCCGGCACACTCATCGATCGGGCCACAATCTCAAAACCGAGCTGAGAGAAATCGCCCGTGCGATCGGCCGGCGTAAGGAATAGTTGCCGCTCACGGCCATTGGGCTCCCGTTTGATGAGCGGAATCCCCGGCAATCCGGGTTGGAACATCAGCTCATCATTGTGGAGGAACCAAGCCTGTTTCTCCTTCACGTCCTTGGCCAGGTCATACACCATGTCCCGCATGTCGCCCGTGCCAATCGCCGCGTTCTGCTGGAGAATGGACTGGCCCGTCGCCTTGTCAGAATTCACGTCGAGCCCGCCCATCAGGTCGGGGTTGCCGGCGACGACGTTGAACCATCCATAAAGGGTGTTGACCATGTTGTTTGCGTCGGGACCGGCACCCTCGTAGCTGACCACCTTGACGCCATCGGGATTTTCGGTGGCGATGCACTCCCCGTCGTCGGCGTCCTTGATGCTCTCGGCCACGTCGGCGCACGATGGCTGGTACAGGGTGATGTTCTTCTGTCGGTCGGCCTGGTCCATCGCCTTCTTGAACAGGCGGTTGGCCATGTCCGACAGGTCCCGCCACACGCCCACCGGGGCGATCGGAAAGGGACTGCCCGGCACCGGCTGGGTCAGGGACCCGAACGAATAGCAACCGGACGGCGGACCGTAGTATTCCTCCACCTTGAGGAAGTCATCGAACGTCGCCTCGGCCGGATCGGGGATGTAACACACCGCCTCGGCCTCGGGCACCCACAGCTCGACCACGTTGACGTAGTCCTGCATATCGGAGGTCGTCTGGTCGTTCCCAGATTCCTTGGCTTGCTCGTCCACTCGCTCGGCCTTGTCTGGATTTAGATCTGCTCGCGGCAGACGTAGCACGAGATCCTTGTTAAATCCATCGGCCTGGAGGATCTTGGCTCGCTCGATCCGAACGCGATGCCCGAGGAATCGCGCCTTGTCGAACGCCACGCAGCAGGGATCGAGTGTAAAATCGTCGAGATCGATCAGCTCCGTGTAAAGCTGGCCGGGGTCCACGTTGGTGTCGCTGTCGATCTGGAATAGTTGCCCGCCCTGAGCGATCGAGGTCTTGAGGATAGCGGGGCCAAAGCACATATCCACGCACGCAGCGCGTAGGATTCGCTTCATCTTGAGCTGCTTGTCCAAGTCCGTCAGCGCCAGTCCCAGCTTTTCGGCATAGTCCCGCTGCCGGAGCAATCGGGTGACTACGCGAGTAAACCCTTCTTTTTGAACCAGGTTCGGGATCAGGGTACGAACGGCTAGGAACATCAGATTGATCGGGGCGTCTCCCGTGACGCCGTATGTTTCGGACATATACTGTCCGACATACGCCTTAACGTGAGAAGCACGGGCCTTGCGGAACCTATCAACACGCTTAAAACCCTCTCGAACGGAATCCGAAATGCCCTTAGCTGTGATCTCGATCGCCATCGTTCCACCCCAGATATGCCATGATTTCGGATATGCGGCCCCGATAATTGTCGAGAAACCCAACTCCCGTATTGCAATAAGAGTGCACAAGCCCACGGACCCTGCCGGTCTCGTGGTTGTGGTCGATATTCTTCTCATCCCACGTCAGCGGTTTTCCGCATACCGGACAGATGCCGTGCTGATCTGCGTACATCTGGGCCACGTCCGCCTCAGTTACGCCATACATCGACTTAAGCCGGATATCGCGGCTGGCCCCTGGATGTTCCCGATGCCAATCACGGGACCTCCGTGACACACCCTTCTTCTTGGCGTCCGGCATTCTCGCATATGCCGCTCGTTTGCGGTCCCGTTCGCATTCCTTACAGTTGGGTCGCTGCCCCATTCCCTGTTTGTGAAACGCATCGAGTGACTTGTGCTTTCCACATCGTGTACACTGTTTTACCTCAGTGTCGGAAATCAAAGCATTGCCTCCATCCATCTTGCCCACGTTTCTTCTGTGAGCGTTCCCATTGTTGGAACCGTCCGCCCCACGTACCATCCTTCGCATCAAGCACTGCGCCTTTTTTGGGGCTCATCACATCCCCATCCATCACACATAGCGCATCTGCGACCACGCGATCGCCGTGGCCCATGTAGTCGGCCTTACTCTTGTCGTTCATCTCGGCTGGGCCACAGCCACCATCAGGATAGGTGATGTATGTCCTCGCTTGATCTAGGCTGCGCTTGTCGTGATTGATGAACCGGCCTTCACGCAGCGCGCGTTCATAGGCCCGCAGAAGCAATTCCTTGCCATCCCGCGAACTGTGCCAGCCATATTTCTGCGACTTCTTTGTAGCAACCTGGTTCACCGTCTCGCCGCGGTAGCAATACGGATAGTGCAGATCGTTCAGTAGAACACTAATAAAGTCCCATCCAGGGCCGTTGGCCTCGGGCACAACCAGGGGAAGTTTTTGTGGAGCCGCACCACCGATCCATAGGGCCAGGGCCGCGAAGATCCGCGGGGCCTTGTAGGGCGGAGTGGTTGTACTCCCCCATATAGCAACCTTCTCGCCGGTCTGCTTGCACTTGATCGAGAACACGGTCTCGCTGGTGGACGCTCCCCCCTGTCCCTTGGATATGTCGCAACCAATGATGTAACTCTTGGACTGGTCGAGCCGCCCACCGTTGAGCGGAACATACACTTCGAGGTCGCCTTCGGCGGCTCTCGTCAGACTGACTTTCGTCAGGTCTTTCGTCTTGATGATGCGGGCCACATCGGCATCCGTCAGCTTGTCGTCGTTCCGGAACCGAATGTTATACCGACCGAACGGTTCTTTGCCATAGAGCGCCGCATGTTTGTCGAGATCGGTATGCATAAAGAACGTGTCGCCAACAGCACCCTCGATGGCGTAGATTTCCTTGTCCACCTCACGTCGCCCATTTCGCTCGATCTCGTGCTCGATGAAGGGCGAGGTAATCCGATATTCCTTGGTCACTTCATCCTGTACGACGAACCGGCCCGCACCTTTTTTGGGATGATCCCACGCCATCAGGGAGAACACCTTGATCGTACCCGAGTTCTTCCACGTCGAATAGCACGTCCCCGGCATATCGACGGTCGAGTTGACGATACGGCACGGACACACGGCGGCGGTTGATCGCTTGATCGACTCGCCATTGTTCATCTTGGACATCTCGTCGAGCAAGATCAAAGCCGCGCGGTCGCCGCTGAATGCGGATTTGTTGGTCGATTCGCCCGCGATCATGGAACCATTCAGAGCATTTCGGATCACCATACTAGTGCGATTCTCGCGGCCCCGCACGAGCACGCCCGGCGGACACATCCACTCGGGCAGGTAGGTGTTTACCGTATCGTGTTTGTAGAATAGCGACTTAGAGATCGGACTGTCTACCAGGTCTTCCACACGGCTCATTTCGCGGAGCTGGAGACAGTCACGGCCAAAGAGCCACAGCCAGTGGATGAACAAGGCGATCAACCAGGAGGCCCCCATGTCGCGGCTCTTGTCGATCAGGCCGTCGTGTCCATTGACGAAGCAGTCGATTAGGAACGCAACCATTTCGTCCTGTCGTTCGTAGGTGATGAAGGGATGCAGCGCCACGGGACTGGTCACATAGCTGTGCGTCTTGTCGCTGACCTCCATCTCCCACGAGGTCCAGCAGAACGTGTTGATGAAGAATAGGGCCGATTCTTTACATGCGGCCAAAAGATCCTTCTGCATCACGGGGTCTTTCGCCGCCTTGTGCAGTAGCTTCTCGCGGTAGGCTATATTCTCGTCTTCCCGCATCGGCACCACGAGCCCAGTCTTCTCACACTTCCACGAGCGCCTACCGCTGGGAAATGGTGTCGAGAGCTGCGGTGCGATCGTGGTCATTGTTCGTCCCCCGTGACTTCTTCGGCGAGCTTGTTCAATCTGTCGGCGTTCATACGGCTGATGCGATCTGGGACCGTCTCCCGTCCGTCGCTCGGATCGTCGTCCTTGTTCTGTGTTCCGGGTTTCCCGTCGCTTCTGTCAAGAACTATCTTGATATAGTCGAGATCAGGTTCGTGCTTATTGCCTTCGTCGTCCGTATGGGGCAGAGCCTTCTTCCAGATGTGACGCGCCATCGCCTCGGCCTTACTCACCAATCGCGGGGGGCCGGGACATGGGCCATCATCGAGGATGACCTCGCTGCATTCTTGACCTATGCCGCGTATATATTCCGACAACATCTTGCCGGCACGGGACTTCTCCCCCCGCTCCATCAAAGGCTTGTTCTCGGGCACGTCATCAGATTTCTTTGGTTTCCTTGGCATGTTTGGCGTGCCTCCTTAGCGCCGCGGTCTTGCGATTGTCGGTGGTGAACTGGATCTCGGGCTTGCCCTTGTGTATCCGCACACGAACGTGATGGACGAGGGAACAGTGGCAGCAGGCCAAATACCAGTCTTTCTCCAATGGACCCCATTCCGAATCCCAAATTTGCTGGTACTTCATACCTTCCTCCGCTTCGGCTTGCTGAATCCCGGAAGTCCCTTGGGACTCTGCCCCGCCACGTACTCCGCCGCCTTGGCCTTGGAAAGACCCCCCTTCGGGGGTATGCTTCCCGATGCGATTCCCTCCATCAGCCTGAATTGCGACTTACTCGTGGCCGGCATGGATTATCCTCCCACCGCGTGTGATCTTGCCCACGGCCAGTAGGTCGCGGTACTGCTGCTCGAACTGTTCTTTAGACACCATTCCCAGTGCAAACGCCCAGCGAAGCGATTCCTCGTCTGGATGCGTGACGCACGGTCGCCGCGCATCGCCCTTCCCGGCCCCGCCATTCATGGCCGTGTCTCCAGCATCACCCGGAACACAGTCAGCCACGGGGCGGCGTCGCCGATCGGAACGCAAATCGACAAACACTCTTCCCCGCTCCAGCTCCCCACAAGGATACCCACGACGCGGCCACTCCGGTCGATCACCGGACCCCCGCTATTACCAGCATACGAGGGGGCATCGATCTGGATGCTCGTTCCGGCACCGAAGGCTCCTTTGCAATCGCGATCGGTGGCTGACACGATCCCCCGCGATACAGTCCAGGGGCAGACCCCTCGGCCATATGGATGACCCAGGCACCACACGTCGCTACCCAGCGCCGGGCGTGCCGGCTGGACGCCGAAGTACCGCGTTGGGTGGTAGTACTCGACCTTGAGGAAACCCACGTCGGGGCCGGCCAATACACCCGTGGTGGGCGGAATATACATAGCCGTGGATGTGTACGACAATCCGTTACGGAGTGTCACGATGACGCCGTTGGCATCGGCGTGCGATAGCACATGGCGTGCGGTCATCACGATGCCCGTCGAGGAAACCAGGAAGCCCGATCCTTCGGCGTTGCCGGCTCGGATGTGCACGACACAGTCCAGAGCATCGGAGAGGTTGGGCTCGGCGATCGCGGGTGTTGCCGGTAAGACGGCGTAGGATCGATTGCGTATGTGAGCGATGTCCACGGCCACAAAGCAGCCCACAAACACACCGCACACCGTTATCACTGTGATGAGGATGAAGTCCTTGGCTCTCATCTGTGTCCCCCCTTGGGCCTGTGGCCCTCGGCGCTGTGCGCCGGTTACGTGGTGGTCATCCCCGTGGGCTTATTGTCGGCCATCTTGGCGATGTAGCAGCTCGCTCCGTTGGCGAGGGCCTGATAGTGCAGCGTTGCATAGCCGGCCGGCATGGTCAATGCGAGCACCCCGCCAACCGGGCAGAACCAAACCACATTGGCCGCGGTAGCGGTCGTGGCGATGCCGAACAGCCACTGCCCGCCCGCCGTGGAATCGGCCATTATCTTGTAGGTCGCCCCTGCGGTGAGGGCCTGGGTATGATCGCCGCCATCGGCAGTAGCGTCCGTGAGCTTGATCCCGCTGGCCAGAACCGGATGGCCCCCAGCCACTCCCGGCGGAACGGTATTCCCAACGGCATCGCGTAGCATCACTGCACTCATTTGTGTGTACCCCCTTCGTTCATCACTTGTGTATTATTGGCGAGGTATGACGCGGCCCGCACCAGACGGGTGAGGTTGTCCTGGAATTGTCCGAGGCCCCGATTACACGCACTGCATAGCAGCCCCCGCACTCTGCCGGTTGTGTGATCGTGGTCCACAGATAGGCGTTTCACACCCCATTGATTGACTTGCGTCTCGGTCCTACCGCAGATCGCGCACACACCACCTTGCGATGCCATTAGAGCGTCGTATTCATCTACCGTGATCCCATAGTGCCGGCTGAGGTGTGTTTTCCGCGACTGCACCTTGACTTGTTTTGGGTGCGCTCTACGCCACTTCTGCTGGATAACATTCATACATCCAGCGCAATAGCATTGCAGCCCGTCCCCGGAACGTGGGTCCTTGCGGAACGCCAACAACTTCTGTTCCCGTCCGCACCTAGTACACCGTTTCACGTTAGCAATCCCCCTTTGCTGTGCCCCATTGGGCGGATTCTGTGTGGGCGCACCTCGGGCGTCCTCCACAGATCCGAGGTGCTGGCAACCTATTCCGCTTTGGGGGGCCTGTAGGGTTTATGCATTCTGGAGTCGTGTTGTCGGAGTCTTGGAATTTTGGTGTGTCGCGGGGGTCCAGAACGGGGGACCCTGCGGGCAACACACAGCGCGCGAGGGTACCACCGGGAGGGGTGCAGCAAGAAAAAATATTAAATCCACTTGCATCTCACACACACGTGTGCTATACTATGGGCATGACAACACTACGTGACATCATGCACACAGTGATATGGGTAGCGCTGACCACGTTGGTCGCGTACCTCACACTACTGTAAACAGGAGAAAAGCCAGTAGGGGGATTCGTGACGAACAACACAATAACACTATGATAAGGGGAATGGACCATGCGAACACAATTCTTGACGGGTGACGTGAATTGGATGGAATATGGTGGCAAGTGGGTCTCGCCGAAGTTGAACAACGGGGACTTTGACTATTGGCTTGTGATTAACTTCATTAATATGGATGACGCTTGCGGACGCGACAACGAAGGCCAGCCGAAGTATATCGCAGACGTTCGAGCCGTTTCACCGGGTGAAGTTGGTGAAGAGAATCTGCGCAAGGCTATGGATTGTTGTGGCATAGACAACGAGAACCCAACAGACTTGACGGACTTGATGAAAGTCGAAATGCTTGACACCTACGGCATTTATTCCCCTTGCCAGTCTTTTTCTGGCAACAACGGATACAAAGTCCTTCGGGAAGCGAAACGTGCTTTAGATATGATTGCCACAATGTTCGGCTTTTGCATGGACGCACCAAAGAACCGTATAGGTTCAACCGGCTGGGATTGCATCAAGGGCGATATCCTTGCCGGATTGAACAAGTAACGCTCCTTCCCCTATCGGCGAATCATGGCCGTACGGCGCAAAGCCAATAGGGGATTTCGCGACCACGTTGGTCACACACACACACACACACACACACACAGAACAGGAGAGTGGACAATGACGTGGGAGCAAATAATCGATTGTTATGCGTATCTCGGTTGTCCAAAACGTGGACCGTGGCTGCGCTTGATCGGTTGTCCTTTGGACCGCGTTGAACAGGATCTACTGCGTGATCTTCGGAATGCCGGGCTTTTGTGAAACAATCCAAGTAGGATTGTGACATTAACGGCACACAGAATAGAGGGAATACGACAATGTTGGTATACATCATCAAGTTACAGGCTTGGATGTTTTTCGGCGAGCGTGGGCAGGTATGGTATTATACACATAGTGACGCGATTCGCGTCGCATAGAGAGGAGAACCACAATGGAAAGCAACACAGTAGTGTGTGACACGTGCCGGCACTATGACGCAAACGAACAATGGTGCACCATGTGGGACGTCTCGGTCCCTCAGGCCGATGACAGCCATTGCGATCAATACAACTATCCAATGTCGTGATATCCACAATCCCCTGACGGGGAATCCCTTCACCGGCACGAGAGGGCGTAGTACCATCGGCCGAGCATAGATCCTCCATAACACGGGCCGGGTCTTCCCGGCCCCCTTCATGCGCATGGGCGCATACGATCGGGGCGAAACGTATGCGCTAGGGGTGGGATTGTATCGATTATATCGGGGGTGGCGCATACGAGGGGGCCCAGGCATGCCACTACCTACGAAATTATTCGTAGTTCCCGTCCCCCACCGCGCATCACTAACTACACTAACCACTTCCCTCTGGCTACAACCTCGATTCTGAGTGACAAATCGGCCGCCAGACCATAAATAATCCCTATTTACTTCCCCTTCTCTATCCTAATAAAGAAAAGAATAGTATAGTAAAAGCCATAGGGCATTATACCGTTAGAATATCGTATAACAGAATATACCCTAACACTGCCATATTAGGGTGTAGAGCGCAACGCTATATAGGGGTTTCTCGAACCCCCCCGTTAGGCAGTATTGGGGAAGTAAATCGGCCTTTGCGACCCCGCAAACGCGGTTTTCCCACTCAAGGCATTCCGTAAGTGAGATGTAAAAAATACTTGTACCTATCATAACCCCCGAGAATATAAGAACTTATGAAACCGTAAGTGCAAGCGACTATACCCTAATTTCGACAATGTTCTTGACTTTTCCGCCAGTTAGGGTATACTCTGGGCAGATGCGCGCGTGTCGCATCGCCCAAACACACAGAAAATGGGAGAAAACACAATGGCGATTTGTCGAGAGTGCAAGAAAGAATTCAATGAATTTCTAACAGGTCGGCCCCGCGAATATTGTGGCGATAACTGCATGAAAATCCATAGCCGTCGCGCCGCCAAGGCACGTGCTGGACTGATTGTGCCGCATATGTGTGCTGGTGCCGTGCAAATCATGCAGACATGTGTCAAATGCCCCAACCGTCCGTGGACTGCCGATAATCCGGCCTGCGCCCGATGCCATGAGAATCACACAGCCTCCGTGTGTAGCCGGTCGCATAGAGCCCCCTACAACGGCGGCAGACTCCGTATGGTCTGTCCGGCCGATTGCCGCGTCTGCCCGCACAGTGGGGCCGCAGAGGGCAAACCAGAGGGCAAGCCGAGCATCTGCCCGACGTGTGGGCAGCCGATACCCAGCGATCGTGGCGACGGCACGCAGGGGGGTGTATGAAAACATACAAGTGCGTTCGGACGGAATATGCACCTCGCATTATGTTGGAGGATCAATTGAGATGGGTCCGCGACATTCTGGACGAGATGCGCCGCGAAAAAGCGATAACCAAAGAAGACCATAGGGCGTTGCAGACCAGTCTAATACGAGATCCCAGGCCGATTCCGCGCCTACCGGCCGGACCCTACGATTGCGTACGTACGACCCGTAGTAGGGCAGGTACGGGGCACTGGCCATTGGAGTGGGTGTGTGATATCGTGCTGGAGTTGTATACTGATGGCATAATATCCGTCGAAACCCGCGCCCGATTCGAGTGGCAAGTGGGCCCCCCATACTGACACGACCGATAGGGGCGACACGCAAGCAAACCCGGAATAGTTACCATATTCCGCTTGCAATCCCTCGCCCCATATGGTATACTCTGGATAGTTGAACACGAACAGCATCAAACACAAAGGAGAATAGCGATGTTCACAGTAAGCAGACAACGACAATGGCCGGATGGAGGTTGCGTTGTGGAAATCAGCAGCGGCGGTATCGACTACTGCAATCCGGACGCACTTGGTCCCAAGTACAGCGGGGAACTGGCGGAATACGAGAGCGCGCTTGAAGCAGTCGAAACTGCAATCACCGTATCGCAGGCGTGGCAAGCTGACAGCCCCAATGAGGATATCACCATCGGCATGGGCGCAACAGGCGGCATGACTATGCCATTCGATGGGGAACCGCTGACCGAAGCGACGTTCGCTGCCATGCGGGAGCAGGCAAAGAAACACGACGACGCACTTCCCCGCTGCGACCACTGTGGGGAGACGATCTACGGCAAGCCGATCATCCTGGCCGACTATGGCGACGATTGGCAATTCTGCCGGGAATACTGTGCAGAGGGGTGGTATAGCCAGCAGCAGGAACCCGAAGAAATCGAGGAGAATTGACTGATGAACGTGCGTACACTATTCCGTGGGTATCTGAGAACCGCAACCATGAATGAAATGGAGCGATTCTACCGCGAGGGGCGGATTTCGCAGCGCGTATACGAACGCTTTGAACGCCTATGGGTGTTGGCGCGCTGTCGGTTCTCTACGCCAACGGTCCCGGCCCGATTGAATAGGCACCGCGCCCGTGTGTGGCGCGCCTTAATAACCACTGGAATTATCGAGGGGAGATAGGAACATGTCTGAATACAATGGACACCGATCATGGAACGCTTGGAACGTAGCTCTTTGGATTGGCAATGAGGAGCCGCTGTATCGACTGGCGATGGACTGCCTCAAGACGCAAAAGACCGGCGCCAGCGCGGCACGCCGATTCTCCCGCGAATGTGGAATGAGCCGCCCGCCAGACGGCGCAGAGATGAACCAAACGTGTATCCGGGAAGCTCTAGCCGGATTGAAGGAATAGTCGCCCCCACTGACGCGCCGTGGGGTATCCCCAAGACCACCCGGCTCGTCTGTAGTGACGACGACGACGAATAGGAACCGCCGGACAGATCCGGCAAGAATGGGAGTAGAGCGAATGAGACAATGGGAAGCACACAAAAAGCGAATGACCGATGGAAGCCCGGATTGGCGCGTTACCTACCACGACCGGGGAGGGCAAACAGTGGTGATTGCCTGCGTGGACGGGCGGCAGGCGGATGAGGTTTCCGCCCTATTGAATGAAACCGCATGGACGGACATTGAGTAAACCCGCACTAGGAGCGATGTTATGTTCCCCCAAGACCACGAGTCGGGGCCGGAATGGTTTGTGTTTATCATGCTCGGGCTCATAATTGCCACGATGATGGCCTGTATCATGTTAGCGGCCGTTGTACCTGATTGACTAACCGCCCCCACGGGGGCCTATTGAGGAGAAGCGAAGATGGACAGGCCCCGTATCGACGCAATTCGCATCGAGCACATCTATGAATGGTACACGATCACGGCAATAATGCCCGGCGAGGTAGTCGGGGATCTGGACAACGGCGAATGGTACACAATCGGCGTCCGCGCCGCCGCTGATGTGTCGTACGACCTAGGCGCACCAAATGCCGGGTGTCGTCGCGTCCAGCGTTTCGAGTCTGTCGGTCTTTGGGGCGTCGAATCCGACAGCGGCGAACACTTGGCAAGTGTAGCGCGCGAGGAACTGGAGGACCTCAAGGCGCATCTGGAGCGGTTCGGCGTCGATACCGGCAACTTAGATGAATTGGCGACGGCCGCAATCGCAGCCCCTGTGACACGATAGCGCGCCCCCGGATGCAGTGTTACACCCTTGGAGGAATGGTATGAAACGTAAGCCCATCAGTGGGCCGTGTGGCCCGGCAACCAAAACCTAGTAGGAGACATCCAATGCCTAACAGCCCTGGCAATGTGTGGGATCTGGCAAACTCCGCGACGCAATGCATGATTGCGGTCCACGGAATCTGCAAAGCCCGCGATATTATCACGGAAATGCAATCCCGCATCGATGGTGCCGTGCGGGACCAGCAAAAGCGGCATCCCGAGGACTGGAAAGACGAGTTGAAACAGACGCCCGCACCAACACAATCGGCACAGACGGAACCGAACACCGCAAAAAACACAACAAAAATCCCCCAAATTCCGAGAGTTGGTGGGTGAATCACTGCCAATACCTCGGATTTGTGGAAGGAGTGACGAACAATGACTAACGACGAGATCCAACACGAGCAAGCAGTTACCGAGTTTTTTGAACAGGCCGTAAAGGACGGGAAGATGACTCGCGAAGAACTCGAAGAACTTACCGGCAACGAACGGCGTGGACATGGGCTCCGCAGTAGCCACAGCCGCACCCTCAAGGTCTTCGAGGACTTCGTGATTTCCGCATGTCACGAGGCCGATCGCAACGCTGATGATGTCACCGAGTTTAAGAGAGCCGCGATGCGCGTTCGCATCGACGTCCGCCTGGCCGAACTCGGTCTGACCCGGCGGCATGTCGAACTGTACATGAACTATCCGGAATGGACAGAGACCGAACTAGGGGTGGCGTTTGGGATGCCGCGGCGAACTGTGGCTTATCAGCTCGACCGCGTTCGCAAGTCCTGGCCGAGCTTCCGTTTGGGCGCACCTATGCAACAGCGTGATGAGTGCCCGGCACTGGAACATATGGACCGGATCGAATGCAGTGATACCAATCCCTGGCTGGACGAAAATGCGATCCGCCGGCGGTTTTAGTATGTGGCGGGCCGCGGCCACCCCCACCGGGGACTACCATAAATAGCCAATGCGGCCCGTCTCTTTTCTACATCATGCAAGGAGTAATGACATGCGTACCTTTAGCACTGGGGCAACCCGCGACGACGAAGGGGGGAAACTGGACTACGATGGGTTCCTAAGCCCCCTTGTGTTAGATCGGTACGCCCAATACATGCACGAGCACCGCAGGCAGAAGGACGGTCAACTACGGGACTCAGACAACTGGCAAAAAGGTATCCCCACGAGCGCATATATGAAATCCCTGTGGCGGCACTTCATGGATGTGTGGCGGCAGCACCACGGGCTTCCTGGAGAGGATACTATGGAGTCCTCCCTCATGGCGGTATTGTTCAATGTTATGGGATACGCACACGAGACGTTAAGGACGCGATATGGGGCGGAACAGTCCGGAATACCACAAAACACTTGCGGGGATTGTGAGCATTTCCTCGGGGTGCCGTTTGCCGGCGGTACCGATACGTGCTGCGAGAACGGTGTGGCGGCCGACGAGCCGTGTAACCCCCAATGTTTTGTGCCCAAGGGAGGTTCCTGATGCCCAGTGCTTATATGGCGCACGCTATACGGGGCCCCAAAGGCGACGACGCCACCCGCGCGGATATGGAGGCGAACAACCGCAAGGCGTGCGAGTTTGCAGCCAGGATTCGCCAAGCATGTCCCACGCTCGATCTCTACTGTCCCGGCGAACATGACGAGCTGGTACAGGAGGGTATCGAGCGGGGAATACTGACTGCGGAGCAAATCCTCGAAATCGACCAACATCTGGTCCCGAAGCGGGATTTTCTGATCGTATATGCTCCAGACGACAGGCTGAGCGGGGGGATGCTTCTGGAGTTGCATACCGCCGGGCGCAGCAACATGCCGATCGTGGTGACAGATGGCGACCTGACCGTCATAATGGCCGTGCTGGGGGGGTTCCTACGATGAGCCGAGTCGTTGTTATACCCGATCTCCACAATCCGGCATGTCACCCCGGGGCGTTGGCATTCTGTAGCGACCTGCGTGATCGGTATGACTGTGACCGGGTCGTTTTCATCGGGGACGTAACGGATATCCAAGCCATATCCTTCCACGCCAACAATCCCGAATGTCCAGGGCCAAAGGACGAGTACAAGTTGACCCTGCAATGCCTCAAACCGTGGCGGAAAGAATTCCCGAAAGCTACGGTTACGTACGGGAACCATGACGCGCGTGTCCTGCGGCGAGCCGAGAGTGTAAACATCCCGAAGGTGTACTTACGCGATTTCGCGGACGTGTGGGAGACCCCCGATTGGAAGTGGGTCGAGGATGTGGTGATAGACGACGTGTACTATTTCCACGGCGAGGGCAGCACTGGGACACATCCCGCCTGGAACGCGATGCGGCACTACTTGATGTCGTGCGTCCAAGGACACTGTCACTCGGCCTCGGGTATAAAGTGGTCGGCGAACCCCACCCGGCGAACATTCGGTCTTGATACAGGATGCTTGATCGATGTGGACGCCTTCCAGTTTGCGTATGGCAAGCACTGCAAAACCCGCCCCATGCTGTCGGCGGCGGTGGTCATCGACGGAGTGCCCCAGCACTTCATCATGCCCTGCGGGAGAAAAGAAAAGTATTGGAAGGGTAGGTTCGATGGCCGGGTCAAGACGCATAAACGTGGCCGGTAAGCGGTTTGGCCGATTTTTTGCGTGCGATATGTCGTATCGCCCGTCACCAACAGTTCACCAAGAAGGGGAAGTGATTCCCCTTCCCGATCGGAATAATTGTGGAGTAAACGAATGCTGATACCCAAGTGCCCGACAGTCAAACCGCCGTTCTCGTTCGGCGACGTGGCCCAGTACCAGGCCAAGCAGGACGTGGGCAAGGAGATCATCGAGTGCCTGAAGTGGATGCAGAAGAACACCATCGTGCCTGGGTATCAGGAAATGCTCGGCAAGTTCATTGCAGCGGTGCCCTGCACGACCACCGTACGTGACCCCGCCCGATTGCCGTTCCCGGCCATAGGCCCGGCGGCGACGTCTGGAACCAGCAAACTTGGCTGTGTTTACACGCGGTTGTCGTGGGTCGTACAAATCTACTGGACCATGTGTATCGATGGCGACGACAACACGGCGGTGATCCGCGAGCATCTGGCCTGGGTCCGCGACGTGTGGACCAGGGGTGTGGAGAAATGTAAACTGATCGGGTCGCCCCGCGAAGGGTGGACGCTCGATCCGGAGGGGAAGTGATATGTGGTTCGCCGATTGGATATCCCGCGATGGCAATGAGTGGCATGTCCGGCTAACTCTGCACAAAAAGCGATGGTATCTACCCATTGGGGTGGATGTGCGGAAAGGTTGGTTATCTGTTGGTTTTCTCTGCTTCAGCGGTGTCGTTTCTTGGTTTCACGGTTTGTCACCATATACCAAATCAATAGGCAGGGGGTAAGTGATGCATAACATAGCCTGTGCGATCGTGTTCGCGACGATTACATGGTCGCTTGAGCGGCAAAAGCCTGGGGTTTTCGACGGCTGCCAATGGCTCGCCATTATCACCTTGTTTATGTGGGTCTCTGCGTTCCTTGGAGCGGTGCTGCCATGACCGAGGTGTGGCGGATACCACTCGAAGCGGCCGGCTTCCCCACGGACGCCGTCGTGCTCGACTTTGAAACCTTCTTCGACACCGACTATACGCTGAAAAAGATGACTTCCGTCGAGTTCGTGATGGACCCACGATTTGAGGTGACGGGGCTGGGATTTGGGTTACTCGGTGTCGCCGGGCCATGTGGATTTGCCGGGTTGGCGGAGGTGGTGGAATCGCTTGAGAATCTCCAGTTTGTCTATGGGGACGACCTCGAAGGCTGCACCGTCGTCGTGGCGAATGGTAAATTTGACTGCCTGATCCTTCGTGAGAAGTACGGCATCACGCCCCGGTTCGTGGTCGATGTGCAGGACCTCGGCCGCAACCTCGATGCTCGCGATCGGCATGACATCGAGTACATGGCCAAGAAATATAAGGCCCCAGCCCCAAAGGGCGATACGATGCAGTTCAAGGGTCTGCACTGGCAGACAATGACTCCTACACAACGTGAGTCGCTCGCAGCATATTGTAGAGATGGTGACGTGGCGATCGAGGCGCACTTGTTCAAGACCCTTCTGCCCCGCATTGTGAACCCCGAGACGGAGCTACGTCTATCGAATCAGACGCTCCGGCTGTTCCTGGAACCCAACATCAAGGTCAACTTTGAGTTGGGCAAACGCCTGGCTGCGGAGATGGAGGCCCAAGTGGGCCAGCAGATCGGGGAGCTACATGCCCTGGGCATCAACTGCGTCGAGCCGCCCCGATTTTACAAACGGATGGCATCGAAACCGCCGATCGTGCGGCCCGTGACACCGACCGACATCCGTAGCGACGGGTCGTTCGTCGCGATGCTGGCGGATGCACTGCCGCCGAGCGAGTCGGTGCCGATGAAGCAGGGCAAGGCCAAGCTGATCCCCGCTCTGGCGAAATCGGACGAGGCCCTGAACTACCTACTCGTGCATCCTGAGCCCAAGGTCCGGGCGCTGGTGGCTGCACGGGTGGCGTGCAAGTCCTGGCCCGGCCACACTAAGCGAGTGCATCGGATAATGGATCAGGCCCGTCTCCGGGGCGGGTTCACGGGGCTACCACTGACCTACTACGCCGCGCATACCGGAAGATTTGGAGGAACGGGAGGATGGAATCCGCAGAACCTAGGCGCTCGCGACGTCCACACGCTCATCAAACAGGTCGGTACGATGCTGGAGGCCCCGGAGGGATTTGTATTCGGCTCTGGCGACTTGTCGCAGATCGAGGCCCGCGTGGTGGCCTGGTTGTCCGGCCAAGATGATCTCGTGCGGGGTTTCGCCAATAACGAGGACATCTATTCAGAGCTGGCCCAGAATACGATCTTCCACAAGGAGACGTACAAGAAGCCCAAGCCCGACGACTCGCCCGAGAAGATCAAGGCGATGAAGACCCGCCGCGACTTCGGAAAGATGGCCATTCTCGCGTGTATCGCCGAGGGCACGCCAGTGTTGACCGCCCTAAAAGGATTCATCCCTATTGAGGATGTGACCTGCGACGATCTTGTGTGGGACGGACTACAGTTCGTGGCACATTCTGGTGTTGTATATCGAGGAATGCAGAGATGCATACAAGTGAACAAAGTGTGGATGACGCTAGACCACGAAGTGCTGGCAAACGACGGCTGGTGTCTGGCGCACGACCTAGACACCCGCAGCCAGCAGTTGGCGATACATTCGGCGAATTATCAGTTGTTGCCATGTCACACGGCCCACGAGGCGGTATTGAGTCCGTTCAATGCCGCTGCTCCTGTGGTAGAACGTCTTTTCCAGCACGTGATAGCCTCGTCAGCGGCAGAACTACGCGATGCAATGCGTGTGCTAAAGCTAAGTCTGCACGCTCCAATACAACAGCGCCGGAAGTTCTTTCAGCCCACCGCAGGCGGCTATACGGCCGAATTTCTGCGATCATTGGAAGGTGCTGTAAGCGGAAAGATCGCAACTATGGAGGGCGGGGACTCGGAGTGTGGTCGCAGTGGGCATCTGACCGTACCGCATTTTTGCGATATCTTGTTTCGTTGCCTGGATGGGACATCCCCGGACTTGAGATCGATCGTATTAACAACGATCAAGGCTATTTTCCCGGCAACATACGCTTCGCTTCCCGAACGGAGCAAATGCGAAACACCCGATGCTACCGGAACGACGGTGCGGGGACCCTCGCAAATTGTGCCCAATGCGGAAAAGAGTTTGAACGAAAGCAGGCAGGACAACGGCTATGCTCCAAGCGGTGCGCTGGGATATCGTCCCACTTACGATATCTTGGCGGCCGGCCCTCGGCGGCGGTATCAGGCCGGCTGTATGATCGTCGCTAACTGCGGTTTCGGCATGGGTGGTGACACCTTCTACGACCGGGCGATCGTGAAGCCCGAGTTGCGGCCGGCGTTCCTGTCCGGTGAGATCGATCGGGGGTTTTGTCAGCATGTTGTCCATGGCTATCGCCAGCGGTATCCCCACATCGTGGCATACTGGCATGAGGTCGAGAAAGCATGGCGGTTCGTAACAAAGTATCCGGCACAGACGGCGATCGTGTCGCACAATGGGCATGAAGTTCGATTTCATCATCGCCAGGGGACGACGGTCGTTACCCTGCCATCCGGCCGCGAGCTGTACTATCCGGTCGCCCGCGTCGATGCCGAGGGAAATTGCTCCTACCGATGGGGCTACACCTACGGCGGATCACTGGTGGAAAACATCGTGCAGGCGTCGGCTCGCGACGTGTTCACCGCGGGTCTACTGCGGATCGATGACGCCGGGTTCACCCTGATCGGCCACATTCACGATCAAATCCTCACCCTACTATCCGTAGACGGCACCGAGAACGATCGCTTGGCCGAGATGCATCAGCTTCAGACCGAACCCCTGCCCTGGACGCAGGGATTGCCTGTGGCCACGGAGGGAGAACTGTCGAAAACCTACAAGAAGAGCGAGGATGAGTGACGACCGAACGGGTGCCACTATGTGGAGGTGAAGAAGATGCCATAAAGGCCCGGAGATACTACTGCTACACCCAGCGAGCGGGTGTGTGCGCGTGGTGGAAACGCCGGTATCGGAGGCGACTACGGCGTCTCCTGAAACACAGACTACAGCAACGGGAGGACGAGTAATATGTGGATGCCCAGTATCGAACGGCCGCGGAATCGCGTACCAACAGTGGGTCCGTTCCAGCGGATCAGTAACTACCGGCTCCTGCGACGGCTTGGGTTCGCCCGCGGCACTTCGTGGCAGTCTAGCCGACTATGTTGCGATTACCTGCGGAAGAGGCCGGAGCACAAGCCGTGGTTCGTTCCGGGGATGACCCCGGCACGGAGTTCGCCGTGATTCCTTCTCGCCGCAACCACGCGATCGACCGGGGCAAGCTCGCACGTAAAGCACGGCCCCTTGGAGAATTGATTGTAGATGCAATGCACAAGAAGATGGATGGCGTATCAGACCCACTTTCCGACACGATCCCTCCGGTCCCCCACGTCCAACGTAAACGGCACCGGCGACCGAAGTCCGAGCGGGAGTCCCCGGTCCTGCACGGCTGTCTTAAATGGCTGCACGATCGTGGAATCGAAGCATGGAGACAGAACACGGGAACCGCTTGGATCGGCGACCAGCCAGTGACATTCGGTCGTCCCGGCGCTGGGGACATCACCGGCATTCTGCCAGATGGCCGTCGGCTGGAGGTCGAGTGCAAGAGTCCGACTGGGATACAGAGCGAGAAGCAAAAGAAGTTTCAAGCGACGATCGAGAGGAATAACGGGGTCTATATTCTGGCCCGCAGTGTGGAGGATCTGGAGCGATGTCTCAAGTCATTTGTGGCGACTGCCTGAAGATCCTGCCCACGTTGCCGCGGGCGAAAACGATCTTTGCCGATCCACCGGACAATTTGGGCATGGAATATGCTGGGTTTGTAGATCGTTGGTCCTCTCAGGCAGCTTACTATGATTGGTTGGCCCCACGCATAGATAGCTCCCTATGCCGGGCAACTGTCGCTTGGTGGAGCGTTTACTACAAGCACTTGCCGTGGTTGCTGTGGTACCTGGATGATCGCGGGGATCTCGACAAACGGCTATTTTTGTGGCGATTTGCGTTTGGCCAACACCAACAACGGGATTGCGGGAATGGGTACCGGCCGATCTTGCGAATCTCCGAGCAGAACATGCGATGGAACACAGACGCAATCCGCATTCGTTCTGCCCGACAGGAGCAGGGTGATCCGCGGGCCGACCCTCGCGGCCGGGTGCCGGATGACGTATGGGACTTTCCGCGGGTGTGTGGTAACTTCCACGAGCGGCGGAAATGGCATCCGAACCAACATCCCGAGGCCTTGATCGAGCGGATCGTACGGATGTCCGGCGGACCTGTGATCGATTTGTTCGGCGGCACCTTCACCGTCCAGCGTGTATGCGATCGGCTTGGTGTCGAATGCACCAGCATCGAGGTTAGTCCCACGTATTGTGAACACCATGCTCGCGAAGTCCGCGGCATTCCACCCATACCAACTATCAAGTGAGGGACTGATGCCCACCAGAGAACTGAAACTATCCTTCTCCTCGGACTCGGACTACCAGGCGTGCCAATGGCGATACCTGTTGTCGCACATCTACGGTCTGACGTCAGAGAAGGACAAAGACGCCCTGCGGATCGGCGAGACATGGCATCGCTGCCACGAGATCCTGGAGATGGTGCCCGGTACCAAGTGCCCCGACTGTCTCAAGCATGAGGAGCTTCGACCGGACTGCGATCTGTGCGCCGGAACAGGCTATCTACCCGAGGATATGATGGACGCGGTGGTTCGCCACCTCAATCGGGTGTACGGCATCACGCCTGACAACAAGACCCGCGAGGAATGGGAATTGGAGCGGACCACCCTGCTCTACTCCCTGAGCGGGCATCGATGGCTTTATGCCGGCGACCAGCGATTCGATGTGGTCGGCAGCGAGATCAAATGCGTGATCCCGGTGATCGATCCGGCGACCGGCCGCAAGGCGCCCAAGACGAAGTTCGTCCTAAAGGTGGACAAGCTCGTGCGTGATCGGTCCTCCGGCATGGTCTATGTCTGGGAGCGAAAGAGTACCAGTCAGTCGATCACCGATGCCGACTACTGGGAAGGGCTGACCCAGGGCGACCAGGTGACGGGCTACATCTATGGCGTCCGCGTGGCCCAGTACAGCGGCCAGCTCGTCAGGTATGGCATCCATCCATCCGATCCGCCTGTGGCCGGGGCGTTCTGTGACGTCTGGCACAAGCCCGATATCAGTCCCAAGATGTTGACCCAAGCCGACACGGCGACGTTCGTGGAGACCGGGCAGTATTGCGGGGAGGGGTTTACGGTAAAGCCCGAGCCCTCGGGTCAGCGGATCGTGGTCAATCAAGAGATCGCCCAGACTGTTCCCGGCAAGAAGGAAGGCGCCTTCGCCATCCGCGAGACGCCCGAGATGTTCGGCGCTCGTTTACTGGCCGACATCGCCGAACGGCCGGAACACTATTACGCCCAGCGGGAGGTCAGCCGCACGGATAAGGACCTCGAAGCATTCCAGTGGCACATCTACAACTTGGCCCGGCAAATCCGCCATGTCGAGGGCAAGAACTTGTGGGTCAAGAACGTCAGGGCGTGCAAGTCAGGGTTCCACTGCGAGTTCATTGGTCTATGTCAGTCCGGAGCGGAGATCGACCCCGACACCGTTCCGCCGGGATACAAGCGCAAATACCCAACAAAACCCGAAGAGATGGAGGTTCCCATCGTATGACATACGACGAGTTTTACAAGGCCGTAGAAGAGGCGGAATTCGTGGAACGCCGCGCTAGGGAATTGGTGCATAAGACCGCCCATCTCTGCCGCGATCGCTTGCGGGCGTCCGGTGTGGATGCCTATACGCTATCAACACTTAAGCGCGAACTCAAAGATTGGGACATGGTTCGCAATATCTGGAGGACCAAATGATGACACCCACACCCCGCACGCCCGCACCCCGAGCCCCGGCCCCGCCGCCGATGCCGGCACCGTCCGCCGTTGTGACCGTGCCGAAGCGATCGTTCATCGCCGTACCGTGGACCGGCAACAACGAAGGCGAGAAGATCATCCTCTACGGCCCCAGCGGTATGGGAAAGACCACGCTCGCCGCAACAGCCCCCGATCCCGTGTTCATCGGCTGTGATGATGGCGGTCGCAAGGTCCGTAATCCCAAGACAGGGAAGCCGGTCATGCACGTTCCCGGCGTCGAATCGTTCCTCGATGTCCGTGCCGCCCTGCAATCGGACGTGTTCGACAACTGCAAGACCGTCGTCATCGACACCGGCACGGAGTTGCAGCACTGGGCCCTGCCCTATATGTTCCAGACCATCCCGCACGAGAAGGGCCAACGGGTCACGAGCATCGAAGGCTATGGTTTCGGCAAGGGCTATCGGCATCTGTTCGACGTGATGCATCTGATCCAATCCGACCTCGATCGCTTGGTCCGGATGGGCAAGAACATTATCATCCTGTGCCAATCGGCAGCGATGAACGAGACCAACACCGGCGGCGAGAACTACCTGAAGGATGGTCCCGATCTGCATCACAGCGACAAGTGCAGCGTGCGAAACAACTTCATCGCGTGGGCCGATCATGTGTTCCGGATCAACTGGGAGAACGCATCGGTGGACAACAAGAAGATCACGCCGGTCAGCGGTCGCATGATCCAGACCTATCCCGATGCTACGTTCCACGCCAAGAGCCGCGGCACGACGTTCGCCGACGCCCCGGTGGTAGCGTTCGAGCGGCCGGATGACGATTCCCTGTGGCGTTATTTGTTCCCGGAAGGGGTGTGATATGTCCGGCATCGCAGGTGAAGTGCGGGGATTGTCGCGAAGTGCGAAATGCCCGTGTGGTAGTGGTCATAAATTCCGCAAGTGCTGCGGCCCGAGCTGGCGAAAGCCCGGCAAGTGGCAGCGTCAGATGTGGACGAAAGTGGTTGAACGGTTTTTAACAGGAGAATAGCATTATGAACATCGATCGTGTTGGTTCGTTCCGAGGTAAGGTTCTCGACCGCGGCGTGTCCGCCACCACCAACGGCTATCCCCAACTTGTCCTCCAGCTCCAAGCCACCGAGCATTGGGACGATGTTAACGAAGTCTGGGAAGCCTGGAATTACGACGAGTCCGAGGCAACGGCGTACATCTGCCTGTTCGGCGGGAATGGCAAGGCCACGCTCGGCGTGCAGCAAGCGATGAGAGCCCTTGGTTGGGACGGCGCATCACTGATGACGCTTCAGGATGACACCCACATCGAAACCGCTCAGTGGCGGATGGAGATGAGCGTCTACAACGGCGTGACCCGCATCCAGGTCGCTTGGGTCGATGCCTACGACGCTGAGCCAGGTCGCAAATGCAAGAAGCTGGACGTCAACGACATCAGGAAACTGGACGCCAAGTATAGCGCCGCTCTCAAGGCCATCGGAGGCGGACCCAAACCGAAGAGCGCCCCGCCGCGACCGCCAGCCCCGAAGGGACCGCTGGGAGATAACGGCCCGGACCCTACGCCGTCCCCGAGTGGGACCCCGATGGAGACCCCTGTGACGATCCCTACAGTCTCGGAATCAGCTGAGCCCCCGTTCACGCCGGACACCCCGGCGGACCCTACGCCGGCTGTGATGGAATATGTGCCCGTTGCCCAGCCGTCGGCCACTGTCCCGAGCGCTGAGCCCGAGAAGCCCAAGCGTGGACGTAAGCCCGCCGCTCCGGCCGCTCCCGCAACGCCGATCGCCACCCCCGTGGCATCGGCTGTAGACCAAGGCACCGCGTGGGGTGCCGTGTACGGTGCCGGCAAAAACAAGGGCAAGAACGATGTCGAGATCACCAACGCCTGGGTCGCCGTCGTCAACGAGATCGGTGGGGACGAGAAGGTCGGTTCCGACTGGTCCGGTGTCCGGGATCGGGCGATCGCCAAACTGTCGTGAGCAACACCGAGGAAGCGGGGCCTACGGAGAGGCCCCTTCGAGGAATACTAAATGCCTGACTTCAATGACATCCTAAAAACCTGCCAGGCTAACGTCTGGCCCGCTATGGTCGAGGATCTGGCGACGACGCTGAACGTCTCGCCCGATGCGATCCAGCGGTTGGGGGTGGGGTTCTACCCAGCGGAGCAGGCTTGGGTTTTCCCGGAACGAGATGCCGAGGGTCGCGTCATCGGTCTACTGAAGCGGTATAACGATGGCAAGAAATTGATGTGGAAGGGCGGAAAGCGCGGACTGTCCTATGAATGTGTGGGTGTACGATCGGAGGAGTCGGGACTTCCTGAGCGTGAGTTCATTCGGGTCGCCGATGCCAACGTTCCTTGTCCCATTTGCGGGAGAGAAAACGACGGGTGCCTTGTTAGTGACGAGAACCCTGAAGACCCAGCAGCCGTCATCTGCGTACGAACCCCCGCAGGTGCGATACGGGCTCTCGAAAGCGGGGCTGGGTATCTACACCATCGGCGAACCCCTGTTGGTGATCGAGAGCGGCGGGTTTCTGTGCTACCTGGATCGGATAAGCCAGTGGTCGTTACGGAAGGCGCGTCTGACTGCCTGGCTGCGATGTCGATGGGCTACGTTGCGGTCAGCCGTCCGTCAGCTGATTTCGCATCGGACAGCCTGTGCGAACTCCTCCGGGGGCGTGATGTCATACTCGTCGGAGACCGCGACAGCCACGGAGTCGGTCAACGCGGTCTCGAAGCTGCGTTCCTCTCTCTCAAACCTGTCTGCCGCTCTGTCGTCAAGTGCCTGCCCCCCGAAGGATTCAAAGACCTCCGGCAGTGGCACCCTACGGCCTCCGAGTTTCAATCCAACTTGGCCGCGACCGGAGTGACGGAAGACTCCGACTCCACCCTCGCCGGATCATCGCCCTATGACATGATCCGGGAGTGGCTTCAAACCACGCAGACCAAGGGACCCACCCGATTGTTTCATCACGTCAACGGGGAGTATTTCCGATGGCATGGATCGCAATACAACAAGGTCGAGCAGAAGCAGGTCCGCCAGGAATGGTATCAGTTCTTTGCCGGCCGTGAGATCAAGATCCAGCAGGCCAAGAGCATCAAGATTGTGGCGGTCAAAACAGACAAACACCTGATGACCGATCTCGATGACGCCGCATCAGCCCTATGCTATGTCCGCGTTGAGCCCGACACGCATGAGCCGTTTATCATCAAGACCGGCAAGAGCATGGATCTGACGCGGGCGGTGGTGTTCCAGAACGGCATCTTGCACGTCACAGATGATCGTCTTGCAGCGTTGTCGCCCGAGGTGTTCCTGACGAGCACGCTGCCCTATGAATACCGTCCGGGGCACCAGTGTCCCACATGGCAGTGGTTCGTTGGCAACATCTTCAACGAGGACCTGGAGTGCGTCGCCCTGCTCCAGGAGTGGTTCGGCTACAACCTGATCGCCAGCAATCACATGCAGAGCATGATGTTCTTCTTCGGCGTTCCGGGGTCGGGAAAGTCAACCACCGGAAATGTTCTCCGCGCTGTTCTGGGGACGGCCCGTTCTTGTGCCGCTGGTACGGAGAATTTCACTGCCCTATTCGGGAAAGAATCCTTGCTAAATAAGTACGCCGCGATCATGTCCGAGAGTCGCGGCGTGAACAGGGCCGACATCGACAAGCTCCTCCAGACGTGGAAAGCGATCACCGGCGGCGATGCCGTGTCAATCGCCCGCAAGTACAAAGCTGCGGTGGACGCCCGGCTGTTTTGCCGGCTGACTTACATTGCCAACGAGGCAATTCCCTTTGATGATGCCTCACAGGCGATGGCCAACCGAATGCACCTGTTGTACTTCCCGAACAACTACCGCAAGGGCAAGCCCGATTGGGATCTCGAACGTAGGCTCACCGCCGAGGCCCCTGGCATCGCCCTGTGGGCGGTTGAGGGCCTGAAGCGGCTACTGACCGAGGGCCAGTTCACACGGCCTAAAGTATCGATGGATCACCTAGCATCCCTGGCCGAGCTGACCAACCCGATCGGGACCATGCTGTCCGAGTGCTGCACCGTGCATGTGGGCCCGGAGTTCCTGAAGTACCGAACCCCGTGCAATGATCTCTACGATCTGTGGAAAGCCTGGTGTGACGAGAACCACGTCCGCACCGGCATAACCGGCGTCGGGTTCGGGATGAAGCTCAAGACGATGGACCACCCGATCGTCCGGCGTCAGATCACGGAAGCGGGGAATCGCTTCTACGCTTACCAAGGTCTTTCTATCCTCCCGGAGGCGTATGCGAGGTATTTGCGGAGGTAATCCCAATGTGGGGACCTCCCATTTTACAACAAGGAGAACTGATGAAAACATTCGTGTACGGATTGTTGTTGTTGCTTACCCTGTGCGTGGCCGGTTGCCATGTGGTTACGGATGCCGTAACCGGACAGTCGGTGCGGGTCCTAGACCCCAATTCTCCGATCGTTCTCGGTGGTGAGGCGGCGGCAGAGGTCGCCGCCAACGTCGCCCCTTTTCTGGGCCCGATGGGTGCTGCGGCGGGAGGCATTATCCTGGGGATTCTGGGTGCGTGGCGGAAGGTCAAGCCCTCACTGGCCGCAGCGCGGACCGCAGCGGAGCAGTATCATGCAGTGGCGGCGGCGACAGTGACGGGGATCGAGGAGTTCAAGACCACACAGCCGGAAGCGTGGGATGCACTGGGGACCCTGATCGAGGCCAAGGCAAAGGAGCAGGGGATCGATCCGAGGCTGATCGAGAATGTGATTCGTGGTCTCCGGGGCCTGCCTGCCAAGGTGTAGCGGTGTTGGTGGGGCTACTGTTTGGTGCGGCGTTTATCATAGCAATACGGCCTGCGTGGAGATAAGATGACCATCACCCTGCAAACTGAAGTGAAGGACCTCAAGGGGGTGGGCCCGGCGAGAGCCGCCGGGCTCGCCCGCCTGGGGATCAAGGCTGTCGATGACCTTCTGCATCACTATCCGAGTGGCTACACGTTCGCGCCGGAAGTGCTCAACACAAGCATGTGGGGCTTCCCCAAAGACGGAGAGACCGCGACCTGCGTAGGTGAGGTGGCATGTATCAACAAACCCAACCGCTACAATGGTACTTTTGATTTTGGCGTGACCTTCGAGAGTGGCATTCGTGTGAAGTGGTATGGCGGGCAATACCTTCGCAGCCAAATATTCAGGGGTTCGCGGCTCATGGTGTCGGGCGCGTGCCGGGATAACGGCTTGTTCGTAAACCCCGAGTTCAAGGTCCTCAAACCCGATGAGACTCCCAATCCCGCCGACCTCAACACCGTGACCTACCCCGTGGCATCGGGGATCACGAGTAAGGACATCGGGCGGTTGGTGCGACAAGTGCTCGACACACTATACGCGGAAGGGACTGCTGCATACGATTCAGCGATGTGGTATATTCATCGGCCGACGAATCAGAGCCAATCGGATATGGCCCGAACTTTGCTGAAATACGACGAACTCCTATATCTTCAGCTCGGCCTCGCTATGCGTCGCGCCCAGCAGACGGCGGAGCGGCCGAATGTGCGGTGTATTCTGCCACCGCAGCACATCGGGGAATACTTCCCATTCACGTTCACAAACGATCAGGCGGCGGCACACGGCGAGATTTTGGCGGACCTATGCCACGATCGCCCCATGAACCGCCTCCTCCAAGGCGATGTGGGCTGCGGCAAAACCGCCGTTGCCGCGTATGCCGCGATCGTCATGGCGTTCAATGGCGGACAGACCGCAATCCTATGCCCGACTGAGGTGCTGGCCCGCCAGCACTACAATACGATCAAAGGGTTCTTCGACCGAGCGGGGGTGAGGTGTGAGCTAGTGGTGTCGGACAACATGACAAAGGAGCGGGCGCAGGTGGAGTCCAAGACGGCAGATATATTCATTGGCACAACTGCATTGCTGAGCGAACGGTGGTCTATGGGTTTTCATAAACTCGGCCTGGTCATCATTGATGAGCAACACAAGTTCGGCGTCGAGCAGCGGGCCGCTCTCAAGCGTCACGGAAACCCGCACATGCTGGTGATGACCGCGACTCCTATCCCTCGCACACTGGCGATGACCGTCTTCGGGGACCTTGACGTCAGCACGATCAAGTCGATGCCTCCGGGACGGAGCCCCGTGGAGACCAGTTGGTGCCGCGATGGCGTGGATCATCAGTACATGCGGGATGTCCTGCAAAGCGAACTCCGGCAGGGTCATCAGGTGTACGTCGTGTGCCCCCGGATCGAGGCCCTGGACGATGAGATGCGGGCGGTGGAGGAGGTGTGGCAGGAGTACCACAATATGTTCCCCGACCGTGCTGTGGCCTATCTGCATGGCAAGCGGACCCCAGACGAGAAGCAGCGTATCACAGAGTGGTGGAATGATCGGTCGCTGGTCGCTCGCATCCTCGTCTCCACCACAGTCATCGAGGTCGGCGTGGACAACTCCAACGCTACGGTCATGGTGGTCGAGGGTGCCGAGCGATTCGGCCTGGCCCAGCTCCATCAGCTACGCGGTCGCGTCGGCCGAGGCAATGCCCCATCGTATTGCTTCTTACTGTCAGATACCGACAGTTCTGGGGGCAAGAGCCGCCTCAAGATCATGGAGCAGACCCACGATGGGTTCGAGATCGCCGAGCACGACCTGAAGATGCGGGGGCCGGGGGACCTTCTGAGCACCCGCCAACACGGACTGCCGGATCTGAAGCTCGCGGATCTGGTGGAGGATTTCGACCTGTTGCTCGAAGCCCGCAAGGATGCGTTCGCTATCGCCGAGGCCGATCCTACTCTGAGTGCGCCCGAGCACCAGGCAATGCGGTCGGAATTGCTGAAACGATTCGGGGGGAAGTTGGAAATGGGAGACGTTGGATGAGGTACAACTGCCTTTGTTGCGATCAACGATTCGATGAAGCTCGCATCGCAGAAGTATACGGAACCGCGGAAAGAAAAGCCTGCCCGTTCTGTGGGAGTACTCGGCTGGAGATGTCGGATGCCAGGTTAGATCGGAGGGACCTGAACGACCATCTCGCCGAAGCCCGCCACATCGTGGCCAGTTGGCCGGAGTGGAAGAGAAACATCGGGCATCGGCTTGATCCGATCCCGCCGGAGGAGTTGCCATGATCCGAACTCGTGACATGCTGATACAATGGCTGCGGGAACACAGCAGCAAGGACCGCGTAATCCACAACGCCGCCCATACCGGGAGGATCGAGAACTACGGGGTGTTTTGCTCGGCACCGGCCAGCACATGCGCCGGCTGGGTCCTGCGGATCACGACCCCACAGGCCAAATACTTCGTAGCCGTGGTCGAGAACGAGATGCATGAGTGGGTCCGCTGGTACCGCATACGGCCCGAACAAATCGACTGGACCGCGTGGTCCGGCGGTCAGTTCCAATCCGAACTCTATCGTGGCGATCAATCGGAGCTATATGATGACTGCCGGCAAAGCGCGATCACCCCGCAAGAGCTATCCAGACCTGATCCCGCGAAAGCAGATTCAGACGTACCTTCGCAAGCGGACGGGCGTCCTGGTGACACAGATGCGGATCGGCCGGTGGATCGGAACCGGCGAGATCCAACTTATCCATCTACCTAAAAGAGAAGGCGGCGGGTATTACACCCGCCGCCTTTGGCTTGACACTTTGATTAAGAGGTATTCAGAATGCTGAAACAAAGGTTAGCTCGATTGTTAGACGTCATCTCCCAGTGGCTCTACCCGCACGATGAGGACGACTGCGACGGAGGGTATCCGTCCGAAACCCCCTACGATTACAAACCGCTGCCACCACTACCGTCCCCGGAGTTTCCACCCATCAAAGGTATTGCGGTGGGTGATAGATTCACTGACGCTTTCGGAAGGTCCTTCGTGTGGTGCCAAGTGCGGGGCCCGGCCGAAGTCAAAGTTGGTCACTTTGTCACTGCCGATCAGGTTATGACGACCCCCGAAGAAGCGACACCACCGTCGTAGCCAGCGCCAGGACGGTGGACACCACCGCGCCGAGGAACGCCAGCGACAGCCGCGTATGCAGCTCCACATGGCCCAGGGTCCACTTCTCCAATCGGGCCGTTCGCTCATCCACCCGAATCAGCAGTTCGTCTTTTTCTTGGTCAGTCATTTCCGTACATCTCCTCGTACTCGGCCCGCGTTAATTCATCTCCGTACACTTGCACGCCCATCCCGATCAGGCCGATCATGGTCAGCGCCGCTCCCCGCGATAGACCCTGATCCTCGATCGCTTTGCGAATGTCCTCGAACGACATCGGCATCAAAGATCCTTCCAATACCGTCCAAGGTGTGGTAGGACCATCGAACTCCGTCTCTCCCGACAAGATCGACCAGCCGACAGCCAGGCCGGGATTGGCCTTGTAGGACAGGAACCGAAGACCCACAGTGCCCATCGTATCGCCCTTGTACGGGCGATCGGCACCGCGGATATCAACAACTTCCCCGGAGTCTTTCTTGACCTGCCCGGAGATTTCCCGTGACAGGAGCACCAGCGTTTGCGACAGGCCGGACAATGGATCGATGCGCACATTGCCGAACCTGGCCTTGCCGAAGTCACTGGATCGGGGATCGAGTTCTATCGTGGCCCCGGCCAACGCCGCCAAGGTGTAGATCGTAGTAAGCCCCGCGGCATACCGACCCATCTCCGCTGCGAACATCTTACGAGTCGCGGAAGTTCCCCGCAAATGCACGGGGCTATACTTTCGCTGACCGGGCCGCGAACTGCGGCCAAACTCTAGTTGCCCGCCCAACGTGGCGATCGTCTGGAACCTGCTGATAGCCCGACGTGGTGCCCAGAATAGACCGTTCATGGCAGATATGGTCTGCTCATACCCCTCCACATTCCCACGTCCCGTCAACATGTTAATGAAATCCGCGATAGCCTTGCCCTCAATCCGCGTGGGCCCACCGTCGCCAGCGAACGATCGCGTCATCGCATCGTAGGAGTCGGCCCGGATCAAATTGAGCAGGGTCGCAAAACTGCGATTCGACCCCTTGATGCCGGGAATGTATTCGGCCAGGCTGGATCGGTACTGCTCCTCACCCCGCGTGAAGGCCGCGTGTCCCGTCGCCTCCACCAGCTCCAGCCCATCGCGGAAATACAGATGAGCGTTATCCCGCTGGCGGATCTTCTCGTTGATCTTCCACGCCTTCTCCTCTGAAGCGAACGCCGCCAGTGCCTCCGGCACGCGACGCAGTGTGCGGACAGGGTGTGATAACAATGCCCACCCACCTTGGTTCCCGAGGCCGCTGAGGTCAAACGATGACTTGAGGGCCATGATGGTGCGAAGCGGCTCCGCTGCCACACCCCGCCAGGTCCACGGTTTTTGCTGCTCGATCTGTCGGCGGATCTCGCCGTCCAGCCGCGCCGCTTGATACTGCATCCGCAGTACTTGGTCGCTCGGCTCGTATGCCATCTGTTTGGCCTTGGGGCCGAAGTCGCGGTTCGCAATGCGAGCCGCCAAGAAATCGAGCTTCCGCTGCATCTTCTGTTGCTGCGCTGGCTCGCTCCCAGCCAGGACCCGTTTGGCACCTGCGTGTATCTCCTTCAGCAGTTGAACCACCGCATCCTCGGAGATCGAGGTGCGTTCCCGCGGCCCCGGCATTTCCCCGCTCTTCAGCCAATAGAGCACATCACGGATCGCTATGCCCTCCCTGTCGATCTTGCGGAATGTACGCTTTAACGATTGTAGCAATTGAATCGTTGCGTTGGTGTTTGCGGCCTTCCGCTGCGTGGTGGTAACGATTGCATCGGTTACGTCGCCCGGCTCCAGTCCGGGGATCAGGGATTGCATCTTGCGCACCACGGACTCCGCCGTGGCCCCGCTATCTCTAGACGCTATGTTCATAGCGATGTCATGCAGCGTCTTCGGAGTCTGCTCCTGTGCGAGCAACCCCTGCAATTCGACATCCTTCTCGGCCTCGGTCATCTTCGCATATCGCGACAGACGGCCACCACTTCGGATAGCACGACGTGCCGAACGTTCCCTGCTCTTGGCGGTGATGCCTTTGGATCGCTCGGATGCATCACGAAGCGCCTTCACGGTTCCAACCAGTTTGCTCTTCGCTTCCGGTGCCAGTGGCTTTCCTGCCACGGCTTCTGCCCGCCCGATCACAGACAGGGTATTGGTATTGTCGCCCAGCAATCCCCGGCGAACGCCTAGGGCCTGCCCTGCCGCCCTACCCGCCACTGTATCGAGGACCTTATTGAGCACGTCGTACCGTTTGCTCAGATCATCCATCCGTTGGACCAGCATACCACGCTCCGAAGAATCGGCCGGCAATCCGGCGATCTTCTCACCCACCGCGTCATATTCCGCAGCAAGTTGCTCCGACCGAATGAACATGCCCTCAGATTCCTGTGGCGTAGCAGCGCGGGGTTTGGCCAACAGATCGCGGGCGATGTCGAACGCCTGATCCACTTTACCCTGTTCGATCGCTTCCTTCTGCCATTGCTCGCGGGTCCCGCGGGGAATCACTTCCTCGGCCGGGGGCAGCCCCATTGCCTCCCGCTTCTGTTGAAGATATTCCTGGCGGGCGGAAGGAAGTTTATTTGGTGTCGTGGGCTGTGTAGAAACGTCTGCACTTGCCGGCATCTGTGTGCGTCCTTGCACAGGCCCCACATCTTTCCCGAGTTCGGCCTGCACGCGTATACGCGGCTTGGCCGGTTCCACCCGTTGCTCGGCGACGGCTTGCTCCAGCACTGCCTTGTCCGACGCCAACTGCTTGGCCGCAGCTCGCTCGCGAAGTACCCGTTTGCCCGCCCTGGCTACGCCCAGTGTGGCGGGGATCGCGGCTGCTATTGCGATATCCTCCGCATCACCGCCCTCCGCCGCGGCCAGTCCGCCGAAGATAGCGGACTCCGTAGCGATCTTGGCGGCGGCTGGCATACTCGATTTCCCGATCGCCCCGAGTGTGCCAGCCATCGCAGCACCAGTGCCGGGGAGCCCGCCGGTCGCCTGATTCTGTGTCTCCCATGCAAGAGCTTCCGGAACGCCAGGGAATGCCTTTTTCGTGGCCGCGAGATTGCCCATGAAACCTGCCACGCCGGCCCCCACATCTATCACCTTCTCCGGAATGGTCTCGGCCTCTGGCATCGGCAGGACGTTGCCGGCGAGGACCTGACCTGCGGTTCCCCCGGCGAGGAGCGGCTTCTGATCGCGGCCGGTAATGACATCGTCAGCCCTGCGTGCGGCCTCCCCGAAAGATGGCTCCGATTCGCCACGCTCGCGGGCCAACCGGAACTGCCTCAGAATTTCTGTATCCCTGCGCACCTGTCCCGCGGATGATTGGGTGCGGATGGCACGGAGCGGCCCCGCTATCGCGGCGTTGTAGACCCCCGCCACAGCACGGCCAAGCAATCCAGGGCGTGGCCCCTCCTCCTCCATCGCGTCGAGATCAGCCGACGTAAAGGTCTGCTGTTCCATCGCGTCAAGATCAGCCGTAGAGAACGTCTTTGCCATTGGTTACTCCGCAGGGACCCATTTGTCCGGCCCCACTTGTTTGAAGGTGCGCCCGCCCACCACACGGGTCTTTTCGCTAGTGCCACCCGCTAGGGGCCAGTGCCGGCGGGATACCGCCAGCGCGGTCTCACCAAGTTTCGCTGCTTTCACGGCATCCCCGATAGGGCTGGATGCACCAGCATCGTCCACCAGCGTGGGACGCCTACCCACTACAGTGCGAAGCTCTTGCAACTGTTCGCCAACATCGCTCAGTTGCCCGTAAACATCCTCCGCCTCCGCCGTCTGTTCGGGCGTAGCCTTGGTTTTGTACCACTGCTCGGGATTGTGTGGATACCGTTCTTTCGCGTCAGCATCAAACACTTTCCACCCAGTGGGCGTGTTCCTGTATTGGGCACTTTGCTTGAGCAGTTCGCTATAGATCGGCCGAAGCGTGTTGAGACGCTGGACGGGGGTCGACCCACCATCCTCCCCCAGCAGGGATTGCGGCACTGGAACCCCAAGGGTCTGGTACTGCTCCCGCAAGACGTCCTTCGGGTCCCATCCATATTTCTGCCCAAGGGCCTGGAGGAGCTGTAGTTTAGTCGCCTGCTTTTCCCGATCAGCCGAGATCTTGGCCTCCCAAGTCTGTTGCTTGGCGGTCAATTCCTGCTGAGCGGGTTCGAGTTGGCCCTGGATTTTGGCCTTGCGGACCGCGTACCGTTTGGCGATCTGCTGCTTAGCGGCGTCGTCTTTGGCGTAGCTCATCTCGACATCATACTGCTTTTTCTCCAGAGCGTATTGCTGCTGGAGTTCGCCGTTGATCTGCGCAGCCTGCGACTCGAACAGCGGCTTACCGGCCGACATCCTGGCCTGGTGGATCTGGTCGAGAACCACGAACGGATCGGTGATGTCTTGGCCCCCAGTGGTCGGCGTAGAAGCGGCGGGAGTGCTGGCGGGTTCGATCCAGGGGCCGATGTATCCCGCGGGCCGGCTGTCGGCCGGGCGGGGGACGCCGTTCTCCACGATCACATTCTCCTCACGTCCCGCCAGCGTGTTGCCCAATCGCTGTAAGTCCACCGTGCGCCCGGTAGAGTCTGTTCCCGTGCCGATGACGTGAGCCGGAAGTGAATCAAACGCCAATCCTCGCAACATCGAATCCTCCTTACGCCAATGTGTAGATCGGCATATAGTATGCCCGGTCTGTGATCTCCTTACGGGGCTGTCTTAGCGGTGATAATGCCGCCAACGACAGTAATCGTGTTACCGTCATTGTCCACAAACGTAGT
>Ga0172381_10000484_pt1 | contig 47885 bp, 66 predicted proteins | sample Leawel6488metaG_FD_119754 | JGI IMG/M metagenome (GOLD analysis project Ga0172381, IMG submission 119754) | Leachate microbial communities from a municipal landfill in Southern Ontario, Canada - Leachate well 64-88 metaG | ecosystem: Engineered > Solid waste > Landfill > Unclassified | place... | reverse complement strand
TGTTGAGCAGGACAGAGTTCCATATGAGTTCCAGATTCATAGCCAAGGATTTTACGAGGACATTCAGTGTCTATTCTGGCTCTTGTTGTTCTATTTACTACGGTTAGAAGATGATCTCCAAGTGATATATCACTTAGCATTCTATCTCTTCCACAATGAGGGATTCCTCGTGAAGGACCATTGAAGCCTGAAGAGATCATCGAATGATCCCTCACAAGGATAGCACCTATTTTCCTTGATAAGCAAGGAGACTTAGATGCAACGGCTTGACATATCTCATGAAAATAGGTGTCCCAGTTCATTTTATTTCTTCTCTAGCTTTTCTTGATTGATTGCTTCAATGAGAAGCATATAGTTGATGATATCACCGATTTTCTCAGTGACAAAAGCATCAGTCATAACTTCGTTGTTCACGAGTTTGTCAGACACTGCAACGATATGCTTGGTTGCCAGTTCCATAGCGTACTGAGCAGGCGTCTGCCGGATGAGAAGAGCACCAAGCTTGAAATTGTGAAGGCGATCTTTTTTGCTTGCATATTGGCCAGTCTTTGAGCCAAGAACTTTCTTACATGTAGCAAAGCGATTGGCTACGATAGCGTCAAAGTCTTCTTGTATCATCTTATTCTCCTTTAGATTAAAAGGTGACAGTCCGCGCGGATTGCTAAACGCTAGTAAGAGTAGGTAAACTGCACCCATTGTCTGTTTGCGCCCAAGCCTTAGTTTTACTTGGACTGTCACCAAGATCGTTTATTGATTTAACGAACTAAAATGGTGCGCCAGGTTCAGGACCTGAAGCCTTACCTGAGCCTGCTCCACCAGTGGCAAGGTACCTCTGCACCGTATTCTGGTCTCCGTACTCATCAGACTTCTTAATCCCAACAATCAGCCAGCCTTCCTTACCAGGCAGATCTTCTTCCAGATCAAAAGGACGACCATAGTCGAGGCCAAAAGCTTCAGCGAAGGTGCGGAACTTTCTCATTGCGCCGATAGCGGATTTCTCGGAGATTTTCTTGAGTCTCTCTAGGTCAACTAGGTCCCAGAAGAAATCGTTGAACTCTTTCGAAAGTGGCTCACTGGGAACATCATAAGAGACGGAGAAATAAGAGAGGCCATAATAGTCGCTATCCTCCTTCTCCGTGACGCCGGTTCGAACTCCGATGATTCTTGCTTTCACTTCCGTCCCCTTCTTAATAACTGAAGGTTCAGGTACGTTAGCGATGTCCTTTTCCATGCTGCTGTAATCTGTTAATGCCATTCTTTGTTTCCTCCTTAAATTTGGTTAGTAGTTACTGTTTGAGATAATGCTTTTACTGTTTCTTTTAAGTCGTCGACACCTCCTTTCGTTGCCTTTAACAAGAATACTAAAACCTTGATAAATCCATAGATCATGATTGTGCTAAGAAGAATACTTAGACCAACAAGAAGTAAAGTTCCTAAGGCACAAGCAAGAGATATACTTAGGCCGCTTAAAGCTAATTCGATGTTCATTACTTCCTCCTTTGTTCGGCGGTCAGGGAGTCGGACTGCAAAGCTCATCATTGTCAGAAATTTCGTGATTAACCGCATCAGACAAGTCGTAATATTTACGGCAAAGGTCATCGCTCTTATCTTCCAACTCCTTCACCCACTGCCGAAGGAATGAGAGGCGGGATAAGAGTTCGATCTCTTCCGCAGTAGTTCTGTCGTAAGAAACTTTATTTGCATAGTCCTCGGTGGCCGCTTGCTTGATTTCGTAAATCAATTCCCCTTCCGTCATGTCTTTAATCTCGGTCATGGTTTTCTCCATTAGATCGTTTATTAATTAAACAATCTTAAGCAATCTGAAGCTTAGGTTTATCTTGTGGATCAAATCCTGCCTTCTTCAATAGCGCTTTAAGATCAGGCGGCTCGATAGCATTGAGAAGACCTTTTGATTTTAGGCGTGAGCGGGCTATGTATTCGCCAAGAGAGTCGATCAGCATCTCACGCTTTACGCCGTCCCTGTCATTCCTTCCAGTGAGAACATAGATCTCATCGAATAAAAGAGGAATAGTAACAACTGCCTGGCCAGTCGTATAAAAACGAAACTTGATTTCTTCTCTCACAATGCCAGTCTTTGAATCAACTGAGAGAACTTTTCTCATTTCCTTAAGGTGACCAGTTAAGATGAAATCACAAGGAAGGTTCATTAGCTTTCGGAAATAATTAGTCATCTCAATCTTCTGCGGCTGATAGTCAACTCGCATTTGAGGAGCTTCAGCCGCTCGACCCTTTGCACTAAGTCCATAGTTCATCACTGCTATGCCGAAAGTAGTTGCACTATCAAGGCAGTAGGTTCCGAACTGGTTATAATAGCCAATTTGAAAGCGAACATCGGTAGCCTTTTTCCAGTCAGCATATGCTTTAGGATCGAAAGGGTCGTCGTTCTCATAGCGCGTATCGGCGACTATGTCACCGGACGCTATCATATCACGAAGACCTTTTGTTCCACCAGGATCGAATGAGTCTATATGAACAGGAAGGCGAGCAGTTCTTAGTAAATAAGTTTTGCCGGCATTAGTTTCACCAGTGACTAGAGCACTGAACCTTTTCTGAAGAGGATCACCGGCGTAGAATTTACGAACTCGAGCGAGTTCAGCAGCAGCATCGTAGGCCATTTGTTATCCTTTCATTTCTGTAAGTTGTTTAGATAACGACTCGCATTCTGAGATACAGTACTCTAAAGTTCTGACTACACCACCAGTAGGAAATCGAAATTCAATTTCCCTCTGTGCATCAGAGAGAACAGATAAATCTCTTGCATCACCATTATGTCCACAGTCATATCCAAACCACCAAGTATTTTCCTTTGTGATAGGATAGTTATCATTACCCCCTGAATAAGTAATCCCTCCATGCACATCAAAGATATTACCAACTCTTGGGTTTTCTGGGTCTAAGGTAAAAAGATCTATAACACCCATCTTTCCTATAGGGCCTTCTTTAATTCTGTCCCAGATAGTTTTAAAGCTATCAGGGCATTTAGCTGAATAATCTAAGCCAAAGAAAGGGTGGTCTTTAGATACGCCAACATATCCACATCTATGACCTGTACTGTTGTTCATCAAGACTACACAGGTACTTCCTTCATGCTCCCAAACTTTCTCAATAGTGTGTGTCATTTCATTCTCCTTACATTTGAAAAGTTAAGTTTTTCTTCACAGTTGCTTCTCGCTCAGCCGGATTCCAAAATCTTTGAATATATCCAAGAGGTGGTTCATAACATCTTCTCAATGGGTTCTGCCATGCCAAGCAATAGTCATGGAATTCACAGCCTCGGTAATCAGAACAAGCTTTAGGGTTCTGACGAAAAGCCATTAAGACTTCGTCGGCTTCAGTACAGTAAGATAAGCGATCCATGTCTCGCTCAATCTCGTCCAAGATTGTATTAGCAAGCCATAACCAAGTGTTCATCTGCTCAGGGCTTTTAAATGCAGGAATACGACGAGTAGTTGCATGATAGCCAGCAGGACGATTAGCACTTCCTCGTTGAAGATACTCGAAGCCAGTTTTGTCAAACTCTACTCCAAGAACCTGATCAACAGGGAACATACAATAGAGGCAGTGAGTGTAAGTTCCATTCTGAATAGAGAGAAATAAGTCTCTATCCCATCTTGTATCATGAATCCACTTGCCTGAAGTTGTCTTGTGGTCCCAGCTAAAGATCATTCCATCTTCCTTCTTCCGCATGATAGAGTCCATCCGATAGTGGAGAACTCGATGGTCGTCAACTGGAACTGTTCCAGCCATTTCAGTCATCTTACTTCCATCAAGTTCAACAACTTCGTTATCAACGAGATCACGAGAGTAGTTATTAGCAAAATTGACTAGGGCATTCATAACTGCTGTTGGCGTCTTAGGCAGATAAAGTGTATCAGTCTCAGGAGGAAAGTCCTTTCGATAGACATTGAGAAAGGCTTGATAAGCACCAGGGACATTATCATAGCCGAATAATAGTTGGTGCTCACGAGCGTGGTGGAAAGCGTCACCGAAGACTAAATCATGTTCAGGTACATCAAGAGACCAACCAAGCATGTAGTGGTAGAAGTAATAACGAGGACAGCGAAGGTAATCATCGAGTTTGGATGAGTCCTTTATTTCATGAGAAGGATGGTAAGGAATAGGGAGGGTCATTCAGATACCTCCGCTGTAAAGAACTTATTACCTTTTGAAGAAGGCTTAACAGACATATACTCAAAACCTAATTCCTTCCCAAGTGCTTCCCAAGCCCTATTTGCATTCTCCTGTGGTGAAGAAGGCATACCACACTGAAGCATAATCATAGGAACAGGCTTACAAGCATCAAGGATTTTATTAAGCTGTTCATCTGTAAGTTCAAATTCTTTTCTCATAGCTCCTTAACCTCCTCTTTTAATTTCTCATGAAGCGCCGAACCAGCGAGAAATGAAATAGTGATTTCACATGGAAGATTTGCATCTTTTGGCAGATACAGGGCACCAGAGACAGCCCCACCTTTCTGACCAATGAGCCAGCGTTGGCTGGTTCCATCGGAAGTAAGGTCGATCTTAGCAGTTATTGTAGGTAGCTTTTCCATCTTCCATTTACTCCTTCCATATGCCAAGGAAGCGCTTTAGCATTTCCTCAGCAGCTTTAATTGTCCAAGAGTTGGTTAACTCTCCACGTTCTGAGTGGTAGAATTCTTGGTTCTGTTTGAGAAAGACAAGCTTGTCGAAGAATCCATCATTGAGAACTACAACTTCATAAATGTCCCACTGTTCGACAACTACCATTTCATAACGAGTTGCGTCTCCAGGCTGAAGAATCCCAGCCATTGAGTTGAGAGGTTTGAATCGTTCCATAGTTATCTCCCTTTCTGCATCAAGCGAAGGTCAGAGAGTTCTTGGGTTAAGCGAAGAATGCGCTCTTGAGATTCTAATAGACTACTCTCAAGAGGATTATCTGTTCCTATAATCAGTACTCTAGTTGCAGGAATTGATGCAGTTATAAGGAGCGCATCTTTTCTCCATTGTCTTAGCGTTCTTTCAGATATCATGATTAGCCTCCCTCACCTTTTGAATGAGATTGTCAACTGCTTCCATTGGAGTATTACAGTATTCTCCATGAGTAGGACCAAACTTGTTAGTATAAGCCCTATATAAAAATGTCTCATACTCAGATTCATAATTGTTGTATTCAAAAGTGAGGGACTTGTAAGACTTTGGAAAGGCTTTCTTTAGCTTATTCCAAGCTTTTAATTCTTCTCTTTTTGATGCCATAGCTTTTTCTCCTTTCATTTAGTTATTAATTGTTCATAATGGTTACATTACCACACCTTCGAGATAATGTCAAGAAGGTGTGATTCTTATAGTTTATGAAATGCCTCTATCCAATCTGCAAATCCATGTCGTTTGGATTCTTCATCAGCAAAACTTTGAAGGATGTCATTACTTACATTATCTTCTAAAGGCCAAGGATCACTACACATAAGCAATTCTAAAAAATACTTTAATTGTTCTTTATTCATAGTACATGATTCCTTTCAATATAAGTGCCATCTTTGAACAGAAGCAAGTTAAGACAGCCATGTTTATGAGCGAATATTGCACAAGCTATGCTATTCATTACATTTAAACTGCAAGGCACTATGTAATCCTCAGGATTAGACAGCTCCATAGCTTCTGTAAACTGTCTAATCATTGAGTTTGTAGCATAGCGATTCATAGAGCCTTCACTGAGAAATACAGCCTTTCCATATTTCTCGGCTGGGCCGAAGTCATGAGAACTCTTATTGACAATATAGACACGTTTGATAGGCATATTAGCCATCCATTTCTGAGTCATCTTCTTTGACATCGTGAGCAGGGATAGAATTACCCATCTGCTTGATTTGATCGAGGACGCTGGAAGGAGCAGTCGAGGGAATCTTCTCATTGTCAAAGCGTCGATCACGAAGATCATCAGTGCCAAGCATTGAGGAAGGACGACGCTCTTGCGACTTGAAGGTCTTGACTGACGATTCGTTAGCTGGACTAAGATCGTTTATTGATTTAACGAACTTATTTCGATCTCCTGAAGCAATCGGAGCTTCCACGATAACCTGAGACGGGTCAGCTGGAGTCTCCAAGCATTCATGATACTCTACCAAATCAAGAATGATGCCTCGACTTGGTACAGCCTTTCTAATTATTCTTAACTGCGTCCCGCAATTTGCACAATAGAGTTTCATTGTTTCTTTTCCTCCTTCTTCTTAGGTATATAACCAGCTTCCTTGAGTAGCATATCATGGGACACTTGACAGAACTCTAACTTTTGACATAGAGGACAATTAAGTCTATGTTCCATGATAGGATCTTTAGTCGCTTGTAATTGCGTCATCTTCATCACCTCCTTCAATCTCATCAACCAGAATAGCAACCGTAACCTTGATCATTTCGTAGGTCTTTGCTGCAGAATTGACTTCATCGACTGTACAGGTCAAAGGAGCACCAATGCCGAGTAAGGCAGAGACTTCAGAAGAGAATTTCTTCGGAACGTAGCCGAGGAATAAAGGCGTTGCATCCTCTCCATTGTCTGTCATATCAAAGATGATCTTCACAGCGTTCGGGTCGAACTTGTTTGTCGGCTCAGCTTCCAAATGTAACTGATCACCAACCTGTAATGCCTTCTTAGCCATAGCAATTTCTGCTGCCGGTCTAAACTGTACTCCAGCGATAAAAAACTGTCTTTTCATTTGCTTTTCCTCCTTAGTTAGTTTATTAGATTAGTGGCTTACCTTCTTTGTCAATAAGCTTCCACTTTCCATTACATTATAATATGAGCTGTCTCCATAAGGGATTGATTTGCCAACACAGCAAGCGAATGAATTCTCAGCATTCATTCCTAAACATTCACAGTGACAGGCAAGTGCACGGGCATGAATTTCAAGTAACGCTGTATGTGCAGCATTCGTTACAGCAGAGATAGATTCCATATCTGTAACTTTCTTAACTCCTTTTATATATTCATCTATTAATTCTGCACCTTTCACGATACGCTACCTCCTTAGTTTATTCTAATCAGCCATTAATAATAATCCTAAAAGAATCAGATAGACTATCCACATAATAGGATATACAATTCCTAACACAACACAGCCTATGATAATCATTATTATTCCAGCTATCTTACTAGTCATTCTATTACCTCAACAAACACAGGAAACCTTGGAACTTGCTTGCCTGTTGTAATGTGTTGATACTTTACTTTAACATTTTTGCCAGGTAGAGAACCTCTATCGAGCCATAGTCTATATCTATCATCTGCTGAGAATCCAGTGCCGACAGAAAAAGTGTTTCCATCTCCTGACTTGCAAATAAGTGCTCCCAAAGTTCCCTTATTCTGTCCCGATATTGAGACCTCTTCTTGGAAGCCGATAATTTCATAGTTGTCCTCCTTCTTCGGTTTAAACTTCATTACATAAATAGAACGTTTAAGTTCATAAGGTGCATCTTTGTGTCTTACAATGATGCCTTCATAACCGAGCTCTACGACCTTATCGTAAATACGAGTTACATCATCTAAGTTCTCACACATCCAGAATGGAGCAACTACAATGTGAGGATTGAGGCCTCTTAGATTCTCAATAATCAAAGAACGTTTCATCTGAGGCGTGTTGTTGACTACATCAAAGCAGTGGAATTGAATCCGCTTGTAATCAGGATGAAGATTGACAGTTCGAGAGGTAATAGAGACTATTTGCTCAAAGGCCATTCCATGACAGTAAAGTTCTCCATCGAGTTCAGCCTTGAGTCCAAGTCCACCTATAATTTGATTAAGGTGAGGAACGCTATGAATCACGTTTTCTTCACTAGATAAAAGAATACAGCCAGCGATAGTCGGGCCTTCGATTGGGATTGCTCGACATCTTACACCGTCATATTTAGGTTGCACAATGTAAGGAGGTTCCCATTTAGCGAGACGCTTCTCTTCAAATGGATAACACTTCATTATGTTCTTCCAGCGTTGATATTCAGGCATTAGCTTTTGCTCACTTTCATTTATTTGCATTCTAGGGTATCTTTGTACATTTCATATCCTAATGAAACCCTCCAAGTTTCCGTTAATAGCGAGGTAGCCTTAACACTATTAATATCTGCCTGGAGGGTTCTTTAGAACCTGAAATGCTTACTTTGCAGCCGCTGCTTTGGTCTGCAGTTCTTTCAGCATTTCCTTCTGCTTTTCCGGCGAAGCAGTCGCGAACATAGCAAGGTAGGCCTGGATAGGATCGACTTTGGCACCTTTCACAGCCACGCCCATCTTGGCAGAGCCAAGAGCGGCTTGAATGGTTTCCTGAGATTCGCCCTTAAGCAGACGAGCGCGAATGTTGGACTGAAGAGTCACAACCCAGTTGGCGTCGGCGTTACTTTTGACTGCCTGATCACCAAACAGCTGAATCATCTCAGCCGCGGTAGCACCGGTCTGAACTTTGATCTGGATAGGGCCAATCTGTTTGCGGACGACTTTGTCTCCTTCTTTTTTCTCAGGTACTTTTGCTTCTACAATAAGTTCTTTCATCTTGTTTCTCCTTTTCTTAAGGTGGTTAATTGTCACAGTTCGTTGAATTGTTAAACGAACTAATTCATTCCGCAACAATAAATCGTGAGTAGCTTTTATTCAATTGTGTATTCTTGATTATTTCATAGATGATAGCCTCCTTTCATTTTCTTTCATCGGCCTAAAAGTGGAGCGTTGCTTATTGTGATTACATCATACACGACCTTTAGATCAAATGCAACGGATATTTTGGTACATTTTCTTAGCCATTCATTGCTAAGCGTTCAGCATCTGCTTTGTTTTCTCTTCGAACTGCTTTGAGATACTTTCGATATGCCTTGCCCGTGCGAAGATGCATAGAGCGCATCATGTGATTCTTCATCTGGCGAGTCTCACTATAGCGCTGTCCAAGGAAGCCTTTAGTGAATCCTATACGCTTGTCTAACTGTTCTTTAGCTAACTTAGTCTTTCGATCAAAGATTGATTGCCAAAGTTGTTCTAACTTATTCATTGCTTTTCTCCTTTTCGTTTAAAGTTGATGAAATTAACTGGCTTGCCATCTTTGATTATCCAGTAACAAGGTCCAGCTTTGATCGGCTTAGGCCTTATATGCAAAGCTAATTTACGATAGATACAATCCTTACAACAAGCGAATTCATACTTTGCGATGTTTGCTGGAGTTGCAAGATGGTCTATATCCTTCCAAGGTTTGCGAGGTTTAGTTATTTTAACAGTCATTTGATAACTCCTGCTAATGGTTAAAGGTTAAAGGTACGTAATAAGTAAATCAGCCACTACCAATCCCAGTGCAAATCCAACTGCAAGTGCGCCTAGGATTGCTTCATAGAGAGTTTCTGAAGTATGTTTACGTCTCATTGAGGCCTCCTAAAGTTTCTCGATGTTGACAGTGTGGGTGTGCCAGTAGACACTAAAGCTATAGTCTTCAAAAGATTGTCCAGGATGGAGATGCTTTACTCTTTCATAGTCTGCCTTGGTAAGCTCTTCAATTTTCGCTTGAACCTTACTCATATCTGAATCAGGATGAATGACTAACTCAGGAGAGTCATTTGCGAAGATTACTTCTGTCTTCATTTGCTTCTTCCTCCATAATAGCATTGATAGTTTCTTGGTCAGTTTCTTCTGGCTCTTCAATGGTAATGTTAACGCCTAACTTTGCAGCGATTGTTTGAAGTTGATCGAGTGTTAACTCAGGTTGCTTTTTCTGCTTTCGTTCTTTACTTCCATCGGCAGATGAAATCCTCTTTAGCCTTCCATCTACCTCAGCCAGTTGATAGTCAAAGTTCTTAAACCTTCTTGACTTCTTCAGCCAGTCATTCTCAGCCATTAAATACTGCTGCTTGAGATTGGCGTAGACGAGATATGCCTCTTCTGCTTCCTTTCGAGCTTTGTTTACAATGTCTTGAGTTATTTCCATCTTTTGCTCCTTTCATTTTTTTAAGTTTGTTTAACGGTTAAACGAACTAATCCACTCTAATTTCATAACGATTACCACTAAGTATATGATTCCTAACATACACATTAGTGTATCCAACCTCATCCGCCAACTTTCTAATGGCCGAACGAAGTGCTCCAGCATCATCAGTTGCTTTACGATAGTATTTAAACACCTGTCCTTGCCAGTTAAGAGTAACTATGAAACGCATCTTTTTCATAATGCTCCATTTCATTTCTTATTATGATTGCATTTTACCACACCTTATTCAATAATGCAAGCACTTTCACCCGCTTGAAATTTTATCAGTTTATTACTCTTTCTTCATCCAAAACTTTGCATTATGCTTCATATAGTAATCTTTAAACGTCGCAGCTATCCAACATACTATCAGCCAAATGCAGATGCCTAGAAATACTCTCATTTTATTCTCCTTTCTCTTTAACAGCCTTTCCTATTAATGACATAGGATCGAAGCTATTCAATTCGTCTAATTGGGCATCAGCTACCTTATCAATAGCTTTAATATGCTCTGCAATCGCTTCTGGTGAGTTATCACTCTCTCTTAATGGAGATATACCACTTAACTCATCCATAATAGATGATACTCTATCTTTTGGAAGGTTATTCATTATCTCTATCCCTTTCTTTAATAGCTCACTATCAACAGTACCAGTGAACGGCTGAACACTTCTCTCATTATGTAGCATATTATACTTCCTTGTTATATTACTATTATCCACAAATCTTCCACTCATTAGCTTTCGACTAGGATCAATCCCAGCCTCTCTCATCCCTTCAAATGTAACAGCTGTTCCTAGCTTATCAAATCCTCTCTCATACAATGAAGGCTGGATTAATTCTCTTTCCATTAGATATTTTCTTGCTTCAGCTATCGACTCAACTCTCCGCCTTAGCTTCTGATTCGCCCATAATATCTCACACAGCAAATCCAGGCTCCAGCTTACTAACTGACTAATACTCTTTATCTTCTTACTCTCACTCATCCAGTATATATCTAACTCAGTTAATGTAGCTGCACTAATTCTACTCTGTACACTCATACTCGCTTCTTGTTTCTGTTCTCTCTTCATGCTCTGAACCTCCAATATCTAGCCCTAAATGGCACTTCTTTACCTTCTTTTATTAATTCTTCTCTTATCCCATTCATCTTTTGGAAGAAGGTTCCGTTAGTCTCATTTATCTTATTTATCATCTTCTTTATCTCTTCGTCAGTCTCGAAGAACTTTCCAAAGTAATCTACTACTGTCAATAGATCTAATCTTTCTCCACTCATTACTTCCTCCTTTTAGTTTGATTGTTTGTCTGTTTAAATGTTTCATGTTTACCGTTTCAACGTTTGCTTGAACAAAAAGCACCCATTCAATCCATTATTTAGTCCTTTAGAGCTTATTATTAGTAGTTGTTTATATATACACTTATATATATCTCTATATATATATTATCCTACCTCTCTAAGACCGAACGTCAAAATGGAGGCCTTTTGTTGAAGCAAACGCCGAAACATTAAACATACAAACACCATAACAGACCTACACCCAAACAACAAGGTATCATTTGGTACATTTACAACCAGATCGTTTAAACCATAAACGAACTATTGTGCAAACCTAAATAGATATAGATAGGTTATGAGTAATAAAAAACCTACTATTGCTAGTAGGTGATTGATTAAGTTGGCATGATAGATGATGGTTAATAGTTGATTTAACTAGGCTTGACGTTTCTTCAATTCGGCAATGAGATATTGTTCAGGTGTCATGTTAGCCGCTTTTGCATTGGCAATGAGTGCATCCATCGGGTCAATTTGCGCTTTCGATGCTGGAGCGACAAATTGAATCTCAATTGTCTGGTTCGGCTTATAAGAATCAAAATTCTTCCTGCCGACCCCGTTCTGCCATGCGATGACAGCGCCCGAAACAGCCTTATCAAATACGCTTTTCAACGTAGCTCCGTCAAACTTCACAACTAAATTGATTGACTTGTGTTCGTCTGAATCCTTATCAGGACTGATCGAACAGACTTTCGATAACTTTACGTTTGCAATAACTTCATTTAAGTTCATGGTATTCCCCTTTCATCGTGGGATGTTAGGTCTACCATGCCAACTTCAATATTTAATTGTCAAAGATCATTTAAACTTGACGACATCATATCACATTGAAATGCAAAGTCAATACATATTTTCAGTGTGTCAAAGACTCAATCAATTCAACCATTTACGCACACCCTCAAACTTTGATGATGGTCAAAAGTCGAAGGGGAGATTCATCCGCATAGCGCGCGGGTTAGTCTCTCCACACTTTAGCACTAGATTTAAACAATGTACAACATTGAACATTTCATCATAGTCATAATCTATAAATCCAAGAAGAAGGTTATTATAATAGTTGAGAATTGCTAGGCCTACTCGGCGTCTTTAGTCAATAGATTGGACCGGCAGATTGTTTAATTAATAAACGAACTCATTTAATGTAGATTAGGATAGTACATTCAAATGTACCAAATTACACCTTGCTTTTTGCCTAACAAACGTGTATGATGGTATCTACAAGATAGATATGTGACGAAAACGTACAATGTATTCCAGGAGCGCCTTCTATGTAAGGCTAGAAAGGAGACAAAAGATGGAGAAGTGTGGAGAATTTAGAAATGAATACTTTGGAGAGTTGGCAGGTTACATCTTAAATCTTGAAGCTTATAAAGCGACAAAGTTTATTGATGAGAAGACGACGCTTAAGGCAACTTTAAAAAGATTTGATAAAAAGATGCCAAGAAAAAATGACTCACGGATAGAGATCTTATTTACATTAGGTAAACCAAACTACGAAGAAAGAGACTTCATTAAACTCTGCAAACGATCTGGAGAACCTTTTCCAGTTAAAAAAATTCAGTTAAAATATCCTAAGGCTAAGTAATGAAGAGACCAAATTGCTCACATCTTGACAAGGAAACCCAGACACTTATTGCCAAATACTGTCAAGGCAATGGAGTTGATTTAGGCTGTGGATATCAGAAGATTGGAGCCTGTGTAGGGATTGATTTAGTTCCTTGGGGCTTACCCTGTAATGCAAAAGGAATGCTTTCTCAGGCCGATTGGTGCTTTGATATAATGAGTCTGCCGATCAAAAGCGAGTCAATGGACTTTGTATTTACAAGCCATGTACTTGAGCATCTTGAGGAGCCGCAGGCCTTTATTGAAGAATGTCTACGAATGCTTAGGAGTGGTGGTTACTTGGTTATGATAATTCCTCATATCGACCACTGCATTACGCCGATCGCTAGAAGTAAAGGTCTAACTATCAAACACGGTCTTAAGCCTGATGATGTTCAGTCTATGGTTCCTATCTTCAATGACATAGTCAGCATTCGCACTTTATCATCAGTAGATGTGTTCGAAGTAGTTGTGAGGAAGCTGTAATGGAAGATGTTCAAACAAGAAATGGTCTCTATGGATTTGACTTTAGAGAAGAAGATCTTCGTCGTGTAGCTGAAGGTGAAGAGAAAAAGACCTACAATATCAAATCTCTCTGGCAGCGTTCTCATGAGATTATTAATCTTGCTGCTAGAGGTTTCAAGCAAACTGATATTGCAGAGATCCTTGGTATCACTCCTGCTTGCGTATCCCTCACACTCAATAGTGACTTGGGTCAGAAGAAACTGGCTGAGATTCGTCAAGTTAGAGATGAAGACGCGAAAAAAACTACAGAAAAAATTCGAGTCTTGACATCTAAGGCAATCCAAACTTATCATGAAATCTTTGATAATGAAGATGGACAGGCAACTCTTAAGGATCGTAAAGATGTTGCCGACACAGTTTTGCTTGAGCTCTCAGGCTTAAGAGCTCCTACAAAGATTCAGTCTTCAAATGTAAGTTTAGCGCTCTCTGCTGAAGAGATTGAAGCTTTTAAGAACCGTGGAAAAGTGGCAGCGAAAGATGCTGGATTTGAAGATGCAGTTTTTACTGAGGAAACGAAAGATGCAGCTCTCCCAGAAACAACTTAAAGTTAAAGATAAGATTGTCAAGATTGCAACTGCTATGGGTGTTGACCCAGTTTGGGCATGCGCTATGGCAATGACTGAGAGTTCATTTGGTGAGAGACAGAAGTCTCCTACTGGTTGTAAAGGCGTCTTTCAGATGTCCTCTATTGCTATGAAAGACCTTCTTCAGGAGATGGAGAAGGCTGACGATGAGTTAATTGATATAGCTTGTGGTCTGGCATTTCTCCATCTTCTTCTTGATAGACATAAGACAATTGTCCATGCTACAGAACACTTCTGCGACCCAAAAGATATAATGTTCTATATACCAAGAGTTCTTAAGTATATGGAGGAATTCAAATGAAAAAGTTATTCTTAGTCTTCTTTATAGTGATTTTTATCTCTGGCTGTGCTGGGTTTATTGAGTTTTTAAATATCATAGTCCCTGATAAGCCTGTTCCAGTATGTGATAAGGATTCAGCAGGGACAGTTTTTCAAGGTAAGATTTGTCTTAAGTATTCTGATGGGTCTTATAGGTGGACAAAATGAATAGGGACAAAACGCTCTATTTCAAAGACGGCTACAAATACTGGGTCAATCGACCCTATCATATTCAGATAGCTATTCACCCCGATAAACCTCTTTGTATCTCATTCAAAACAGTAGATATCAATGGAAACTGTGCCGAGATTCCTATGGTTACTCTTGATGTAAAAGGTAATCTAATTGTCTATCCTAGCTATGTCTGGGATGGAGCAAGTGGTCCTACTTGGGACTCTCTCAACTCGATGATCGGAAGTCTTGTCCATGATGTTCTTTATCAGATGATTAGAGAGGGTTTGATTGAAGAGCTTTATAAATCTTATGCTGACCAACTTCTTCATAATATCTGTACTGAAGATGGAATGTGGAACTTTAGAGCTGACTATTGGCAGTGGGCTGTAGGATGTTTTGGTGAAGATGCTTGTAAACCAAGTGCTGAGCATCTTGAACTGGTTGCACCTTAGATTGTTTAATTGGTAAACGAACTATGACTCTACAGCGCTCGACATTAAGCAACAAGTTAATCGGAATGGGAGATTCTCATCTCGATAACTTTACATTTTTCTGTGCTGCTACTTGCCGAATTCCAGGCGCTACAGCCTATGGCCTTCTCAATGGTGATTCAGAGACCCATGCAAGAGAAGCCTTCATAGGATTCTTAAAAGCTTTTCCAAATTACATTCCTTTACTTTGCGTCGGCGAAGTCGACTGTAACTCATTACCTTGGAAGTTTGGCCGAACTGATCCACCTGAATTCTTTATTCAGCAAGCAGTTGAGAACCTCTTTGATTTCCTTGATGGGTTCTCCTGTAAGTTCATTCTCCCTTCAGTGATCCTACCTCCAATCGACCACTACAAAGGACTCGGCTTTAGGCACTGGGTTACTGCAGGGATGAAAGAAAGAACAATCTTAGTTCAACTCTACAATGCCTTGTTACAGACAAGAGCGAAAGAAAGAGGTCATTTTTACCTAGATATTACTTCTCAAACTATCGGCCCTGATGGGTTCATTAACAAGTCCTTCATCATAGCCCATAACGACGTCCATCTTGATCCTACTAAAATGTACACTATTGTTCGCGAAAGTCTTGACAAGGTAATCTATGAATAAGCCTATAATCACAGTCGCTATTGTCTCCTGGTTGCTTGAAGATCGCCTGATCAAGACTTTGATTAGTATCCCTAAGACAACTCAGCTTCCTCTCAATCTCTGTCTTCATGTTCAAGGAGAAGAGCAAATATCTGAGCCAACAAAGGCCAGAATCATTGCTGCATCCTCTGGATTTGTTGAAAAAGACATTTACTTTTCCTCTGGAAATGGTGGAATAGCTCCTCCTCGTGCAATCAACTTGAAAAGAGCCGCTAAAACTCCCTTCATCTTCATGTCTGACAACGACATGGATTATCAATCTGGTACTATTGATGCAGAACTTGAATTCCTTCAGGCCAATCCTGACTATGGAATGGTAGATGTTATGAATAATCAAGTTCATTGGCATAGAACTGTTGAGGGAACTAAAGTAAATTGTATTCCAATTCACTCTGTAGGCGCTCCCTTTGTCGACGTAGACTTGATTGGTGGAACATCTCAATTAATTCGCCAAGAAGTTGCTCTAATTCCAGACATCATAGACATAAACTACCTCATCGGCTCTTGGGATTTTGACTTCTCAATGAATGTAAGGAAAAACAACTGGAAAATAGCTACTTTAACTAGTCGAAAACTGATTGCTGTTAATGATAAGACTCAGAGAAGTAGGCAATATAAGACTACGAAATTAAAAGAGTCTACAATTCAGAAAGGCCGTAAACTTTTTGAGTCAAAGTGGGGCTTTTCCTGTATGGAATTTCCTAATCACTACGTAAAAGTTGATCAATCTACACCTTTACAGGTCTCTATCATTTCAAGGGCAATTTATCACAGACTTGGTCCTACTCATGGTATGGGAATCTTGGACGAAAAGCATCTTGAAATGCTTCAAAGAAACTTTATCAATGGTCTTAAGAATCAAACTGATCAGGACTTCCTTATTTATCTAGCAGTCGGCCCTGAAGAAAATGAAGCAACCCAGCGAATAAAATCTTTGGATTGGCAGGGCCTCAACATCAACTTCCTTTACACCTCCGGTGACATTACACAGTGGAAAGCCTCTGTAAAAGAGACCAAGAATTGGGGTCGAGAGACTGACAAAGGTAGTCCTGAAGACACCCTAAAACATCTTGACTATCCTCGTACCTCCATCATGGCTCGCATGGACATAGATGATTGGGTCGCTCCTGGCTGGGTTGCTCATATGAAATATATGGCTAAGACGATGAAAGAGAATCGATTCCTTATCAATTATCAAGTCTTCGGCCAAGCACCAGATGGACAGATCTACACATTCTACGCGCCACATAGAAAGAATCGAACTAGTCCCTTCATAGCTATAGTACAGAAAGACAGCGTCTCTATTGACCTTTACGAGACAGTCCATCTTCGTATGGGTTCTCTCTTTGACACAGTCTATACCATTCCTCCTGCCTACGCATTCATGGTAGTGCATGGTGGGAACAGAAGTAACCAAGTCTATGAGCCTGACAAGTTTAGTTATGTTAGAGAATCAAAAGACAATATGAGTGGTAGACCTTCTATAAAAGGTACCCCTTCTCAGGGGGAGTGTATAGTAGATCAACTAACTCGACAAGTAGATAGTCGCAAGTGGCGTGAGAAAGTAGCAGTGAGTCAACAGTCCGTTTAATGATTAAACGATCTCATTGGAGTAATACTATGAAACAATTAAAGATATTCTTCTTATCACTTCTTCTCCTTATCACTCTCTCAACAGGTGTAAAGGCTGAATATCTCTCAGATGTAATCGTCACAAGTCCTAATGGTATCTGGACCGATTCTCGTACTTATTCATCTCTAGGTGCAGCCATTACTGCCGTAGGTGCTAATCAAAGAACTATCGTAATAGCAAAACCTCAGGTAGTGGCAGCCTTAACAGTTCCAGCTAATGTAACCCTCAGATTCGAACGAGATGGAGCAATAGCTAATTCGGGTATCTTAACAATAAACACTACCAGCATCATAGCTGACAATCATCAGATATTTACAGGTACTGGTGATATAGATTTTGCCGACGGCTCTATAGTTAGATTAAGTTGGTTTAGTAATCTCTTAACAGCCTTGACTGTAACGGCAGATGATAAAGTAACTCTGATCATCAATAAGTCTATCACTGCTCTTGCTTCTTATGCAGTCGGAGCTAATGTAATCCTTAGATGGGATGCACCAGGAAACATCATCACAGCTAATGCTGGAGTGGTTATATCTAATATCAATCAGGTTGAGGCAGGCAATTATCAAATCTTAGCTGGCGCTGGAAGTTTCCGATTCAGAGACGGAACCGAACTGAATCTCAGTTGGTTCCCTATGCTTCGAACAGCTTTAACTTGGATCAACACTAACAAAGTATCCTTAGTCGTTAACACTTCCTCACCAGTCGATTACTCTGACTCAGTCCCTTCTAACATTAATATAAGAATAGAGAGGGGTGGAGATCTCGCCATTGCAGCTGGGATCACTCTTACCTTTGCATCATATAGACAAATAGATATCGGTCCTTATTATCTTGACCCCTTTACTGGAACAGGAAGTGTAACATTTACTGGTGGTTCTACTTATTCTCCAGCCACTACATTAACTGGCTCAGTGTTATTTCTATTATATATTCCAACTAACATGTTTCCTTATGAGATAGATGCCCTTAATGATTATGGGAGTGGAACTGTTTATTCTGACGTTACCTTAATGGCTGCTTGTACAGCAATTGGAGCAAATGCCGAAACACTTTTAATCCGCCCAGGTGTTTGGACACAGTCTGCTAACAGAGACTACACTGCAGTCTGCCCAAATGCTATCTTTAAATTTGCTTATGGTGCCTCTATCTCTCATGGTGCCTTCACGACAGCCATTCCTACTGTGTCTGCAAGCGCAAGTCAGATATTCTCTGGGGCTGGTGTAGTAACAATTACCTACTATCCTCAAGACCAAGCTTGGTTTGGGAATACTGAACGAATAGATGCAGTTGGCTTCAACATCAAATCTGCAAGTGTCTTGGCTTCTCCCTACACAATACAGAATGTGTCTTTCTCTGCTTCTGTCTCAGCCAAAGCACTTACAGTCGCATTAAAGGGAATCAATGGAAGTGACCCTTCAACCTTAAACCCAGTCAACATAGCATTTAGAAGTGCTACAATAACTGATCCTAATATCCTTGTTAGGTCAATCACAAGTGCTTCTTCAATCACCTTATCATCTGGCTCTACATTAGGATTTACAGCTGGTCAGACTGGAAATATTTATGTCTGGGCAATAGATAATGCTGGGACAGTCGAACTTGCGCTCTCTCATACAATTAACTGGTATCCTATTAACTTAGTCACTACTATGGCTGAAGGTGGGGCTGGTGCGGCTGATTCAGCCATAACTCTCTATTCTACAACAGCTAGAACAAACAAATCTTGTCACCTCCTTGGGGTTTTAATTATCCAAACAGGCGCAGTTGCTGGACAGTGGGATAATGCACCTACTCAATTATCAGTGACTGATGATTATGGACAGAGTAGACAAGTCTGGTCTCAACAATATACAGACGCAAGTGGGATCGTTCAGGATGTTTCTCTAGGTGCACAATACTATGTATTGGTAAGTAATGGTGCAACTTCTGCACCTACCTTCCAGCAGATCTCAACAACGACAATAGCCGATCACTCAATTACTGGTGTCAAATTCCTTGCTCCTATTGCAGCAGGAACTGAGATATATTTGGCGAAGGCTGCAACGGAAAGGTCTGGAGCATATTGGTCTTATACTAAGATGAAAGAAACTGCACCATTAACTAGGCATGGTGCAGTTAGAGTGTCTTTTCAATCTTACTCGCTTGTATCTGCTGGAGTAGCAAAAGTATATAAAAACGGAGTTGCAGTCGGTGCTGAACATATAGTAGATATTGGCTCTTATTCAAGTATCTTTACTGATGATATTAGTGTTGATGTAGGTGATGTGATTCAAGTATATGCATACGAAGGTGCAGGAAATAGTATAGTTGTTAAGGATCTATATGTAACAGCGAATGATCCTTATTGTGTAAGGGAGACGTTATAATGGGAATAGGGACTGATATTCGAGAGGCATGTAAAGATCTAGATAAGATTAATCCTCAGAACCAAGAGATTAATGAGCCTGATCTAACAACTGTGTTTGGTCTGAGTCTAGCAATTAAGAAGCTAACAGCTGAAATAGAAATGATCTTAGAGCACTTAGATACTACTGGATAACTATTAATGGATCAAGAACTTAAACAAATTCTCTCTCAATGTAGCATCTCAACTCGAATGACTGCATTGACATTCTTTCCGGAACGCTTCTATATGCCATTCGCAGAAGAAGTTCATGGAAAGATATTTGATCTAATTGATGGGCCAGATCAAAAGGTAGCTATTGCCGCTCCTCGTGGTTATGGTAAGACATCTATTATGGCTCTTGCGTATGCAGCAAGATGGATATTATTTAATCATACAGGATTTGTTGTCTATATCAATAAGAGTCATGATGCGGCTTCTCTGCAGACTGAAAACCTTCGTCGTGAGCTTGTGACCAATAAAGAAATAAGGGCATTCTTTGGAAACTTTAAACAAAGAGATCCAAATAAAGCTGAGTTTGATGAGGTATTTAGTAAGAAAGCCTGGGTCGCTTATAATACCTTAGTATGGCCACGTGGAGCTGGACAACAAGTTCGTGGCGTCCTTTTTAAGAATGATCGACCAGGGTTAATTATCATAGATGACTTAGAAGATCCTGAGCAGATCATTAATGATGACTATAGGAAAAAGACTTATGAGTGGCTCTATGCTGATGTAGTCAAAGCTGTACCGAGAATAGGACCACTTGCAAAGAGTTGGAAGATTGTCTATATTGATACTCTGAAGCATGAAGACTCTGTTCTTCAAAAGCTGCTCGATTCTAATGAATGGAAATCTATTCGTCTTGAAGCTTGTGATGATAACTTTCAATCAACAGCTCCTGGGTTTATATCTAATGAAGATATTCAGAAGGAATGGGAGCAGCATGTTGCGGCTGGGCAGACTGACGTATTCTTTCGTGAACTTCGTAACCTTCCTATTTCAACAAAGGATGCAGCGTTCAGAGTCGAGTATTTCAAGTATTACAATATCCCCTTTGGCAATACAAAGAGAGAAGGTGATATAGAGACTTTCGATGTAGATATTCAACAGAATAACAATATCGAAACAGTGGTAATTGTTGATCCTGCTAAGACGGTCAAGATCCATTCGGCCGAGTCGGCTATTGTAGGAATAGGAATTGATCTTGCTTCGGCAAAACTTTACATCAGAGATGTAATATCTGAAAAGTTCTATCCTGATGAACTCTACGATGCTATGTTTGGGATGGCTCAGTTGTTAGGTGCGAAGGTGTTGGGAGTTGAGGAAACATCCCTTAACGAGTTTATCAAACAGCCGATTAAGAATGAGATGTTTAAACGTGGTACTTTCTACGAACTAATCTGGCTCAAAGCCAGAGGCGGAATGAAGAAAGAGCAACGAGTAAAGGAACTTGTTCCATATTATAGGGGTGGCTATATCTATCATAATGCAACCTGTGCAACAATGAGAAAACTTGAGCAGCAGTTGTTAATGTTCCCTCGTTCGGCTCTCTGGGACTTAATGGATGCTGAAGCATATCTCATTGAAATGCTTGAGCTTGGTGAGAGATATTTTAGTCCGGCTGAAGATCTTGGTGATGTTGAAGCAGAATTTAAATCTATTCAATATGAAAAAACTGTTGACGATTGGAGAACTGCATGATACCTGTACATAGAAGATGGAAAGATCAAGATGGATTTTTTGCTAAACTACATTGGATAATCTGCCAGCCGATCATAGCTGGCATAATCGGCTCTTCGTGTGTCATTCTCATAGCTTGGTTAGGTGGAATCTTTTCAACCTTTCCATCTACCTATGCTCAGAAATCTGAGCTCACGACTCTTCAAATAAGGCAGCTTTCTGATTATAGAGATCTTGAATCGAGAAAGCTAAATAGAGATGACTATATAAGAGAGCATACCCTTTTAAGAGAGGAAATGACTAAGGGTTTTGACAAGATGGATAAGGCTGACGAGAGAATTTTCAATGCACTTATTACTATACGATCAACTCAGATTGCGCAGGTAAAGAAACAAGAGTTTAATAAATAAGATTGTTTAATCATTAAACGGACTGGAGGAAAATAGAATGAAAAAGTTAAAGTTTACGATTGTAGGAATAATGCTGCTAATTGCTTCATTAGCTATAGCGGCTGATCAAGTCAATGTAATAGGCTATACTCCCTTCGCTTATGGAAAAATTACAGTCTTAAGCACTGCAGCAGTAGGTCTAAATACTACCTACGCAGCAACAGCTGGTGCAGTCTTTATTACTGTAGAGACAAACAATATCAGATACAAAATAAGTGGTGGACTGCCGACATCAACAGATGGGCATTTGGTAGTAACCACTGCTTATCAGAATATCTGGCTAAATGATCCAGCATCAATCAAAAAATTTAAAGCTATAGGAATCAGTGGAAGTGCTACACTTCATGTAACCTATTATCGGAGGAACTAATATGAAAAAGATACTCTTATTATTACTTCTTATTCCTTGGTTAGTTGCTGCTGGTCCTATCAGTGGCGGACCTATTCAAGGTGGTGAAGGGGGAGGTGGAGTACCTCTTGCCACCAATCAAGAGACGATCACCGGCACTGACAGCACAAAGGCGGTCACTCCGGCAGGAATTAACACAAGACTTCAGGCCGCACCTATCGTCAAAGCCGCCACAGGGACGATTACGGCTACTGAAATGTCTGGCCGGTCAATCGTCAACACAGGACAGACAGCAGATGCCGCGCAGACTATGGATGCGATTCTTGCCGGATATACTTTCAACTATGCCATTGTCACCACGGTAGGAAAATATAATCTCCTTGTTCCACAGGCAACGGAACATATCCTTTTAGATGGTACGGACTGCGGGGCCGGTAAATATGTTGGTGTGGCAAGTGCGGTTGCGGGAGCGGTGTTGTCTTGCAAGTCATTCGCTAACGGCATTATCTTTTGCTCTCAACTTGCCGGGCTGTTTGCCTGCGAACCTTAGAGGTGACTATGAAACGATTTCTTTTAATACTTTCCTTTTTGCTTCTGCTGACCGGGAATGTTTTCGGCGCGGCCTGCGGTTCTGGCCCGTTCTATGTCTCGTCTGCCGGTAACGATACGAACAATGGAACTTCAGCAGCAACACCGTGGGCGCATCATCCTTGGGACGCCAATAAATCAGGGAACGCAAACTGCACATTGGCTAGTGATAACACCGTCTACATGAAAAAGGGTGATATATGGTTTGATTGTAGCATTACTTCTGCACAGTCCAGCATTCCTGGACACCAAATTATGACATCAACTCTCGATGGATTTGGAACCGGGGCAAAACCTATATGTTCCGGTTCGGCAGACACTAGCGGATATGATTCTGGTTGGACGGATGACGGCGGTAATGCCTGGCATCGTTCAGTGACGACCGAACCTAAGCTAGTCGCCTATGACAATGTTATTTTAATTAAAGATACCGGAACTTCTCCCGCTGCGAATAAGTGGTTTTGGGCCGCAAATGTCCTGTATGTGAATGTCGGCGGAGATCCAGCTTCTACGACAAAATGGAGGGTTGGAAAAAGGAATAATCCCCTTTATATCAACACCGATTATGTTACGGTTAAAGATATTGCTTTTGAGGCAGGGAACAATGAGTTCGTTGGCATGGTGTATGTAAATGGCCGGACGGGAACGATCCTTGATGGCCTCAATGTATCATTAGGATACGCTGGAATCACAGCCACGATCACGAATGGCGAGATAAAGAACAGCGTTTTATCTAACTTCAAATCAAATGCCGGAGTATGGGGAACAGCGCTGGCCCTCGTATCCATGAACACGGTCGCCGCGCACGATAATGAAATTAGTTCTGCTGGGACGGGTATTCTCGTATCAACCGCCGCTACCGCTTTGACGACATACCGAAACAAAATCCACGATATTGATAATATCGCCTTAAACGTGGTCTATGGATTCCATTTGGGCGCAGGAGTTGAAGACGTCATTTCGTCCGCTGAAACTATTTATAATATCGGCACGGCAAACAGCACGAACGCCATTGGGTATTTTAATCAAGGGAATAGAAATATTCTCACCAGCCGGTCAAAAATTTACAATTCGAGATATGCCGGTGCTGCGATCACGAATGGAGATAATAATTCATTAAGCGACACAGAAATATATAATTGCGGCTATAAGACGGTTGATGGATCGGACTGGATTTACTACGGCGCGGGCGGTCAGGGGGCCGCTGTATTTGTTACAGGATCGTCTGAGCATAATAGCGTCTCGCGCATCAACGCACATGACAATTACCAGGGCATTATTAACGGTACGACTTCAGGCGCTGGGGGAAATGTTTATTTCTATAACCGCGTGGTGAATAACGTCGTCAATGGGATGGGAAGCGTTAGCGACAGCCCGGACGCCGGAGCAGAGTCCAATAAATATTACCACAATACCATTTACCACGGAACGTCTATCAACAATAATCCCGCGTATAGAGGGCACGCTCTCTTTCTGCAAAACTCGGTTGCGGGGTCCGGAAACGCTACATTTGGGGGCAATCTGATTTACATTCCACATGCGGGAACAGACACGCATGGAATATGGATTCAGGAAGATGTCACTTATTTCATTGCAAGTCTCAAAATGGATTATAACCTGATTTATGCTGCTGAAGTGGATACGATATTAGCGGCCCATAACGCGACACACTACACAACCTATGCCGATTATCGTGGTGCTTCTGGTATTCAAACAGTCAGCGCAAAAATTACCGGCCTTGATGGGATTCAGGCAAACGCTGAAAGCCATAGTGTCTTTGGCGATCCCCTTTTTGTTTCCGCAACTGATTTCAGATTAAAGGCAGGTTCACCGGCGATCAATGCTGGTGTGAATGTCGGCCTGACCACCGATTTCACAGGCGGGAAGATAGCAGGCAAACCGGATATTGGCGCATACGAACGGAGAGGTACATTTTTCTAAGAGCGAGGCTGTCTGATCTGCGCTCACAGAATCAGACCGGCGGAAGGTTGCCGTGCCCCTGTGACGCTGAATATAAAAAAGGGAGGATAAAGTCAAGATGACAATGAGACAAGTTAGAATTGGTCCTTTAACGAATATTGTTCAGTATGATGATGCAGAATTTGCTAATGCTATAGAAACAGATCAGCCGATGAAAGTGGGTGCGCCTGTTGGTCTTGATGACGCTGTGAGATTGGCAGATATAGGTAGTGGATTAACTCAAAGTATCACAGTCGTAACAGATGTAGTTGGACCGACTATGGCTGTCCTACATTTTACTAATGGTCTGCTAACTTTAATAACTTAGGAGAATCAAATGCCTTACATAGTAGTAGGTGAACCATCAGGGTGGAGAGATGAAGTTTATAAGAAAGACTTCGGCTATAAGTATCCTATGAGACTGGATCTTCGTCCTGATAGTAAGCTGCATAAGAAACTTCGCTCTCGAATCTGGGAACGTGCTCAAGCATCAAGGAGTGAGATTTCTAAGCGTTTTCCATCTTGGCGTCAGATTGATAAGACATTGACTACTTATATGCCACTGAAAGAGAAGGAAGAAGAGTTAAGATCAAAGGATCCTTCTAAGCCTGTGAGTATAGTGTTTCCTTATAGCTATTCAATGCTTGAGGCATTGTTAACTTACTTATCATCAGCATTCTTTCAAGATCCTATGTTCCAGTATGAGGGGGTTGAAGATGATGATACTATAGGGGCAATGCTAATGGAGTTGGTTATTAGACTTCATTGCATTAAGAATAAGGTTCCCTTGGCTGTGCATACAGTGTTGCGTGATTCTCTTGGGTATGGCGTAGGAATTGGAATTCCTGAGTGGAGACGACAGTATGGAAAAAAACTTATTAAATCGACTACTGCGACTGAATCAGAATTAGGGATTGATATTCAGAATACGAATAGGTTTGAGAATGCTCTCTTATTTGAAGGGAATGCTCTGTCAAGTATTGATCCCTATATGTGGCTTCCAGATCCATCTGTCTCTAGTGATAATATTCAGAAAGGAGAATTTCTAGGTTGGATTGATAGAGATAGTTATGTAAACTTATTGAGTAAGGAAGGTCAGCCAGACTCAGGACTATTCAATGTAAAGTATTTGAAGAGCAAGGGAAATAAGAGATCAACTCTTGCACTTGATGAAAGCGAACGGCAGACAAGACATGGTGGCTCTACTGATCTGCAAAGGACTATGTCAGGGACTTTGTTACCAGTAGATATCATCCATATGTATATTACACTTATTCCAAAAGAGTGGAAGTTAGGTTCTGGTGAGACACCTGAGAAATGGTACTTTGAACTGGCTGGAGATGATGTGATTATAGCCTGTGAGAAAGCAGATCACAATCATGGACAGTATCCAATGGCTGTAGCAAGTCCTGAGTATGATGGATACTCAATTACGCCAATAGGCCGAATTGAAGTTCTTTATGGTCTACAGCATACATTAGACTTCCTCTTCAATAGTCATGTGACTAATGTAAGAAAGGCTATTAATGATATGCTGATAGTTGATCCTTACTTGGTCAACATCAATGACTTGAAAGATCCTAAGCCTGGGAAATTAATTAGATTGAGGCGTCCTGCTTGGGGACGTGGAGTTACTAATGTAGTTCAGCAACTTCAAGTCAATGATATAACTAGAGCAAATATAGGCGATTCCACATACATTACTCAGTGGATGGATAGAATCTCTGGAGCTGATCAATCTATGAGTGGATCACTGAGACAATCAGGACCTGAGAGACTGACTGGTGCGGAGTTTAGTGGAACAAGGAGTTCGGCTGTCTCAAGATTACAACGTCTTGCTATGATCATAGGTATACAATTTATGCAAGATATAGGAACGCAGTTTGCCGTTCATACTCAGCAATACATGACTCAAGAGGCCTATGTAAATGTGGCTGGAAGATATGCTGAGCAGCTGATGAAGAACTTTACAAATGGAAAGACTCGTGGAAAGGTTAGTCCATCAGATCTGGCAATCAACTATGATTTAATTGTGAGAGATGGTTCAATCCCTGGTGGCAACTTCAACTCCTCGTGGATTGAGTTGTTCAAGACGATAGGAACAACGCCTGAATTAACTCAGCAATTTGACGTAGTTAGGATTTTTACTTATATTGCTCAGCAGATGGGAGCAAAGAACGTTGAGGATTTTAGACGTAATGTAGGCAGGATTCAAGCACAGACTATGCCTGATGAACAAGTTATGCAACAAGTTCAGGCTGGCAATCTTGTACCAACAGGGGCTTAAGATGGAAACAATTCAAGTTAGAGTAAGTAGAGATGCAGTGGAGGAATTCAAATCCTCTATTCTCTGGGCTGATATGGTTGAAGAGCTTAAGTCATGGAAAGAGGGATTTAATAGAGAGCAGAGTTCTATAGTTGATGAAGCCGAAGCAACTAATCCTTCGACTGCATCTGTCTTATTACATCTAGGAGATCTTAATGGAAGGCAGAAAGCTGTTGACTATTTCCTAAGTCTTCCTGATGTATTCTTAAGTATTATTAATGAGCAGAAGGAGGAAAAAGATGGACGCAAACAAACCGACTGATCAGGAGATGGGAAGTGCTTTAGCAATATACCTTAGAGAAGTAAGGGCAGCTGTTAATGCTCTTTCGGCTGGCACAGGTGTTGGAACAACTACTCTCAATATGGTATTGGGAACTACATTACTTGATGTAGGAGTTGACCTCGGTATGTTCGGAGTTGATCTAGTGAGAGCCACAGCCGATGTAGCAGTCTCTATCGACACTATCATCCACGGTATAAGTGGACAGATAAAAATCTTTATTGCCCTTGATGGGAATATTACACTAGTTGATGGTATAGCAGCAGGTGGGCATCTTTATCTTAATCAGCTACCAGCATTGTCTTCATTCGCTATGCAAACCGGAGATGTGATTGCATTAGTAAACATCGATGGAGATGGATCAGTAATTACTGGTTACTGGAGAGAGTTGTTCAGATCAGTAGCGTTGAAATAAGATCGTTTAATCAATAAACAAACTTAAACAAGGAGGAGTTGTCATGCCAGAAGAAAAGAAAGTAAACAGCGAGATTGAAGAAATGCTCACAGCGTTAGGTGACCCTACGCCTGAGGATTTGAAAGACAATGATGATGACAAAGGTGAAGAGACTGACGAAGAGAAAGCGGCAAGAGAGACAGCTGAAGCTGAGGCAGCTAAGTTAACAGATGAAGAGAAGGCAGCTAAAGCGAAAGAGGATGAAGATGCTGAGGCTGCAAAGTTGGCTGAAGAAGAAGCAAGAAAGAACGAGACCGAAGAACAGAAGAAGGAAAGGGAAGATAAGGAAGAAGAAGCTAGAGTTGAGGCAGACAAGAAAAAAGAAAAGGAGGCCTTGGATTCACTTGAAAAAGAAAGACAAGACAGAGAGAAAGCTGAAAAGGTTGAAGAAGAAAGACTCAAGGCTGAAGAAGATAAAAAGAAAGCAGCGAAAGAACCGCTTAAGCTTGACGAACAAGACTTCATCGGCGATCTTGATCTCGAAGAACTGACCCGTGATAAGGCAGCGTTCAATAAGATCCTCAATGCAGTCTATTCGAAAGGTGTGAGTGACTCTAAGCAGTTATCCACAGAAAGCGTTCTTAGTTCTATTCCAGAGATTGTCAAGCACAACTTGACACTTCTCACAACATTGAAGGAAGCGAGTGATAATTTTTATAAAGAAAATGCCGATCTCACTCCCTTCAAACGTGTCGTAGCTTCTGTCTTTGAAGAGATTGCAGCAAAGAACCCTGACAAGAAGTACGGCGAGCTTATGAACCTTGTTGCGCCTGAAGCAAGGAAGAGGCTCAATCTTCATGAGCAGGCTGTTAAAAATGCAAAGAAGGAAGACGATAAAGGAGGTGGTACTCCTCGTCTTCACGGCGCAAAAGGTGGACAACGTCAAGCTCAAATGCAGAAGCCAAACACTTCAGCAATTGAGAAAGAAATCTCAGAAATGAATAAAACATTAGGGAGGTAATAAAGTTATGGCTCTTGAAGATCGTGGTTCTGAACATCAAAGAGAAGTAGTCGACAAATTCATCGATCCTGCTGCATCAGTTGAGATGACTACGTTAGACTATGTAGTCCGTCCCAGTGCAATGACTGCGCCTATGGTTATTGTTCTTCCGCCGGTATCAGAGGCAAAGGGTCGGTTCTATTCAATCGTAGTTAGACATGCAAGTGTGGCGAATTCCATTACTGTGACTCACAAAGATGATTCTGAATGCTGGATGGATATTGTTCTGACGAGTAAGTGTGACAGATTACTTATGTATAGCGATGGTCTCTTCTGGCATCCGCTGGCTGCAATTCTGCCGAACTTCCCAGAAGGTTATGATTACGACTATCAACAACAGTAGGCGTTAATTGCAATAGATCGTTTAATGGTTAAACAAACTTAATTCTCATGGAGGTGTAAATATGTTTCTTGGTATGAGAGGTACGGGCGACTGGGTCACTGGACAGCGTCCTATGAATTGGAGAGAGCAGATTATGTATCTGTATCCTAATGGTCAGGCTCCTTTAACGGCGATCTTATCAATGATGGGATCTGAATCTGTAGATGATCCTCAGTTTCATTGGTGGACTCAGGAACAGTCTGCTGTCGGTGGAGCGGTTTCTGGTGTATTCACTCTGCCTGATCTATCTGCTGCATATGCAGGCGGTGGAGTGATTGGAGATGTTCTCTATGTGAGAATCACTACGACTCTCGCAAACAGAATTAGAGAAGGTCACCAGATCCTTCTGCGTGATTCTGCAGATTATCGAGTTGATATTGTCGGTAAGATTGTTGGTGTTGTTCGTGGAACAATCGTCTCTATTCTCTCTGTGAAATTGCTTGAAGATGACGATAACTCTATTGACCTTGGCGGAACAGCAGATCTTCAGACCTGCGATACGTTCAAGATCATCGGTAATATCAACCCTGAGGGTGGCGAGATGCCAGATGCTATCGCTTTGAATCCTGTGAAGGTCTACAACTATACGCAGATCTTTCGGTCTGCTCTAAGTATGACTCGAACAGCGTTGAAGACGAAACTTCGTACACCGGAACAACGTCAGAAGGCAAAATCAGAGTGCCTGGAAATGCACTCCTGGGAAATGGAACTGGCATTCCTTTGGGGAATCAGGACTGAGAACATTGGTGACAATGGTAAGCCTGAACGAACCACTATGGGTGTGATCAACTTCATCCGCCAGTATGCCCCATTAAATTGCAGTGACTTTACCCTTGACCCGACTTACGCTGGTCAGACTTGGGCACAGATGGGTCAGGCCTGGCTAAATATTATGCTGGAGCAGATCTTCCGTTATGGAGCGGCTGATAAATTAGTTCTCTGTGGTTCTGGTTTCTTGATGGGAATTGATGCACTAGCCCAGGCTGGAGGCGTAATCAATCTTCAACCTGGCGCCAAGACCTATGGCATGGAGATTCGTCAGTGGATGACACCTTTTGGTGTTATCAATATGAAAACTCATCCGCTCTTCAGCTATGATGCTACTACCCGTAATATGGGAGTGATCATTGAGCCGAAGGAACTGTCTTATCGTTACATTGATGATACTACGTTCTATGGTGAGTCTTCAGCAAAGCAGCATGCGGAGGGCTACGGCCAGAGACGTATTGACGGTATTAATGAGGAGTTTCTCACTGAAGCCGGACTCGAGTTTGGTTTGCCTCAGAAGTGTGGTATTCTCAATGGTGTTGGCTTGGACAATGAGTTAGTATTGCCTTAACCATTGTCTTTGACCCAGTTGCTGGGGGGAGGATTCCAGACTCCTTACCTCCCTCCAGCTTCTTTTATATTGGAGATGTTATGAACTTCTTACAAGTACTTTTAAAGTTCAGAGAGCTATCAGGCAGATTTGATCTTGTCTCAGATGTCGGAGTAGACACTGGGGCAGGATTCTTTATCAATGAGGGAAGGAAGTTCCTTGATCGGCTGGATGAAAATCAGAAGTCATGGGGAACTTCTTTTCGCTTCCTTGATATAGGATTCTATTCAGTTCAATTTCCTTACTGTAGAGCGATCAAAGAAGTATGGGCTGCTACAACTACACAAAGGTGGCAGCTTGAGAAAAAGAATATTCAAGATCTGATCAATGGCTATATGCTAGATAATCCAAGTTCTCGTACACCAGGCCCTCCTCAATACTATTCTCCTTGCATTACAAGGGCCATTCCTGAGAATCAACCAATGAATTCGTTTGAGTCTTTTCTAGGCTGGATAGATGTGCCACTAGGAAATGCTCATGAGTATAATGCAATCTTAGTCAACACTCCTACAGACGAGAAGTTGACTATTCTAATCAATGGTCTCTTTTATTCGGCTGAGTTGATTAATCCTACTGACGAAAATTACTGGTCTGTAGCTCATCCCATGTTACTTTACATGGCAGCTATGAGACAAGTCGAAGTTACAAATAGAAACACTCAAGGTGTTAAGGATTGGGAAGCTTCAATAGCATCAGACACAAAAACACTTGGTTATGATCTTGTTGAAGAGAATATAGCCGAAGCAGATGAGATGGGGGATTAGTGATGGATAACAAGAGAGTTGAAGATCTTGAAAGAATTACTAAGAGATTAATGAGAAGGACTGGAAAAACAGCAGCTGTACTGATCACTCCTTACCCAATCTCTAATGCAGTGTTTGGGGAGAAACTTAGTGGGCCAATCCTTCGTTATATGTTCCCTTGTGATGGAATTATAGTCAAGGGAATAGTGAAGTTTGGAACCAAACCTAGGACATTGGTAACTGTTGGAGTTAGACTATTCAATGACGCTAAGTCAGCATCTAAAGGTTTTACGACTGATAGAAAAATGACAACTATTCAGCCAGAACTTCTAGTAACTGCTGGAGACTGTCTTGAAGTCTCCCTTGAACCTGGAACTGAAACAGTTACTGAAATCTGGATATCTTTCCTCTGGCGTCCAGCTGTGAAAGATGTAGAAGCTAAAAGTTTCTTAATTGAGGAGATGGAAAATGATCTACAGGAAAGGACAAAGTCTTTGACCGCCGAAGAGCCCTTGCCGTGAAGCAGGGAAAGATTGTTTAATGGTTAAACGAACTATTGAGGATTCTAAAGATGCGCGAGTACGAGTGGAACATAGACAAGGCGTTGACAAAGGGATTAAGTCCTGAGCCTCTGCCAGTTAATGCTGAGTTTCTTTATCAGTGCTTGGGATTTAGATGTGGAAAGGCTAGATTGGAAGCTCATGTTCCGTTGACTGATCCGATTCCAGTTACTGTTGATAAGTATTATGACTGGCCCTTTCCACAGTTTCTGGCTGGAGATGCATTTAATATCTTGGTAATTAGAGATACTGTTAATCAGCAAGATTCGGTATATAGTGTTAGTGCAGATCACTTGACAGTCACCTTTATTTTTAATGTTGATGAGCTTACTTTTGGTAAGGGTTCGTTGATGGAGTATGCAGACTTTGGCGAGTATGCTATTATGGTAAATGGAAAGATTACGATAGCTTGGAATCCAACACTAAATGCTTGGGGAGCTTCACTTGCTCAAGCAACTATTCCCTTGATGAAAACTATCTGCAATTTTAAAGGTCAAGCAGTAGGTGGTGGTGTTGTAGCTGGAACTTGGTATGACTGTGATGAGACCTCCTATATATGGTCAAAGATTGGCTCAATAGATTTTATTCCAGATGAGAACAATGAGGCTGGATATAGAAGATGTCCTTATGGTGGAGTCGTTTATCAAGTGAGAAGACTAGGTGATTTCGTTGTAGGTTATTCATCAAAAGGACTTGTCTTAATGGCAGCCGTTTCTGAGCCAGCTCAAACTATCGGATTTAAAGAACTCTGTCCAGTTGGTCTCATTAATCAAGGTGCTATGTGTGGAAATCTTGATCGACATATCTATGTTGGTGAAGACTATGTACTTAGGGAAGTGACGAAAGACGGAGTCAAGGAACTTGGATATCAGTACTATCTTGAACAGTTAGTTGGCTCAGATATTATCATATCCCAAGACCCAGCAAAGAAGGATTTCTATATCAGCAATGGAACGAAGACTTTTTTATTAACAGCTAATGGAATGACTGAAGTGCTTCAGCATCCTTCGTCAGTGTGGAGAAGTAATAAAGTATCTTATATGATTCCTGATGTAGTCGACAGTCGATTACCAGTCATTACATCTGAACCTATTGACATGGCTTATGCAGGACAGAAGACAATCTCCTCTATCGAAACAGACGTTATGGTTGTAGACAGTCCAGAAGCAGGAGTAGATTATTCGAATAGTCTTTCTACATGGGGACTAGCGACATTTAAGCCTATGAACAATCAGGGAATTGCAGCTGTAGCTGCAAGTGGAAATGCTTTCAGAGTTAGCTTAAGGTTTGCTGAGATTTACAATAATACAAGGATCAGCTATATTAAGGTGCGATTTAAGATGACTGATCTCAGGGGGATGCGAGGAGTATATCCGCCACCTACTTCATTCAGAGGTGTTGGTAATGAATTGAATGCTTTGTTGAAAGGACTCTAAGATGTTAACGAAACTATTACCAGATCAAATCTCAACATTCTGGCCTGTGATTAAATATGCAGTTGAGCAGTCTCTTCCGCCGACAGTAGGAGAGCATCCTGATAAGATGAATCGGATGCTTTCTGCAATGCTGAGAGGAGATTTAGAAGTTTGGGCCTCTTATCAGCAACCAGAGAGAAAATTTGAAGCGATTGTAGTTACTCAAATTCTCTATGACGACGCAAGTAATATGAAGAACTTGTTACTCTACTGCGTCTACGGGTATATTAAGATTAGTGACTCTAGTTGGATTGAAGCCTGGGAAGCAATGAATAAGTATGCAGCTTCACTTGGGTGTAAGAAGATTGTCTGCTATTCATCTAATCCCTTTATCATTCAACAGGCAAAGTTATTTGGAGGAGATACAAGTTTCACATTTATATCTTTTCCTATAAGTTCGTTTAACGATTAAACGGTCTTTGGAGGTATAGTTATGGGTTCTTCAGGTGGTGGTGGAGCATCGGGAGCAGTTAGTCATTCAGCATACTTAGAACAGATTCATACTAAGTGGTTAGATGCTGCAAATACTGATACTATAAATAAGTCAGTTACGAAGGCTATGGATGACGCTATTGGTAATTCACCTTGGACTGGCTTAAGCGCTTATGACCCAGCCGCTGACATTGCTTCGTATGAGGCTGTAATTGCAGCCTTTCAAGTATTGCTTAGTGGATTATCTGATACAGTCGACTGGGCTGCCTTGTATGCGCAGGCTGATTTGACATTAGCAGGACCGGCTGAAGCTGCCTTGCTAACAGATGCTGCAGCTTTTGGTGTTATACTTGATGCTGATCTCAATACAAAAATCTTACCTCGTTTCAGACGAGGGATGCAAGATATCAATGCAGTCGTATCGTCAGCCTTTGTGTTGGGTCAGTCTGTGATTGAAGGATTTAGAGATAGAGAGCTTGCAAAGTATCTCTCGGCTCTACGTTTAGATACCAATGCTAAGAAAATGGCAGCTACAGATATGATGGTGCAGATGGCTGGTAGACGAATTACCTGGAATGAAGAATATGTGAAGATGTTTATTGAAGCCAGCCGAATCAAACTTGTGGCAAAGAAAGAGCAAACAGACAAAGATGCTACAATAGATGAAGCAGATGCTAAGTGGGACTTAGGCGTGTTTCAGTTTGGTGGAAATCTTATGGCTGCTATCGGTGGTGGTACAGCTATTCCCTATATGCCTGGAACGAATACAGCTGCTTCGGTTCTTGGTGGGACGTTGAGTGTAGTGGGAGCAGCAGCACAGATTTACAGTTCCCTTAAATAGGAATTAACTATGGGTTCAAATCTATTTAGTGATATGTTCAAGGGTACTTCGGACTTTCTAGAGAGTATTCCTATAGTTGGAGAAGTACTAAAGACGGCTGATAAAGTCGCAGTAAATACTGATCCAAGTCAGTTAGCTTTCTCAGCCGTTGGAAAGTTACTTGGTGGTGAGGTAGAGGAACACTATACAGGTGAGGAGGCAAGAAAAGGGGCTGGTCATACTATTGGTATGGCAGCGCTGGCTTATTTATTGAGTGGAGCAGGTGCAGCTAGTGAGGGAGCCGCTGCTACACCAGAAGTCGGACAGGCAGCTGGTATAGCAGCTGAGTCAAACTTTGCTGCTGATGCTGCTATTTATGGTGGAGCTGGAGTAGAGGCAGAAGGTATGACTCCTCTTGCTGCTTATACATTAGGTGGAGCTCCAGCAGCTGAGTATGGGCTTACAGTTACTGGAGCACCTGCTACTGTGGGAGAGGTAGCTCCCCTATCTTCTTACACAATGGGACAGGCTCCGACTACAGCTGAGAAGTTGCTAAGCGCTCAAAATATAAAGAGTGTTATGAAGGCTGGAAAGACAATCTATTCGATAGGTAATCAGGAAGGGCAGCCAACAATAAGTACTAGTCCAGCATCTTCTGGCAGACAAGTAGATCCTGAGACGCAAGATATTAATAAGTTAATGGGAGACGCTTTAGGACCAGATCAGTCAAGTCTCATATTTGATAAGAAAGGCATTACATTAAAGAACAGTGATCAGAATGCAATGTATAAGAGTTTCTTAGGTGGAGATGGTGGATCTAGAGTCGGCTCTTCGATGCTTACACAGAGTAAAGGTGATCTAGCATTTAGAACTATTAAGCCAGAACCACTTACAGATACTAAGGAAGAAAATAAATACTCTGGTATGAAGAATACGAGTGTTGCAAGCCCCTTTTACCAGCCAACAGCTTAGGAGGATATAGAAATGGCAGATTTGATTAACCCTTTAGTTGCACAGTACTTGTCAGGCTTAGGCTCTGATTTGATGAAGTATGGAGCCAACACTAACAATGGACTTCAGTTAGAGAATGTTAATGCTATAACAAATCAGAGTATTAAAAGTAACAATATGATGAAGTTACTTCAGAGCGCTCTAGGACCTGATGGGTCTAGTGTGAATATAGATAACAGGGGAGTCACACTCAAGGCTACGAATGACTCTGAGTTGTTTAAGCAGATGCTTGATGGTTCAGGAATCAAGACTCCGAACGCAACTATGGATGAGAGTGGAAACCTTGTACCTAAGGTAAATGCTTCATCAGGACCAGCTGTTCCACTTTCTAATGAATCTCCTGCATCAGCACCAGTTACTACGACAGCTCCTACGACACCTTCAGGGATAATTAATCCTTTTGGTATTACTCCGCCACCTATTACTGGAATGCCAAAGATAAGTGTGGCTGATTTAGCTGGACTTAATCCAACTGATATTATGTCAGTAGTGGATGCAAAGGCTAAGCAAGATCAGCTTAAGCAAATGTCTTATAAGGAACTTGTAGATACAATGTATAAAGGTGGTTCGTTGGCAGTTGATGTTCCTTATAAGAAAGCTTTGACAACGCAAGCAAATGCGGCTGCAGCAGAGAATACACCTTCTGTTCCTATCGTAGTAGGTGGAAAGACAATGACTGTCACGCCGAAAGATGCTATAGCATGGGCTAAGGTTGATAAGGAAACTAAAGATGCAAAGGTTAAACAGTTTGAGTATGCTGTGAGTAAAGGCTACACAGGCGACTTTGTAAAGTTCTTGAATACTGAAACGACAACAGATATTAAGAACTTTGATAAGGCTGTAGCTGGTGGATATAAGGGAACATTCGATAACTGGATGCTAACACATGAGAGAGCCAGAGCAATCTCTCTTGGTGAGAAAGTTGAAGAGAAGAAGACTATGGCAGGTCTTGGTGGACAGCTGTATTTCAAAGATCCTAAATGGACAAGTGATCTTGATAAGCATATTCAGACGTTTAAAGAAAAAGAGCTTTGGAATGTTAAGGATGAGAAAGATAGACCAATGGCACTTGCTAAAGAGAACGTCAAGTTTATTGAAGGAAAGATTATAGGCGGCGGAGGAAACATTCAGAATGTGGCTATGGAAGCAGATGGAAAGACAATGGCCTGGACAGTGAAGTGGCCTTCTGGAGATACTGAGACGATTAAACGACCTATTAAATAGGAGTAAAAGATGCCTTCAGGACTTGATTTGTTAGATGGAAAAGCTCCAGTAGCGAATGCTCAAAGTGGAAATGCTAAGTCTGGATTGGAGCTACTTGATACTGCAGCACCAGTAGCACCAGTAAGTATTGTTCCAGCTAAGAATGAATTCTCTCTTAGCAATCCAGACGCTTACGATCCTTTGAAGATAATGGGAAGAATTGTTCCTAAAGAACTACCACAAGATAGCGGTGGTGTATGGGAAGGATTAGTCAAACCTACACTAAAAGCAATTCCAAGAGTCGCTATTCATACAGCTGCAAGTATGCAACAGATGCCGATATCAGGAGCTGCTGCATTGGCTAAGTTTATTTCATCTGGTGGTGATTTAGATGCAGCAAATAAAGTCTTAGAGGAGAATCAGAAAGCGTTAGATGATTTTTACCTAACTACTCCTGAGGAAAGAAAAGGAGCTGAGAATATAGGTCTCGCCATGAAGCCTTTTCAAATGGCTGGACAAGGATGGAAAGATATTATAGGACAGACTGCATTAGGAGGGACGATTGCAGAGCCTATTGTTGCTACGATAGGTGAAGCCTCAGCAATGTTTGGATTGAGCAAGTTAGGCAGTGTAGTGAAGAATAGAAAGGGAGCAGTCATTCCTCCAGCAGAAAATACTGTCCCTGGAACATCTGGCACTCCTTACTCTTTTGAAGAGTTTATTAAGGAGGCTGATCCTATTATTGAGAAAGCTGTTGAGCTGAATAAGCAGCAGAAAATAGTTGAGAATATTCCTGATGAGGTATTAAAAAGCGCACAAGAGAAAATTCTTGAAGTGCAGAAAACTCAACTTGAGCTGGAAGCTAAAGTGTTGCAAGATAAGATTGACCGTAAGAAAATTGCCGAAGAAGATCTGAAGGCGAAAGGACAAGAAGTTCAGGATATTAAAGATGGGAAGGTTGAGGCTGAACCAGAAGTAACCAAGACTGAATTACCTTCCTTTGATAGTGATAAGGAGATGTTGAAGTCTCTTGGATATGAAGAAGCTGAAATTTCAGTGATGAAGCCTGAAGATGTACAGAGGATTCTGAGTAGTGAAGAGTCTGTACTAGTCAAATCTGGAATCGATATTCTTGAACCTAAGACTAAACCAGTAACTTCAGGGATAGAGTTGTTGAATGAAGCTGTTAATAATCTGCCTCAAGAAAATATTATAAGTGAGAATATTAATAACTTTGTACCGAAAGGGAAGTCAAAATTTCTGCCTGCATTAAGAGTCGATGGAAAGATTTATAGCGAAGGTCTTAATCATGGAGAAGTTTTAAATTCTATTCCTTCTGAGATAATGGATAACGCTAAGAATATAGAATCTGGTTATGTGAATAAGAAAGGTAAATGGTTCTCAGAGGATGAGGCGAAGGCTACTTTAAAACTTCAACCTATTACTGATATTGATCTTCAGACAGGTACTCCTTTGCCTGAGAAACTTAAGTCAGCTAATCATCCTTTTCGCGATAAGAATGCTGAACATACTAATACGATGAAGACTTTGTTGCAAGAGAAAGTTAACAATGTAGATGCACCGCCAGAAGTTTTCACTCGATACTTAATCAATGAAGTCAATCGTTATCTTAATGGTGAAGAAGTTCAGATTGATAAAGTAAGAAATGGCTTAAGTGAGTTAGCAGCAAGGGCTGATAATCTTAAGACACAGTTTGATATGCCTGATGATTTTAAAGCTTGGAGGGGGACAGTTCAAGAGGCTGCAAGATGGGCAAGGGAATCAGATCGTTTAATGGGTAAACGAACTGGTGGGACACAGCTTAATGCTGGAATAGACCCTACACAGATTCCTGAAGCAACAAGAAAGATTATTGAAGGCGCAAAAGCACTTGCTCGTTATACGGCGAAAGCAAGAGGGATGAAAGAATTTAAACCTGGAGCAGCTGTTCAAAGAATAAGAGAAGAATTAGTTCGATCTGGAATTGATCGTTCTGGAAATATAAGAAGAGAGTTGTTAGATCAGTTAGGTAATGAAGGTTATGAGATTATTCAGAAGATGTACCTTTCCAAAGGTGCTTCTTCACTTGCTGCTCAGCAATTAAAGCAGATGAGAAAGGAAGTCTATGATGGACTCTCTAGAGACGAAAAGAGAATTCTCGATAACTTGATTCTGGCTGATCGCATGCTTGATATTGGAAAGTATAAGACTACGAGTCAATTTAAATTCCCTGAAGGGTTAAGTCCTGTTGAGAGTGCAGCTTATAATGAACTCTTTCAATTTGTTGAGGAGTTGTCACCTGATAAGGCTGAGTTACTAAAGCAAAGAGCTCAAGCATATTTCGAATGGATGAAGAAACCTTTGAAAGATATGCTTGATGCAGAGCTGATTACTCAAGAAGAGTTCGATGCACTGGCGTCTCACAACTATCGCCGACTCAAACTTGTTGATGTCTTTGACAAACGCTATCAGACAAAGGTTGGGAAGACCAAGAGAACTGTTTATGACTCAGGTGTTGAGGCACTCTCTCATGGTCGTGATACAGATGTATTTGAGCCGAGTTCAGAAGTTATGGCTCTTGAGGTTTTCAATAGAGCTTATGGACGAATCTTAAACAATGCAGCTAATAAGAGCTTATTGGAGTTAGCAAGAAATGATAAAGATAATCCCTTCGTTGCTGTTAGAGAAACAAAGACTGACCGTATTCCTTCTGGTTGGGATAGAGTCTTTGTATATGAACAAGGTAATCGTAAAGCTATTTATCTCTCTCCTGACATGGCCAAAGAGTGGATAACAAATAGTCCAGAGATGAGCTATAAGTTAAGTCAGTTTATTCGCTATGCTAGCGGCTCTCCAATATTAAGAACAATGGCTACTGGAATTGACTGGGCATTTGCACTCGCTAACTTACCTAGAGACATTATGCACATCTGGTATGCAGCTAGACTGTTTGAGAATGGTAAGTGGACTCCTTTATATAATTCTAATATGCCAGCTTATGCAGTTCAGATGGGAGCTGATATTAGTGGTATCTTTCATGATGCAGCTATGAGAAAAGGTAAGTATCTTGACTATATTAAAGAAGGCGGAGGGATGGAGTTTTTAGTGCATCAAGGAAGGCTGATGCAGAGAGGGCGACATCTTGAGGGGAATATAGATAAGGTTCAAGATTTCTTAGGTTACTTTGGTGAGACTTCAGAGATCATGACAAGGCTTGCTATTAGAGATAGAGTGATTAAGAGAAGAGCAGCTGAGCAAGGGATCAGTTATGAGGAAGCCTATAAAGATCCTAAGGTCAGACAAGAAGCCACATTTGCTGCTCGTGATTACATGGACTTTGGTCAGGGTGGAGGGCTTGCTAAAGCCATTGATAATGGACTTCCTTATCTCAATGCTTCAATACAGGGAACAAGAGGATTATTTAGAGCATTCAAAGATAATCCTGTACAGAGTGTTTATAAGCTTTCACAATTTGCAGCGTTGGTGACTGGTATCTATATTGCCTATCAAGCAAATAGTCCTGAGACCGCCAAAGCACTTAAAGGTTCTCTTGATATGCAAAGTAATATTATACTTCCTCTTGGAGATGGATTTGGATTTGATGATGAGAAAGGACAAAGACGATATCCTTACATCAAGATTCCTCTTGATCCAAGTCAGAAGTTTTTCAAGATGTTATTCGAAGCTTGTTACGATAAAGCGACTGGGCAACAAGTTGATGCAGCCGGAGTAGGTAATGCTTTATCACAGGTCTCACCAGCTGGGATTTCATCTCTTCCGCCAACCTTAAGTGGTGCATTAGGTTATACATACAATAAGGACTTCTGGCTGAACGATGATATTTGGAAGAAGACTGATCAGCCATTAAGTTGGCCTAATAGTAAAGAAGAATACATTCCAGGGAAGACTCCTCAAGCAATGATTGATGCTGGAGCTGTTACTGGGTTGTCACCTGAGAGATTAAAGTATACTCTTTCGTCATTGGTGACTGGCGGCTCAATGTGGAGTTGGTTAGTTGGACAGGGCTACGATGCAGCTTTTGGTGATCTCCCACCAGTCAAAAAGGAGATGCATCTAGCTGAGATATTATCTAAGACTCCTATATTCAGGCGGTTCATAGGAATTACTAATCCTTATGCTCAGTATGCTGCTCCAATAGATGAGGCAAAGGAAGGTAGTATGATGAAGAGATGGATTGAGAATAGAGGACTCGATCAAAGAGTTGAAGCTTATCTCTACGAAGGTGGAAAGAGAGCTGATGTTATAGAGTATATAACCAAGACTGCTAAAGATCAGAATACAATGGAAAGATTGAGAGATAGATTTGTATTTCAAGAGAAGATTAAAGACCTTCCCAATCGTTCCTTCTGGTTAGCGTTGAAAGGAATTACAGATACAGAAGCAAGAGCAAAGGTGTTTGTTGAGAGATTTGATAAGACATCTCCGGAGCAACAGTCTCAGATGAATAAGGAGATTGGTATAGTCATTAACGCTGGCGGAGTTATCTCTGACGAGTTTAAACAGCAAGTTATGAAGGTCAGAGACGCTAACGCCAGAGCTAAGACTACACCATAGATCGTTTATTAATTAAACAAACTAACCCTCAAACCCTAGGATGTGTAAGGTGACGCCTACTCCTGGGGTTTTCATTACTTTGATCAACTGCATAGCTTCCATCGTAGCTATTACTTTTTCCATCTCAAATTTATCCATGTCTCCCTCGAAGTGCCGAGCGAACTGGAAGAGGGGAATGTCTTGAGATTGACTATTAGTGATAAAGACTATTGCATCATTGAGTAAGTCAGACGTTCCTGATCGTCCCATTCCTTTGAACACCTTACCCATCTTCATCTCAACTTCAGCTAAGAGGTCTATGGCCCTTTCAATGTCATAAGAGGTTATTACCATCTCGTCAGAGTGAGAAGCACAGCAGACCATTGCTAATGTAATGAGATGTTTGCGACGTCGGCCACAGTAACCATCAAATTTCTTGTCTTGAAAGGGCCGATGTGTATCAGCGTATTGACACCACTCAGAATAGATACTTAAAAATCCTTCAGTGTAACTCATTATTCCACTTAGCTGGTTGATTGCTTCGAGATCATAAATTAGTTTTTGCTGGAGTTGGATTTCTCGCTCAGTCTTTGTAGGTATGATAACCAGCTTTCCTCTTTTTTCTTCGACGACGAAAATAATTCTAGAAGTGAGTCCACCTCCGATCGACTCAATAGGGAGTGATGCTTGTATTGCATCAGGAGTAGTCCCAGCAAAGAGATTGACCCAGACTCCAACGACTTCTTCTTTTTTCCTTGCGATAGTTTCATATGTCCACCTATTATGGCAATCATACCACTCACATAGAGCGGCTATTAGTTCTTGATTGTGGTATCCCAAGAAGACTGTGAACTCAGTAGAGAATATTGTAAGGGATGAATGATAAGTCTGTTCGCCTGTCTCTACATTTACGTCGGTTAAGTTAGTATCCTTCATTCGTCTTATTAATGCTTGAAGAGAGGTTGCCTGAGCACTTAAACGAATAGTTGGAATCTGTTCAATGATATCAGAGGCAAACTTCATTGCTGTTCCTTTGCCAGTAGCGGAAGGGCCGACTAAGACTATGTAAAGGTTAGGGTAGAATGTAAGTGATAAACCAAGTTCGACTCTAACCTTACGCTGTAAAGCAGCAGCGATTGCTGAGATTGCAGCCCACTTTCTAAATAATGTAGGTGGCTCACTATTATCTGTCAACTCCATGAAACCCTCAATCCAATCAGTGAGATTACGTGCCACAGGAAGCTCCTATTCTTTAACAAAAAGTCCATTAATTACTTTTCCTTTTCTATCTTTGATTTCATTGTAGGCATGAAGATAGCAAGAGGTAAGATCAAAGTCTGAGAAATGTGCAATGTGAGTTAAGACAACTAATATATCTCCAATAGCATCTTTAATATATGTCCCTGGATACTTCAAAGATAATGCTTCATCAAGTTCTTCAAGTTCTTCCTGAAGTTTAATCATCTGTAAGGGTGCATTGGATTTAGAATAGAGCTTTCTTAGCTCTCCCCATTCTATTACCTTTTGTTCTATTGTTTCAAAGTCCATGATAAACTCCTTAATAAATAATAGATGGAAGTAAAGTTTTACTTCGTAGCTTAAAGTAAATATTCTGTAATTTTTCAGCTAATTTTTCAGGGTCAGTGGGAATCTTAGCGCTCTTCATCTCATCCATATTTTCTTTACACATATCTAAGCCGATCGCAAGATCAACAGGAGTCTTAATTTCTCTCTCGTGCCAGATCAAAGGTGTTTCGAGAGATGCTTTGATCCGCTGTAATATCTTAGCATGTTCAATCCAAGGTAAAGTTAATGGGATCTGAAACACAACTGAGTCATGAATTTGAGCTAAGAGTTCAACTGGCTTGTAATGAACTTGATCGTAATAGATATGTTCGATCCCTTGTTCATTTACTTTATCAGCACAGGTGCTTTGAGCAAAGTGAGCATAAGCAGAACGAAAGGTCTCAATGCAAGCTGCTCGAGGGACATTTGGATAAGACTCATGAACAGGGCCGAGGAATAGACGAGTGCGACCAAAGAGATTTGTCACAGTCCTTGTTGCCTTAAGCATGTCCTGAATCATAGCATGGTAGCCGTTCCTTATTTCTGGATAGCCTTGGTGAATCTCTTCCAAAGTTTGCTTAGCCTCAGCCTCAGTGATTTCATTGACGAGAGCGAATTTTTTATAGGACTCATCATAGTTGATTCCGTGGTTGCCTTTCTTTCCCCAGTAGCGCTCAGACTGTCTACCATCACCGAGTGTTGATGAGCCATCGACTTTAGAAATTTTGTCATAGGGCTTGTGGAATATGATAGAGGCTGTAAGGGTATGGAGATCTATTCCTTGCTCAAAGGCTTCGATCTGAGCAAGAACTCCTCCAGTATATGCAACGATCCTATTTTCGATTTGGCTAAGATCAAAACTATATCCGATATATCCTTCATCGAACAGGAAAAATCTAAGCAGATCATGTGGCCAGTTCTGTTGATTTCCACCTGTCCCGAAAATAGTTTCTCCCGATGAAAGCCGGCCTGTATCTGCTCCGACAGGCTTATATGAAGAGCGGTAACGTCCATCTTTATCCACCTTTCCTATGTTTAAATAAGTTGAGATACGTTTTGAGAGGCCACGAATATCAAGCATTATACGAGCAGCTTCAGCAGCCTTTCCACCTTGACGAAATAAACGCTTTAGTGCATCTACGTCTATTGAATCAGAGTAGATGCCGTTAGCGTTCTTTTTCTTATAGGGCTTGTTACCAAGTTCTTTGTAGAAATAATCCATTAGCTGTTTAGGGCTGTTAGGATTAATGTCTCGGCCGATTAGTTCTCGGAGTTCAAGTGACTTGTTATCGAGAATCTTTCTCTGTTCTTCTTCATAGCACATCATTCCTTGAACGTCGATTCTTATTCCACGTTCTCCCATGTAGAGGAGAGGTTTGATTAATTTTCTCTGCCGCTCATAAGTCGCTTCATTCCCTTGCTTTTTCAGTGCTGCTAATTGCTTAGGGATCGTCTCAACTGGAATGAACGAGTCGAAGCCATTGTAGTTCCACCACTCTTCCCATGTACCAGCTCCCATCTTCATCCACTGCTTACCATCTTCCTTGTAGTAAGGGATGTCTGTGTACATGGTAGTAACAGCAGCTAAGCCAGCAGGAAAGTCTGGATAAGAAATCTTCTGAGCAATTTGAGTACAGTGAATTGAGCCACGAGGTTGGATGCCATACTTGTGTAATAAGAACTGCGTATCAAAGATAAAGTTGGCTCCAGCCTTTGCAATACTCTCATCTTGAATAATGTAGGCAAATCCTCTCATTAATTGAAGCTCTTCCTCAACTGTAAAGTAATCTCCGTGCGATCCTCTGAATGGGATACAGATGGAATCAGTTGGAGACCAGCTAATTCCGATACAGTCAACCTCACCATTAATGACTTCAATGTCGAGACCAATGAGTTGGCCGAGTCTTCCGAGTCTGTAGCAATTACGTAGGACATTGATGGACTGTGCAAAGTCTGGATGAGTAGTAACATTGCGAACACTTCTTCTAATTTCTTTGAATGCTGATTCATACTTAGCCCTCATTAGATCTTCACAGATTACTGGTTTGTTGAGGAAGTTAAACTTCGGAGGGATGAATGTAGCTGGATGGAAGGTAGGAATTACTTTCAATCCAGGCACTAGTGTTGATTCGAGGACACTTCCTCTCCATTTAGTTATACCTACACGATTGCATAAGGCAAGCAATGCTATGTTACCAAATGCTACAATTACATTTAGATCCAATGCCTTTAGTTCACGACCAAGCTCAGTAATGTATTCAAGTCCCTCAGCCGAAACAGTCCACTTACCTCGAGTATCAAGGTTGATGTAGTGAGCAAGTGGCATGTCGAGATCTTTGATTACATTAGTAAGATAAATCTCCCGACGTGGAATCTTAACCATCGAGAGACATTCATCAAGACCTTGACCGGCAGGACCTATAAATGGACGAGGAGGCCGAGCTCTTATTTCTTGAATACCTGGTTGCTCACCACAACCTGCGAGTTTAGCAGAAGGATCACCATGAGCGGGAACATAAGTATGACGCATTTAAGACTCCTTTATTAAGTGCGTTTAATCATTAAACGATCTTATTTCGTACAAGCTTGTGGAATAACCACTAATAATGGAATAACTATTCCACATAAAATAGCGTACCATAGAAATAAACACCTATTACAATCCATTAGCTTTTACCAAGAACGAATCTCTATAAGCTTTAGTTAACTCAAATCCTATACCAGTCATTCCTAATTGATGAGCAGCAATAAGACCACTTCCTGAGCCTAAGAAAGGAATAAGTACTCGAGAACCTTGAAAAGCGAAGGTTCCATAGATATCACGCATCATGTCTATGGGACGTTCAGTAGGATGAGACTTTTGCTGAGCCGGAACAGGTGAATAAGTAAAGGTATTGCCGGCCCTCTGTTTTGCAATAGCTGGACGACCTTTCCAAGCATAAAAGAAAGATTCATAAGCATTAGGTAGACGAGTCTCAGGTTGCTTCGTTTGACCAGTAGGTTTGACCCAAATAGGACACATCCGAGTTGTTTCAAATCCAGCTGATTTAATAGCCTGATACATCTGCTCAAACCAAGGTTCAGGGCCGAACCAACAAAGGAGCCAAGAATGATCAGTCATAACCCTGAAACACTCCTTAAATAGATATTTCATCCCCTTCCAATCGCCCTTAGGATCTCCATCCATATAGACGTCGGCTGTTACCTCATTGTAATCTTCTCTCATATACTGAGACTCGCCTTCAGATTTCTTCTGTTCCATAATCTTGATTGCATAGGGAGGATCGATCTCAACAAGATGGAAGACGCCAGAAGGAATCTTCCTGATGCCTTCGAAGCAACTTTCAATGACATATGATTTGGCAAGCTTTGAGAGTGCTGAGCCTGTGTTCTCATTCTTTGTTTCGACTTGCTTTGCAAGAACTTGCTTAACAATAGCCTCGTCCATCTTCTTCATCATCTTGAGTGCATCTGAAGCAGTCTTACAATCTACAAATGCTTCAGGACAGGCTTCACGAAGCTCGGCTCGTTTGACTGCAAGTGAGACAGTTGCCTTCGATACTCCGCCAATCATCTCTGCTGTATCACCCATAGACCAGCCAGACTGTCCAGGTCCTGGAGCGCTTACTTCTCCATGAAGTTCTTGCTGCATCCTATGGATTTCAAGAGTGAGTTTGTCCATCTCCCAGTATTCCATGTCTTTACGATAGAAGTTCTCAGACTTCTCAATGATCTTCATTTCAAGAATACTGAGTTCCTTTTCATAGATACGAGCAGGGATGAGTGGAACTTGATTACGGCTGAGAACTGTAAAGCGTCGTTCGCCAGCGAGAAGTTTGAATCTTCCATTGCTTAAGTCCAGCATTGCCAAAGGTGTTATGAGACCACTTTCTTTCATGTTCTGTTCAAGTGAGCCAAGGTCGCCCATTACTTCACGGGCACGATCTTCATCAACATCTACCAATCCAACAGGAACCATACCAACCTTGCCTACTTCGATAGTCATTACTTAATTCCTCCTAATAATTTTAATAACTCAGCAGCCGTATCAGCACTCACATTAGCTACGACACGCTTAGTTGTTTGTTTCGTAGTTTCCTTTGTATCTTTCGCTTTCTTCTCAGGCACACGTCGAGATAGACGAATCTGACGGAGAATGTCGATAGCTTCGTCAGTTTGCATGTCTATGATTGAAGTGTAGCCGAGATCATCGAGATCAGCCATTTTCATTCTCCTTTTCTTTTAGCTCATATTTATTAAGAATACAGGTAGCTAAGAAAATATACTTATGCCAACCTAAAGGAGCATTATCATTAGTAATCTCTGAGATCCAAAATGCAAGCTTCCATATAGGATTTGCATTAATAATTTCCATCTGGTAAGTAGGATCAATAGCCATGATTATTTCCCTTTCTTATTCACTTTCATCCGTTCAGTCAAAGCAACCATGATGCCTTTCATAACCACAGATTCAGACATAAGCAATCCAGTAGTCATGCCAGCATCAACTTCGACTGAGTCGAGAACGTCGTCTAAGATTTTGCCAAAGATTGCTTTCCTCAATCCGTATTGAGAAAGAAGACGATTAGCACGAAGCATTTGATCTTCAGAGATTTCAAAACTGAATCTGGGTTTGTATTCAGCTACATCGGGCATAGTTCGAACCTCCTAATTTTTATTTTAGAGTTATCAATTAAGAATTGCGTATGCTTATCATATACTTCAGTGTCATCAACGACTATTTCAATAATCCCTGCATTGATTAGTGCTCCATAACATTTATTACAGGGAATGACACAGTTCATGTAAAGGGTAGTTCCGATAGTTGATGCACCCTTTCGGGCGGCATCTATTATTGCATTGTTCTCAGCATGTTGAGCAGGACAGAGTTCCATATGAGTTCCAGATTCATAGCCAAGGATTTTACGAGGACATTCAGTGTCTATTCTGGCTCTTGTTGTTCTATTTACTACGGTTAGAAGATGATCTCCAAGT
>Ga0172381_10000483_pt1 | contig 47918 bp, 40 predicted proteins | sample Leawel6488metaG_FD_119754 | JGI IMG/M metagenome (GOLD analysis project Ga0172381, IMG submission 119754) | Leachate microbial communities from a municipal landfill in Southern Ontario, Canada - Leachate well 64-88 metaG | ecosystem: Engineered > Solid waste > Landfill > Unclassified | place... | reverse complement strand
TATCACTTTCTGCTGGTCCAGGATCCTGGAAACGTCGGAAATCGAAATTGTTTGCCGGTTATAAAGGGCTTCTATTAAAAGTTGTTCCTTTTCATTCAGTGTTGATGTTCCCGCGGTGAACTCGGGGTTTAAAACGATTTTCGATTCACTGGCCAGTTTAAGCGCCGAAGGCAGGGCGGCATTCATGACTTCACCAAGGTGGCATAGATAATAAGTCGAAATCCAGTCCCAGAAGGTTAACTGGATCGGGTTTACCACCGGATTTTCGTCTAATCGCGAAAGAATGTACTTGGGGATCCGGCCCGACGGTGGTTTTTCATGAACCTTAACAACGAGCGCCGTATAGATTTTTCGCGTACCAAACTGTACCACGACGCGGATACCTTCCCTGATCTGATCATTCAGGTCGAAGGGGACGCGATAGGTAAAGGTACCGGGTACCGGTAAAGGCAATAAAACATCAGCAAATAAAGTGATCCGTTCCATTCATCGGGAATAGAAAATTGTCAGAGCGCCAGGATCCGCGACATTTCAAGCATTTCTTTGTTCAAATCCTTGGTGTGTTTGATGGCTTTGTCGAAAGGAGTATAAACCACCTTGTTGTCAATAATCCCAACCATTTCACCCCGTTCCCCATCAAGTAATCCCCTTACGGACTGATATCCCAATGAGCTGGCCAATACACGGTCGAAAGCGCTTGGAGAGCCGCCCCGCTGAACATGACCGAGAATGGTGACCCGCGTATCCAGTTCGGGGACTTTTTCTTTCATTTTTTTTGCTACTTCAAATGCACCACCCATCTCATCGCCTTCCGCCACAATGACGATACCGGAGGTCTTGTTTTTGCGCCAGTCGTGGCGGAGGAGGCGGGCCAGGTTATCGACGTACGTAGTTGTTTCAGGGACCAGGATAAATTCGGCGCCACAGGCGATCCCACTGCGGAGGGCAATAAAACCGGCATCGCGGCCCATCACTTCGATGAAAAATAACCGGTCGTGCGAGGTTGCTGTATCCCTGATTTTATCGGCTGCGCCAACGACAGTATTGATGGCCGTATCATATCCAATCGTGGAATCAGTCCCGTAAAGATCATTATCAATGGTCCCTGGTAACCCAACAATAGGAAAATTAAATTCTTTATCAAAAATGGATGCGCCGGTGAAAGTCCCGTTCCCGCCTATGGCAACAAGTGCATCGATTTTAAATTCCATGAGGGTCTGATAGGCCTTTAACCGGCCTTCGTATTCCACAAAACGTTTGCTGCGGGCTGTTTTCAGGATCGTTCCGCCACGTTGGATGATGTTTGAAACCGAATGGCTGAACATCTGTTCAACCTGCCCGTCAATCAGTCCTTCATATCCCCGGTAAATGCCATAAACATCAAGTCCGTTGAATATGGCCGTCCTGACCACCGCCCTGATGGCGGCATTCATCCCCGGAGAATCACCACCGGAGGTCATCACTCCTATTTTCTGAATTCGTGTCATGTTACAATATTTATTTAAAGTTGGATAATATTGTCAAGGGTTATTGAAAATGCAAAAGTACATATTTTCATCTTGGGGGGTCAGGAGCCTTTTTTTCCTGCATACACCTCGAATTTCACGAACCTGCATTCAAGCGGGCCGTTATAAACAGTGATCTTTCTTGATGGCCTCAGCCCGATGAATTTCAGGGATTCAAGATCCGACGAGATAAACCATGCAACGGAACCGGAATATTTCCGCTTTAACGTATCCCCGATCATTTTATAAAAGGCAATGGAATCATCCAGTTTGAGGCGTTCGTCATAAGGGGGATTGCAGACAATAAATCCGTTTTCAACCGGTGGGACCGATTCCTCAAAAGAGATTTCCTTCAGGGTAATATCATTCACCAACCCTGCAAAGCGGATGTTCTCCTGTGCCGAAGCAATGGCCCTCTGTGCCCGGTCAGCGCCATACAACTGCAATTTCACGGTGGAGGTCCGGGTATCGGATCCGGATTTGACGGTTTCCCATAGTCTGGGGTCAAAATCCTTCCATTTTAAAAAGCCCCACTGTTTCCGGAAATAACCGGCTGGGATATTTTTTGCCAACATTCCGGCTTCGATCAACAGGGTCCCGGAACCGCACATGGGATCGATCAGGGGAGTAGTAATGTCCCATCCCGAAAGTTTGATAAGCCCGGCAGCAAGGACTTCATTTATGGGAGCAGGCCCGGTACTTTGGCGATAACCGCGGCGGTGAAGCGATTGACCAGATGAATCCAGCGAAACCGTGCATAAATCTTTGAAAAGGTGGACATTGATCCGCAGGTCCGGGTTATCAAGATCGACGGATGGCCGTTTACCGCATTTCGCCCGGATCCGGTCAACAACGGCATCCTTCGACTTTTGAGCCACAAACTGCGAATTGGTAAAAACCGTGTACGAAATCACCGCATCGATGGAAATGGTTTGATCAGGATCAACAATATCCTCCCAGTTATATTCATAAAGCCGGTCATACAGGTCTTTCTGTTCATTGATCTCGAAATGGAAAATGGGTTTCAGGATCCGGAGGGCAGTCCGGCAGCAATAATTGGCACGGTACAGGAATTCCTGGTCACCAGTAAAAGAGACTGCCCTGTTCAATGGCATGATGTCAGTAGCTCCCAGGGATTCCAGCTCTGAAGCGAGGACCCCTTCAAGTCCTGTGATGGTTTTTGCAATAATAGGAAACGTCAGCATAACAATTATTCGAAAAATTCCATTGGGGAAGTTACGAAAATTTAAATTCATCGTCTTCAATGAAATTCCGGTTTGTTATCTTTGAAAAAAATTGAAAATTCATGAAGCATCGATTGCTCCTTTTTCTGATTTGGATATGGTGCCCGATCTCCCATGGCTTTAGCCAGGAAGTATATACAGTCAATGGGAAGGTGATCGATGCCAAGACCAATGAGCCACTTCCTTTCGTCAATATTGTGATCAATGATGGCAATACTGGTGGGACGACAGATATTGATGGGAAATTTTATCTGAGATCAGGAAAAGAGGTACAATCCCTCCGCTTTTCCTATGTCGGATACGAATCGTTGATATATGCCACCGGAACCCGTTCGCGGGATCTGTTGATATCGCTTACCCGGAAAGGGATCGACCTGAAAGAAATTGAAATACTTCCGGGGATCAATCCAGCCCATCGTATCATTCGTAATGCCATTGAGAACCGGGAAATCAATGATCCGGAGAAAATAGAGACCTTTTCCTATACAGCGTATGATAAAACGATATTCACCATTGGCTCCGACACAGCGCTGACAGGGAATTTTTCCGCTTTGGCAGATACGGGCCTGCTGAAGAATTCCAGGGAAATGGAGTTGGAATTTTCCGTTGGTTCCGATTCGGTTTCAAATGACCCGGCCGTGAAAGATTCAACAAGCCAGTTCATGAAAAAACTGATCAGCGAACAATATCTTTTCCTGATGGAAAATGTGACCAAAAGGAAATTCATGGCTCCCGATAAAAATTATAACGAAGTGGTTGCCACTAAGATGTCAGGATTCAAAGACCCGATCTTTGTTTTTCTTACAACCCAGATCCAGTCGTTTTCCTTTTATAAACCCTTCATCACGATTTTCCAGAATGAATATGTCAACCCGATCGGTTCAGGCAGCCTGAATAAATATTTTTTCAAGATCGAGGACACGGCATACACGGGAAAAGATACCGTTTATATCATCTCTTTCCGCCCAATGAAAGGCACCACTTTCGATGGGCTTAAAGGGGTGATCGCCATCAATTCAAACCGTTGGGGGATCCAGAATGTTTCCGCAGAACCCTCATCCAGCGCAAAAGGCTTTACCATCAGGATCCATCAGATGTATGAGTTGATTGACGGAAAACAATGGTTTCCGGTCCAGTTAAATACCGACGTGGCTTTCAACAACATCCGTTTGGGAAAATTCAAACCGGTTGGAAGTGGAAGAAGCTATATCCGGGATATTGTCCTGAACCCCAACCTGGTCAGGCGTGAGTTCCATCATCTCGATGTTGAAGTGGATAAGGATGCAGGCCAGCGGAATGAACCTTACTGGGCTGAATTCCGGGTGGACAGCCTGAGCCCGAAAGACCGCCAGACCTATAAAGTGTTAGACAGCATTGGGAAAGCCAATAACTTTGATAAAATAGCTAAAACCCTGCAAACGATCATGACCGGCAGGATTCCCTGGGGCCCCATTGATATCGATATCAACCGTTTTGTGAACTACAACACCTATGAAGGATTTATCCTGGGAGCAGGCATCCATACCAACGACCGGTTTATCAAAGGGTTAAAAGTTGGTGGCTTTTATCAGTATGCATTTGCCATCTCAACTGCGAAATATGGGGGCGACTTCAGTTACCTGATCAACAGGAGGCATGATGTAACTGTTTCTGCTTCTTACTATTATGATCTTGTTGAATCGGGCGGCGTCACTTTCCCATACGATTATGAATCCATTCTTTCCGGCAATTTCAAACCCCTGTTATTGAAAAAACTGGACCGGTGTGAAAGTTTTAATTTTTTTATCGGGTTCAGGACTTTAAAATATGTTCTCCTCCAGGCCGGGTTGTCCAATGATTTCAAAAAAAGTACAACCTATGACCTGGCGACACCGGAACCTAACGCGGTTTTGTTGCAGGATCAGTTCCGGTTCACGACCATTACGGCCGGAATGAAATGGGCATACGGGGAAAAATTCATTCAGACAATCGACAATAAAATCTCCCTGGGAACAAAATATCCCGTGGTATGGCTTCAATATACCCGCGGGATAAAAAACTTTTTGAAAGGAGAATATGATTATAACAGGGTCGATCTGAAAATCCGTAAAACATTTAATTTAAAGTTTCTCGGGAAACTAACGATACAATTAAACGGTGGTTATATCGACCAGCCCATTCCTGCCTGTAACCTCTACTATGCCCCGGGCAGTTACCGTTTGATAACCCTGTATGCCCCCAACAGTTTTGCCACCATGCGTAGCAATGAATTCCTGTCCAATAAATTTGCATCGGTTTATTTATATCACGACTTCGGATACCTGCTGTTTAAAGGGAAAAAGTGGTTCCATCCTGAATTTGCGCTTTCTCAAAACATTGGTTTCGGCTGGCTGGACCATCAAGAAAGATATGGTTATAACAGCATCAACCCCAAAGAGATGTCACTGGGGTATTATGAATCGGGTTTGCTCATCAATAACCTGATCAACCTGAAACTTTATACTGTGGGTATTGGGGCATTTTACCGTTGGGGGCCTTATTCCATGGATAACACGGGTGACAACTTTGCTTATAAGATCTCGATGATCTTCCCGTTCTGACCGCAAGATCTGCCCTGAGGGCCCACGATCGGTTCAGCTTCCGGTAGGCATAAAATATGCCTCAATTTCCTGCTGATAGCTCCTGTTTTCGTGCTGACGTTCCTGTCCAAGGATATAATTCCTGACGGGATTCAGGTTCCCTTCGCTCACCGAAGCTGCAAAAAAATCCTTATCCCATGAAAACCGTTTTTCCGATATTTTGTTCAGGTTGATCCATCGGCTCGAGTTTCTTTTAATTTCCGACACCGTTGCCGCCACGTTTTGGCCCTCTTTTAACCGGATCAGGCAATGAATATGATCCATCCAGCAGTTGACCAGATGGATTTCGATATCTTTCACGGTAGCCTGTTCAACAATCTGATCTAAAAACTGCTGACGCATTCCGTTTACCAGTATGGGTTGCTGTCCTTTTGTCCCCCAGACAACATGGACCCAGATCTTTGTGTATGACATGGTTTTTCCTGCTTAATCGGTTTAACAAGTAAAAAGTAATACGACAGGGCATTTTTTCTTGACAAATCAATAAAAAACCATTAGGTTTGTATGAGAAATTCCGGTCATCATGCGAGAATTATACCAAAAGAACAAGTTGTTCTTTCTTGTCCTTTTCACCCTTATCTTAGGATTCCTCATCTGGTATTTCCGTGAAATTGTCATCTTCATCATCATTGCAGCGGTGATATCCATCATTGGCGCCCCATTGGTGGAGGTAATGGATAAAATCAGGATTAAAAAATTCAAGCTACCCCATGCTTTCAATGTTTCGGTAACCCTGATCCTGATCCTGGCGCTGTTTTTTGGCATATTCAGCTTTTTTATTCCCCTGATCGTTAATGAAGCCGGAATGATCAGCAACATCGACATGCAAAAACTGATGGATTATTTTCGCGAAGATATTGCCTGGATCCAGTCAACCCTGATCCGTTATGGTGTAATGCCCCATGGGGCCACCATTGAATCTTCCATCAAGGAATCCATTCTGAAGATCATTGATTTCGGGATGTTTTCCAACATCATCACCTCTGTTATTTCATTTACCGGTTCATTCATCGTAACACTTTTTGCCATTCTCTTTTTATCCTTCTTTTTCCTGCTTGATCAGAATATGCTTCCCCGGTTTTTATTAATGATCTCACCCGGGAAGTACAAGGAACAGATGAAGAATGTGATGAGCCGTAGTAAAAAGTTGCTATCGCGTTATTTCATCGGGCTGATCGTCCAGATCACTCTCAATATCATCACTTATTCCCTGGCTTTATATATTGTAGGAGTGAAAAGTCCCCTTGCAATAGGCTTTTTCACCGGCATCATCATTATCATCCCTTACCTGGGAGGAATAATTTCCATGGTGGTAGGGGTTGTCCTGGGCGTTACCGGGGTAATTTCCATGGGGGAATATTCCCAAATACTACCTATGATAATCAAGATCCTGGTGGCGATGGGGATTGTGCAACTCATTGACAACAATGTTTTTGCACCACTAATCCAGGGAAAGAGCGTAAAAGCCCATCCGGTGGAAATTTTTCTGGTTGTCATTGCCGCGGCCAGCCTTGGTGGAATGCTTGGAATGGTTGTAGCAGTTCCCGCTTATGGTTTTATCAAGATCGTGGCATCTGAATTTCTCACTAACTTCAAAAAGGCACAGGGTTTACCGGAAAGAAATAAGGACAGGGAAATTCATTAAGGATTATGAATTAATTGATATTTAACGACTTAGTATTAATGTTTTTTAAATCGTAATATGGCAAAATCTGGTTTAAAAGTATTGGCAGCTGGCCTGGTGGGCATTGCTGCCGGCATCGGGATAGGGATACTCATCGCTCCTTCAAAGGGTTCCAGGACCAGGAAACGGTTAAAAAAGCAGTTCCTTGATCTCGCAGATATGGTAGAGGATAATATCTCGGGTACTGTCAATTCGGTCAAATCAGCCTTTTCGGCGGATATAGAAAAGCCTGTTGAACCTGTTGAAGATGAAACAGGCGCGAAACCAGAAGAGGAGGAAAAATAATGGAATCCGGAAAACTTTCTGATAATTTTTCGTCCCTGACGGAAAATATCAAAGACTATATTGATCTCCAGATCGATTATCTCAAACTTGCCCTGACCGAAAAGATATCCAAACTAGCCTCCTATCTTCTCATTGCAGTGATCGTTTTTATACTTGTCATGTTTCTCCTGCTATTCCTGTCATTAGCCTTCGTATTCTGGTTTGGGCAGGAAGCCGGACCTTTCTGGTTGGGAGCGCTCATCATCGCCGCTGTTTATGTTCTGGGAGGATTATTTGTCTATCTCCGCAGGGAGAAGCTATTTATCAATCCACTGGTTACCCATTTGACTAAAATACTCATGGAGGGAAACGATGAAAAAGAGTGAACGTTACCGGGTAAAAACCGATCGGATCCGGTCCCTGGAAGATATCGCCGCTGAAAAGGCAAGGCTGAAATTTGAAATACGTTTAAAAGAAGAGCATATACATAATAATTACCAGCGCATTCTGGATGCATTTACCCTTAGGAACCTGGCTTCATCCCTTGTAACAGAAATTTCAACTAATTCTTCCATCGTTTCCAAAGCAATCTCGATCGGAAAATCCTTCATAGAAAAGAGAAAAAAGAAGAAAAAAGAAAAATTATCAGGTGGCGTTTCAGGTACTTCTCTCCCGGGTCATTAATTTCAGCAGGATCATTACGGGATATTTTCTTTCAGTTCTGATCCGGAGACCTGTTAACTGGGGTTTTCCGCTGGCTGTGAGTATTGAGCCCAATAACACCTGTAATCTCCGTTGCCCCGAATGTCCTTCGGGAGTCAATGAATTGACCCGGTCGCGGGGAAATATGGGTTATCCCCGCTTTGTTTCCATCCTTGATCAGCTTTCACCTGCCCTGGCCTATCTCACCCTTTATTTTCAGGGGGAACCCTATTTGAACCCATCGTTTTTTGATTTCATCCACTATGCCCGGTCAAGGAAAATTTTTGTCAGCGCCTCAACAAACGGCCATTTCCTGGGAGAAGAAAACATCCGGAAAACGGTTGAATCCGGGCTGGACCGGCTGATTATCTCATTGGATGGGCCAGATCAGGAGAGTTACAGCGCTTATCGCGTCGGAGGTAACTTCAGGCAGGTATTACAGGGGATCCGATCCCTTGTCGACGAAAAACACCGGGTTGGAAGCAGGAACCCGAAAATCATCCTTCAGTGCCTGATATTAAGATCCAATGAAAACAGGTTGAAGGAGATCCGGAAGCTGGGAAAGGAGCTGGGCGTGGATAAAGTTGTATTTAAAACCGCACAATTCAATGATTATCAGCAGGGCCATCCAATGATGCCGGAAAACAGGAAGTATTCAAGATATTACCAGGTAGAAAAAAAATCACCGGAATTCAAAATAAAAAATCCGCTTCCAAACCGTTGTTTCCGTATGTGGAGTGGCTGTGTTTTCACCTGGGACGGGAAAGTGGTTCCCTGTTGCTTCGATAAAGATGCACAGCACATCCTTGGCGATCTGAACAGCCATACTTTTGCTGAAATATGGAAAAGTGGACCTTATCAAATGTTCAGGGGAAAAATCCTGAAAAACCGGAAATCAATTCCTATATGCACGAACTGTACGCAGACAAAGTAAATAATTAGGGATGAATTAAGAATTATGTGTGAAGTGTTACAGGTTACAGGTTTACTCACGATAATGTTTATTTTTTGGGGTGTTCGTGATTGCTGCGCAATTCAGGTTGCAGGTCTCAGGTCTCAAGTTTCAGTGAAGAGTGAACGGCCTTACAATCAAGATTTTATAAATTTCAAATAATCAATAGTCAATGGTCAATAGTCAATAGTCAATGCTCTTAGAGGTTTGTGTTAATTCAGCTGTATCCGCGATCGAAGCCCAGAAAGGAGGCGCCGACCGGGTTGAGCTTTGTGAAAATCTGCATGACGGGGGTACCACTCCCAGCTGCGGATCAATATCTTGTGCCCGTAAACATCTCTCAATCGGTCTTTTTGTAATGATCCGTCCACGGGGTGGGGATTTCCTCTATTCGAAAGATGAATTTGAAATCATGAAAGAGGATATCCGCGTGGCTAAAGAGCTGGGGGCCGACGGGGTAGCGTTTGGGATCCTTTTGCCGGACGGGGGGATAGATGTACCAAGGATGAAGGAGTTGGTTTGTTTGGCCAAGCCCATGGCGATCACCTGCCACCGGGCATTCGACATGACCCTGGATCCATTCAACGCGATGGAAAAACTTATAGGCCTAAGGGTCGACCGGATCCTTACTTCAGGGCAACAAAAAACCGCATCCGAGGGAACCGAATTGATAAGGGAGCTGATCATAAGGGCCCAGAATCGCATTATCATTATGCCCGGATGCGGGGTCAAAGAACACAACATCGTTTCGCTGGCGAGTCAAACAGGGGCGACTGAGGCGCACATCCATCTTGATAAACGGGAGCCCAGCCGGATGAAATTCAGACAGTCGTCAGTGAACATGGGCGCACCGGATCAAAATGAATTTGAATGTATTATTACAGATTGGGAAAAAATCAGAAATATAAGGAAGACCATTGACTATTGACCATTGACTATTGAAGCTTTTATCATAATTACGGTTTAAATTCTCTAATATGAAAAATTTATCCAATCTATTCATGGGCAATAACTTTCGTTATTATTTTATTTCGGTATTCCGGCATTCCGCTGTTTTGCCATCTCACTCCCGCACTCTCGCGGCTATTTTCTGGTTTGGCGTTATGCTGTTTGCCATCTCCCCTGTCCATGCTCAAATTCCGATGCCTCCCGACTGGGAAAACCCGCAATTGACGGGGATCAATAACGAGCCGGCCCACGCAACTTTTCTGCCTTATGATAAAGAGGCAGATGCCCTGAAAAACGACCGGGCAACCTCTCCCTGGTATATCCTGCTTAACGGAACCTGGAAATTCAACTGGGCGGAAAGCCCTGACAAACGTCCATTGAATTTTTATAAAGATGAATTTGATGTGAGCGGCTGGAGAAATATTAATGTCCCATCAACTATCGAGATGCAGGGATATGGTTATCCGGTCTATGTCAATTCCGGATATGAGTTCGAACATCTCATGAAACCTGATCCTCCAAAGGTCCCCCATGACTATAATCCGGTTGGGAGCTATCGTCGCGATTTTGAGATTCCTGCATCATGGAGCGGGCGACAGGTTTTTCTCCAGTTTGGGGCCGTTAAATCATTCTGCTATGTATTTCTGAACAACCAGCAGATCGGTATGGGAAAAGATGGAAAGACTCCGCTGGAATTCAATATAACCAAATATCTTAGGAAGGGCGTTAACACCCTTGGGATCGAAGTATTCCGTTGGTCGGATGGCACTTACCTTGAATGCCAGGATATGTGGCGGATGAGTGGGATCAACCGCGATGTCTATATTTACTCAACTCCGTCAGTCAGGATCCGTGACTTTTTTGCTGAAGGGGATCTTTTTTCCAATTATACCCACGGTATGCTTAAAGTAACGACCTGCATCCAAAGTATCGGGAGTGTGGCTGCGCTTCAAACGATCAATTATGGAAATAGCCAACCCAATAACGGTGACAAGGATCCGGAACCGTTGCCCCTAACCCTTGATATATCACTTTTCCAATCGGCATCATCGATCCATCCTGAATGCAGCGGATCCATTCCCCTGACCATCAAGGATGATTCCGAGGATACCCTGTACTTCGAAAAAGCCATTCCATTCCCAAAAAAATGGAGCGCTGAGATACCCAACCTCTATTATCTGGTGTTGACCCTGAAAGATGGCTCAGGGAAAACTCTTGAATCGACCGGTTGCAATATAGGTTTCAGGACATCGGAGGTTAAAAATGGCCAGTTCCTGGTCAACGGGGAACCCGTGTTGATCAAAGGGGTGAACCGGCACGAATCAGACCCGGTTACCGGACATGTCCTCTCCAGGGAACGTATGCTTCAGGATATCAAATTAATGAAAGAAGCCAACATCAATACCGTACGGACGTGTCACTATCCCGATAATCCCTATTGGTACGAACTCTGTGATGAATATGGGCTCTATGTAATTGATGAAGCAAACATCGAATCACATGGTATGGGATATCAGCCTGACCGCACCCTTGGAAATAAGCCCGAATGGATGAAGGCACATTTAAACCGGACCGAACGGATGGTTGAACGCGATAAAAACCATCCTTGTGTGATCATTTGGTCATTGGGCAACGAAGCCGGGTTTGGATGTAATTTTGAAGCAACTTACGATTGGGTCAAAAACAGAGATGACAGCCGCCCTGTCTGGTACGAGAGGGCCGGGCAGAGCGCCTGTACCGACATTGTTTGTCCCATGTATTGGACCCCACAGGGTTTGGAATGGTATGGCTATGCCCGTCAGATACGTCCGCTGATCATGTGCGAATATGCGCACGCCATGGGCAACAGCACTGGAAATTTCCAGGATTATTGGGATGTGATTGAAAAATACCCACAACTTCAGGGTGGCTGTATCTGGGATTGGGTTGATCAGGGACTTTATGCCGTTGATGGAAATGGAAAGCCATACTGGGCGTTTGGAGGGGATTATGGGCCAAAAAACGTTCCCAGTGATGGGAATTTTATGTGTAACGGAATTGTTTTTCCCGACCGGAAACCTCATCCCGGATACTGGGAAGTTAAAAAAGTATACCAGTATGTCAAATTTATCCCTTCAGATATCAAATCATTGAAGTTTGATATAAAGAACAATTATGATTTTTATAACCTGTCTAATACAGTCCTTTTCTGGGAGATAACCGGTAACGGAAAGATCATGGCACAAGGCAAGGTAAGCTCCTTTACCCTGAATCCCGGGGAAATAAAATCCATAGATCTGGCGGCATATAAACCGCCGGTACTGACCGGGACTGAATATTTCCTCAATGTTTACCTGAAGACAACAGCAAAGTCGGGTTTGCTGGAATCAGGGCATATTCTTGCATCAGAGCAGTTCCCGGTTCCCTGGAACCTTTCATCAGAAGGGGCCCCGGTGATCGGACTATCCCACGCCGATCCGGGCCCAACTGTTTCTCCTACATCGCAACTTAGTAGCAACAGCACGGCAAATCAGATTGAGATCACCGGAAAAGATTTCAATCTGACATTTGATAAAACAACCGGGACCATTTCGTCCTATGTATTTCAGGGAACTGCGCTCATCCTTCGCGGCCCGCTCCCCAATTTCAGGAGGGCGCCAACCGATAACGATATCGGGAACCGTATGCCTGAACGGTGCAAAGTATGGTTTAATGCCAGCGAAAACCGGACCGTTTCCTCTGTCGAAATAAAGAATGCCGGGGCCCAGGCGATGGAAGTTGCTATTAAATACGATTTGCCGGGAAATATTGCCAAAGAATCGGTTACTTATAAGGTTTATCCCACAGGGGAAATCAAAGTTTCGTCAACCCTCTTCCCGGCAGAGACGGAATTACCGGAATTGCCGCGGTTCGGGCTCAACCTGCAGCTCCCTCCTGAGTTTGTCAATATCAGCTGGTATGGACGCGGCCCCATGGAAAATTACTGGGACCGCAAAACGGCTGCTTTTGTCGGGTTTTATCAAAGTACTGTGGCAGACCAGTTCACGCCATATGTTCGTCCGCAGGAAAACGGGTACAAGACAGATGTCAGGCAGGTCGCCCTGGATAATGGAAAAACCGGACTTATCTTTTACGGGGACCCCTTATTATGTTTCAGCGCCCTTCCTTATACTTACGACGATATGAAAGGGTTTTTCCAGGGCGGAAAGCATCTTAATGACCTGAAAAAGAATTCCTTTATTGATCTTAACATCGATTACAGGCAGATGGGAGTAGGAGGCGACGACAGTTGGGGGGCCCGCACCCATACACAGTACACCCTACCCGCAAAAGAGTATAGCTATTCCTTCTGGATGAAACCGTTTGTAAAATAAGGAAGCGGTAGGATTACTGTGATAACTGAAGGATAGTATCATCCATTTTATCACAGGACAATGATGATCAATGAATTAAATGATTCTTCGGGATAATCGGGTGAAAAAGTTATACCCCCGGAATTAAATTTATATTGCAAACGGGCAAGATAGGTTCCGGCATCAACTCCCTGGATCAAAAATGAAAATCCCCCGGGTAAAATATTCCTGTTACCCTGTGGAAAAGTCATGAATTTCGGATTCGAAAAGGTTTCGTTTATACCTACCCGCCAGAAAATAGATGGTGAATTGAATTCATAAGGATGTGAAAAATTAAAAATGAACAGGATATTGCTGCTGTCCTTTCCTACTGTGATGTTTTTAGTCATATAATCGGCCCATTCTGTGGAAGAAATTGTTTCCTGGATATTGTTTTCCACCAGGTATATCCTGGGGCTTGCCACAAGTATCCCGGAAATTTTTGCATCGCCCGCAACTTCCAGCTTGGCTTCCGGAGTGTTTGTCCCGATCCCTACCCGACCGGTACCATAAGTGATATTTGAATCAATAGTAGTCCACTGACTATTGACAGCAATCCATTCAGGTAGCGACGGGGTCCCTGTATTGGAATAATACCGGTTATCATCAGTGCAAAAAACGAGAAGACCGGTTGCAGGATTATTGATGTTATCCCTTTCGCTAATAATCATGCGGGGAATAAGCATCCCTTTTGTAGTAGATTTAACATCGAGCATAGCTGATGAATCGGGAGAAGTGCCATCAGCATTTACAGCAACCTGAGAGAGCAGAAAACTGTTGCTGAATAAAACCATAACGACGAAAAAGAATAATTTTTTCATACTTTAATAATATTTAAAAGTAGGTTATGACAGAGGATTATTAAATATATAGCTGGTTCTTAATGATTTTGGCAATCTCCGAACTGTAGTAAGATCTTACATTTATCCTATATATCCCTACCGGTTGTCCCGATAAGGATAACTGCCGTTTGTTTTCACCCTCCATGGTTTGCTGGAGGATGGGTTTTCCGTTCATGTTATAGATCGCCACATAAACCACGGGTAAATTTTCATCCTGGTTGAGTTCAAGGATGATATAATCGGTGGTGGGGTTAGGATAAATCATTATCCACTGATTTTTTTGATTTTCCCCCAATGAAAGTAATTCCTTTTCCGGATTTTCGACCAGTGCGTTATAGATAGAGCCGCAATAGGTTGCAGTGGTTGTTATATAGGCATGCAAATAACCCCCGCTATTAACTTTTGTTGCGCCAAGCAATAATATGTTATTCCCTGCTACCAGTGTGGCGCTACCATTGTTTTCCACGACAAGAGTATTGCCATTGCCTGCTACCGTCAGCGTCTGTGTGGCATCAAAACAATTACTCGTTCCATCCGGAATGGTTATATTGACAAGATCCTGGTTTTCGGGCGGAGTTGTACTCTTTACCCCGGTAAATGAGCTGAACGAGTTGATACCAATGGCCGAAAGGATATGAGTGTCGGAATTGGTAAGCGCATAAGTAACCCAGGGCAACGGATCTACTTTGGTGCAGGAGATCTTATTTTCAGTGCCTGTTACATCCGCAATTACATATTGGAAGTTTGCATTGCAGGTGAAGCCAATGATCCCTGATTGGGTGATGGTCCAGTAGCGGTTGAGATAGTTGCCTGTAATGTTTGCGTCGGGGTATTTTTTGTTGACCAGGGAAATCCCAATATAGTTTCCACTCGAGAAGGTCCCACCGGAAAAAGATAATGTAACCGAAGAATATTCAGCTGTCCCGGTATTATCGCCCACTGGGAATGTAAAACTGTCTGAAAATCCCGGAGCGAACTCCTTCTGTAATTCTCCGCTTCCGGTCACGATGATCATGATCATAGAAGATGGGGTTCCTGATATAGTCGCCGATGGGCCAAGGAGCAAATTGCTGCTACCCAGATCAACCCGGCCATTGGTCAATGCCAGCGTACCATTGACATTTGTACTTCCGCCAATAGTGATCCCTGTGGAATTGTCCACAGTGAGGTTTTGAATAATATTCTCCCCGTTTATTGCCTGGGAGTTTGTGCCGGAAGATACAACCGTACCTGAGCCTATAGCGTTGGATACGGCATTTTCATTGGTTAAATCTTTCTTAAGGATCATGATTCCGGCGTTGTCCAGTGTCGTACCGCTTTGAATAACCATGTTATTGACTGAGACGATGGTGGTACATAGAGACACTTTAAGTGTCGTTCCACTGGTGACTACATTATCTGCAATGGTTGGGGGAATCGAAAAACAAAGGCAAAGAATAACTAACCAGTACTTTAACGATTGGATAATCCTCATATCCATAAAAAAAGAAAAACGATCTTTCATCTCTTAAAAACTTAAAATTGAGCTAACTCCGAAAAGCCAAATTTTTCATTTTACCATGAAGATGCGAAGACGCAAATATATCATATCCAATTATTTACAATTTTGCGCCTTAGCGACTTGGCGGTGAAAAGTAGTTTTCGGAGTAGACCCAAAATTGTAACATCAACAAACTGACAATACAGTATTTAACAAATATACATTAAAATGATGGAATTCATTCATTAATGGAAATTTTTTTCTGGGCGCAATGAATCTCCTCGCCGCAAGCATCGAGGTATCTCCGGGAATTATTTCTCATTCGTCGCAAGCGACGGGAAACTTACCCGGAGAGATTAAAAAATTTGAATCGGGAATAAAATGGAGATACAGGGATTATCTGTTCTTTGGAACAAGGAACTTGTTATAAAGTAATAATCCAATGATGATCAGCATGCCTATCATACTGAATGTCAACCATAACATGGATGGTTGATTCATCCTATCAACATACAAAACATGAAGCCAGGCTCCCAGGATCTCTCCCACGCCGCTTCCTATTACGCCATAAAGAAAAGGGTATCCCAGGTATAACGCTTTTTTATCATCCGGAGCTATGAGCCCGATGTAGGCAATGAACTTTGGGTGGGTGGTCATTTCGCCCAGTGTATGAGGATCATTCAGCTGAAAACAGTCACATAGGCGGAAGAAAAACCAAGTCCCTCGTCATTTTTTAATAAAACCAGGTAAGCCGATAACACGGACATGACGCCGTAATAAGGGCGCCGTTCGAAAAATTCCATGGAAACAGCGGTCCGGAAATTCCCGGGGAATGAAGTAAATCCAGGTTTGGTATTGGTCGAAGAGATACAACAGGATTGATGAATCCTTGCGAAAGTACCGAAAAAACCCGTACTTTTGGACAACAGTGAGAAATGAAAGAAATTGTTGAAAAACAAAAAATCAAATAACCAATGAATAATGAAAATCAACAACTCAGATATGTCCCTAAGTAAAGTTACCCATATTTTGTATCCTGCTTTGATTACAACGCTGCCACGTCAAAGGACAATCAGGAACCTCCTTTATTTTTTTTTCATGATTTTCGTACCCATGAATATGATGGCCATTGAACCGGGTGGGATAAAAGGGCCTTCGGTTATTCCAAAACCGGTAAAAATGAAACTGCTTAGGGGAAATTTCATTCTGGATCAGGATACGCGTTTGATCATTGCCGGCAATAATCAGGAAGTATCGCATATTTCGGGTCTCTTTTCGGATTGTGCGAAAAATGCCGGGTGTCCTTTATTACCGGACAAAACCGGAGAAAAACCTGTCAAGGGGACGAAAGTTGTTATTTTTACCCTGAAAGATACAGGGAAGGGAACTAATCCCGAAAGCTATGAATTACAGGTAACGCCCAAACAAATTCTTGTCCGGGCCGGGACTGCACAGGGATTGTTTTATGGAATGCAAACATTGCTACAGTTGATGCCTGCGGATTTCTTTGTGCCAGATCAGGCCGACCATAGTAAAAGCTATACTATTCCCTGTATTGCCATTAAAGACCAGCCGCGATATTCATACAGGGGTATGCATCTTGATGTTTCCCGCCATTTTTTTCCGAAAGATTTTATAAAAAGATACATCGACCTGATCGCCCAATATAAAATGAATACTTTTCACTGGCATCTTACCGATGATCACGGTTGGCGGATCGAGATCAAAAAATATCCGAAACTGACAGAAATTGCCGCATGGCGCGTTGATCATGAAGATCTTCCATGGAATGGACGCCCGGCTCAAAAACCAGGAGAAAAAGCCACTTACGGAGGGTACTATACCCAGGACGATATCCGCGAGATTGTGAAATATGCCGCTGACCGTTACGTAACCATCATTCCTGAAATAGAAATGCCGGCCCATTCCGTGGAAGTCCTGGCTGCCTACCCGCGGTTATCCTGCAAAGGTGGGCCATTTACGGTCCCTTCCGGAAGTTATTGGCCCGATCTTGATATTTTTTGCGCCGGGAACGATTCTGTTTTCACTTTCCTGCAGGATGTTTTGACAGAGGTAATGGAATTATTTCCATCTCAATACATCCATATTGGCGGAGATGAAGCAGATAAGGCCAATTGGAAACAATGCCCAAAATGTCAGGCAAGGATCAAGTCAGAAGGGCTGAAGGATGAAAATGAACTTCAAAGTTATTTTATTAAAAGGATCGAAAAATTTATTGTATCCAGGGGCCGTAAGGTGATTGGATGGGATGAAATTTTAGAAGGCGGGCTCCCCCCTGAAGCTACCGTGATGTCCTGGCGGGGGGTCGAAGGAGGAATTGCTGCGGCACGGCAAGGCCATGACGCGATCATGACCCCTGGTTCGTTTTGCTATTTTGACCATTACCAGGCCGATCCACGGTTTGAGCCGAAAGCCATCGGTGGTTTTACCACCCTGAAAAAAGTTTATTCATATAACCCAACGCCCGGTGAACTCAATCCGGAAGAAGCCAAACATATCCTCGGGGCCCAGGGAAATGTCTGGGCCGAATTCATCCCTACGCCTTCTCAGGCCGAATATATGGCAGTGCCACGCATGATCGCGTTGGCCGAAGTCTTATGGTCGCCTGAAAAATCACGTACCTGGGATGATTTCCGGAGCCGGATGGCGACGCAATACCAACGGCTCGACGACATGAAAGTGAATTACAGTAAGGGATCTTTCCGGGCGGAAATAAACACCATTACTGATAAAAAAACGAATGTGACCAGGGTGGCGCTCGGATCGGAGCAATGGGATGTCCCTATTCATTATACCATCAACGGGGATGATGTTAAAGCCACTTCGCCCCTTTATACCGGCCCATTTGAAATCAAACGGAACGGGATCATTCGCGCCGGCCTTTTTGTGGATGGGAAATTGAAGGAAACGACGACGGACATACCATTCCTTTTTCATCTGGCCATCGGGAAACCGTTAAAATACCTGTCTGGTTATTCTTACCGGTACCCGGCTTCGGGGCCCGGAGCATTGGTTGATGGACTGCGCGGTTCTATCAGTCATCGCGATGGGATGTGGCAGGGATTCCTTGGCAATGATCTGGAGATCATTATCGACCTTGGAAAAGAAGTTCCTGTCAACACGGTTCAAATGAATTTTCTTCAGAACCAGCGAAGCTGGATATTTTTACCTGTTTTGGTTGAATATTCGCTATCTTCTGATGGTAAACGTTACCACTCCATCAACGAGGTTCCCAATGCTATCCCACCCAAGGAAGAGCAGACTTTTATCCAGCCTTTCAATATACAATTTATGCCTGATACCAAAGCAAGGTATGTAAAGGTGAAGGCAAAAAATCTGGGAAAATGTCCCTCCTGGCATGAAGGTTCAGGGCAGGATTGCTGGATGTTTACCGATGAGATCGTGGTGTACTGATCATACGGTCATTATATCTTTCTCCTTGGTTTCGAATATTTTATCAACTTTTATAATAAAATCATCGGTAATTTTCTGTATTTCGGTCTCCAGTTTATCGACTTCATCTTCGGGAATGCCGTCTTTTTTTAATTTTTTGGCAGTCTCATTCGCGGTCCGGCGTATATTACGAATACCGATCCTGGCATTTTCTGCTTCTATTTTTGCTTTTTTAACCAGGTCCCGACGTCTTTCTTCGGTCAGAGGGGGAACAATGATCCGGAGTATTTCTCCCTCATTTTTCGGGTTGAATCCTAAATTAGCCGCCTGGATGGCTTTATCAATAAGTCCGAGCACGTTTTTATCCCAGGGTTGAACGATGATCTGGCGGCCGTCGGGAGTACTGACATTGGCTGTTTGTTCAATGGGGGTCATGACTCCATAATAGTCGATCTTTACCCCATCCAGCATCTGTGCGCTGGCTTTCCCGGCCCTTACTTTTTGGAGTTCCTTTTCCAGATGCTGAACAGTGAGGTTCATACTTTCTTTCGTCTCTTCCAGCGTAAATTCTATCTCTTCATTCATAGGATGTATTGCTATAAGTTATTATGTTTGGAGGCTTGATTTGCATCCTTATCTGTCATCCGTCATCCCTGCGTAACGAATGTCCCGATTTTTTCGCCATCCATCAGCCTTTTCAGGTTCCCTTGTTCATTCATATTAAAGACATAGACGGGAAGGTTGTTTTCCTTGCAAAGGGTAAATGCCGTAAGGTCCATGATTTTTAATCCTTTCCGGTAAACTTCATCAAACGACAGGGCATCGTATTTCACCGCGGATGGATCTTTTTCAGGATCTGTGGTATAAACACCATCTACCCTGGTCCCTTTGAGTAAAGCATCTGCCCCGATTTCGAGGGCCCGTAGCGCCGAAGCGCTATCGGTGGTAAAAAACGGATTTCCCGTACCACCGGCAATGATCACAACATATCCTTGTTCCAGGTAACCGATGGCTTTACGCCGGTCCATGGCCTCACAAACCGGGGATACAGCAAGCCCGGAAAGAAGCTTTGCGTGTATTCCGATCGTTTCCAGCGCTGCCTGGATGGCCATGCTGTTGATCAGGGTAGCCAGCATGCCCATATAATCCCCCTGTACCCTATCCATGCCGACCCCTACACCCTGGAGGCCACGGTAAATGTTACCGCCACCGATCACAATGGCTACCTGTACCCCGCTTTCTGCAACCGATTTTATTTCAGAAGCATAACAACCCAACCTTTCAGGATCAATACCATAACCCTGTTTGCCTTCCAGCGCTTCACCGGAAAGCTTCAAAAGAATACGTTTAAACATCGCCATTCCAGATGGTTTTAAAACTCAAAGTTCAAAATTAAAAACAAAATCATCACGTCAATAGCTAATTTCCTCCTGTTCCATGGCAATTCTTATATTTCTTCCCGCTACCGCATGGACATGGATCATTGCGGCCGACTTTCTTTTCGACCTTGACCGGTTGAGGCTTAGGTTTTTCCTGGGTATTTGAATTAGCCTGTGAAAGTAAGTCAGAACGTTCTTCCTTCATACGGGACCGGTCCATCCGTCTCGGTGCCTGGGCTTCCTTCACGGTTTCGGTCTGCATGGGGACATCGGCTTTGATCAGGAAGGAAGTGATCTCTTTATTCGTACGTTGAACCATGGCCTTGAACAATTCGAAGGATTCGAATTTATAGATCAGCAAAGGATCCTTCTGCTCATAAGCTGCATTCTGGACCGATTGTTTCAGGTCGTCCATCTCGCGGAGATGGTCTTTCCATGCATTGTCGATCATGCCAAGAACAATCCCCTTTTCGATGGAGAGGATTACTTCTTTTCCCTGGTCTTCATAAGCTTTACGAAGATTCGCGACCGCCTGCATGGTTTTCAATCCATCGGTTACCGGGATGGCAATATTTTCATACCGGGTATCATTCTCAAACACGTTACGTATTACCGGGAAGGTCTTCATCGCGATCAGCTCACATTTCGATTTATACCGTTTATAAATCTGGTTATATAACCGGTTTACCATTTCATCGGCGCTGAGTGTCCCAAAATCCGACTCGGGAATGGGGGAATCCGACGCAAATTCTTTAAGAAGATCATATTTGAACGAGGTAAAATCCCTTTTTTCAACTGTATCCAGGACAATGGTTTCACAGACGTCATAGATCATGTTCGAAATATCTACTGCAAGGCGGTCGCCAAACAAAGCGTGATGGCGTTTTTTGTAGATGACTTCACGCTGTATGTTCATGACGTCGTCATATTCAAGCAACCGTTTACGGATCCCGAAGTTGTTTTCCTCTACTTTTTTCTGAGCGCGTTCAATGGATTTGGTGATCATCGAGTGCTGGATCACTTCCCCATCCTGGATCCCCATCCGGTCCATGATTTTGGCAATTCTTTCGGATCCGAACATCCTCATCAGGTCATCCTCTAATGAAACAAAGAACTGAGAACTGCCCGGGTCGCCCTGACGACCGGCCCGGCCACGTAACTGACGGTCAACGCGACGAGATTCATGCCTTTCTGTACCGATGATGGCCAACCCCCCGGCTTGTTTTACGCCTGGTCCCAGCTTGATGTCGGTACCACGGCCCGCCATGTTGGTGGCAATGGTCACCGTCCCGGCACGCCCTGCTTCTGCAACAATATCTGCTTCCCGCGCATGTAACTTGGCGTTCAATACATTATGAGGGATGTTTTTACGTTTGAGCATCCGGCTTAACAATTCTGACGTTTCAACAGAGGTAGTTCCAACCAGCGCGGGCCTTCCTTGTTCAACCAGCTTCTCAATTTCATTGATGACCGCATTGAATTTTTCGCGTTTGGTCTTATAAACCAGATCTTCCCGGTCGTCGCGAATAACCGGTTTATTCGTCGGGATCACCACAACGTCTAATTTATAAATATTCCAGAATTCACCCGCTTCAGTCTCAGCAGTCCCGGTCATACCAGCCAGTTTCTTATACATCCTGAAATAATTCTGTAAGGTAATGGTCGCATAGGTCTGGGTAGCTGCTTCGATCTTCACACTCTCTTTGGCTTCAATGGCCTGATGCAGGCCATCGCTGTAACGACGTCCTTCCAGGATACGACCGGTCTGTTCATCCACGATTTTCACTTTATTATCCATCACCACATACTCGACGTCTTTTTCAAACAAAGCATAAGCTTTAAGCAACTGGTTCACAGTATGGACACGTTCAGTCTTGACGGAATAATCGCGCAACAGGGAATCTTTTTTCTCAATCTTTTCCAATTCCGACAATTTCTCACGTTCAATGTCGGCAATGACCGACCCGATATCGGGTAATATATAAAATGTAGGATCTTCGTAAGATTCTGTAAGTAAGTCAATCCCTTTATCGCGCAATTCAACGGTGTTGTTTTTCTCATCGATCACAAAATAAAGTTCGTCATCGATGATATGCATATTCTTAGCCTGTTCCGCTAAATAAAAATTTTCGGTTTTCTGCATCAGCGCCCTCATCCCGGGTTCACTGAGGAATTTAATCAATGCTTTATTTTTCGGCAGGCCATGAAAAGCCCTGAACAATTGTTCCCCACCCCTCCGGAAATTTTCTTCGTTTTTGGGATCCTCCGTCAAGGCTTTCGCCTCAGCTAAAAGTTTGGTAACCAGGTTTTTCTGAGCATTATAGAGCTTTGTGACGTTGGGTTTCAGGTCGTCGAACAGTTGGTTTTCCCCTTTGGGAGTAGGGCCAGAAATGATCAATGGTGTCCGGGCATCATCGATCAGCACGGAGTCCACCTCATCCACGATGGCATAGTTATGGGGCCGCTGTACCAGTTCTTCAGGGTTGCTGGTCATGTTGTCGCGCAGGTAGTCAAAACCAAATTCGTTGTTGGTCCCATAAGTGATATCGGCTAAATAAGCATCGCGACGGGCCTGTGAATTGGGCTCGTGACGGTCGATGCAATCCACTTTTAAACCATGGAATTCGAACAGCGTCCCCATCCATTCCGAGTCGCGTTTAGCCAGATAATCATTGACTGTAACGATATGGACCCCCTTACCGGGAAGGGCATTAAGGTACATGGGCAAAGTTGCGACCAGTGTTTTTCCTTCACCGGTGGCCATTTCAGCAATTTTTCCTTCGTGGAGGACGACCCCGCCAATAAGTTGGCAATCATAATGGACCATATCCCATTTGATCATGTTACCGCCGGCCATCCAGCTGTTTTTATACCGGGCAATATCGCCAGTAATTTCAATACTGTCTTTCCTGGCGGCAAGGTCACGGTCATTTTGTGTTGCCGTGACTTCCACATACTCGTTCTCAAAGAAACGACGGGCCGTATCTTTCATAACTGCAAAAGCTTCCGGGAGGATTTCAAGCAGTACTTCCTGGGTCAATTCATAACTTTCCTTTTCAAGATGATCAAGTTCGGCATAAAGTTTTTCCTTTTCGTCGATCCCGATGTCGTCGGAATCGAGTTTTTCTTTTAACAATCCTATCTCCTTTTCTTTCCCGGCGATGTGTTCATTGATCCTACGTTTAAACTCCAGGGTTTTTTCGCGGAGTCCATCATTCGAAAGGGTAATTATGGTCTCATAAGCCTCCAGGGCCTTCCTGACCAAGGGGTCGATGGCCTTTATATCCCGTTGTGATTTATTTCCAAGGAGTTTTTTAAAAATATCTATCATGGTTTTCTTTTATTCTTTTATCAGTTGATTTATTTGAGCCTCCAGGTCCCCGCTGGGCGATCCGGCAGGGTACCTGAAGATTTTTCCCTCGCTGTCAATCAGGACAAACAGCGGATAAGATCTTACTTCATAATCAATAAGCGTTTCCAACCGGTCCCCGATGTTGGCAAAATCCCACGTGTAATCCTTTTTCAAGTTGATGAAAAGGATCATCTTACTGAGATATTTATCCGCCGAAATACAGAGGAACGGGAGCTGAACTTTATATTTCTCATAGAGGGGGACCATCAGATCCAATTCCGTCAGGCATTCCTCGCACCAGGTGGTCCAAAAGCACAAAAGGAGAGGTTTTCCACGGTAATTCTTCAGGGAAATTTCCTTCCCGTTACGGTCTGTCAGGGTGAATTCCGGCGCTTCGCTCCCGGGCGTCAGCCGGTTGAGAAAACAGAGGATGTTGGCAGCGACTTCCCGGCTTCCCGGATTGGCAGCATTGAGCTGTATGGTTTGCAACACCGAAATGACGGCCTTCTGATCATAGCCTGCCAAAGAATAAAATTCCATCAATCCTTTCAGTAAAACCAGTTCCCTGAGCTGATCGTTTTTCAGAATCGTATCGGTAGCCAGGGCATTCATCATTGCTTTCACCGGATCCGGAGTGGTCAAGAGGGGCCTGAAGTCGATCTTATGAAGGGGGATCGAAGTGACCGTGATATATTTCGAAAAATAATTGTTGAAAAAATCCATATACTCCGGGTTCTCATAAAGTACAGGCTTATCGATCAGATATTTACGGGCTAACTGGGCGGCGTTGTAATATTGCGACATTTGTTCCAGCGATGCCAGTTTATACGTGATATAACCGGTAAAATAAGGATTTTCAACAAGGCCGAACTCCCGGTCCAGGGTCACCCTGAGACTGTCGATACGGCCCTTTTTACGATCGCGGTAAAGGGCATTAAAATTGTCCAATAAGAAAGAGTTATAGATGCTGTTGAATTTCCCGATGAGGGTATTTAGCTCATTGGGGCTGGCATTCCGGAAGGTTACCTCCAGGTTTTGCGACTGGATAAAAGGATCGGTTTCCGAATAATCGTCATAGTTCATGGGGCTGATCTGGAGATCATATTTTTTCCCTGGTTCCAGAAATATTTCCGCTGTATGGAAATTGATCGAGAGGGTGGCGTCCGTTGTTTTGCTAAGTTTCAGGGACACAGAAAATTTGCCGGTCATATCCACTTCAGCGGTTGACAATAGCTTGTCAATGTTGGTCAAACCATCGCCAGAAACAGTGATCCGGATCCGTTTTCCTTCAGCTCCCGCGGCAGCGCCAAAGATTTGTGTATCCTGAGAGAATAACATGACAGGGAATGCCAGAAATGCAAAAAACAGAAATAATGTCTTATTAAGTGAATACACAACAATCCTTTTGAATGGACAAAGGTAAGAAAAAGCTTCCACTCATCTCCCATCTCCCATCTCCTATCTCTCATCCCCTTTTCCTGATCTCAACCGCTATCCCTTTCGGCACAAACTGCTTTACATCACCCCCATTGCGTATAATATCCCGAACAATGGATGAACTCAACGAAGCATATTCCGGCTCACAAAGCAGGAAGACGGTCTCAATATCCGGAACCATCAGCCGGTTCATCTGGCCGATACCCCGTTCGAATTCAAAGTCAGCGGCGGTCCGTAACCCGCGCAGGATATATCCCGCGTTGGCTTCTTTGCAAAAATCAACCGTGAGCCCCGAATATGTTGTGATTTCAATTTTAGGTTCGCGGTTAAAAATTTTCCGGAGCCATTCAACCCTTATATCCAATGGGAAAAAGGAATTTTTCTCCGCATTCCCGCCAATGGCCACAATCACCTTGTCGAAGAGCGGGACCGCGCGACGGATGATGGATTCATGGCCGCGCGTAACGGGATCAAAAGAACCCGGGAAAACAGCGGTTCTGTTCATGAGATGAAAATTAATCGCTACAAATGTAATGAAAATGGAAAGGGGTTTTCAATCATCCTTCACACACCTGACAGATAAACCACTTTTAATGTTGCCTTCCGTGTGACCAACGTGCATCGCATTATAATACAGGAAATAACCGATGGCTGTTTGCGGACCAGCTCCGGGACTGGCTGTCCAAAAGTTTCCATATTGTCCTATGAAATTAAAGGAACCATTCACACCGCTCCGGCCTCCACCGGGTAACGCGGTAAACCTGCTTGTATTGCTGGCTTCGCTGTTGGGGTCCCACCAGTGATCAAATCCTTCTTCTTTCATCTTTCCACCAGCAATATCCTGACCACCTAAAAAATTTAAAAGGTTTTGCCATTCTTCATCATCCGGGACATGCCATCCCAGCGGACAAAGCCGGTTTGAGCTATGAACAGCATACCAATTATAAAGATTGCCATAAACCGGGACATTATTGGTGTCGTTATTATAGTTACAATAAGCCCCTGAAATTTGATTTTTCCATAACCGGGTGGTATCTCCTGTTATGGAGTCAGTTATAATGGGGATTTCCTCCCCGGTTGCATAACGGGTCGTCTTCAGGTTTTCAATAGTCCAGGTACTGTGCCGTACAATTTTCAAAACGTCTAACCAATAATAGGTCATGGTATGATAGACGTTTCCGTCCAGATCTATCATGGTATTGATAGTATCCGGAACGGTTGAGACCATGATCAGGTTGCCAAAAGTCGTTAAATCCTCGGTTTTTGCATAAGCCCTCACAAAATACGCTGTACCGGCATGAAGGGGGCTGATCGTACTGGAATAGGGACCATCCCCAACGCCATCGGAAGTAAACCGTTTTTTTGAACCGAATAAATTAGTGTCTGAGAAATCATAGGTAATAAAAGTTACAGAATCCCATACTACCCCCCGTTTGGTCACCGCGGAAGCGCCGGAAGAAGTTACCGTGCCACCGGTTTCAATCAAGGTATCGGTAACTGAAGTTGGGTCATGGGTAATGACATCCGGGGGTAAGTTAATCTCTTTTTTACAGCCCAGGATCAGGATCAACGCTATGGCGCCCATGAAGGTAATATGCTTGACTGTTTTTTTCATCTGGCTGAGCTTATTTTACACCATTGATCCCATGATAATTATTCAAAGGTCAGGGAGAGTTGAAATATTTTTGAATTCAGTTTATCAATTGATTCGGTATATATCGTACCATCGCGGGTCAACATATCATTCAAGCCGTACATCATTTTTAACTCGACCCCCAGTTTAAACCATTCATTGTAAAAATCAAAACCGACACCTCCCTGAAGGTAAAAATCACTTTTTCCGAATTTAACGATCCGATCGGTATTCTTTTGTTCCCGTTTTTTGGCATTGGAGGAGAGATCAAGCGAGTACATTGCCCCGGCCATCAGATAAGGCCGGAAATTGTTGTAGCGGACAGCCTTGAATTTAAATTCCAGTGGAAAATTGATATAGGTTGAGGGAACTTCTTTTTTTATCTCTTCATGTTTAACATCCATCTCCATGGTACTGAAATTCATATAATAAGTTTCGAGGGAATAGGCAATCTCTCTCGACCCATAAATAAAAGAGGGGACAAAACGCAGATTAAAATGATTACCCAAACGCAGATCACCAATGATACTGACTGTAAATCCAAGCCCGTAATTGCATGATACGGCTAACACCTTGGCATAATCAGGCGCAGGAGAAATATCAGGGATTTCTTCATCACCTTGAAAAACCCTGGTGCCAAGATCAGGCGCTGGTTTTATAGAAACAAAAAGTTGATTGAGCGCCAGGGCAAACCCAAAATGAAGGACTTCGTTATCGTAAGCAGGCATATTAAGCACAACCTTGCGCTGACTCTTGACAGAAACGGGAAGAATAAGGGCAACCGTGACCAGGAACAGGACGAGAGAACGCTCAATTTTCAAGGAAATGCAGAAATTTAATAAGAAGAGATAACGCAGGTTTTGCTGATTTATTTTTCAGCGGAGCAGCGCTATGCCCTCCGTGTCCGGTATTATTATTTTTCAGCCATGTAAATCGAAGCAATACCAGCGGTCAGATTGTACTGTTTCTCGTTCCTGAGACCAACACTTCTGAGGATATCCCGGAAATCGTTCCCTGATGGAAAAGCCGCCACCGATTCGGGCAAATACCGGTAGGCCCGTGAATTCCCGGAAACCAGCCGCCCAACGGCAGGAATGATAAAACGGGAATAGAAATGATAGAGTTGTTTCATGGGAAAACAGGAAGGATGCGAAAATTCCAGGATCAGCATGATACCCCCGGGGCGGAGTACCCTTTTCATTTCGGTCAGGCCCAGCGCCAGGTTCTCATAGTTCCTGACCCCGAACGCCACGGTAATGGCATCGAACGCATCATCAGGAAAAGGCAACGAGGAAGCATCCGCACATTGCAGGTTAACCCTTGCCTCCAATCCCTTTCCAGCGATCTTTTTCCGACCAATTTCCAGCATTTTTTCTGCAATATCAACGCCGGTAATTTTCGCAGGTCCCGCCTGTGCGATGGCAATGGCAAGGTCACCCGTTCCGGTAGCTACATCCAATACCAAAGAAGGGTTATGGGATTTCAGTAACCGGACCAGCTTTTTCCGCCAGAGAAAATCAACCCCGAATGAAAGCAAGTGGTTCAGAAAATCATATTTCGGTGAAATATCATCGAACATATCCCGGACCAACTCTCTTTTTGAGACAGAAACCATATATAAAAATGAGGATGTGCTGATGTGCTGATGTGCTGATGTGCTGATGCAAACCAAGCCTTCCAGGTTTTTCGGAGCGTAAAACGCCTTGGCGAATTGAAGGTTTTAAGCGCCTAACTGGAGCCGTTTGAATCCGGTAACGGTCAAATCCTTGTCGTTGTCAGCGACATATTGACGGACGGTCTTCTTTGAATCTTTCACAAAATCCTGGTTCATCAGGGTCATTTCCTTGAAGAATTTCTGGAGTTTTCCCTGGGCGATTTTTTCCAGCATTGCTTCCGGTTTTCCTTCCTGACGGGCCTGGTCCTTACCGATTTCAAGTTCCCTGTCTATCACCTCCTGAGGGACAAATTCCTTATCCACGGCAACAGGGCTCATGGCAGCGACCTGCATGGCTAATTCGTGGCCGATTTCCTGAACGTTCCTGGCATCGGCTTTATCCATCCCGATGATGGTAGCCAGACGGTTCCCGAAATGGTTATAAGCAAAAGTAACCGGTGCTTCGATCACTTCGTAATGTGAAATCTGGATCTTCTCACCGGTTTTACCCAACAGTTCGTCCAGTTTTTGTGTAACGGTGATGTCTCCGATCTTCATGGGCATGAGCTCAGCAACGGTGTGCAGCCGATGGCCCAGGGCCAGGTCAAGAATGTTTTTCGAAAAGCTGATGAAATCTTCTGTTTTTCCAACGAAATCGGTTTCACAGTTCACCATGATAACGGCGGCAAAGGTTTTATCCTCGGTTGTTTTAGCTATCACATAACCTTGATTGGCATCGCGGTCAGCGCGTTTACCGGCAATCTTCTGTCCTTTTTTACGAAGGTAATCAATGGCTTTGTCAAAATCGCAGGCTGTTTCCTGTAAAGCTTTTTTGCAATCCATCAACCCTGCACCGGTCAGCTGGCGTAATTTATTTACATCTGCGGCAGTTATATTCATAAAAAAAATTAGATTAGTAAAGCGTTAAATTTTAATTATTTCTTATTGCTCCTTCCGGCTGGTTTGCTGATGCGTTTCCGGGCAGGTTTTGCTTTTTCTTCGGCAGTTGGTTCAATTCCCTTCATTTTGGAGACCTTGGTATCTACAAAATCTTTCTTGACGATTTTGATACCATCTTCATCAACTTCCTCTTCCTCGATATCATCCAATACTTTTGACCGTACGTTGAAATCGGTTTCTTCTCCTTCACCGCGTTCGTCGTCGGCTGCTTTCTTATCGCGGTCGAGTTTGCGTTCCATCAGGCCTTCTTCCATGGCCCTGATCATCGTATCAACGATCAGGGAGATGGATTTGGAAGCATCGTCGTTAGCAGGAATAGGAAAATCAACTGTACGCGGATCCGAATTGGTATCAACAATGGCAAAGGTTGGAATATTCAGCTTTTTGGCTTCGGCCAAAGCGATGTGTTCTTTAAGGATATCGACGATGAAAACGGCAGCCGGTAACCGGTTAAGGTCAGCGATAGAGCCCAGGTTCTTTTCAAGTTTGGCGCGTTCACGGGTCAGCGTAAGGCGTTCTTTCTTGGAAAGGTTGGTATAGGATGGACTGGCCATCAGTTTATCGATGGAAATCATCTTCCGGACGGCTTTACGGATGGTCGCGAAATTGGTAAGCATCCCGCCAGGCCAACGTTCAGTAACATAAGGCATATTGACTCTTCGCACATGTTCGGCAACGATTTCCTTGGCTTGTTTTTTCGTAGCGACAAACAGTACTTTCTTACCCGATTTGGCAATTTGTTTCAACGCAGCTGCAGCTTCGTCGATCTTAGCCATGGTTTTATAAAGGTCGATGATGTGGATCCCGCTACGTTCCATGAAAATATAAGGGGCCATGGCAGGGTTCCATTTTCTGCGCAGGTGTCCGAAATGAACGCCGGCATCCAACAATGAATCAAAATTTGTTCTTGACATATATGATTTCTATGAATTCGAAAATACTAACGTTTACTGAACTGGAATCTCTTACGGGCCTTTTTCAGACCGTATTTCTTACGTTCCACCATGCGGGGATCGCGCATCATGAGCCCTTTGGCCTTCAGGGCGGGTCGATATTCTTCATTGATTTTGCAAAGGGCGCGTGAAATAGCCAAAGCCAATGCTTCAGCCTGCCCGCGGATACCACCGCCATCCAGGTTCACCTTCACGTCAAATTTACCCAGGTTATTGGTTATTTCAAATGGTTCGTTGACCTTAAACTGAAGGATCGGGGTCGGGAAATAATTCTTAAAATCACGGCCATTCACGGTTATAATGCCGGAACCGTCTTTAAGATAAATTCTTGCGACGGCAGTTTTCCTTCTGCCGAGGGTATTGATTATATCCATATTACTTAATTGAGGTTAATTTCATAGGTTTTGGTTGTTGGGCCTGATGCGGATGTTCGGATCCTGCATAAACATACAGGTTGCGGAACAGGTCGCGTCCCAACCGGTTTTTGGGGAGCATTCCCCTGACAGCTTTCTCAACGATTGCGGTCGGGTTTTTCTTAAACAGTGCGAGGGGCGTGACCTCCTTCTGTCCGCCAGGATATCCCGAATGGGTAAGATAAACCTTATCTTCGAGCTTATTCCCGGTCAGCTTGATCTTCTCTGCATTGATAATAACCACGTTGTCGCCACAATCCACATGGGGAGTGTAGTTCGTTTTTGTTTTGCCTTTCAGCAACATGGCCACTTTGGCTGCCAAACGTCCCAGTATCTGGCCTTCGGCATCGATAAGCACCCACTCCTTGGTAACAGTTGCGGCGTTGGCGCTGATGGTCTTGTAACTTAACGTATTCATGCTTTGTCTCGTAATTGTTTGATAATATGAATCCTTTTTCTTCCAAAAGGGCTGCAAAGATATTTTTTATTTTCCATTCCACCATGGATGTTAATGATCAAATTAAAATATTTTATCATTATCCTTTATTTTATTACAATATTATGTATCTTTATCCTTTATTTTTATACAAAAAAGGACTTTTTCAATTCAGTACATTCTCACATCGTAAATCATAAATCATTATGTTTCCCCGATTATTATCAGACCGTCTTTCCCGACAACGCGATTTTTGTCTCCTCGGCGTCACGGGTGTTGGCAAAACCACGCTGGTCAAACAGTTTGGGGCCAGGTTCAGCAACGTAATCCATCTTGACCTTGAAACGGCAACAGACCGTTCGATATTCCAGCAACATGCCGGCCCGGATGAAATCCTCCGCGCTGTTTCATTTATCAAAGGAAAGGAGATCAGGGGAAAAGGTACGCTTCTCGTTTTGGATGAAATTGCGCGTTGCAGGGAAACCATCCTGTGGCTGAATGACATCAGAAAACCCCAAAGCAAGAAAGGCCAGTCTCCTTTTATCGTCGCAGTGTCGTCCATCCTGACCCCCGAATTAATCCAACTCACGCGCGAAGGGGACGACCCTTTGCCGGCTATCAGCCTATACCCTTTTTCTTTTGAAGAATTTTTGTCAGCCATGGATGACCAATCCGCGCTGGAAGCATTCAGGGAGGTCCCTGTTCCTGTGTACGCCCATGAAAAGTTGTTACATTTTTTCCACCTCTATGCACTGATTGGAGGAATGCCGGAAATCGTCAGTGAATATTCAAAATATCGTCATTTGTCGGGTTTAAAAAAATTGTATGAGAAGACAGAGGAGGCATTTCTTCAATCCATTGGAGAAATTGATTCAGGAAAGAAAAAAAAGGATTTAGCCCGCGAGATCCTTCAAAACACATACCCCTTTGCAGCGACGCGCATCCGGTTCAACCACTTTGGCAACATCGACCGGGGAAGCAGGGATGTTGGACAGGCTTTTAGGATTCTGGAACAAGCTTTTTTACTACAGCTGGTTTATCCCGTTACTTCCCCGTTATTGCCCTTGAAACCCGACAAGTCGCGGTTTCCCAGGGTCCAGGTCGCCGATTGCGGAATGGTCAATTATTTCTCGGGGATCCAAAAGCCAATGTTTCAGTCACAGGATATGAATGTCCTTTTTAAGGGACAAATCGCGCGGCAGGTAGTGGGACAGGAAATTTTAGGGACCGAAAAGATGGATAAAACCCCACCATTGAATTTTTGGATCCGCGAGAAAGTTCAGTCAACCGCAGAGGTGGATTTTTTAGTGAAATACGAAGATATGGCCATTCCAGTCGAGGTTAAATCCGGAGAACCAGGCCGATTACGTTCCCTGCACCAATTCGTGGATCTGGCGCCCCATCCATTTGCTATTCAATTGCACGCTTCTAAACTAGGCATTCATCAAGTCCAGACTATCAAGGGAAAAAAATTTTATCTACTCAGCCTCCCCTATTTCCTGGCCGGTAAGATCCGGGAACATTTAGGAGGATTTAAACGGTTGGTCGAAGGATAATGGTACTATTTTATATACCTGTTGGCTTTGGACATTGACCATTGACCATTGACTATTGACTATTGAGCATTGACTATTGACCATTGACTATTGACCATTGACTATTGATCAATGTTTTGTATTTTTGCCGGCTGGTTTTGGTTTTAACCTTTGAGTCTTTTCCCATGTCTATTACTGTCACTAATGTTACTAAACTTTATGGGGCGCAGAAGGCGCTTGATGGCATTTCGCTGGAGGTAAAGCCCGGCGAGATAGTCGGTTTGTTAGGCCCCAATGGCGCAGGTAAAAGTACGCTCCTTAAGATCCTTACCTGTTTTATCCCGCCTACTTCAGGGAAAGCTTCCGTATGCGGGTTCGACGTCATGGAACAATCCATCGAGGTAAGGAAGAAAGTGGGATACCTTCCGGAGAATAATCCACTGTACCTTGATCTGTATGTCAGGGAATTCCTCGCTTTTATAGCCGGGCTCCATCAGATGAAAGGTAACATTCCGGAAAAGGTTAATGGAATGATAGAGTTGACTGGCCTTCAATTGGAACAACATAAAAAAATTGGGGCGCTTTCCAAAGGATACCGTCAGCGGGTGGGCCTTGCCCAGGCATTGATCCATGATCCTGAAGTACTGATCCTGGATGAGCCCACCTCAGGGCTTGATCCCAATCAGTTGTCTGAAATCAGGGGATTGATCCTGGAAATCGGAAAAAGAAAAACCGTGATGATGTCAACACACATCATGCAGGAAGTCGAAGCCATTTGCAGCCGGGCCATCATCATCCATCAGGGAAAGATCGTGGCAGATGATACCACCCAGAACCTTCAGCACATGGCTGCGTCCAGGATCCTGGTCAGGGTTGAATTCAGTTCGCCAGTTCATGGGGATCTGCTGAAAAATATTACGGGAGTCCTGGATATAATATTGCCTGAGGCTTTTTCCGAATATAAAATGTCAAATGAAAACGCTCCGGTTCCCGGCATCCGGGACCTGTCGCCCAAAAAACATCATCCCGAATCAAACGTGTGGTTCCTTTCTTCCAGCCCCGAACGCGATATCCGCGCGGCAGTGTTCCGGTTTGCCGTTGAAAATAAACTCACAGTCCTCTCCCTTACCCGCGAAGAACAAAAACTCGAGGAGGTTTTTCAGGAACTCACAAAGCGTTAATATCCGTTTTTGACCATCGCGCTGACCCTAAGAATATCGCCTTTCAACGTTTGTTTATTGGTGTTTATCGATTTCATGCAGAAAGATTTCATAAAAATGAACATTTTGCGTTCAGAAATGTAACGTTTGTTCAAACCCGTAGTCTTATTTCCAACTTTATAAATATTGGCCGATGATAAAAATCCGGAATATTCATAAGTCTTACATCACCGGACAGAACAGCCTGCATGTATTGAAGGGGATTGACCTGGATGTCCACCCCGGTGAAATGATCTCTGTCATGGGCGCCTCCGGAAGCGGAAAATCAACATTACTCAATATTTTAGGGATCCTGGATAATTACGATCAGGGGGAATATTTATTAGATGGATTGAAGATCAGCAAACTCAGTGAGCGTAAGGCGGCCCAGCTCCGTAACAAAAAACTGGGCTTCGTCTTCCAATCCTTTAACCTGATCTCTTTTAAAAATGCCATGGAAAATGTTGCCATGCCACTTTATTATCAGAATATAAAAAGAAAAAAGCGCAACCTGATGGCCCTGGATTACCTTGACCGAATGGGGATCAAAGAGTGGGCCCACCATTTGCCCAATGAATTATCGGGCGGGCAAAAGCAGCGGGTTGCCATTGCGCGCGCCTTGATCACCAATCCAAAAGTAATTTTAGCCGATGAACCTACAGGAGCGTTGGACTCTGTTACTTCCCTCGAAGTAATGGACCATCTGCATGAAATCAATAAATCGGGAATCACAATGATCATTGTCACGCATGAACATGACATCGCTGCCCGGACCCGGAAAACAATACGGATTACCGATGGATTGATCACCGATATTGTCAATAATTAGTTTTGCCCCATGTTTGAACTTGATAAATGGCAGGAAATCTATAGTACGATCAAGAAGAACAAACTTCGTACTTTCCTTACCGGTTTCAGCGTGGCCTGGGGGATCTTCATGCTGATCATCCTGCTGGGTTCGGGCAATGGACTGGAAAACGGGATCAATGAAAATTTCAAGGGAGGCGCAATTAACGGAGTATGGATCAGCAGTGGGGTCACCAACCTCAAGTACAAGGGGATGAAAACCGGACGGCAGATCCGGTTTAAGAACGAAGATTATACCATGCTGAAAAATACCATTCCCGGGTATGATAAAATGTCGGCACGGCTTTTCATGGGTAACATCCTGACTTCCTATAAGAACAATTATGGAAATTTTTATCTTTCTCCCTGTCACCCTGATTACGGCGGGATCAAAGAACTCACCATTCTCCAGGGAAGGTTTCTGAACAACATAGATATCAATGATTTCAGGAAGGTGGCCGTTATCGGTGAAAAAGTCAAAGCGGCATTGTTCAAAAAGAACGACACCGTTGCCCTGGGAAAATATATCAATGTTAACGGGGTCCTTTTTCAGGTGGTAGGGATTTTCAGGGATTTCAGCCGGAGCGACAATGAACAGCAGCGAATTTATATTCCCATTTCCACGGCACAAAGGGTATTTAACGGGAACTCCGTGATCAACCAGATCTCCTTTACAACGGGGGATGCAACTCCTGCTGAAGCCGATGCCATGGTGCAAGTGGCAAGGACCATGCTCTCAACAAAACATGTTGTTGATCCCAAAGATGACCGTGCCATTGAAATCTGGAACAAAAGTGAGGATGTGCGGAGGTTAAACGCCTTGTTTGCAGGTATACGGCTGTTTATATGGATCATCGGCATCGGTACCATCATTGCAGGCGTTGTGGGGGTGAGCAACATCATGATGATTTCCATAAAAGAAAGGACCAAGGAAATAGGCATCCGGAAAGCATTGGGCGGCACCCCGGTTTCGATTGTCATGCTGATCGTTCAGGAATCGATCGTGATCACTGCATTTGCCGGATATATAGGACTTGTCCTGGGCATCGGTGTACTGGAAGCGCTCTCCAGGAATATGCCCCCTTCGGATTTTTTCCGGAACCCCGAAGCCAACCTGGGGATCGCCATCGGCGCAACCGCGTTATTAATCGTTGCCGGGACCATTGCCGGATTGATCCCGGGGATGAAGGCTGCTAAAATAAAACCCATTGAAGCATTGAGGGACGAATAAGCATGTTTGATCTTGACCGCTGGCACGAAATTTACTATGTTTTGCGTTCGAATAAACTCCGGACGTTTCTCACGGCTTTTGGCGTATTCTGGGGTATTTTTATGTTGGTCATCATGCTTGGTTCCGGCAAAGGCCTTCAAAACGGCATCACCCAGAATTTTGGCGATATGGCGACAAACTCAGTTTTTCTATGGACAGAGCGGACAACAGTTCCTTATAAAGGCTTCACGAGAGGCCGGTCGTTTGATTATGAAAACAGTGATATCCGGGCGCTGCGCGATGCCATCCCCGAGATTAAGTACCTGGCCCCAAGGACCAATGTGGGAGGGTTCAACGGCAGCAGCAGTGTGGTGAGAAAGTTAAAATCAGGAGAATTTCCTTTGTTCGGCGATTACCCGGTATTTAACAACATCGATCCGGTCAATATGGTTTCCGGCCGGTTTTTAAATGACTTTGACCTGAATGAAAAAAGAAAGGTTGTAGTTATCGGGCAACGCGTGGTTGATATTCTTTTCGAAAAGGGGGAAGATCCGATCAACCAGTACATCCAGATCAACGGAGTATATTTCAAGGTGGTCGGGGTGTTCCGGTCAAAACGTAACGGTGAAGCTGCCGCACAGGATAATCAACGGATACACATGCCTTTTACGACAGTTCAGCGGACTTATAACTTAGGGAATACGGTAGGTTTTTTCAACATTACTTCCAGGGACGGTGTTCCGGTAGCCATCGTGGAGAAGAAGGCCATTGAGGTTTTGAAAAAGAGGCACTTTATCGCCCCTGAAGATGACCGGGCCATCGGGCATTTCAACCTGGAGGAGGAATTCAAAAAGATGCATGGCCTGTTTTTCGGGATCCAGTTTCTGATTTGGATCGTTGGGACGGGCACTTTGTTAGCCGGGATCATCGGGGTCAGCAACATCATGCTGGTCGTGGTAAAAGAACGGACCAGGGAAATCGGGATCCAACGGGCGCTTGGCGCCACTCCCGCCAAAGTGATCTCGCAGATCATAACCGAATCAGTGGTACTGACAACCTTTGCAGGGTATTTTGGGCTGGTCATCGGGGTCGGGATTCTCGAAGGGATCAATTACCTCCTTGACCACACTGGTATCAATACAGAAATGTTCCTTCACCCCGGCGTGAACTTTAACGTGGCTGTCACCGCCCTTATTATCCTGGTCATTTCGGGAGCCGTCGCCGGATTGATCCCGGCCCGGAAAGCCGTTTCGGTCAAACCAATTGATGCGCTCAGGTATGAATGAAGGGGAAAAGGGATAAGAAATGGGAGATGGGGGATAAGAGATTGGAGATAAGGGATAAGGGATAAGGGATGGGGGATAAGAGAAAATATGATGAGTTTTTGAGGGTGTGGGAAAAAAGATTAAAAATAATATATCCTGAATATGAAGAAAATATTGAAAATTTCATTGCTGGTCGCGATACTTGCGATATTTGTTATCACCATCGTTTACCTGTACAATAAATCGAAAGAGAAACCCATTGTATATCAAACTGAAACGCCATTCAAAACCAATATCATCAAGAAGACTGTGGCGACTGGTTCGGTAATTCCGCGGAAAGAAATCGAGATCAAACCGCAGGTATCGGGAATTGTGGAAGAGATTTATGTGGAGGCAGGGAAAAATGTCAGGACGGGAGATATTATTGCCAAGATCAGGATCATTCCTGACCTTGTGAACCTGAACAACGCGGAAGCTCGTCTGGAGAGGGCAAAAATTGCTTTTGATGATAGCAAACTGAATTATGACCGCCAGGAGAAACTTTTCAAACAAGGTGTTATTGCCGAAACAGAATACCAGCAAAGCCAGGTTTCTTATAAAAATGCCCGTCAGGAGGTAGATGCTTCTGAGGCAAATCTGGAACTGATCCGCGAAGGAGTCAACAAAAAGTCGGGGAAAGTAACCAATACCCTGATCCGTTCGACCATAAACGGAATGCTCCTGGATATTCCCATCAAGGTTGGGAGCTCGGTGATAGAAGCCAATAATTTCAATGCCGGGACGACCATTGCCAGCGTGGCCGATATCGGGGATATGATTTTCCAGGGTAAAGTAGATGAAACCGAGGTTGGGAAGATCAAACCCGGGATGGACCTGTTGCTGACAGTTGGCGCCATTGAGAATGATACTTTTCATGCTACCCTGAAATACATTGCCCCCAAAGGGGTTTTGGAAAATGGGGCCGTACAGTTCGAGATCAAGGCAGATGTCAACCTGAAGAAAGACCAATTTGTCAGGGCAGGCTATAGCGCCAATGCAGATATCGTCCTGCAGCGCGCCGACAGCGTGATGGCCATCAAAGAAAGCCTGCTCCAGTTCGATAAGGACTCGACCTATGTAGAGGTCGAAACGGCTCCCCAGAAATTCGAGAAACATTATATCAAAACCGGACTTTCCGACGGGCTGAACATTCAGGTCATTTCCGGATTGGCCCTGAAAGACAAAATCAAGATCCCCCAGAACATCGCGGCTAAATAATCGTTTAGGCCTTAAGCCGGCTCCGGATAGTGAACCTTTATTTTTAAGGAGTTTATATTACTTTTATAGGGCGAATTAAAAATTTTCCTAACTTTGCCGCAAGAATAGTGGAAAGATTTGATTGATTGCAACCACTGGAAAAAAATGCTAAAACAATTTTCCTTTCCTCAGTCTGCTTCCACAAACCTTATATTAGTCCAAATTTTTTATCCGGAAGGATAAACAATGAAAAATCAGATATTAATTAAGAATCAAGAATTTGTCAATCGTAAATCTAAAATAATATCGTATGTCTTATTTATTTACATCGGAGTCCGTATCGGAAGGACATCCGGATAAAGTTGCCGATCAGATATCGGATGCATTGTTAGATGAATTCTTACGTTGGGACCCCGAATCTAAAGTTGCTTGTGAAACCTTTGTCACCACCGGACTGGTTGTCTGTGGGGGTGAAGTCAGGACAAAGGGTTGGGTTGACGTTCAGGAAACTGCCCGCAGGGTAATCCGGGAAATTGGATATACCAAAGCGGAATACCGTTTTGATTGTGATTCCTGTGGCGTGATCTCCACGATCCATGAGCAATCGGCCGACATCAACCAGGGTGTTGTCCGCGAAAAGAAAGAAGATCAGGGCGCCGGCGATCAGGGAATGATGTTTGGTTACGCTTGTCGCGAGATGGACAATCTGATGCCGATGTCAAGCGAGCTGGCCCATATTTTTCTCCAGGAGTTGGCGGCCATTCGCCGCGAAGGTAAAAAGATGACTTATCTGCGGCCGGACAGCAAATCGCAGGTAACCATCGAATATGACGATAATGGGAAACCATTGCGCATCGACACTATTGTTATCAGCACACAACATGATGATTTTATTCAGCCAGGCGACAAATCAGCGAAAGCAGAAAAAGTAGCTGAAAAGGCCATGCAAGATAAGATCCGCGAAGATGTGGAAAAGATCCTCATCCCCCGCGTAAGAAAAACCTTACCTGCGCGGATATCAAAACTCTTCCAGGGAGATTTCAAGCTTCATGTAAATCCCACCGGAAAATTCGTCATTGGCGGTCCTCACGGAGATACCGGTTTGACCGGCAGGAAGATCATTGTTGATACCTATGGCGGTCATGGGGCCCATGGCGGAGGCGCCTTCTCGGGAAAAGATCCATCCAAGGTTGATCGTTCGGCGGCTTATGCGGCGCGTCATATCGCAAAAAACCTGGTGGCAGCCGGAGTGGCTGACCAGGTGATGATCCAGGTTGCATACGCAATCGGGGTTGCCCAACCGGTCGGTCTGTATTTAAACACTTACGGTACTGCCAGGGTTAAAGATAAAAAGGGAAATATCCTCAGCGATGGCGCCATCGCCGAAAAGATCAACAAAATCTTCGACATGCGCCCTTATTCCATTGTGGAACGTTTCGGACTGAAAAATCCGATTTTTCTGCCTACCGCTTCTTATGGCCATTTCGGACGGGATCCATACACGCGGGAAGTGGAAGTTTATTACCCTGTGAAAGGCTCCAATCCACAAAAAACCAATGGGAACGGAAAAGCGGTTTATCTCAAAAAAGTTGAATTCTTTGCCTGGGAGAAACTGGATTACGTGGAAAAAATCAAAAAAGAGTTCGGCCTGTAATGCAGGATCCGGAAAACTCATGAATATAAAACGGTTTTTATTCTTTTTGCTGTTGATTTCGCCTGTAGCAAATGTATGGGCCCAGATCGATATAAAACGTTATACGACAGCCACTGACACTTTCTACTGGAAACGGTACCAGCATGTTCCCGGACCTCAAAAGATCAATCTTAAAACTTTTACCGTTTCAGGGGCTAAAAAGGTAATTGAACAATTTCTGGAAAAAAACCTGTCCCAGTTCCCACAATTCACCAATGATTCCACTCCCCGGCACGGGATCAAAGAGCTGAGAAAATGCTTATTCCCGATTGATATCAACGGCGATCAGAAAACCGATATGATTTTCAGCGGTTATAGTGGCGGGGAAGCCGATGTGACAAGGATTTATATAAACCGGGGTGACCATTTCGATTTCGACTTTGAAGATTATCAGTATATCAGCCGTTTCACCATGACGAAAGGGAAGTTGACTTCTATGCAGGTTGGCGACCCGGGCTGTGGTGACGCTTATTTATATTTTACCCGCGATTATTCTGTCAATCAGGATAGTTCAGCGCCTGTTTTCATCAAGGGGAAACAAACAGTGATTTACCGGTACACCGAGGAACCCGTCCAGTATTTTCCTGAACCGAAAGCCTTCAGGGCTGTCGGCGATACTTTAATGGCGAGGGCCTCGGCAGCCCGGTTGAATGAACCTTTCAACCCTCATCTGGATACATTTGGCAACATTGTGGCAAAATACCGCTCCAAAGCAAAAGGATTGGCGCTTGCAGTCAAAAAGGACGAAAAAGGGAACAACTGGTACTTTGTTGAAATTTTTCCCGACACTTCACCTTCAGCCTCGATCCTTTATGGCACGGAAAAAATTCCCACATTTCTCCGGGGTTGGGTTTCCGGGATGGGAATTGAATTTACAGGCAAGTAAACCCTCCGGGGATAACGTCAGTGCTGAACGATCATCTTCCTGGTGACCATCATTTTTCCATTCACCGTCAGGGAACAAAAATAAAGTCCGTTACTTAAATTGAAAGTATTGACCGAGACCTGACCGGAAGCAGATGGTACCTGTTCGCTGGCAACTATCGATCCTACCACGTTACGGATTATCATCATCCCATCAGAACCGGAAGGAATGGAATAGGTGAATGTCGCTTTTTCGTTGGCCGGGTTGGGAATACTGCCCGACAGGGCGACCTGATGGGCCAGGGTTTCATCAATGCCAAGGGGATAGCTTGTATATTTGATGGTCACACTGACTGAATCGTTGACGTCATTTTCGGCAAAAAAGACCCATCGTACAACACTTTCACCTGAATGAAATTTACCATCCATGGTGGTACTCGAATAGTCGCCATGAAAGTCCGTTATGGTCTGCCCTGGTTCAACTATTTGTAAATTGGAGATGGTCCTGTCTGAACCATAGCAGGCGTTTGCAAAACACCAGGGAATGGAAGTGGAATCCATCAGGCTCAATGTTGATTTTTTACAGTAGATGTTAACGGTCCGGGCGCTGGTATTTGTAACATAAAGATACGTGATCAACGCCGAGCTGTCAGGCGTCCCTGCCTGGATAATGATAGAATTGGCAACGATGGGCCCCGCGGGATTTGACAGGGATAAGCTCTGTGAATAGCCGTAAAATGCGACGACAGATAACAGGTAAAAAGAAAGTAGCAGTTTTTTCATGTTGGGAAGATTGAAATTTGAATTAATTGCTGCAAAATTACACTTTTTACCCATGCCGGGGAATTGCTTTAACATTTTTTCTGAAGAAATGAGCCCTTCATAAGGCCAGCTTACAAATTATGGGGAATCCTGACTTCGATTGCCCCAACACCATACTTTGACAACGGAGCATCAAAAAAGTCAAGGCCCGGATAATTCTTCATTTCTGAAATCAATTCGCCGCGTAATACGCCACTTCCTGTTCCATGGATAAAGATGACTTTCTGAAAATGGCAGGATATCGCGCTGTTTAAACATTTCCTGAAATAGTTCTTTTGAAAATCCAGGATCTCCCCTTTTTCCATGTTGGCAGGATCATCTACCAGCTCATGAATATGCAGGTCCACCTCCGCTTCGCGCGGAGCCACTTTATACCTCAGGATAATTTCAGGGTCCCCGGTTAGTCCCGGACTTTCATCATGTGGCTTATCCATCCCGGCTTTCTGTTCTTCCTGCTGAAAATAATCAGTCAGCGAAAGGATTTTCACAACGATCCCTTTGGCCTGGATTCCCTGGTGATACCTGTAATTTCCTTCTTTAAAAAACCTTTTCCCATCAATGGTGTATTCTGAATTAAAAGGCGGGAGGACCTTACTGGCCTGCTCTTTGTGGAACAGGAACTGGATAACGCCTTCGCACCAACGGACAAGCTGTTCCCTGTTGATGGTAGTGATCAGTAATTTGGTATCAGGAAAAATACTGCCATAATCCATCCCTTCAAAATGACCGGTTGCGGTGCGCGAATAAATATTATACAGGACATCGTAGGAACTGTTGTTCAGAAGAAAAATATCAACCATCCCTGTGATCAGCCATTTCTGATCATGAGGGATAAAAGCCAGTAATATCCCTTCCGATTTCCGTACCGTCGTGAAATTTTCCGGAAGGTTTTGAACCCGTTCGTCCGAAGGTTCCTCCGGAGATTGTATCCCTTCAGGTAATTCAATATCATAATGGGATTCGAAAAAACGGGCAGCAGGATTATCTGCTTCGGTTTTTATCAGTTCGCTGATCATGGTAGGAATTTCAAAACCGTCTTCGATCATGACGCTGACCATCCGGCTATCGATAACCCTGGCCACTATCCCGCCACCTGAACTATTCAGGAATTTCACTTTATCACCAACATTAAGAATGTCCATTTCCACGAGAAGAATTTGATATTACTGTTTAAGTCCACTCCGAAAACCACTTTTCGGAGCCGGCTCCTGTGTTAAACGCAAAAAACATAAAAGATATTGAGGTGGTTGTAAAAATAATATTACCTTGCATCCATCATTAACCAAAAAAAACGCATTATGAGGAAAATTTCTTACCTGCTTTTATGTTTATTCCTGACGGCAACCGCGGCATTCGGAGGAGGTTATCAGGTAGGGCTGCACAGTATGCGCAGCATTGGAATGGGGCTCATCGGCACCTCCCTGAGCGCCGATGCCAGCAGTTTGTTTTTTAATCCTGGCGGAGCTGCATTTGTCAATGAAAAATGGAGTTTTTCCGCCGGAATGAGTTTCGTTTTTGCACGGGCCACGTTTCAGGCAAAGGATGTCAATTACCAGGCGACTTTAAAGCATGAAGTGAATTTACCGTTTTATTTTTATGCTGCTTTCAAGCCCACCAAAAACCTTAGCGTCGGCCTGGCTATAAATGCGCCTTACGGGAACAGGCTATCCTGGGGCGACGAATGGATGGGCCGATACCTGATCCAGAATCTTTCGTTTAAAGCAATAACTTACCAACCCACTGTTTCCTATCAGTTCAAAAATATCATCGGGGTCGGGATCGGGTTGGTCTATGCCACCGGGACCATGGACCTGAATAAAGCGATCCCCCTCCAGGGCGCCAATGGCGATGCAACGCTGAATGTGAAGGGGGGGACCGGAAACTTCGGGTTCAATGCCGGTATCATGGTCCATCCGGTCAAGGGACTCAGTCTGGGCGTAGATTACCGTTCAAAAATTGAAATGAAGGTCAAAGGCGCCACCGCCACTTTCGATGTACCCTCTTCATTGAAATCAGAATTTCCTGATAATAAAGTAGATGTGATGCTCCCGTTACCTGCAAACCTTGACTTTGGCGCATCCTATGAATTCGGAAAGAACAAGCAATGGATGGTCGGGATCAACCTGTGTTATGTTTTTTGGAACACCTACGATTCGCTGGTGTTTGATTTCGAAACAAAAACAAGTACCATAAACCGTACCGCGACCGCGGCCATGTATGAAAGCCGCCTGATCGAAAGGATTGGCCTGCAATATCAAATCAACAAACTGGTTACAGTCCGCGTTGGTGGATATTATGATCCATCCCCGGTACCGACCGACTATATGAACCCGCAAACGCCCAGCACTAATGAGACGGGGATTACCTGTGGTTTTTCGATATATCCGTTTAAAGGATTCAGCATCGATGCAGCTTTCCTCTATCTGATGGGGGCAAAGCGGGAAGGGACTTTCAGCCCTGAAAATTTCGCGGGCACCTACCGTACAGGTTTCAGTATCCCGGGCATCGGATTATCTTATAGTTTTTAATGTTTAATAGATGTACACTATGAAAAAAATAATATTTATCCTGTTATCAGTTTCCCTGTTCGTTGCCTGTGAGCGTAAGATCGACGAATTTTCCCCATCTGCCAATGGCGTGAATTTCACAAAATTTGTTGCTGTCGGAAATTCGATGGTTGCCGGTTTTGCAGATAATGCCTTGTACCTTTCGGGGCAACAAAATTCCATCCCCAACCTTGTAGCGGAACAGTTAAAAACGGTTGGCGCTGGCCCCTTTGTCCAGCCCTTGATCGGAACAGAGGAAGGAGTAGGGGTTACAGCAGTTACCGGTGGTTTTTATTGCTATACTAAAATGGCATTGAAGATTGTCCCGGATAAAGATTGTAATGGAGATCCTATTGGGACATCATCCATCAGACCTGCGATCGTAAACACCACTGTTGACCAGAACACCCTGAAACAACAGTTATTAGCCGCACCGACCGTAGCCGGCCCTTATGATAATTTCGGCGTTCCCGGTGTAAATGTAAAATACGCCTGTGTTCCGGGGTATGGCGCTTACAATCCTTATTTTGCGCGTTTTGCAAGCAGCGCGGCTACTTCGTCGGTGATCGGGGAAGCCGCCGGAAGACAACCCACTTTTTTTATGATATGGCTTGGGGATATGGACGCCCTAGCTTCGGCGACTTCAGGGACCGATCTTCTCCTGACGCCGGTGGATACCTTTGCAAAATATTATCCACTGGCAACCGGAGCGCTGATCGCTTCTGGGAATAACCCGAAAGGGGTGGCAGCGACCATCCCCGATGTAACCAGTCTGCCGTTCTTCAATACCATTTCGAAGCAGTTACCATACAACAGCGTCACCCTGACTGCAGAACAGGCAGCCGGTCTGAATTTTTTGTACACCCAATACGGGCATGGGGATATCGTCTGGAAAGAGGGCCAGAACCCGTTCGTTTACAGTAAGCCCGACGGTTCCTGGGCCCAGATGCAGCAGGGAGACCTTTTCCTGCTGACCCTGCCAACCGACTCCATCAAATGCAAAGGAATGGGTATCGCCAACCCGGTCACTTACGAGCCCTATCCAATCCCCGGCCAGTATGTCCTGGATGTTGCCGAGCAAGCCAATATAAAAACCCACATCGATCAGTTCAACCAGATCATCAAAGCTACTGCCATGGCACAGAATTTAGCGGTTGCCGACATGAATACGTATATGAAATCGTTCATCAGCGGATTGGTCTTTGATGGGATCGCGGTGAATACGACTTTCGTTACCGGAGGGATGTTTTCGACCGACGGAGTCCACCTGAACCCAAGAGGTTGCGCGATCACTGCCAACTATTTCATTCAGGCCATCAATGCTAAATATGGATGCCGGATACCCGAAGCCAATATCACAAATTATCCCGGCTTGGTTTTCCCTTAAAATCAGGGATTGAAAACCAAAAAACGTCATTGACAAGTAACTTGTAATACATTGAGTCTGCCCCGAAAAACCTTCCAGGTTTGAATTCAATAGACCTGGTGTTTTTTATCTAACTGTAAACATCTTTGTTAGCAAAAACCTGGAAGGTTTGGCTTGCCATGCCGCGTTTCTCAAGATACATTCCTGGGAACGTGTGTTTTTTATTAGGTATTTACCATAACAACGAATCAATTCATCATTATATCGGAAGCTGGCAGTTATATTCTGCCAAAAATAAAAATTTCTGATTGCTGTACAATTACAATTATTATCCTTATATTCGCCCCATCAATACCATTAATTTTCAACCGCTTTATGACACCAGGCATTCATTGCATCTTGTTATTCTTATTTGAACGTATTAACGCCAGCTATTCCCATGCAAGCGCTCCCGACATTACTTGCAGGCAACTTGCCCCTGTTTCGATTTCACCATTAAGGAGACCTTCATGCCGCCCCCGGAACCTAAGCGGGCTGCCCTGCCTTACAGCAAACCCGTTTCACCTGATCTTGGCCATAACGTTCATTCTTTTATATCATGCTTCATTCTCCCAAAACACTTTTGAGTACAGGTTAAATGATAGTACGGATAATATTGCAAAGTGTGTGGTTGAAACCACCTCCGGCCATTTTATACTTAACAGCGCTAAAATGGACAGACAAGGACCCAATAAAAAAGTTCAACTTTCAAAATTGGATCCCTCCGGAAGGTTGCTTGATACGAAAATTTTTGACTATCAAGGGAAGAGGTGTGGCTTTTCCCAAATGATACAGCTTGATCCAAATTTATTTTTACTTACCGGATACATTGAAGATGGGGATACTGTCAAATTATGGTTTTGGAAGATGGATTCCCTCTTTAACGAAATCCAAAGCCGCGTGATTCAACTGGGTAAATTCAACTACAGCAGTGCGCGGATAAAACGCGATAGCGAAGGGAATATCCTTTGCTATGGGTCAGTACACGATACACTTTTAGAGTTTTATGCTTTTATTTACAAACTATCTGAAAATGGCGACAGTCTTCGGTTCAAGGTCTTAACCAGTCATAATGCAATTGGGGAATTTGATTTATTGGAAAAACCGGGGCATCAGGGTTATATTTATGTTGTCTGCGGCTTTGGCGCAGGGGGAGATATTCTGGATCTGGACACCTTGTTTGAAATTCGACGCCAACATCCTATACCCAATGATGTCCGCAATTTTACTGACTTGGGGTGGATAAGTCAAAAAACATTTTTCCAGACCGGGGAAAAAATTAACATGTCAACCGGGAAAAGAAAGATTGGGGTTCAGGTATTGGATACAAACTACGCAGTGATCCACGTGCAATTTTTGGGTGAGAGCGATACTACTTATTATTTCCCGGGATTACGAAAAAATCTTGATTTCGTTGACCTTAATACGACTTACATAGGTGGTACCTATAATTTTGGCATGGCGGAATTTGCAATGGTTGATAGCTGGTATTATCTGACCCGGCTTGATACGACCCTGAACATCCAGTGGGAAAAGTTCTATGGAGGGGATGCCAATTACACCCTGTATGGCATACTGGCCACCCGCGATGAAGGATGCCTGATGTTCGGCACGTTTTATAACAACGACCCCGATGTTTTGAAACGCGACCTCTACGTTGTAAAGGTAAACAAAGATGGCGTTTTGGTTTCAACCGACGGCACACCGTCACAGATAGTTAAAGAGGCGGTTCTTTTCCCGAACCCGGGCAGTGAATACTGCATCGCATTGCTTGGAGGACAATATCAGGCAGCCACCCTTCGCCTGTACGATATGCACGGAAGGATCGTTTTATGCCGGAAAATCCTAAACCGGCAAACCAAAATAGAATTGCCCGGCCTGGCTAAAGGAACCTATCCTTATACGTTCGAATGCGAGGGGAGGATTATCGGGAGTGGAAAATGGATCAGGGAGTGATTTACCTGCATCCGGATACCACAGAAGGTATATTTTAACCATAACTTGACCGGTTTGGAATAAGTGTGATAGCAGCCTTTTTTAAAGGGATGAGTTGATC